>Ga0070766_10000281_pt1 | contig 21412 bp, 14 predicted proteins | sample HubBroMetageWFT6_FD_69782 | JGI IMG/M metagenome (GOLD analysis project Ga0070766, IMG submission 69782) | Warmed and freeze-thawed soil microbial communities from the Hubbard Brook experimental Forest, New Hampshire - Hubbard Brook CCASE Soil... | ecosystem: Environmental > Terrestrial > Soil...
CAGGAGGCTCGCGCGCCGGACCACGAACCCGTACGGTCAGCTGCCTGCCGAGGTGGACGATGTGCTGCGGTTCAAGGCGACGGTCGAGCCGCTCCTGCGGCGATCGGCCGCCGTTGAGATCGACACCGGCCAGCCTTTGCGACAGGTCGTAGACGCGATCGTTCGTCTGACTGAGTCCGACTGAGCACCCCTCGAGCGCGCATCACATGCGCGACCGCCGGACGAGCGGGATGCGGGGGAGCGGCGGTGCAGGGTGGACCCGGCCAGGCCGTGACTCTCGAGCCCGACGGCTCAGCGCCGACGGTCACCAGATCAAGGGCACGAGCCGTTTGTGGGTTGCGGCATAGACGCGATAGCCCTCACCGAGATTCTCCATCAGCGCACGCTCCTCCACCCGGATGCGAAACACGAGACCTCCGGCAACGATGACGATGAGTCCGGCGAGCGACCACCAGTTCCCGATGAACACGCCCACGGCCACGAAGATCAAGAGCAGCCCGGCATAACTTGGGTGCCGGATAACCCGGTACGGGCCGTTGCTGATCACCGGTTGATCACTGCTCGTCTGGACGGTGACTGTGAAGTACCGACCCAGCGTGTGAAAGCTCCAGAAACGCAGGGAGACGCCGCCCCAGAACAGCACGAGGCCGATCCAGTCGGCAAGCGCGGCCGGCTGGATGGTCGCCGACGGTGCCACCCCAGGAAGCGCTGCCGCAGCAAGTGCGCCGGCGACGATGATGAGCCGAAAGAGGATCTCGCTTCCCCAGCTCGCCTTCACTCCTTCGGCTCGGAAGGTGATGCTCTGGCGTAGCTCGAGCACCACCCAGATGGCCGCCGAGCCCACCAGGATCCAGCGGAGGACCGGTGGTGTCGCCGCCAGTGAGTTCACCGGCAGATCCTACCCTCGGTGAATCACCCGTTCAGCAGAGGTGGGCGTGTTCACGCCATTCCTAACGCGATCCACGGAATCGGCGACGGCCACGTGGCAGGCGGCGTCGTGTGCGGGACCCATCGATCTCAAGACGGGCGTGATGCGCGCGCACTCGTCGATGGCGTACGGGCATCGCTGCCGGAAACGGCACCCCTCACCGGGGTCGATGACGCGCGGAGGCTCACCGCTGTCGGCGGACACCGGGACGGCCTTTTCGCGGGGATCGGGCACGGCTGAGAGGAGAAGTTGGGTGTACGGGTGTTTCGGTCGCGTGAGCACCACCTCAGTCGGCCCCTGCTCGACGGCATGTCCTGCGTACATGACGACGATGCGATCGGCGACATAGCGGGCGCTCGCGATGTCGTGCGTGATGTAGAGGATGGACGCCCCCTCCTCGGCCCGCAGTTTCGACATCATGTTGAGAATGCCGGCACGGATCGAGACGTCGAGCATCGATACCGGTTCGTCGGCGAGGATCAGCTTGGGCTGCACCGCCAATGCCTGGGCGAAGCCGACGCGCTGACGCTGGCCGCCGCTCATCTCGTAGGGAAACTTGCGCAGCATATCGCCGGCCGGGTTGAGGCCGACGATGTCGAAAACCCGCTCGGCCTCCTCGCGACGCTGCGCGCGGTCGAGCTCCGGCCTGTGCAGCTTGAGGTTGCGCATAACCCCGTGCGACACGCGGAACACCGGGTTCATTGCGCTGTAGGGATCCTGGAAGACCATCGGCACCTCGCCGCGGTACCAGAGCACGTCCTTACGCGAGCGCAGCTTGTGGACCGAGCGTCCGCGATAGAGGATCCCACCGCGCGTTGGGGGATAGATCATCGCCAGGAGGCGCGCGACAGTCGTCTTGCCACTGCCACTTTCCCCAACCAGGGCCACGATCTCGCGCTCGTGGATGGTCAGATCCAGGTCGTCAACGGCGTGCAGCATCCGGCGAGAGAGCAGTCCACCGAGCCGGAAGTGTCTGCTGAGGCCGCTGGTCTGGAGGAGCGCACCGTCGGCATCAGCAAAAGCGCTCGCTGGAGGGCTCATGGTCAGACCGCGTCCCGAAGCTGTTCCGAATAGAGGAGGCAGCGCACCTGCGTTTCGTCGATCAGGTACAGCTCCGGCTCGACCGTCGTGCACTGCGCCATCGCCTCGCTGCATCGGGGGTGGAACCGGCACCCCGAGGGCGGCCGGCCGAGGTCGGGAGGGCTTCCAGCAATACCGGTGAGCGCGCGGCGCGGACCGTGCACCGAGGGAAACGCATCGAGGAGGCCCTTGCTGTAAGGATGGAGCGGCCTCTCGAAGATCGAGGTCGTCGCTCCGATCTCGGCCACCTGCCCCGCGTACATGACCATCACCCGGTCCGAGTAATGCGCGATCAGTGACATGTCGTGGGTGACGAAGATCACGGCGAAGCCGAACTGCTGCTGGAGCTGCTTGATCTGGGTCATCAGCGAGCGCTGCGCGACCACGTCGAGCGCGGAGGTCGGCTCATCCATGATGACCAGTTGCGGCGTGAAGAGCAGCGCCATGGCGATCATGGCTCGCTGACGCATCCCGCCACTCAGCTGATGCGGATAGCTGTCGAGATGCGCGGCATCGATGCCCACCAGGTGCAGCACCTCCGCCGAACGTGCGCGGATCGCGTCGGCCGACGTCCGCTCGTGTGCGCGCATCGTGTCCTTGAACTGCGCAGCGATGCTCTTCATCGGATTGAGCGCGTTCATGGCGCTCTGCATCACCACGGAGTAGTCGCGCCAGCGGACATGGCGCAGCTCGCTGTCGGTGAGCTGCACCAGGTCCTGGCCCTTGAACGTGACTCGTCCTGAGGTGACCTCCGCCGGCGGCGTGAGGAGCTGCGCGATCGCGAACAGGAGCGTCGACTTTCCGCACCCGGACTCGCCGACGATCCCCAGGAACTCGCCCGCTCGGACCGTCATGCTCACCCGGTCCACCGCGCCGATGTCCGCCGTGTCGGTCAGGTATGAAACGGAGAGACTGTCGACTTCAAGCAGTGGTTCTGGCACGTCGCTTTCTCACAGGCCGGAGCGCGGGATTGCCGATCTCGTCGAAGGCGTAATTGACAAGCGCGAACCCGGCACCCATCAGCGCGACGGCTGCACCCGGTGCCAGCGCCCACCACGCGTTGCCGGCTTCCAGGGCACCACCCTGTTGGGCGTAATACAGCATCGTGCCCCAGGTCAGCTCCGTGCTGTTCCCTAGCCCGAGGAACTGGAGTCCGGCTGCAAATCCGACGACGAACACGGAGAGCCCGAGAAACGAGGCGACGATCAGCGAGGTCATCGTCGGGATGATCTCGAAGAGAATGATGTACGAGGTTCGCTCGCCGCGCACCCTTGCCGCGGCCAGGAAATCGCGGGCGCGCAGCGACAGTCCCTGCGATCTCAGCTGCCGGGCCTGAAAGGCCCAGCTGGTGAGCGTCAGCACGACGATCAAGGTGACGGTGCCGGGGGGAAGGTAGGAGGCGAGCACGATCAGCAGTGGCAGCGTCGGGAGGATGAGAAAGATGTCTGTGAGCAGCGAGAGCGACCGATCAGTCAGGCCCCCCACGTATGCCGCCGTGACGCCGATGATCATCGAGATCACCGTGGCGATCGCGCTGACCACCACGGTGACGATGAGCGTGAGTCGCGTGCCCCATATCAGCTGGGAGAAGACGTCCTGACCGAGCTGCGTCGTCCCGAGGAGGTGTTGCCACGACGGACCCAGGTCCTGTCCGTAGATGGCCGCCTGGGGGTCGTCGCGCCCGATCAGCCCAGGGAATGCGGATACGAAGACCATGAGCAGCAGGATCAAGGCGCCCGCTGTGGCCTTGCGGTTGCGCAGCACCGCCTGCATGAAGCGCGCCTGGGAACCCTGCTCACGCGCCGAGGCGACCGCTTCGAGCGGTCCCGCTTCAGAGATGACTGTGGCCGTGCTCATCCGGCGATCTCCCTACGCATCACGGGTGCGCGGGTCGAGTCCCGCCGTGAGGAAATCGGCGAGCAGGACGCAGACCAGCACCGCGAGGGTGTAGACGAGGAACAGCGCCTGCATCAGCGGCAGATCGTGGTCGGTGGTGCTCGTGTAGAAGAGATACCCCAGGCCCGGATACGAGAACGTGTACTCGACGAGGATGGAGCCGCCGAGCACGTAGCCCAGCTGCATGGCGAATCCCGTCAGATTGGGAAGGATCGCGTTGCGCGCGGCGTAGTCGGTCATGATGCGCCAGCTCGGAAGTCCCTTTGCGCGGCCCATCTTCACGTAGTCCTCGGCCAGGGTCGTGATCATGTTGTTGCGCATCGAGTAGATCCAGAGACCGGCGGTGACGATGACGAGGCTGAGGCCCGGCAACACGGCATGGGTCAACACGTCGCCGACGAACGACAGCGACAGCGATGGTGTTGCGCCGATGCTGTAGTTGGAGCTGAGCGGGAGCCAGTTGAGGGTGACGGCGAAGACGAAGAGCAGGAGCAGCCCGACAAAGAACACCGGAAAGGTGGCGACGATGAAGAGCATCGGCGGAAGGATCCCGTCGAGCCGGCCGCCGCGACGCCAGGCGCTCAACACGCCGACCAGCGTCCCGATCGCGAACGCGATGATCGTGGTCACCCCCACCAGTGCGAGCGTCCACGGCAGCTTGCCGGCGATCTCTGTCAGCACCGGAACTCGTTGGGCAGTCAGGCCGAACTGCCCGGTGAAGCAGTTCGCGAGGTACTGCAGGTACGTGACGACCAGGTTCTGGTGAACGTTGACGCCGAACTCGATCTGGAGCGCGTGCAGTGCTGCCGGGTTGACGTTCCGGAACGTCGCCAGGACAGCGGTTGCCTCGTTTCCCGGCATCACGCGCGGAATGATGAAGTTGACCGTGAGCGCCGCCCAGAGTGTGACGACGAAGAGGCCGACGCGGCGAGTGATGTATCTCACCGCGTCGGCCGCGCCTTGACCCTGCGCATGGGGACTACGCTAGCTCACCGGATAGAGGCGCGTGAGGACCAGTCCGTTGTCGGGCGTTGCCCATACAGGAGGCTGCGCGTACGGATCGGACTGGGTCGGCCATCCACCAAAGGCGGTCGTGTCGTACTGATACCAGTCGACGCCCTCGGTGACCGGGATGACCGGGAGGTCCTGGGCCATCACACCCGAGATCTGATGGATGATCTGGAGCTGCTGTGCGGGGGTCGCACCCGAGTACTGGTTGAAGAGCGCGTCGGTCGCCTTCGAGTTGTAGCGCTCGTAGTTGGTCGAGCCGATGCTGCCGCTGAAGAGCATCGGGCGGAGCTCGTAGTACGGGCCCGGGCCGGCAACCGGCATCTCTCCATACGCGAGCTGGAAGTTCCCGCCCTGCGTGTCGTTGGTGTACGGGGTGCTGGTCTCGTCCTGGACGGTCACCTCGATGCCCACCGCCTTGAGCTCCTGGGTGATCACCTGCAGTGACGCGTCCCAGTCCGTGTAGCCACTGATCGACTTGATGGTGAACGAAAGCTTCTGACCCTGAGCGTTCGCGTAGACGCCGTCCGACCCCTTGGTGAATCCGGCGGATTGAAGGGTCTGCTCCGCCTTGCTGGGACTGTAGGTCAGCGTGTCGAGCGACTTGTCGTACCAGGCCTTGTAGGTCGGAAGGACGATACCGGTCTGGTTGGCCGCGGGCTCGTACCCGCTCTCGCCGCGCTGCGACACCTGCGAGCGGTCGATGGCCATCGCGATCGCCTGACGGACCGCCAGGTTGCCGAGCAACGGGTTGGTGAGGTTGGGAAAGAGCGAGACGTTGAGCGTCGGCGGGAACCAGTAGTGACGCGTCGACGGATTCTTGTTGATGTAGTACGACTGGATGTTGGGGATGTACTGCGCTCCCCACTGCGCCTGACCCTGGGCGAGGTAGAGGTTGGCCGACGTGTTGCTCAGGAAGGCAGGGTAGTCGACCTCGGCCACCTGAGGAACCGGGTGCCCGGGCTTGCTCTGCCAGTAGTTGGTATTGCGGAGATACTTGATGTTGTCCTGCGAGCAGTTCGACATGAGATACGGGCCGGTGCCGACGGGGTTGGCGTCGGCCTGAGTGTCGAGCTTGCTCTGGTCGAAGCTGCCCCAGACGTGCTGGGGGATGATCGGAGTCTGGTCGGCGACGTAGTAGAAGTACGACTGCGCCGGAGCGTTGAACGTGAACACGACCTGGTCGGTGCCCTGGAGCGCGACGTTGGTGAGCGGACCGCTGTCAGCCGCCCACAGGGCGTTGAGATCGAGCGCGGAGTCGGCCTTGAGTGCATCGAAGGTGTAGACCACGTCGTTGGCGCTGAATGGGCTGCCGTCGCTCCACTTCACGCCGCTGCGGATGGTCATGGTCAGGGTCGTGAATCCGTTGCTCCAGCTCGAACCGGTGGCCAGCCACGGGGTCACCTTGGGGGTGCCGTCGGGATTGGTCTGCAGGATGTTGATGAACTCGAGCGGCTCGTACACGAACCCGATCGACGTGATGTTCACAGACGGATTGAACGGGTTGAACTGGCAGGTCCAGGTGCTCCCGCTCTCGTTGTCGATGAGCAGCTTGCCCCCCACCTTGCCGGTGTTGCCCGTGTTGCCGCCGCTGGGGGTCGACGCGGAGCCGCAGGCCGCGGCCAGCACTCCCGCCACGACCATCAGGGTGATCGGCTTGAGGCGTCGCATCGACCGGCCGCCTGGGTTCCTGTTCGGTCGCCACGTCCTTAGCATCCGGGTTCCTCCGAAGTCTCGCTGTCCACGCGCGGGGTGAGAGGGTGATCCGCGGCCGGTAATTTATAGGAAAGCTACCTTAACATCAGCCCGGCGGTCAACACTCCCCGATTCATCGAGGTCAGATCGCCTGCTGAGGATAGCGCGACATCTGCCGGTGGTTCGCGGTGCACTTGACAGAGGGCCGACTGATAGGAAGAATCCCTAACCATGACTGCGCGACCCGACCACCAGCCGCGCCCGAGGTCCGGTATCCGCAACCGCCTGCTGCTCGCCGCAGGTGTGCTGGCAACCCTGCCGGCGCTCTCTCCAGCCGGGGCGGTGGCGGCGGCGCCGGCGGTCAAGGCCCAGGTTCGGGTCGACCAGGTCGGCTATGCCGAGAACGCATCAAAGCGCGCCTACCTCATGACCTCGGTGGCGGCCGACGGAGCCGTGTTCCGTGTGACCGACGCCCACGGCGACATCGCGTACGCGTCGAGGGTTGGAGCCGACCAGGGGTCGTGGAGCACCGCGTACGACCATGTCTACGCCCTCGACTTCAATGGAGTGCGTAGCGCGGGCTCGTTTCACATCGTCGTGATCGACGGATCGATGCAGGTCCGCTCCGCGGCATTTCGCATCGACTCGCCGGCGAGGATCTACGCCGCCGCGATGGCCAACTCGCTGTCGTTCTACCAGAACGAGCGCGACGGGCCCGACTTCATCCCCTCGGCGCTGCGAACGGCGCCTGCCCACATCAACGACGCAAACGCGATGACGTACTCCATTCCCAAGGTCGACGGCAACGGCAACTTCAAGGGTGATCTGACCGCGCTCGGTCAGACCATCGACGCTGCCGGGGGTTGGTGGGACGCAGGTGATTACCTGAAGTTCACCGAAACGATCAGCTATGTCGTCGCCATGATGGAGACCAACGTCCGCGACTTCCCGAATCAGCTCGGGCCCGGGTCCGCGACCTCGAACTACAGCGCTGAGGCGGCCTTCGGCCTGAACTGGCTCGAGCACATGTGGAACGACAGCACCAAGACGCTCTACCTGCAGGTCGGGATCGGCGCCGGCAACAGCCAGACGGTCAGCGACCACGACATCTGGCGGCTGCCTCAGGCCGACGACACGTACGGGGGGACCAATCCACAGGATCGGTACATCAGGAACCGGCCGGTGTTCCGCGCCGGACCGCCCGGATCGCTCATCAGCCCCAACCTCGCCGGGCGTCTCGCAGCCGACTTCGCACTCTGCTACCAGCTCGATCGAGTGACCCAACCGGCCCAGGCGGCGAGCTGCCTGAAGGACGCCGAGGATGTCTTCGCTCTCGCCGACACCCGTCCGGGGCGTTTGCAGACGGCGATTCCGTTCGGCTTCTATCCCGAAAAGGAGTGGCGCGACGATCTCGAGTGGGGTGCCACGGAGCTCTACGACGCGCTGTCCGCAGGTCCGGTGCCCGCTGGCGTTCCGAACGCCGACCCGATGTTCTACCTGAGGAAGGCGGCGCACTGGGCACACGCCTACATCACCGGACCCAACGACGCGGCCGACACGCTCAACCTCTATGACGTCTCCGGCCTCGCCCACTTCGACCTCTACCGCGCGATCGAGCATGCCGGCACCCCCGGTGGACTCGAGGTGACCAGGGCGCAGCTGGTCGGCGACATCGCCAAGCAGCTCGACAACGCGGTCGCCCAGAGCGGTGTCGATCCATTCGGGTTCGGGTTCCCCTGGGACACTTTCGACACGACCAGCCACGGCGCGGGCCTGGTGGTGATGGCGGCCGAATACGACGAGCTGACCGGGACGGATGCGTTCGCTCGCTACGGCCAGCGCTGGCTCGGCAACATCCTCGGTGCCAACGCGTGGGGCACGTCTCTGATCGTGGGCGATGGCAGCACCTTCCCCGACTGCATGCAACACCAGGTCGCCAACCTGGCAGGCTCGCTCAACGGCGAGCCGCCCATCCTGGCGGGCGCCACCGTCGAGGGTCCGAACTCCTTCGCCGCGACCGGCGTGGTCGCCGGTATGCGCACCTGCCCGGCGAACGGCGTCGACACATTCGCTCAGTTCAACGGCACCACAGCTGTGTTCCAGGACAACGTGCAGTCGTGGTCCACCGACGAGCCCGCCCTCGACCTCGGGGCGACGGCGCCGATGGCGTTCGCGTGGCAGATCGACAACGACCCGAGCGCTTCGTGACGGCGGTCCGCCACGATGCTGTAGATAACCACCCTTACTAACGTTCGTCGGGAGAAACACTGGATGCCGGCACCGGAGGCAGCGAAGCCCAGCCTGCTTCGCGCCATCAACCTGCGCACCACGTTCGAGCTCGTCCACACCGGCGGTCCCGTGGCCGCCCCCCATGTGGTGCGGAGCACGGGTCTCTCCAAGCCGACCGTCTCCGAAGTCCTCGGGCAGCTCGTCGACATCGGTCTGCTCCGCAGAGTCGGCAGGACCAGCGGTCTGCCCGGCCCGAGTGCGCAGCTCTATGACGTCAACCCGCGCGCCGGATGGGTGCTCAGCCTCGACGTCGGCCGCGAGTGGGTTCGAGCGGCGCTCGTCGATCTCACCGGCGCTGTCGTCGGGCGCAGCGCGACCCGCACGCCACGGACCACCGCCAAGGCGGTCATCGCACAGCTGCGTCAGGCCGCGGAGGCGCTGACGGCGGAGGCCGGGATCTCCCTGGAGGACATCAACCAGGTGGTCGTCGGAACCCCAGGCGTCCTCCGTCCCGGCGCCGATCACCTGTCGCTGGCCCCTCAGCTCGCGGGTTGGGAGAGTCCCAAGGTGATTCCGGCCATCCGCGAAGCGCTGGTCGCACCGGTCATCTTCGAGAACGACGTCAACATGGCGGCGGTGGGGGAGCACGTCCACGGCGTGGCGCAGGACAGCGAGGACTTCGTCCTGCTCTCCGTGGGCACCGGTGTCGGCACCGGGGTCTTCGTCGACGGGGCGCTGCGCCGGGGCGCCGCCGGTCTCGCCGGGGAGATCAGCTTTCTCCGCCTGGACCTGGATGCGCCCATCGGTGCCGGTCATCGGGCAACGTGGGGCACAGGCGCGTACGAGAGCCTCGTCGGCTCAGCGGCGATCGTCGCCCTGGCACGCGAGCGCGGCATGCGCTCGGCGAAGTCCGTGGCGGCAATCTTCGACGCCGCGCGCCACGGCGATCCCGACGCCGACCATGTGGTGCGCACCGAGGCTCGCCGGCTCGCGCATGGGATCGCCGCGGTCGCAGCGGTGCTCGACCCCGAGCTGGTCGTCCTCGGCGGTGGCATCGGCACCGGAGGAGGCGACCTGCTGCTCCGGCCCATCGCCGAGGCGCTCGCGTCGATCTCGCCATTCTCCCCGCGGCTCGAGGTGTCGACGCTCGGTGTCGACGCGGTCATCGCCGGCTGCAGCACCACCGGCCTACGGCTCGCCTTCGATCGCATCTTCGGCTCCGATACACCGATCGCGCGCACGGCGATCGACCTCATGAAGGTGCGCGAACAGCGTCGCAGCGAGGACATTCCTGCCGACAGGAGCGCATGAAGGTCACGGTCGTCGGTGGCGGGAGCACCTACAGCCCCGAGCTGGTTCAGGGATTCGGCGGCGTCGCCGACCGTCTCGGCGTCGATGAGCTGGTGCTCCAGGATCCCGACGCACAGCGCCTTGAAGTGGTCGGAGGTGCAGCTCGGCGGATTGCGAGCGCGCATGGTTTTCACGGCCGCCTCACCCTGACGACCGAGCTCGATGCCGCGGTCGAAGGGGCGTCAGCCGTGCTCCTGCAGATTCGCGTCGGCGGCCAGGCGGCCCGCCATACCGACGAGACGATCCCGTTGCGCTGCGGATGCGTCGGCCAGGAGACCACCGGCGCCGGTGGATTCGCCAAAGCGCTGCGCACCGTGCCGGTCGTGCTCGACATCGCCGATCGCGTTCGCCGGCTCGCGGCGGACGACGCGTGGATCGTCGATTTCACCAACCCGGTTGGCATCGTGACGCGCGCGCTGCTGGATCACGGCCACCGTGCGGTCGGGCTCTGCAATGTGGCAATCGGTTTCCAGCGCCTGTTCGCAGCGTGGTTGGGCGTCACGCCGGACGTTGTGCAGCTCGGTCATGCGGGACTGAATCACCTCACCTGGATCAGGTCTGTACAGGTCGACGGCGAGAATGTGCTGCCGACGCTGCTCCGCAACCACGGCGACGAGATCGCCGCTCACGTGGAGCTGCCGAGGCGGATCATCGACAACCTCGAGGCGGTGCCCTCGTACTACCTGCGCTACTACTACCAGCACGACCTGGTCGTTCAGGAATTGCTGGAGTCACGCAGCCGTGCCGAAGAGGTCATGGACGTGGAGCGAGAGCTCCTCGAGCTCTACCGTGACCCGCACCTGCACGACAAGCCGGATCTGTTGATGCATCGTGGCGGTGCCTACTACAGCGAGGCGGCCCTCAACCTCCTGGGTTCGCTGTTCGGCGACAGCCCGGATGTTCAGGTCGTGGATGTCCAGAACAACGGGGTCATCCCCGAGCTGCCCGCGGACGCCGTGATCGAGGTTCCAGCGTTGGTGAAGCCCTCGGGGCCGGAACCCCTCCTGGTTCCGGTACTGCCCCCGCACCAGGCCGGTCTGATCGCGCATACCTCCGCGTACGAGGCCCTGACCGCTGAGGCCGCTGTGAGCGGCGATCGCGAGGTCGCCTTTCGCGCGCTGCTCACCCATCCGCTGATCGGACAGAGCGGATTGGCCGAGCAGCTCCTGACCGACCTGCTCGACGTCAACCGGACATTCCTGCCGGCCTTCGCATGACGGCGAACGAGCTGATTCTCGCCGTCGACGGCGGAAACTCGAAGACCGACGTGGTGCTCCTGCGTGCCGACGGCACGGTGCTGGCGTCGGTCCGCGGCACTGGATCCTCGCCGCACCAGCTCGGGCTCGACTCCGCGGTGCGCGTCGTCGGGGACCTGGTCGATCGCGCTTGGCTCGCGTCGGGGATGCCGGCGCGCGGTGGAACCAAGGCGGCGGTCGCGGCGGTGTTCATGGCGGGCGCGGATCTCCCTTCCGAGGAGGCTGCGCTTGCCGACGCGGTGGCGGCGCAGGGGTGGGCAGAGCAGAACCATGTCGCCAACGATGTGTTCGCGGTGCTCTGGGCGGCGACCGGCACCGGGTATGGCATTGCCGTGACCGTCGGCGCGGGTGTGAACTGCGTGGGAACCGCTCCGTCGGGGCGTCGCGCCTGGTTCCCGGCGCTCGGCGACATCACCGGCGACTGGGGCGGAGGCCCTGACATCGGGATGGCGGCTCTCGGTGCCGGGGTGCGCAGCGAGGATGGACGCGGCGCACCGACGAGCCTGGCTCGCGCGGTCGCGGCGTATTTCGGCTGTGCAACCGCTCTGGACGTTGCGGTGGCAATTCACCAGGGCAACCTCGACTCGTCGCGGCTCGTCGAGCTGCCGCGGGTGGTGGTCAGCGCCGCTGAGGCGGGTGATGCGGAAGCGCTCGCGATCATGCGCCGCCAGGGGACTGAGGTCACGCGCCTCGCCATCGCCGCGCTGGGTCAGCTCGGGATGGAGGATTCGCTGGTGACCGTGGTGCTCGGAGGATCGGTCCTCGTCTCCAGCAGATCGATCCTTCTCGACTTCATCGCGACGAGCATCCGCGCCGAGGCGCCCGAGGCGGAGACCATTCTGTGCACCACACCGCCCGTGGTCGGCGCGGCGCTTGCGGGCCTCTCGCTTGCGGGAGCCAATGGCACCGCGGAATTGCGGCTTCGCGAGTCGCTCACCGTGGGGTCGCTCGGAGGGGCCGCATGAACGGCGAGAACATGGCCGCCGAGATGGCCGAGCAGCCCGCGGTGATCGAGCTGCTGGTGCAGCGGCGCGCGACGGTCACAGCCTCGATCAGCGCGTTGCTTCCCGAGCACCTGTGCGGCACCGTGCTGCTGGCCCGCGGATCATCGGACACGGCCGCGCTCTACGGGCGATATCTCTTCGAGATGGCGAGTGGCCGGCCGGTGGCGCTCGCGTCTCCGAGCCTGCATACGCTGTATCGAATTCCGGCTGACCACACCGGCTACCTGGCGGTCGGTATCAGCCAGTCGGGGCGCACCCCGGAGATCGTCAGCGTCCTGGAGCGGATGCGTGCCACGGGAGCGCGCACCGTCGCGATCGTGAACGCGATGTCGAGTCCGCTGGGCGATGTCGCCGACGTGATCATCGATCTCTCCGCGGGGGGAGAGCTCGCGATCCCGGCGACCAAGACGTTCACCGCCACGCTGGTGGCGCTCGCACTCGTGGCCGGAGCGATGGGCCCGCTCCCATGGAGCGACGGCGACGTCACCGCTTTGCCGGGTCACATCAGTCGGGTGCTCGACGACAGCTATCGAGCAGACCTGATCGCGCGGCGGCTCGATGGCGCGGATCGCGTGCTCACGGTGGCGCGCGGTCCGCTGCTCGCCGCCGCCAGCGAGACGGCATTGAAGATCCGTGAAACCTCGGCGATCTTCGCCGAAGCGCTCTCGGCAGCGGATCTTCGCCACGGTCCGATCGCGGCGGTGACCCCCGATGTTCCGGTGCTGGCGTTCTCCTCGCCGGGTCCGGCCGCCACTGATGTTGCGGAGCTGTGCGCCGTGCTCCGCGATCGTGGCGTCACGGTGAGCACGATCAGCCCGGACCCCGGCTCCGACCTACCCCTGCCGCGGGGCGTTCCCGAGGCCCTGCAACCGATCGTCGCGGCTGTGCGCGGTCAGCAGATCGCGCTGTCGACAGCGTTGGCGCGGCACCTCGACCCCGACGCCCCCGTCGGTTTGACCAAGGTCACCTTCACGCGCTGAAGTCCGAGACGACTCGGTTCCGTCCCTGGTGCTTCGCGGCGTAGAGGTTGCGATCTGCCTGACCCAGCAATGCGGCCTGGCTGGAACGTCCCGTCTGCAGCGCGGTGAACCCGACGCTCGCGGTGACGGTCTCGCCGGCCATCGCACCATCCCACGTGACCGACTCGATTGCCCTGCGCACGTCCTCACACCGGCGCAGCGCCTCGGCCTCGTTCACGGCAGGGAAGACGAGCAGGAACTCCTCACCACCCATGCGCGCCGCCCATCCGGACTCGGCGGTGGCTGCGGCGAGAATGCCAGAGATGCGGACGAGCACCTTGTCGCCGACGGCATGCGAGAAGCGGTCGTTGACCAGCTTGAAATGGTCGAGGTCCACCAACCCGACGGAGAGCGGAGAGCCGTCCTCTCGCGAGCGGGCCAGCAGGACGGGAAGCTCGGTGTCGACGTGACGCCGGTTGCGCAGGCCGGTCAAGGCATCGCGCAGCGACAGCTGCCGAAAGCGCTCGCCCTCGCGCTTTGCTTCGGTGGTCTCGAACACCGCCTGGAGCGTGCGCGCATTCGCCTCGCGCTGGGCAGCCCGCAGCGCCGCGTCCTCGGCGTGAAATTCAATGTGCTGCTCGTACGCTCGCTGGAAGAGTCCCTGGGACGCATAGAGACACGCTCGCTCCTCGAGCGCCTCGACGCGACTCGCGCTCATCCCGCGGTCCGCGCACAGCTGGATGCAGCGATCGAGTGTCGCGCCGGCATCGTCCATGTGTCCCATGAGGCGTTGTGCGCTCGCGGCCGTGTTGAGTGCTTCGCCAAGCCCCTCGATCGGCCGGGTGTCGAGATGTGGATCGTCGAGGATTGGGCGCAGCGTGGCTTCCGCGTCGGCGTAGAGGCCAAGCTTCAACTGGGCGTTGGCGATGGTGTCGAGGCACGCCGCATCGAGGATGACGTTGTGACGCTCGGCGAACGCCTGCATGCGCTTGGCGATCTCCATCGACTGCTGGGTGTCGCCCGCGTCATCCTCGAGCCACGCGAGGTTGTTGAGGATCTTGACGCGGAGCGGGACGTCGTCGAGGCCGTCGGCGAGTTGCAGGGCGGCGCGATAGCGCTCGCGGGCCGCGTCCCATGCGCCGGTGCGGACCAGGACCTGACCGAGCCCGAAGAGATGATCGGCGCGCATCCGCTCGGGCATGCTGTCATCGAGTAGATCGACCGCCGGTACCGCGTGCTCCCACGCGCTCGGGACGTCACCGATGAAATCGAAGAACACCGAGAGCAACCGGTGGCTGCGGGCCATGAGATGGCGGTGCCCGTGCTCGGTCGCCCAGTCGTTGATCTCCCTGATCAGCTGGCCGCTCGCGGTGTGCTTGCCCTTGCGGCAGAGCACGTCGGCCTGGATGAGCAGCGCACGGCGCATCGCGCCTTCGTCACCGAGCGCGCGCGCACGGCGCTCGAGCACCATCGCAGGGGCGTAGGCCGCGTCGGGATCGGAGAACGGCACCATCTCGAGGAAGTCAAGCTCCACTCCGAGTCGCTGGACGCGCCGCATCGCCGCAGGAGTCGCCGGTGCGGCCTCCGAGAAGGGCGCGGCATCACCGTCCGTCGCCCCCGCAATCACCCTGAGCTGCGGCGCCGCTGCGCCGCTGGGATGTCCAGACATGCCTGCACGATATGCCGCATCCCGCGCCGCCCATGGGCGGTTGATGGTCTGTCACGACAAAGTCGTTCCGTCTGACATTGCGCCGCACGCCGTCATTCGGTCGTCACACGCCAAGGGCAGGCGAATCGCGTTGACCGGGCTGGCTCAGCCACCCGGCGTGGTGGCGTCGAGCTGCCGCCACGTCGATCCACTCAGAGCCCAGAGGTGCACGGGTTGCGCGACGAACTGGCTGCTCGGAGTTGGTGACCCCAATATCAGTAACTGGCCGCTGGTCGCATCCGTGATCTCCGCAACCGGTTCGACCGGGAGGCGGGCGACATCCAGAAGCCCCCACGTCTGTCCGCTCCATACCGCCAGGACCGGGAGGGCCAGCATCGGTCCGCAGTTGCAGAGCGTCAGTCGGTCGATGGCCGGGTTGAGCGCGAGCGCCGAGCCCGGAAGTGGCTGGGCGGTGCCGGCGAGCTGCTCCCAGCGCTGCCCGTCCCAACGCCAGGTCGCGTCCAGCGCTCCAAGTTGCGACCGCGGCGCGTAGCAGCAGCCTTCGGCGATGAGCGAGCGCGTGACCGGATCGAACGCCATCGGAAGGTCGAATGCGCTTGGAGCAACGGCGCCGTGAATCTTCAGGATCCAGTGCGAGCGGCTCCAGACCCACGTCTGATCCCCGGCCGGTGCGCTCCCGGCGGTGACGAGCACCATCTCGCTGAGCGCGTCGTCCCACGCCATCGACGACCCTTCCCCGGGAGTGGGGCCGCTGGTCCCCGGGTCGAGCTCACGCCAGGTAACCCCGTTCCAAGCCCAGGTGTCGTTGAGCGATGGGCCGCCGGTCAAGGGGTTGTGCCGTCCGCCGAACATCATCACCTCTTTCGTGAGCGGGTTGTACGCCGCCGACGCGTCGATTCGGCCGGGAGGGTTCGTCAGTGGTTCCGCGTGCGACCACGTGCCCGCGCTCCAAATCCAGGTGTTGTTGTCGTTTTGGACGCCCCCGAAGAGCACCACCTGGGCGGCCGCGGGGTCGTCCGCGACCGTGATGCCGATGCCCGAGATGGGACCGAGGGGGACGGGCGTCGGCACCGGCGTTGGAGTCGGCCGCGGAGGTGGCGCGGGAGGCGGCGGGCGTTGCGTTGTCGAGACCGCGAAACCGGCGACGGCCGCCGCGGCGATGACGGCTACAAGAAGCGTCGCTGCCCTCACCCGGACGTCCCGTCCGTGCTGATCGCCCGAGGGGCGCTCATGCCTCCATCGTTCCAGTCTTCACCTGCACAATCGCGACGTGACCGCATCGCAGCCACCCATCATCGCCGACCCCGAGTTCGGTGCGATGCTCCCACTCAGCGCGCTGCTCTCGCAGACGCTCGTTGCCTACACGGTCGAATTCGACAACGAGTTCGAGCATCAGATTCCCCACCGCACCACGACCGGCGGCCGGTCGGGCGCCGGCGGCCCGTGGCTCACGTCGATGGTCATGTGGTTCAACTGCATGCGCCACCTGAGCGACGCGCCGATCCCGGCGCGCGAGCTGCTGCGACGCGCTCGCACTCCGACAAACCTTGCCGGAATGCAGCGATGGCGATACATCGACGTCAGCGCGGATCCCGATGACACGCGCGCTCAGCCGCCACCCGCAGAGCTACTGGTGCGCGCCACCGCGTATGGCAGGGTGGCACAGCGGGTGTGGCGACCTATGGCAGGCGTCATCGAGCGGCGATGGGAAGAGCGCTGGGGAAGTGAGCGGATCGAGGCGCTGCGGACGGCACTCGGGGCGATCGTGCGCTGTTCCGAGCTCGACCTTCCGGATTGCCTGCCGATCCTCAGGTACGGTCTCTGGTCGGCAGGGCCGTCGTGCCCTGCATTTGCATCGACGCGGTCTGAACCCGCCGACGAAGTCGACTCGCTGCCAACCCTGCTCTCCCGCGCGCTCCTCATGGCTGCCGTCGATTTCGAAGCACGCTCGAAGGTGTCATTGGCGATCTACGCGAACGTGCTTCGAGTCCTCGAACAGAGGGCGGTGCCGCTTCGGGATATCCCGAAGCGGTCCGGCGTATCCAAGGAGGCGATCAGCATGGCGACGGGCGTGCTGACGAAGAGCGGTCTCGTGGCCATCGAGGCAGACACGGGTGGGAGCCGTGGCAAGGTGGTGAGCCTCACCGCCACGGGAAGCCGGTCGAAAAGCGCGCACGAGCAGCTGCGGCGAAGCGTCGAACAGGACTGGGTGTCGCGCTTCGGTGGGGACGTCATCGTCAGGCTACGCGACTCGCTCGAGCAGCTCGCCGGCGACTCCAGCGGATCGCTCCTGTTCCCGGCGTTGCGGCCATACCCAGAAGGCTGGCGCGCTTCCGTGCCGCAGCCCGAAAGGCTCCCGCAGTTTCCGATGGTGCTGCATCGAGGCGGATACCCGGACGGGAGCTGACGGGAGCGAAGGAACCCGAACATCTGTTCCGTCTGGGATGCTAAAATCGCAGGTCCGAGATGAGCGACATGAGTGCGTTTCACCCTGCGGTGCGGACCTGGTTCGAGCGCAGGTTTTCCGAGGGACCGACTCCGGCGCAGCGCGAGGGCTGGCCGGAGATCGCGTCCGGCCGGAACACCCTGATCGCGGCCCCGACCGGCTCGGGGAAGACGCTCGCGGGGTTCCTGGTCTGCATCGACGCGCTCTACCGGGCGGCCGATCGCGGCGAGGTGGTTGAGGGTAAGACGCAGGTCGTCTACGTGTCGCCGTTGAAGGCCCTCGCGGTCGACGTGCAGCAGAACCTGGAGACGCCGCTGCGGGAGATCGCAGAAGTCGCGTCGGAGCTGGGGATGACCCTGCCGCCCCTGCGCGCAGAGGTGCGCACCGGTGACACGACGCAGTCGATGCGCGCGGCGATGATCAAGCGTCCGCCCAACTTCCTGGTCACGACCCCGGAATCCCTGTACCTGCTCGTCACCGCGCAGCGGAGCCGGGCTGCGCTCACCACGGTCACGACCATCATCGTCGACGAGATCCACGCGGTTGCGCGCGACAAGCGCGGTTCCCACCTTGCGGTCACGCTCGAGCGCCTCGAGCGGCTCTGCGCACAACCACCGGTGCGCATCGGTCTCTCCGCGACGCAGCGACCCATCGAAACCGTTGCTCGGTTGCTCGTCGGCGCGGGTGCGTCACGCAGCAATCCCGACGGCAGTGCGCGCTGTGCCGTCGTCGACGTCGGCCACCGGCGCGCGCTCGATGTCGCCATCGAGCTGCCCTCCGGTGAGCTCGAGGCGGTGGCATCGCGCGAGCAGCTTGGCGAGGTGCTCGACGCCATCGCCGCGCACGTGCGGGCGCACCGCACCACGCTCATCTTCGTCAACACCAGGCGAATGGCGGAGCGCGTCGCGCATCAACTGGCCGAGCGGCTCGGCGACGACGCCGTCGCGGCGCACCACGGCAGCCTCTCCAAGGATCGACGTCAACGGGTCGAATCGCAGTTGCGTGCCGGTGCCCTGCGCGCGCTGGTGGCCACCGCATCGCTGGAGCTGGGCATCGACATCGGGCCCATCGAGATGGTGTGCCAGATCGCGTCGCCGCGCAGCATCGCGACCTTCCTGCAGCGCGTCGGCCGCTCCGGTCACAGCAGGGGTGGGATGCCGAAAGGCCGGCTGTACCCGATGACCCGGGACGAGCTGGTCGAGTGCACTGCGCTCCTCGCCGGCGTGCGCAGCGGGGCACTCGATGCAGTGCATCCGCCCCGCCTTCCCCTCGACATCCTGGCCCAGCAGATCGTTGCCGAATGCGCCGCGGACAGCTGGCGTGAGGACGACCTCTTCGAGCTGATGCGCAAGGCGGCACCGTTCGCAGACCTGACCCGTGGCGACTTCGACCGCATCATCGAGCTGGTCTCCGATGGCATCGCCACCGGGCGTGGCAGGGTCGCCGCCTATCTGCACCGCGATCAGATCAACGGCGAGGTTCGAGCCCGGCGCGGCGCGCGGCTGGCAGCGTTGACGTCCGGCGGAGCGATCCCGGAGACCGGTGACTACCGCGTGCTTGCGGAACCCGATGACACGTTCATCGGCACGGTGAACGAGGACTGGGCGATCGAGTCGTCAGCGGGGGACATCTTCCTGCTGGGGAGCACGTCGTGGAAGATCCGGCGTGTGGTTGCGGGAACCGTGCGAGTCGTCGACGCGCACGGCGCGCCGCCGTCGGTTCCCTTCTGGCTCGGCGAGGCGCCGGCGCGCACCGAGGAGCTGTCGCGCGAGGTCTCTGACCTTCGCAGTGGTGTTGAGGCCCTGCTCGCCGAGGGCGGCGCCGACGAGGCGATCACGTGGGTCGAACAACGAGCCGGGGTCGACAACGACGTCGCGGCGATGGTGGTGCGCTACCTGGCAGCGGGCCGCACCGCGCTCGGGGTGGTGCCAACACTCGAGCACATCGTCCTCGAGCGCTTCTTCGATGACAGCGGGGGCATGCAATTGGTCGTCCACGCACCGTTCGGCGGCCGGGTGAATCGTGCGCTCGGCCTGGCGCTGAGAAAGCGGTTCTGCGCCACGTTCGACTTCGAGCTCCAGGCGGCGGCGAGTGACGACTGCGTGCTGCTCTCGCTCGGCCCGCAGCACAGTTTTCCGCTCGAGGACATCCCCAAGTTCCTCTCCTCTAATACGGTGGAGGAGGTGCTGCGCAAGGCGGCGATCTTCGCACCGATGTGGGCGGTGCGCTGGCGCTGGAACCTCAATCGCTCGCTCACCGTGCTGCGCTTCAAGGGTGGACGCAAGAACCCGGCGCCGATTCAACGGCTCGAGTCGGACGACATCATGGGCGCGGTGTTTCCTCAGCTGGTCGCGTGCCAGAACGAGAATCCCACGGGGCCTGTCGAGCCGCCCGATCATCCTCTCGTCAATCAGACGATGTATGACTGCCTCCACGAGGTGATGGACGTCGACTCGCTGCGCGAGCTGGTCGTGCGCATCGAGCGAAAGGAAGTTGAGATCAGCTTCCGTGACACCGTCGAGCCCTCGCCACTTGCTCACGAGATTGTCAACGGCAGGCCGTACACGTTTCTCGACGACGCGCCACTCGAGGAGCGGCGAAGCCGGGCGATCACGTTGCGTCGTGGGCTGCCCGTCGAGGCACGCGATCTCGCCGCGCTCGATCCCGACGCCATTGCGCGCGTGCGCGGCGAGGCGGCGCCCGATCCCCGCGATCACGACGAACTTCACGACCTCCTGGTCGCGCTCGTGGTGGCACGGCCGGTTGCGTCGTGGCAGGGATGGTTTGACGAGCTGGTCGAGCGCGGCCGCGCGCTGACCGTCAGCGACGCCGGCGAGGTGTTCTGGTGCGCCATGGAACGCGCTGCCGGAGTCGAGGCACTCTGGCCCGGCGCAACGCTCACTCCGCTTCCAGTGACGCTGCTACGAGCGCACGTTGCTGCGCCTGATCGCGACGCCCTCATCGCGTCGATCCTGCGCGGACATCTCGAGGTGCGCGGACCGATGACCGCCAACGCGCTGTCGGCGGTCACCGGGCTTCGACCCTCAGAGGTCGCGATCGGGCTCGCGGTTGTCGAGGGTGAGGGGTTCGTGATTCGTGGCCACTTCGATCCGGGAAGCACCGACGACCAGTGGTGCGCGCGACGCCTGCTCGTCCGAATTCACAGCTACACGCAGCAGCGGTTGCGACAGGAGATCGAGCCGGTGACGGCGCAGGACTTCATGCGCTTCCTGCTTCGCTGGCAGCGAGTCGCACCGGGTACCCAGCGCGAGGGTCGCGCAGGCGTCGCGGCCACGATCGCCCAGCTCCAGGGATTCGAGATACCCGCGGGCGTCTGGGAGGAGACGGTGCTCCCCAGTCGCGTCTCCGGGTACCGGAGTGCCTGGCTCGACGAGCTGTGCATGTCGGGCGAGGTGGCCTGGGCGAGGTTGAAGGTGCGCGACGACTCCGGTGCGGCGTCGCCACCGCGGAGCAGCTCGTCGGCGTCCCGGGCAACACCGGTCACGCTGGTGATGCGCTCCGACCTTCCGTGGTTGCTCCAGTCGGTGCGCGGTGAGGCACAGCCGCTGGAACCGGTATCTGGAGCAACTCTCGACGTCCTCGATGCGCTTCGCGAGCACGGCGCGCTCTTCACCAGTGACATCGTCGCGCTCGCCCGGCGTCTCCCCAGTGAAGTCGAGACCGCGCTGTGGGACGGGGTCTCGCGCGGGCTGCTGACCGCGGACGGATTCAGCGCGGTCCGCCGCCTGCTCGTCAGCCGCGGATTGGCGCACTCACGGCCGAATCACCGCGGCTTGCGCCACGGTGTCCGCGGTTACTCCTCGGGCGAGGGTCGCTGGTCGCTGCTGCCGCGCGCGTCAACGATTGCAGAGCATGATGCGCTCGCCGAGGC
>Ga0070766_10000283_pt1 | contig 21391 bp, 21 predicted proteins | sample HubBroMetageWFT6_FD_69782 | JGI IMG/M metagenome (GOLD analysis project Ga0070766, IMG submission 69782) | Warmed and freeze-thawed soil microbial communities from the Hubbard Brook experimental Forest, New Hampshire - Hubbard Brook CCASE Soil... | ecosystem: Environmental > Terrestrial > Soil...
CAGGCCGCCAAGAGTGGCTCAGTTTCAGCCACCGCTGGTTCTTACCCCGCGCGTTGCTTGACCCGTGTGGCCTGGTTGAATAGAGTAGCCGCTCAAGCGGCCTATTTGAGCGGGCGGGCGTTGCCTGAGTGAGCGCGGCGGACTGAATCAGAGGTCCGGTCTTCGGAGGGAATCATGCGAAAGCGTATGGTGTTTTTGGCAATTGTTCCGCTGATGGCGGCGCTGGCGTTTCAGATCGCCGCGTTTGCTCAAAATGAGCAGAATGAATCGAAGGCAACCTGGCCAGATCCGGTCTGGAATAAAGCTCCGATCGCGCCGGCGAACCGCAAACCCGCCCCAAAGCGAAATTTGACCGGCATGTGGGGGACGCTCGGGGCAGGCTCTGGAATTCAGGCCGGCGGCGTGCAATTGAAGCCGAACAACGGCAAGCCGGAAAACGCTCTTCCGTACACGCCGTACGGTCTGGAGCTGTACAAATCGCACAAGGCGCTCGAAGGCGCCGACGCGGTCCTGCTCCTGCAGACCAACGATCCCCGGAACAAGTGCGAGCCGTTGGGAATACCGCGCTACACTCACTACAACCTCCGGCTGACGCAGATCTTCCAGGACGATTACAAAGTGGCGATCCTGTATCACTACGATAACCGCTGGCGCATCATTTGGACCGACGGGAGGCCGTTGCCCAAAGTACTAGACGGCGCCGTCGAACTGGACGGACAGATCCGCGAACAGCGATTTTTCGGCTATTCCGTAGGCAAGTGGCTGGACGATTACACGTTCCAGGTCGATACGGTCGGAACGATGCCGGAAGATCGCGTCTGGCTTGATTCCACCGGCCGGCCCATCAGCGACCAGGTACACGTGACGGAAACCTTCCATCGGATCAGCGCCGATGAAATGGAATGGTCAGAGACGATCGACGATCCGAAGATTTACACTAAGCCGTGGGAAACCATGAAAATGCCCCTGCGGTTGCAGGATCCCCGCACCGATATTATGGAGTATTACTGCTCGCCCGTGGAGGCCGAGAATTACAACAAGCGTTTCGGCAGCGCCGCTAGCGCGAATGGAAAGTAAGCCGAACCCGGTTTCCGAGACCTTGATCGGCGGACCCACGGCTGGCCCGACACTTGCCAAATGGCCGGATGATTGGAGTATACTTGCGCCAATCGTCGGACGGCGGGCCGACACAGAGCCATCGTCAAGGTCGGGAGACCAATCACCCTGGAATATCGGCATTGACGGAACGGATGAGCAATGAGAAAAAAGTTTGTTGTCTTGGTGGTTCTCGTCATCGGACTGGCGATATCAGCGCCGTTATTGGCGCACCATGGCGCCGCCTCGTTTGACACCGGGAAGAAAGTGGTCCTCAAAGGGACCGTCAAGGAGTGGCTCTACTCCAATCCGCATTGCTTGTTGACCATTGATGTGAAAGGCGAAGACGGCAGGGTGACGGAGTGGATTGCCGAGACGCAGTCTCCCCTCGTGACGTACCCGGCCGGTTATCGCAAGAACTCTTTTAAGCCCGGCGATCAGGTGACGGTAAAGATTGAACCGGTCAAGAGCGGCCAGCCAGCGGGCCGCATCATCGCCGTATTGACGGCGGACGGTACCCAACTGGGTGATTCGAGCTCTCAGGCCGTCACGGGCGTTACGGAGTTGAAGTAACAGTCCGGAAATCCTGACCGATGGGCCGCCTGCCCGGGCGGCTCATGGATGACAGTGACGCGTGGTTTGAAGACCCGAGCGGAATTCCCATCTTCTTCCTTCTATCAACCACCCGTTGACACTTGCGCCTGATAAGTTCTATAAAGGTAGAAGTCAAGGAAAAACACTCCCGCATCGGCTGGATTTTTTCTTGCTTCGCAGCCCACTGGATGGAGCAGGATCGGTTCTGACCGCCCGCACCAGGCGCTCGGATGCTGGACAGTATCGCCCAGCGGTTGGGTTTTTCTCTACCAGCGGTTTTCATCACTTCTTCGCAACGAAGCCTGTCCGTTCCGAAACCAGCAAAGCAGAACGGTGGTCAAATTTGGCAACCATAGTTCTATTGGGGACTCGTTGGCCCATAGCTTCTTCTGGTTGTCCGAGAGGGCCTAGGGTCATCAAGGAGACTGAGTGCCCGAAGCACACAGCGCCTAACTTCTCAGCCGAGACTCGCTCTCGAACCAGAGTGTCTCGAGAACCTGACGGCCATCGAAATACTTTCCTTATGCACATCCATGCCGATATATTGAGGGCTAGTCATAAACTGGGTGTTCCTTTCTGGAAGGGTTCGAGCCGAACACCCAAAACCCTACTCCAAAAGGGGCGCCCTTTTATATTGCGTCGGCTTATCGGAATGTGGCTTTTTACCCCTCGCGGCCGAACCACGCCGTCGATCAAACGATTTTGGAAAACGATCTGGCTACTGAAACGTAGTTCACGATCAGGTTCCTTGTGAGTCTGATCGCTCTGCCTGAGTTTTCCCACGCTGAATTGATAGTGTTGGACGGAAAAAGACCTGAAAATAGTGGGAAATCCGCTATATCCGCGGAAAGGGCCGATGTTGTGGAGGCAGTGGCCCGCAACTGTCCACCGTTTTTTCTGAGGATCAATGGGGACCCCCTGGCTTTCTAACCGTCCTGCATAAATAAAAATATTTCTAGAACCTGGAAACGAGGCCCAACATAGAAAATCTCGGGTAACTGCCTGGAGAGCTATCTTGACACGGCGGTTGGGCGCCTTTCAGTATCCCGCGAATTTTCATACAACTAGACAACCTTTGAGTCATTTGCAGAAATGTTATTCTTCTCAGCTCTTCGCCCAATTTGACCGGTTCTTGTTCCTTAACGTACTCTAACCGGACCCCAAGTTTGGATGAATTAACCAACAGGTATACACGGGGTAATGCTGTGCGGTTTCCGAAGACGAAACCAAACCTCCGCCCCTTCGAAACCGCGAAGGAGCGGCGACCCAGGAATTCAAACCCAAAGGCTGCGCCACTCGTCCGACAGTTAAGGCGAAGCCCGGTAACGACTTGAAAGTTTTAAAATATGTCACTGCTTTGAACACGGTCTTCGGAAAAAAAGTCAACGAGCCGGGCCACCGTCTTATCAAAATCTATTAGAACCTCGTAGGTGTGCGTCCGCCACTCAATCTTTAGCGAATCGGGCCGTGTTTAGGTAGGATTGCCACCCAACGAAAACCAGAATGGCCGTTGCTACTCCGAACCCCCGGTTAGAACCAGGCGATTTCCCATTTCATCTTTCCGCAGCCCTGCCACGGAGTCTCGGGAAAAGATATTTGCTACCGGACTTTGTCGGATAGCATCGGCTCACAGCCATGTGAAACGGCCTCGAATTCGTCCAAGATAGACCAATCCCACCAGCCGCGCTTTACTTCTTCTCGCATGATGGCAAAGGCTTTTTCTCGTGAAAGGGCCTTGCGATAAGGCCGGTCAGTGGTAAGAGCGTCATAAATGTCCGTGATTTGAAGTATCCGAGCGGTCAGCGGAATTTGCTCACCTTTCAGCCCGTCCGGGTACCCGGAGCCGTCCCACTTTTCATGGTGGTGGCGAATGATCGGAAGTACATTGCGGAAGGATCTGAGCGGGGCACAAATTCGTTCGCCCGCGATCGTGTGTTGTTCCATGATCCGTCGTTCTTCAGGAGTAAGCGGTCCTGGTTTCAGAAGGATGCGCTCGGGCACCGCCAGTTTGCCGATATCATGCACAAGGCCGCCCCGCCGCAGGGCGACACGCAAATCTTCGGGCAACCCCAACTTCTCTGCCAGCAAAACGGAATATTTCGAGAGGCGATCGCAGTGCCCTTCGGTATAGGGATCCTTAGCCTCGATACTCAGGGCGAGGCTGGACAGCACAGTTTCGGCGTTGTCCAGCTCGTCGGTGAATTGCTTCAAGCGCAGCAGGGATTGCACGCGTGCCATCAATTCGTGCTTATTTACGGGCTTGTTTAGGAAATCATCTGCGCCGCACATGATTCCGGTAATGCGGTCGGAGTCGCTGTTCAAACTAGTGAGCAATACGATGGGGATTAAGCGGGTTTCCGGTTTGGACTTTATCGCCAGACAAACTTCGAATCCAGTTGGGCGAGGCATTACCACATCCAGCAACACGAGATCAATCGAGCCGCTATCCACGTGCTTCAGCGCTTGCTGCCCATCAGTGGCACACACGACCTGGTAACCCTCCGTGCTTAGCAAAGCGGAGAGCAGTTCGCGGTTAGCCTCGTTGTCATCAGCTACAAGGATGATTCCTTCGTGGCCTTCCGAAGCATGCATATCAACTCCTCGACGATTATCTCGACCGCACAATGAGGTTTGCGAGGGTCAACTTTTGTCGAGAGATAGATCGGATTTATCCATCCCATGCAACGAACAGCCATCGCATGAGGCCTATTCGAAAGTATCTCAAACTTATAAGCGTTTGCGGTTGATATCCTACGGTCTGCTGCCAAGCAGTTAATAAGACGTGACTAGTAACACTGCTTGATGTCCTCATTGCCATACCCTCTACGTCCGATCGCTACTCAGTTAGTGGTTGGGATTGCTGATCTGCATCGCGCATCTGCACCCCGTTCCAAAACTCGGTAAAGTGAGTTTAGACACCAATAGAACGTGTTTCAGCATTATAGACGCGGCTGCAACCCTAAACGGCAGGGCGCACGGGGATTTTCACTTCGGTTTCGATGGCTAGGATCAAGGGGAGTAAAAACTCCTGCATTTTTCTAGCGTGGTCAAGCGGTACATTTTCGAATTGAAGGCCCATGCAATCAGCACCGACTACTCGCACAACTCTAGCGGCTCCAGACAGCGAGTCCCTTCCATGCGCAAGCTCCAGCTCCACCTGTATCAGCGACCCTACGGGAAACGTCTTATCTGCACAAACCATTGCGCCATTTAGACTCATGTCGAGCGTGTGGCCTACAGATCGTTCTTGATCCATCTGCATGGAAACTCCGCAAGTCACCTTCACCCGTTGAAACTGCCTTGACTCTCGTTGAATTACATCTTCGCTTACTCGAATTAAACGCATCAAACGATGCCGGTCGACAGGTTTAAAGAGCACGAAAGTCGCTCCAGCCTCGAATACCCGCGAAAGCAGGTTGCGATCACTTTCGCCGGTAATCATTACGATGGGAGTTGTCCGATTGAGGACCGATGCGCGCACCTGACGCGCCAAGGCAATACCGTCCGGTGCGGGCATCTTGACATCCAAAAATACGGCGTCGAACTTTTCTTTCCGAATTAGGATTGTAGCTTGCTGTGAGTCAGAAGTCGTATGGGATTTGATTTCGGCAGATTCTAAAACGTCTCGGATTAACTCGCAGATGAGAGGGTCATCGTCCACGATTAAAATTCCGTTTGCCACAAGAGTTTCCTTATTCCCCGTGCCGGCGTTGGGCGATTTCATTCAATTATCCCGTGTGATCGGGTACTACTGGCACCGCCAGCCATTGATGCAGTTGTTTAGTCAGTACCTTGAAATCAACCGGTTTGGAAACGCAAGCGTTACAACCAGCCTCAAAAATGCGCTGCTGTTCAGTCACCATCGCGTGCGCCGTTACAGCGATCACCGGAATATGGGACAGTGTCGCATGCTTGCGAATCCACCACGCAATAGACAGCCCGTCCTGATCTCCGAGTTGAACATCAAGCAACACCGCGTCAGGTGGCATTTCCTGGATTGCTGTAAAAGCTTGCGCCAAATTAGTAGCGGACATCACTTGGTAGTTTTCCGTTTCCAGCCAGTCGCAAAGCAGTTCGCGGTTAAGCTCATTATCCTCAACGACCAGAATACGGTGCCTCATGACTTCACCGCTGGTGCATTCCTCAGCACCCGCTGCAACTGCTCGCTCAGCTGTTGTTGCCACGATTGCTGCTTATGGAACAGCGACTCCGCATGTTTTCGGAGATACTGTTCTTCCTCGATGGTCAAGTCTTTACTGGTTAACACAAACACAGGTAGATCTGCCGTGCGGGGCTTCGAACGCCACTCGGCCAGTAGCTCGAACCCACTCACCTTTGGAAGCATCAAATCCAGGATGACCAATTCCGGCAAGCCTGCAGCCATTTGAGCGCGCGCCTGCTCGCCGTCTTCAGCAGTCGCCACGGCATACCCCTGCGCCGTGAGCAATTCTGCGACGACCTCGCGGGTTGGAATGTCGTCCTCGACCACCAGGATCGGTCGCTGTGGCGACGGACCTTGCTTTAGGGCCAGACAGCGACGGACGGCAGCCAACAAGGACGCTCTGTCAACAGGCTTGACCAAATATTCGTCGGCGCCTAGGCTCGTTCCGATCGCCGGCTGGTCCACAATAGAGATCACAATTACGGGAATGTATGTAGTACGCAGATTACGCTTTAGTTGCAGCAACACTTCCCAGCCACTGGCAGGCTTCATCAGCAAGTCCAGAGTTACGACGTCAGGCTGCATTTCCGCGGCCTCCTTGGCAGCATCTTCCGGGTTATTGCACACCACCGTTTCGTACCCTGCGGAGGAAAGGTTTGCCTGGATGAGCTGTGCAGCGTCGCGATCGTCCTCAATCACCAAAACCTTCAGGGCCTTGCCGACTATCGTCCTAAATTTAATTTCCCGTGCTTGTGATTGTCGGGGGGACGGTCCAACCGGTAAGGAAAAGTAAAAGCAGCTCCCCTGACCGGATTGGCTCTCCAACCCCAGTGTACTGCCATGCAATTCCGCGAGCCGCTGAGTGATCGCCAACCCAAGTCCGGTGCCTTCGATGGCTCCGCCGGCCTGTCGCAGGCGGTAAAATGCCTGAAAAATTTGGTCCTGTTCTTCTGGTGGGATTCCAGGGCCGGTGTCTCGGACCTCAACACGAATCTGGCCATTCATCTCGTGTGCTCCCAACTCAATTCGCCCGCCTTCGGGAGTGAACTTTATCGCATTCCCTGCCAGGTTCATCAGCATTTGCTTGAGGCGTGTAATATCGGCCAGGACAATCACGTCCGCTTCAGCATTTTGCGATAGGGTTTGGGACTTTTTCTCAGCGAGAGGCTTCAGCGTCGACAGCACTTCTGCGAAGGCTGACTCGATCGGCACTTCTTGAATCGCAAGGTCCATGCGACCCGCCTCGATTTTGGAAAGGTCTAGGATATCGCTAATGAGCTTGAGTAAGTGCTGGCCACCGCTGTGGATGTTGCTGACATATCGTTTCTGGCGATCATTTAAGGAGCCGTAACGCTCCTCTGCCAATAAGTCCGAAAAACCCAGGACTGCATTGAGAGGCGTGCGCAACTCGTGGCTCATCGTCGAAAGGAATTGATCCTTGAACTTGCTGGCGCGTTCAACCTCCTCTTTTGCACGGAGAATGGATTGGGAAAAGACTTCAAGCTCGCTTTTGGCGGTTTCAAGTTCTGCGGTCCGTTCTCGGACACGTTGCTCCAGCTCGTCATGAGCTTTTCGCAACGCTCCCTCACTTTGCTCGATCTGCGTCAACATCTCATTGAAGGCGTCCATCAAGAAGGCCAATTCGCCCCGGCTGCGGGTTGATGTTGCACGGACCGAATAATTCTTATCGCGAGAAACGATCCTTGCAACCTCTGCCAAGTGAACGATGGGTTCGGCAACCGCTCTGCGAAATATTGATGAGACCACGAGCGCCGCTATAAGAGATGCCAGTAAGACAATGGCGGCAATGCCCGCGTATCGCTTCAGGCGCCGATCTAATTCCTCTACATCAGATCGGATGTAGACAGTTCCTGTGGGCTTTCCTTGAAACACAATCGAGCGAACTAGCACCATTTCGTTATTTCTGACCAAGTGGATCTCTGTCTGGTCTGAAGAGATTGAAGGGGGTGTCGGTATTTGGCCACCGTTATCACGTAAGTATGAGGCGAACGGTCGAGCATCAGGCGTGTAGATCACAGCGGACAAGATATCGGGGGAAGCCTTCAAGGCTTTCAAGGTATTCTCGGCGGATTGCGAGTCATTGAACACCAGCGCCGAGACTGCGTTGGAACCTATGATCTGAGCCTGTGTGGAAAGATTCCGTACCATAGTCTCTCGGAACGTGACCATATCGTATGTAACAAACGCCGCACACGCCATGATGAGAGCCGTACCGCTGACCAACATGTTCATCCATGTAAGTCTTCGAGAGATGGAATGGTTCTTGGCTTTGAGTATCAATATCAATCTCCGAACGGACCGTCTTTTCTGACATTGGAAGCCACTTTGAGCAGGTCAGCACTCACGATCAATCTGGCGGCTTCTGCGCTCGCCAAGTTGATCTCGAAACGAACCCTGCCCTCCTTCAAGACAAACTGGATCATGCCTCCTCGCCGTGAGAAGTCGGGCATGTCGCTGACCGTCAGGACCTCCGCTTTATCAAGGGCTACAAGGACCTCTTTTAGTCGACTTTCCTCGGACGAGCTTATGTACAGAATACGGCAACTCACTGCGTCTTGAGGTTTTGAGACTCGCTTCGCTACGACGGCCTTTCCATCTATGTTTTCACCGGTGAGGATGGCATCGAGATCTGGGCCGAACGGATCCTGTCCGATCACGCAAATTGGAAACGAGCCGCCCTTTGCGACAGAGTCGGTCGTGGGCCATTGGACGAATCGGCCGAAGTTATAGAGGTAGGTCGCCTTCACCTGATACTCGGACACTTTTGGCTGCTGGGATTGCAGGGCGGGAATACGCAGAAAAACCACCATCATGACGGCTAGCGCGAGACACTGCCGCACACGCCGTTCGCAGCTGTGTCCACGGCTGCGACGAGCGTATTGGACAGATGCTGTGGTCGCGGAAGTTTTCATGTGGGGTAAGTTTCCGTCATCTTCTCCACGTTACCTTTGCGTAGGCGCCTCTCTTGATGCCCACCAGCGGGCCGGGATCTCCCCCAAATTCCACGTGGGAGGGCCGAAGAAGGTTCTGCCCGACGATGGAAAAATCGAGACCTTCACCAAAATGCCATCCCAGCCGGACGTCAGCTGTGCTATAGGCGCCTGCGGTAAATTGCGGGAGCCCACTCGTGTATCTATACGTCGCGTCGAGCTCGAAATGTTTTGGCAAGTTGAAGAGCGATTGGAAAGATGCGGAATGGCGAGGGCTCGAGCCCACGTAGGTACCGAGCAGATTCCCTACATCCTTGAATCCCGGCATATCCTTCAGCGCCATATCCAGGTACGAATAGGACCCACGAAATTGCCACCAACGTGTAATTTTCCAATCGGGAGCGATTTCCGCGCCGACTGTGTGGCCCTCGATGATGTTGGCATAGGGCAGGAGAAAGAAAACAGGCGCCGTCGGCGAGGCCTGGCTGGGCACGGCCGGACCGAAGCCCTCGAGACCATTATTCTTATTGTAAAATGCAGTAAAATCTATGTACAATTTCGTGTTAACCTGCGTGCGATATCCCGCCTCATAGCCGATCAGTTGCTCCGCCTTGGCCTTGGGATTTCCCTGGATCTCAAAGTAAATCGGTGTGGGTGATGGCGGCGTCCCGAGGCTAATCAAACCAGCAAAAATGTCGAACGACACATCCTGGTCTTGGCGCGACGGTGTCCGAACTGCCCGAGTTACCGCAGCCCAGAAGGACTGGCGCTCCGTCGGCGTCCACAACAGCCGTACGCTGGGCTCGTATTCAAAACCGCTGAAATTGTTGTGTTCCAGTTTGGTTCCCGCCGTCAGCGTGAGCTTGTCTCGCACGATTGGCAGTTCGTACTGGATAAAGCCGCTATAGATGCTGTCGGTTTGTTGATTCGGTAGAAAATTTATGCCCGGCGTCGTTTGAATGAATTTGCTGGGGCTCACCCTCGCCCCCAGGCCCCAGGTTAACTCCTGCTCGCCATATGTGCGAGCATGCTGGACGAAGTCAACATCAAACGTATCCCGCGTCTCGCCGCCTTCGATGTCAACCCGGTTGGTGCGGTCAAAGTACGCTTGAATCTGTATGCCAGACCCTTCGCCCGTGGTGTGCTGCCAGCCTGCTAGCAGATTGCCTCCGGAGACGGACGCTACGGAGTTCTGAATTGTTTCCGCAGGTGGGGAAAACGATGCCAGAAAGGAGCTCTCTCCGCTCCCGGCACTGTAAATATCGCCTTGCACGGTGAAGGCGTCCTTTTCGCCGCTCTTCCAATCGGTACGGAAACCCGTTTGCCCCATTCGCCAGTGGTCGAATTTGTTCCCGTCAGTGTGAAATTCTGGTCCGCGAATAGAACCTGTAGCATAAATGCGATAGTTGAAATCTTTCCCCACCGTGCCGCCGTGGCGGATGCTCCCCGTACCCTGGTCCACATTTCCGCTCCCCAGGGTGACCAGGGTACCGTGGGTGTTCTCCGCACTCTTCGTGATGATGTTGATCACACCGTTGACCGCGTTCGCTCCCCAGATCGTGCCGCCCGGTCCGCGGATCACCTCGATGCGCTCCACGTCCTCGAGCATCACGTTCTGCACGTCCCAATACACCCCCGCGAAAAGCGGCGTATAGAGGCTCCGCCCGTCAATCAAAACCAGAAGGTCCTTTGAGAACTGGCCAGCTAACCCGCGAATCGCGATGGACCAATGGTCGCTATCAATTCGCGCAACCTCCACGCCCGGCGCGAGACGTAAAGCCTCAGGGACGCTCGTGGCGCCGGAACGGCTTATGTCTTCCTGGGTTATGACAAAAATCGCCGCAGGTGTCTTCATAACCTGCCTCGGGTCTTTGGAGACGGAAGTGACCTCAACATTGCCAAGCTGCTCCAGGCTTAACTGCTTGAGATTCACACTGCTGGATTGATCCCTTTGTGCGTCGTCCGCATGGCACTCAACAGCTGTCGAAGTGACGAGCAACAAGCATAATGTGATGATTGCAACCGCAGTATGCAGCTTGGAAAATGCTCGCACAGTTATAGAAATTCCGAGCGCAGGGTATTGGCACTGCGGTGGGAGAGGAACACAAATCGGGAATTGGATTTGGGTGATCATTTGGATTATTCGCGCTCGTAGTGGCAGGCGACCTTGAGCGTATACACGACTATAATCTTTCACTTGTCGATTGGCTTACACCTTAAAGACTGCACGTGACTAAACTTGCAACACTTACCCCTAGACATCGTTGCTACTTTGCTTAGCCATACCAACTCCAAGATCACAGAGAAACACTACCCACCCTGGATACGCGCCCGGCAGGAACAGCTTGAGCCTGATGTTCGAAAGGTGTGGGATCAATTGCCAAATGCGAGCGACAACCTGACAATTGCCAGCGGAACAACTACAGTCACTCAGTAGGATTCATCTAATGGGCCTCAGTAAACTCAATTATGCATCGGGGATTGGCCAAGGCTGCGGAATTCCCAAAATGTGAGCAGCACACCTTCCTGACCTCGGTTCCACCCTCCCGGATGCCATGTGGGCCACCAATTGAGGCAATTCCAGCCATCCATGCGGTAATGGAGTTCCCGCATGAAGGTTATGAATTACGCGCACGATCTGCAATCGTAATGGGGTAGGGCGCCGTTCGCGTTACGCTTAGACATGGACGTCACACACCATTTCCAGCTAGGATGATCCAACAAGTAGGTGCATTTTGGTTTCGGGCAACCTTCAGCACTGCTGCCAATGGCTGAATTGGGTTCTCTGAATCGCCAGCCTGCTACGTTCGCTTCTTACTGGAGGTAGGCCTCTTCCCCCGTGAGGAGATATCCACGCTGTCCGGTTTCCGCTTCAACGAGCCGGGCCACCGCCTCATCAAGATTTATTAGAACCTCGTATGTGTGCTTCCGCCACTCGGAATCTTCAGCGAATCGGGCCGTGTTCCGGTAGGATTTGCTTGCGCCGCGAGCTGAGTCTACTTCAGCGATGCCAGGGGGGCGTCGTACAGAGCATTGGGTCTTGCGAGTTCGCTGCGGTTGCGGCCTGACGCTTTCGCCCGATAAAGGGCGGCATCCACTTCGCAAAGGATTTCTGCTGCGTTGAGCTGATCCCAGTCTCTGCTCGAAAGGACTCCGATGCTCATCGTAGCAGAGAGAGGGCCACGTGAGGTCTGAATCGGACGGTTCGCTACCGCTTTGCGAAGCTCCTCGGCACGCAGCATTGCTTTGCTTGTGTCGCAGTTATTCAAGACCATGAGGAACTCTTCTCCGCCGTATCGGCCCACGAAATCATATGAGCGCACTGATCCCAGAAGGCGTCGCGCCGTTTCTTGTAATACCTCATCACCCACCAAATGGCCATATGTATCATTCACATTCTTGAAGTGATCCAAATCGCTCAGCAGCACGATCGTGCAACCCTTCTCACGGAAAGTCCGCACCAATTCACGTTCCAGCAGATCCACGATGGCACCACGATTGAGGAGGAAAGTTAGATGGTCGTGTGTCGCTTTGAAGCGCATTGTTTCGTGTGCTTCCACCAGCCGATCTTCCAACTGAAGTATCCGTTGTCCGGTCCGCAGCCTTGCTCTCAACTCATCAGGGTCCCAGGGTTTAATCAGGTAATCGTCGGCGCCGGATTCGAGCCCCTCCACGATGTTTTCCTTAGCATCCTTGGCTGTAAGCAGGAGCATGTATGTGTATGGCTCAGGTCGGTCTCGCCGTATGGCCCTGCACACATCGACGCCGTTCTTTCCCGGCATCACCCAATCAAGCAGGCCAACACGCGGAGCATTCGGCGCTTTCAGTAGATCAAAAGCGGCATTCCCGTCCTCTACTGGAACGACGTCATAACCCCACGTGGTGAGGAGCGCTTGAAGCATTCGGCGCGAGATAAGTTCGTCGTCGGCAACCAGGATTTTCATTTCGGAGAGCCCTGACACAGATTCGCAAGTTCTGGAAGCAAGCGTTCGACGACTACTTCAAGAGTCGCTAGACCTGCTTTCGCTGATTCTGAATCCCCTTTGTTCGCATCGTTTTCGAGCTGCGAGGCAGCGCTCACTGCTCCGTATGCCGAGAAATTACTCGCAGCCCCTTTCATGGAATGTGCAGACCGGCCTAGCTCTCGCATGTCACCCTTCTGGAGCGCGGTTCGCATTGCTTCGATCAACAGAGGTGCTTCTCCCAAGAACAACTGGATTAATTCGGTCAGTAGTTCTTGATTGCCTTCTAGTCGTTCCAAGATTGACGCTCGGTTAAGATTCTCGTCAGACTGAGAGGGGTTTCTAACCATCGTCTTCTTCCTTTCCTGTCGAATTCGGGCGCCATGTCATTCGCATTCATCACACTGTTATTGGGCTCTATTTGGATTGTTCTGTAGTTTCATGAACTTGAACGGTTTCTATCCGCCGTGCTAAGTACGTCTCCAGTATCTCGTCGAGTTCCTGCGGAACGATCGGCTTGGAAAGATACCCATCCATCCTCGCCGCCAGACATCGTTCCCGATCACCTTTCATGGCGTTCGCGGTCAATGCGATGATCGGGATATGTCCGCCGTCGTGCATTTCTCTCTCTCTTATCACTGCAGTGGCCTCAAACCCGTCCATTTTGGGCATCTGTAAGTCCATCAAGACTAAGTCGAAGGTTTTATTCGCGAGCGCCTCCACTGCTTCACGCCCATTGGCCGTGACGGTGACGCGATGCCCCCGCCTCTCAAGCAACCGCGAGGCCAGCCGTTGGTTCACGGTATTGTCTTCCACAACAAGCACGTGCAAAACTGCCTTTGGGTCAACCGCATCTCCAAGGGAGTAGCGAGTGATTAATGGAATGGCGCCATTCTGCTCTCTCGCGCCGAGCACTCGGGCAATCGCCTCGCGCAGTTCAGATTGGCGGATGGGCTTCAACAAATACGCTGCGACTCCAAGATCCTGGCAACGCACCGCTTCCCCTCGGTGACCCGCCGAAGTGAGCATCATGATGATGGCGGTCGATAATTCTGGCCTTTGCCGTATTCGTTCGATCAGCCCGAAGCCGTCCATCTTCGGCATGTGCATGTCGGTCAGAACCAGCCCGTATGGCTCTCCAGCTTGCAAGGACGTGGACAGAGCTGTTAATGCATCTTCCCCTGTCGCCACTGCTGTAGAGTTCATCCCCCAGCGCTTCAACATTCCTTCCAGAATCCGGCGGTTTGTACGGTTGTCGTCTGCCACCAAGACCTTGACGCCCCGCAAGATTTCTGGAGGGGCAATCGTTCCCACTTCGATCGCTTTCTCTGAGGTTCCCATCCGCGCCGTAAAGTGGAACTCCGATCCTCGTCCCACTTCGCTTTCGACCCACATTCTTCCGCCCATCATCTCCACCAGGCGCGCCGAAATCGACAGTCCCAGTCCGGTTCCCCCATAATTTCTCGTTGTTGAACTATCCGCTTGGGAAAACGGATGGAAGATTAACTCTAGTTTCTCCGGAGGAATCCCGACACCCGAGTCTGACACCGTGAAATGCATGATATGATCGCCATGTTCTTCTGCATCAACTCGAACTTTCAGAACCACTTCTCCCTCATCAGTGAACTTGATGGCGTTGCCAACAAGGTTCACGACGATTTGGCGCAGTCGGTTGGAATCCCCCCGGGCCATTTCCGGCACCTCGGGTGCCACCTCGCACAAGAGCTCCAGTCCCTTTTCGTCACCCCTAAAGGCGAGCGTCTTCAGCGTCGCTTCCAAATGGTCACGCACATTGAAATCGATTGTTTCCAAGTCGATCTTTCCGGCTTCGATCTTGGAGAAATCCAGAATGTCGTTAATCACTGTCAGCAGGGCATCCGCCGATAACTTCACGGTGTCGAGGTACTCTCGCTGCTCCGAAGTGAGGTCCGTCCCTAGCGCTAAGTCGGTCATTCCTACCACACCGTTCAGCGGGGTTCGGATCTCGTGGCTCATGTTCGCCAGAAATTCACTCTTTGCCCGATTGGCAGTCTCGGCGCGTTCTTGAGATGCGGAAAGTTGAGTGACCAATTTTCGAAGACTCGCGTTGCGCCCACGCTCGAAATAGAACGTCAAGAATAAAATCGCGGCCAGAGATCCCAACAATATTCCAACGGAACCTAAAAGTGCTGTCTGGCTGCTATGCCGAGTTTCAGTTTCAAATTTCGCGATGGCTTCATGAATTGCTTGATCGAGAAGATCAAAATCAGGATCTACACGCGAGTCATTCAGTTCTCGCGCTTCACCGAGATGGCCGTTTGAGATGAGTGCAAATTCTTGGTCCATGTCGCTCAGATACGTGTAAGCGGCCGGTTGCACCTTGTCCACCAATCCTTCACGATCTTGAAATCTGTGGATCATCTGCAGTTTGTTCAGAATTTCGCGTCGGAATTGCTCTGAGCTCTCATGAACGTCGGAATCGACCTTCAAATTTGCGATTGCCTCCCACTCATTCGAGCCGAGTCCTTGCGCATTCGCCTCCAATTGATACAACAGCGTTTCGGTTTCATGGCGCCGTTTGTTGGATTGACTAACGAGGAACATCAAGATTATCCCTAACAAGGTGACGAAACACCCCGCACCTGCAATCATCCACAATCGAAAATTGCCATTTGTCGACGACATCTAGCCCCCTACATTACTTGTTTCTGTGGTGCCGCAGCGTGATCTGTATTTGCAAAACGATGCCGATGCGACGTGCGATCAGCAATGAATTCACTCAGCAGCGAACATGAAAAGCAAAGCGCATATAAAAATATTGTTCTGACTCTCCACACGTAAGTGTAAGGCAAAAAAGGAAGTTATAACTATTCGAATGTGTGAATGTGACTAAGTCGTTCCTATGCGTTCAGCTGCGATAGTACGAAACAAAGCGGCACAAATCAAGAACTTTAGCAAGCGCTCTGTATGCAACATAGGTATATAGCTTGTTGGAATTGCTGCTCACTTGTACGTTTGCCTGCCCGAGTTGTCAACATCACACCAACTTAGGTTGCATGGCCAAGTCCGCCTCTCGAAATGTGGCTCTGAATGTCGATGACTCCTATGCTTCGCCGCCCTCATTACCAGTCACCCGCATGCACGGATGCCACTCATCGTCCTCGGCGTGGGCATCGCAGAACCACCTCCCGCACGTCGCGCAGTGCACCGTCGCCGGATATTTGCACGGTTCATTGATAGGCGACACTCCCTGACACAAGCGCTCCAGGTCCTCGCGCTCAGATTTCTCTTCTCCCACCGGCACGCCTCCCGCCGCCATTCCACGCGCATTGTTCGGCTGACAAGTAAGTGAAGGCCTATGTCCGGTTTTTCTCTTCTCGGAATTTGGCCCGCGAGCCGAATTGGCCAAATTCCCACATTCCGAGAATCCGTTTTCAGGACTTGGCGTTCAGGTGCGAATTGGTTCGGTCGATCTCGATTCCTCCCGCCTTGAATGGTCCCAATCGAGTCACTTGGAAGAACGAACAATTCACTTGCTACGAGTCCTAGTACCTATGATTTTACAAATCAGAGACAAATCGCAGACCCGGTTGTAACAACGTTCAGCTCAGGAGCCGCAATAATCTCTTTCCCATTGGGAAATTACCAATCGCATTTGGAATCTGAAAGGAGATACTCAAATGAGAAGTCTCGCAAAGTGGGAACGGCGATTTCGATCGCGTATTCCCATGACCCAGCTCGCGAGTGTCAGTGCAGCATTGTTATTCCTCCTTGGCCTCTCTGCCTCTGCGGTGGAGTTGCGCGCGCGAGAGCACCATGAGTTCAACGAGCCCGGTAACTACCTCATCGCCGATCAGTTCAACAACCGTGTTATCGAAGTCGAACCCGACGGCGAAATCGTGTGGCAATTTGGAAAGGGACCTAAGGACTTTACGGAGGCGTCGATCATCGGCACCAACGATGCGCAGCGCGTCGGCGATTTCACCTTGATGGCCGGGACCGGAATACCCGCCGGTCAGTTGGAAGCTCCCAACTGCATTAGTCCAACCGGCTGCCTGGACAACCGCGTGATCTTGGTCAACCGTTACGGGCACATCGTGTGGCAATACGGGCAGTTCGGCGTAAGCGGCAGCGACCCCATGCTGCATCTGCTCAATACTCCGGTACAAAACACGTGGCTTCCAGGTGAAGACGAGCACGACCGCGATAAGCGGGACGAGCGCTGGTCGGAACTTCCGCGTGGGCATGTGCTGATCACTGATCAAGGGAACGAGCGCATCATCGAAGTTGACCTCCACAAGAACATCGTTTGGCAATACGGGACCACGGGTGTTATTGGCAACGGGCCAAATCAACTTAGCAATCCCAACAGCGCCGAACTGCTCGAGAATGGCCACATTCTAATCGCGGACGAAAACAACAACCGCGCCATCGAAGTAGACCGGGACCTCAACATCATCCACACCTACACAGCCGGGGGCACCGTCAGCGGGGTGGCTTTCGCAAGCCGCCTCGAAAACGGCCACACGCTGCTTACAGATTCCAACAATAGCCGGATCGTCGAGGTGGACGGAGACGACGAAGTGGTTTGGCAGTACTTCACCAATACCGATCCAAGCAGCAACAACAAACGACCGGGTGGTGGTCCATTGCCGACCCGCGCCGTGCGGCTTAAGAACGGTGACACCTTAATCAGCGACCAATACAACCACCGGGTCATTGAGGTGGATAAGGACAAGGAGATTGTACGTACCTTCGGCAAGATCAATATGCTCGGCTACAATACGGATAACGTCAGCGGCGGAGGACTCAACTCGCCTTACGACTCGAAGGCAATCGGCGACTACACGGGGCTGACGCCTCCGTTTAGCGAGCACAGGCGATAAAGACTAAATTCGAGCGGGACAGCAAAGACTAGATATATCTGTCTTCCTTTTCGCATTCGGTCCGGTCGGTTTCGCCCAGCCATCGGCCGGACCGGATTCTGGGCAAGTCGTCGGCCACGGGGAACTTGTCTGCAGAGGGGATTCTCTCGCCTCCGAGTTAGAAATTTGCCTGTAAATTCCCACATCATCTGTGAATCACCGCATCCCAGGTTGGCCAAGTCCAGTGAAGTAATCTTCTCGGAGTGTGGATTTTCGACCTGGGCTATATTTTGAAAAATCACATCTCTCAGGTCCATAACTTGGTTAGTGCAGAAACGACATTACCCCATCGAGATTGAACGATCCGGGCCAGCTCGCCAATTTCAATCACCCCTTCGTGCAAACGGATGCTCCTTGCCGGACTCTCTTTTCGCCACGTCCCGTGAGAGATACCAGCGAATTTCTGTGAACGCCGGATCTGAATGAAGGATTTGATCGACTCGTTCAATGAGCGACCGAATCTGCGAGCAGTGAAACCACCCCAAGAATGATCGACCGCTCGGTCTAGACTCCAAGCTGAGCTCGCAACTCAAAAGGCAATCGCGGCTGCACGTCCAAGGATTCCTCCCGAGAAACGAGGTCCTCGGAAGGAATCCGTCAGTTACCGAGAACCGGACTTATTGGCAGTTCGCCAGAGGACCGCGCTTCCAGATATGCGGAGACCAATCCCCAAACGTACAGCGCGAGCAGGACCACAATGCAGACCGTGGCCAGCCGGAGGTAGCGATCAACCAACTGTAAAACCGACCATCCGTACATTTCGGTCAGCAGGCTGGGATCAGAAAGGTTCACTCCCTCGATCTCCCCGAACGGAATATTTTCAACTGGCCCAGACCATGAAACGTAAACGTGCATGAAGGCCAGCGCTCCGATCACCAGCAATCCCCAACGCAGGCCCCAACTCTCGTAGATCGCGCTCTCGCGGGGAGCGTAAAACGTCGCCATCAGGATTGTGGCCAGGACCAATGCGCCCCCATCCCCGCCAAAAACGATCAGGGCTCCGTCCATGTATGCCGGCAAGCTTAGGAAGAAGAGTTGCAGGATCAGTGCGGCAGCGGCGATACAAAACCATCCCCACCGCTCCGCCTTCCACGCCAGAAATCCACCAAAGACGATAGCGGCCGTCAGAAGCAGGACGACCGACCAGGACCGGTCATCGCCGTGCATCGTGACCCAAAGCATGGGCACTGCCCAGCGGCCCGTAAGCCAGGCAGTGATGGCGTGCCCGCTCTCGTGCAGTACCATCGTGAGCATGCCTGCCACGATGCGCAGGCCCGTGCTCACCACCATGCGCGCCATAATCAATGCCAATGGAAGCGCGAGCACCCGGCACTTCAATTCTCTGATGGCATCGTCTCGGTCAGTATCAGTAGAAGTCACGTACGGTGGCAGAGCAGCAGCCTGAACTACCGGCACGGCAAGAGCAGCCTGTTTCGCGGCCGCATCCAGCGCTGCCAGGTAACGCGAGAAGACGATTCCGCATTTCAGACACTCGGTGGTCTGCAATGCATGATCGAACTGGCATTTTGGGCACTGCATCCTGGATGGAGACGCGGCTCCCGCTCTGTGGTGGAAACTCCGGAATACCAACTACTCTGAGACTCTGACAACGCGATTATGTACAAAGAACCGTCAAAAGGGATGGATTCCTCTCAATAGACGAGCTTATCGGTAAATGGCCGTTCAAAGTTTGCAGTTGCTGATCGCCGGAATTATTGGGACATCGCTCAGCAATCGGGATCCGGTTGAAGCAACTGGCTCGCTCGCTTACGGAATCGTTGCCCTAGAGAATACCGCCGGAAGGGTTCCAGGGTTCACCGCTGAGGCTCGGTATATTCACAGGGGTGGCCGCTGGGAGTCTAGTGCCTGAGGAACGGGATTATCGGAATGTGGCCCAAGCTATATGTCCGATAGTTTTCGCCATTTGTGATCGTAGACCACGAACGCCATCTTCTTCGTCTTCCCGTTCTTTTGGGAAACCTCAATCTCCAGGTCATTGCCACCGAGCGTTCCGTGATATTCGAAGCTGTGCAACTCGATGTCTCCTTTGATGCACCACTGTCCGTTGTTCTTGGCCACGGCTTCCGCATTGTCGGAGAGCACCGTTACGTTGAAATAGAAGACCTCGCTGGACATGAGGGGTCCTGCAACCGGGGAATTGTATTTGTTGAGTGTGTCTTGCGGTGGATACTTTCCGATTCCTTCGTTCACCTTGATCCGAACATCGACTTTCGGCCTTGCCGGGAGGGACGTAGCGTAAAGCAAGAGTTGCAGGGCCAGAAATGACGGCAACAGGAACGCCAGTGGCATCGTTCTCATTTGTTCTCCTGAGGGGCCAGTTTCAGCCGTTCCCTGGATCGGATCTTCGATTTGGACCTGTGTGTCACTCATCGTACGCTTTTCCTAAAATCGAGACAACGAATCTGCCACGAATCTGCCACGGAGGTAGTATCTAAGAGAGCGCGTCTTGATCCCGATAAGCTAATTTCCGAAGACGGCTTTAGTGGAACCTGAAAAAGCCACATTCCGATAAGACGACTTTACAGGACTTGGCGCGACTTGTGACGTGGTGTGGGGTCCGATGATTACTTCCGTATTGCCGACCATCTGGACACACTTGCGAGAGGTTGCGAGTGGTCGTTCCGAACATGGTGCTATTCAGACAAATCGCGCCTCATGATTCCGCACCAATCTGTCGCCAGCGGCCCTGGGGTCGGCTCAAAACCCCGCGAGCGCAACGACGGGACCGTTCGACGTGGGAAGAGTATCAGGGCGGCCACTCGATGAGGATACTCGGCAGTTTTCTGCTCGCAGCAGCAATCAAGAGCATAAATCTGGACAAAATATTACATTAGATATAGTCTATCCTCTTCATGGACACCGGCGCGATTAAGCGGTCCTTGGAAGACAGCGGGTTGCGGTGCACTCCGCAGCGCTACGCGGTGATGGCATTCTTGATGGAGCACACCGGGCATCCCACGGCTGCGGAAATCTTCGAAGCCGTGAATCGCGTGGATCCGCGCTCTTCAAGGGCCACGACCTATAACAATTTGCGGGACTTGGTGCAGGCAGGTTTGGTGCGTGAAGTCGCCGTCGAGGGCCGCGCCGCGCGATTCGATGCAAAAGGCGTGCGGCATCATCACTTCATCTGCGACCGCTGCGGTAATGTTGAGGACCTGAAGTGGTACGACGTGCCCAGGCCTGCTTCGGGTTCCCTCGGTAAGCGGATTCTTCGCGAATGCGAACTTATTTTCCGGGGACTCTGCAGGAAGTGCGCTCCGCGGCACGCTTCCCATTAAGCGTCGTAGGTGTGTGGACACGGAATGAATGGCGCCCGTTCGCACGCGCGGCTGGCGGCGATGGCGCGAAAAGGAAGCCAAGATGGGTTCGCAGATCGTCACGGTTTTTTTGATCAAACTTTTTGCTACTCGGAAGGAAGGAGCAAACCATGTCAACCGAAACTAAGTGCCCCGTCATGCACGGGACCACGAATGTTGGAATGAGGTCGAACAGCGACTGGTGGCCGAACCAGCTGAACCTCAGGATTCTCCGCCAGAACTCGCCTCAGTCCGATCCGATGGGCGAGGCCTTCAACTACGCCGAAGAGTTCAATAAGCTAGACTTCACAGCGCTGAAGAAGGACCTGCGCGCGCTGATGACTGACAGCCAAGACTGGTGGCCGGCGGATTTCGGCCACTACGGGGGGCTCTTCATTCGCATGGC
>Ga0070766_10000291_pt1 | contig 21249 bp, 22 predicted proteins | sample HubBroMetageWFT6_FD_69782 | JGI IMG/M metagenome (GOLD analysis project Ga0070766, IMG submission 69782) | Warmed and freeze-thawed soil microbial communities from the Hubbard Brook experimental Forest, New Hampshire - Hubbard Brook CCASE Soil... | ecosystem: Environmental > Terrestrial > Soil...
ACAAAGCGTGAACCCCATAATGAGTAGCTTTTTCATTTCTTCTCCTTATCGAACCGGAATAGTTTGTGGACCGTGCGTGCGATCTCGGTCTCCCGTCTGATACGCAAAGTAGATGAAAGTTACAGGGCCCAAGATAATTGGCTCACCAGTTGGCTAATGCCAGGACTTCGGTTCGAAACCTTTTTTTGAATTGGCTATCCAACGAGCATAACAAAGCGAGTCAAACCCTTTTGGCACCGCTTGCGGCTGCGATTGCCATCTTCACCGAAACAGTTCGATGGCAATCGCAATGACCGCGCGGGATTAGCGGACTTAAGCGCCGGCAATCTGGCTGAATGTGAACGTCTCGCTCTCAGCGATCAGTATGGTTGGAGTTCCACCGGTTGAGATCTTGACAGCGTGCGCCAAAGTCTCCTGTGCGCCCATCGTCGCAGCGCACGTTTCCAAGGCTGCTTTTGAAGGGAAATAGACCTCTACGATTCTGTAGAAAGGTGGTACTCCTTGAGGAGAGCCTGTAATCTTCGTGGCCACGATCTTTGTCTTGCCATTCAGTTTCTCAACGGCCATGGGAACGTGTTCCGTCAAGTAGATCTTTTCGAAAGACTCAATATCCTTTGGACGAGGATAGATTACGACAAGCTTCGCTTCAGACATTTGTTCCTCCTGTTTTGGGTGTCTACTTCACATTCGAAATTTAGCGCACGTAGCTGACGATCGATCCTGAAGCATGTTGGCGACGCGAGTTGGCTGGCATGCGTTCCTGCATGAAAAAGTTGTGCGAGTTGCGGCGACGGGCCACAACTCGCACGCCCCGCACATAGCTAGTTTGCCGCGATTCCATTGAATCCGCCAGCGGCAGCAAGGCCGTCGGCCGATCCAAGACTGGTGAGAGCCCCATCATTGTGAATTGCAAAGATGCCGATCGTGCCATTTCCGGCATTCAAGGTGTAGAGGAATTTACTGTTCGAACTAATTGTGACGTCGATATTCGTTGCCCCGGAAGGGTTCGCCCCTTGGACCGTACCAGGGAGTGGAGTCAAGCTCCCATTGGCGCCGATCGAAAATCCGGAGACTGTAGCCGTGCCGGCGTTCGATGTGTAGACAAAGCGGCCGTCTGGAGTGGCCACCTGCCAGCAGGTTGCTGCTCCGAGGGTGGGAACGCTAGTGGTGATCGGAGAGAGTGATCCGCTGGCAAGAAGCGCGTAGGAAGAGAGCGCCGACGCGTCAACTCCGCCGGCGGGGCCGGTTTCGGAAACCATCGCTGCCCCGTTGGGGGCGAAACTAATCGCGAATTCGCCTGGGCCCGCACTTGGAGTCACGACCGCGGGCGACAATGTGCCATCCGCCTGGACTCTGAACACGTCGAGCTTGCTGGTCTGCTTTTCGGTGACAGCGACGAACTTCCCGTCGGGACTAAATGCGATCGAACCCGGGACCGAGTTACTCGTGCTTAGGAAACGCGTCGAATTCGGAATCTCTGTAAGTTCCCCGTACTGCCAGTGGAAGCCAACGACATTGCTGTTGCCGCCGGCGTTGACCACGTAAACGAGGTCCGCGTGCTGAGTCACTGCAACGGGGTCGCTACCGCCGGAAATCACTTTGGCCTCGAGCGAGAGAAGGTCCCCTTGAACTCGAAACACAGAAAGTTCACCGCTCCCTGCATTTACCGCGAACAAGTGCGAGCGATCCTGGCTGAGGACTAGAGATCCCTGGGAACCGAGTGGATCTACATTTCCACCGCTTCCTCTGCCATCGGTCCCAAATGTGCGAGTCTGTTGCAAGGTACCATCGTCATTTCGTCTGAACGCGATAATTTCATTCTTGTCGACGCTGTTGGTCATCACAAACACAGCACCCGATTTATCGCCTTCACCTGTATCTTGAGCAAAACTGCGTGCCGGCGCCACGATCGAAATCCCCAAAGCAATAAGCAACAACGGACGAATCACCCCATTCGTATTTTTCATTTGTAGCTCCCAATTTGATGTCGCGTGCCGCCCGAATCATAGGATAAGTGCAATGACGAAACTTCCGCCGCGTGATTCGACGGCCGCGCAATAGTGAGAGCTACGAGTTCGGGAAAAGTTCCAAACAAAACCGCAACGCCTGTTCATGATCGCTATTTCGTTGCGGTAAACTTTCAACGGTTGCCTTTCCAATTCGATGAGCCGCGGCAACAATCGAACAAACGCCGCCAAGAATGAGTCTCGTTTCCGTAGCCCACTTTCCGTGGCTACCCATTCATCTGAAAAATTAAGATCTCCTTGTCACGGAGAAGGCCAAAGACCGTAGATACGCGAAACTAATTCGAAACCCGGCCCGATCCCACTCCAAGGACCCTACCGACACCCCTTTCCTGCACGATCGCTATGATCCTCAAATCCCGCTGATCCGTATTTTCAGTATTCACTGTTACATCTTTCGAGAACATGCCGGCATTGTCGATGGTTCCTACCAGCGTCAGGTTTCGGACGACTGCCACGTGTTTAAGAGTTCTTCCGGAGTTCTCTCCTCCCCTGACACTCGATTGAACGCTGTTGTCAGCTAAAGCGATCAAGACTTGCGCTGGTGCGCGTCTTCCCGTGGAGTCTGACGGACCAACTTCGATGTGCACGGCAAGCGTCTTGTCGTTTTCGCGATGAATCGAAGATAGGGCTACCGGAAGTTTTGCGGTTTTGATCGTATTCTTGATTACCTGGATGGCCCGCCGCTCATCACTGCCGACCAATTCCATGTCTCCGTCTACGACCATCTGTGGCGTATAAGGACCTTCGAGACGAAAACGAAGTGCGTAATCACCTTGACGAACACTGAATTGGTGCGATGAATACGGATCTTTCCATCCGATATCATTCCAGTAGTCAACGTGTTCGCTAAGAACGACCAGGTCTGCGCTGCCTACCGGCTGGGATTTGTCCAGCTTTTCCAATAGTGCATCCGCAGGAGGGCAACTGGAACATCCTTCGGATGTGAATAATTCCAACAGCACAGGAGTACGGCGAGCGCCATCGCTAGCTGGCTCTCCTTCTGTGCTCGCCGCCCGAAGGTGTCGAACCGTGACCATCGTTAAAAAAGACATTGCGGCCAATGCAACGATTAGAAACCTGGAACGCATCATGGTGGCCACCTTTGCCGATTGAATATCGAAATGGAACTTTTCGAGCCATTCGTTTGATTAATGGTCAGGGATAAAGTTTCAATGTTTCCGGAACTGAGAGCCGTGCAGATTGAAGTGCCCAGGGACGTCCTTGAAATGCTCGAAGGGAGCGGCGAAGCTCCTGCTCACGAGGCAGGCGCGTCTGTCTCATCTCTCGACGACGATAGACGCGAAAACTAATGCGGACTAACTTCGGAGAATGATCCCTGCGCGCAAGGTCGGTTTACTGCGCGACGGCGGTTGCGGACTACATCCTTAATGGAGCCAATTGGAGCCTTGTCAGGAAAGGTTGGGGATGCTAACTCACCGAAAGTTATGGTAGGCCCGTGCGGACTCGAACCGCAGACCTCTACCGTGTCAAGGCCTTCGGGTTGAAAAGAGGGCAGCTGACACGGTAGCAATCAAAGCTGAACCATAAGGAAGTGGTAGGTCAAAATGGACTCGAGCAAGTCAGCGAAGCCACGGGGTGAATTCTTAGTGAGGCAGTTTGAATTGGCAGAGCTACGCATTCGCTAACGTGATGCTGTCTTGCCAAGCAGGTGGCGCGGATGATGCGAAAGAAAAAACTTATGAGACTTTTCAAGCCTGGGGTAGTAGGCGGGTTCGTTCACTTCTCGGATTGCGGATTGGAAAGCATGGTACGGAGTCAATCATTGCAGGCACGTCGTCTGAGTTTTTGCTTCGCCGCTTGACGCCTCTGGATCAGCCAGCCGATACGTTTCGCAAGTGACACCACGCCTTTAGCGGACGGAAATCACGGTTAGGTGCATTGCGGCACGTAAACGGAATCCAATTTTTTGATAAACCACTTTTGCGCCATTCTCAGATTTAACGTGAAGAAAAGGAGTCTTTCCCGCTGCCAGAATCTGGGCTGCAAGGAACGTCACGAGGGCCCGCGCATATCCACGCCCGCGAAATTCCGGATGAGTGCACACCGCGCTGATTTCCTCGAAGGCAGTGGATTGTAATCGCTCGCCGGCCATTGCGACCAACCGCCCATCGCTCGCGCGTATCCCGAAATACCTTCCCATCAGGATCGTTTGTGGCAAGAACGGGCCGGGGTCGGTGGCAGCGGTGAGCGCCAGCATTTCGGGAACGTCGGTTGTCCCAAGCGCAACAGGCGACATCTGTGGAGGCTCCAGCGAAGCCCCGCAAATCATCTGGTCGATCCAGCGAGCGCGGTCGACGTGCCAGTCACCGGGCACGTTGAGGGGACTGGTGGTAAATAGCGCCACGTGCTCGCCGGGATTAACCAGGCGTCGTAAATCAGTGAATGCGTCATTTATGGGATGAAGCAACGCCGCGAGAGGTGAAACATCCGGCGGATATCGACGCGCATGACCGTGGGAGCGGGCCAGGAGCCGGTGCTCCGTCGTCAGCGCGAACCAGATCGGGTTGTCGAGAGACTCTAACTTCCCTTGCAGGCGACCCTGTTCCATGACATCGTCTTTAGTCATCCAAGTTCACCCTCTCAAATACCTTCAGCGGCATTCCCTCAATAGTGCGTCTTGTGGCGTGACGAGGGGAAGGTGCCGTCGGTCAGTGTGAAGGTTGTTGCCATCGGCAACTCCTTTAGGCAGGCTTTAGCGTATGCAGGAATTTCACGAGTTGGTCACTGACCTCGGCAGAGGCCTCGTGTTGTACCCAGTGGCCTACACTATCGAGTTCGAGATTCCCCACGATACCGGGAAGGCCGGCGCGGAGCTTTTCGAATGGGGGATAGAGCGCTCCCAAGCCATCGGCCTTTCCCGTAATGTAAAACGAAGGTTGGGTGATTTTCGCGCCTTTCCAAGCGGCGGACAGATAGAAATAGGGCTCGGCGGCACGGTAGTAATTCAGCGCGCCGTGAAAGCCGGTACGCTTAAATTCCGCCACGTTGTGAGCGACGTAATCCGGCTCCGCCCATGACGGCAACGGCCCCGGCGCCGGACGATGAAGGCTTCGTGCCGGGTCCATAGGGCTCCACCGTTTGTCGGCTGGAGCAGAACCCGACGCCCAATACAGAACTCCTGGAATAGTGACTGCGGCGTCGGCCCAAATGCGATCGGCTTCCGGTTTGATTTGTTCGAACATGTAGAAATCGTTTTCGTGACCGGATGTGCGCATCCGCTCGAAGACGCTGAAATCACCACGTGGAACGTAAGGCACACTTAGGCAGAAAACCGCTTTAAATCGATCCGGACGCATCATCGCGACATTCCACGCATGTGCTGCTCCCCAGTCATGACCCACGATGACAGCGCTGGAGATATTCAGCGCATCGAGGAGTCCGACCAGATCACCTGCCGTATGCAGCGGCGTGTACAAGGTTGAGTCCGCCGGAGCTGAGCTGCGCCCGTAGCCGCGCATATCTGGAGCCAATGCTCGGTACCCGGCTGACGCGACGGCTTTCATTTGTCGGCGCCAGGTATAGGAAGTGTCCGGAAAGCCGTGACAGAAAAGAACCGCAGGGCCGTCCCCTTGCTCGGTGACGTGCAAGGTGATGCCATTCGTAGCGATGTCGGACTCCTTGAGCGCGGGGCCGGCGACGCCTGCGAGACTTGCTGCTCCAGCCATCCGCCCCAGCAATACGCTTGCGCCTATGGCAGTCCCGGCCGCGAGGAAAGTGCGGCGAGCAATAGCTGATGTAGGAATCACGATTCTCTTTACGATTCCGGAAAGATTTTGTTCGAAGCCGATTTCTGAATTTGTTTCATTGCTGTTCATAAAGGTCATCGCACCATTTTTTGTCGTTCAGTCTGCGAAACCGTTTCTCTCTTTGATGAGCGTGATCTTCTTTCATGACATCGCCTTCAGTCATCAAAATTCTCCTTCTCTCAAACACCTTCAGAGGCCTTTGCTCAGAGAAACGCGATTTCGCTCATATCGATGGACACCATCAACTTTTCACGTATCGCTCTGTTCTCTTTGTCACGCATATACGCTCTTCGCCGTATGGGAAGCGTGATGCCTTGAACCGTTCTAGGTTCGTAGACATATTGCGCAGCTGCGAAGCCGCCGGAAGCCTCGACGCGATAGTCGTGTCTCCGCAGAAGATAATCGGGACCGAAGTAGAAGTCCTGTTCGCGGCTGTGGCTCGCGATTACCTGGGGAAACTGCACACGAAGTCCCTTCCACGGCTTTTCATCTTCGATCCAAGGGTCGATCTCCTCCACTGAGAACCCCGGCATCGCAAAGAGGAATGGTGTGGTTAGGTATGTCCAGAGGGCGTACCCGTTGAAATAGGCCCTGTCCAGTGCATCCCACGGTGCATTGACCGTACCGGCTTCTGCGTGGTTGGCCGGATTAATGCGCTCACTCAGGACAGTGCCATCTAACGTTTCAATCGCAATCTTTCCAGCAGTGAAGTCAGTTTTACGGCCCGGCGAACCGAAAGGCGTGACGGAGGCCCATTCCTTCTTGGTTGCCACAGTCATCCTCCTCGGAATTGGCTCTTGTGGCTCGTTCTTCATCGCGAACAACTCGCCGCCAGTTATGATGGTGGTCTGCACGAAATTGAATCGTGACCAGCGTTCCAGTCCACCGTGGGCCTTAAGTACGTTCTGCAACAGTTCATTCATGTCATCCGCTCCTGCAAGGTATCTTGCGGATCGAGCTTTAGCAGGGCGCGTTAGATCAGCGGGTTGCCAATCGTGAACAATTCTCTGCGGAACAACTTGCGATTTATCGCGCAGCCTTCGGTCCCCCGCTGCAGCAATCCGATTACCTCTGGCACTCGGCGCACCAAGGCTTCGATCTGAATCGCTTTCATGGCTGCTCCCCTTGCATCACGGACGCCCCATAATGTGTAGGTGGGCATAGGGCGACCCGGCATACATGATGTAGGCGCCCTTCGGTCTGTGTTTGGTCGGCAGTCCGGTGGTCTTAGGATCGAATGGCCACATGATCATCCAGTGCGGGCCTATCTCGATGGGCATGCTCGTGGTGTCATTGGGATCCGAATCGCTTCGCTGAGTGGCGCCGGCCAGCATGTAGGTAATGCCAGGAACCGTGTTGGTCGGCTTCGATTTGTGATCCTTGGCATCAGCAAACCACTGCATGGAAGGCGCATCAACACACATAGGCGGTTCCCCAACAACTTTCGGATTTCCCGGCATACAGGTGAACCCGTTGTCTCCTTCGCGGAGCACAAAGGTGTTGCCGTGCGCGTCTGTGTCAACGATCTTTGCTGACTTCGTGACGTCAGTGGGTCCCGCCGACATTGCCCGCGCTATCTTTGCTTGGGCTGTCTCACCGGCATCCGTCATGGAACTGCGATCAGGCATCTGCGCATAGGTTGCCCTTCGCGGATTCGCAACGTTCACGATTAGCAGGACCGCCGAAATTGTCAGTAAACCAGGAATCTTCTTCACTGAATTCATATAACCTCCTTGAGGCGATGAATTCCTAGCCCGCCTGCGCCCGTGAAAGCGGTTCACTTTCAAGTTCGCGTTCGGCCTGGAGCCAATCGTCCAACTCACGGCCCGGCTGTTCACCGCGTTCGAGATAAATTTCGTATGCGCGAAGTCTAATTTCCTCGTTACCCGCCACGTTCCCCACTGAAACCTCTCCAATCTCCGCCTGGGCGGAAGTTGCTTGCGGCTCTAAACTTTCAATTCTCTTTGGTCTGGATGACATACTCGTCTCCTTTCTTCATGAATTGATTTCTAAGAACTTCGATTCCGATTTCACCTGTTATGCTGCAGGCTTTGCACTTTGCGCGACCCCGTCCTTTGTAAGCAGCACCATGCGGAACCGTGCTTTTCCTTGCATCATGCGCGCATAGGCGTCCGCAGCCTGTTCAAGGGGAGCTGTCTCGATCATCGGGCGAATATTCTCGAGGACACTGAAGGCAAGCGTGTCCTCTTGATCCATCGCCGTTCCGGTCAGCGATCCGAAAACCGAGCGCCCTCCGAAGACGAGTGGGAACGCATTCAATTGGATCGGGTCCTGCGGCACACCAACCACGATGAGTTTGCCGCGCACTGCAAGTCCGGACACGAGTGGGCCCATTGCATCGCCGCTAGTGGCTGTTGTGAGAATCGCTCTGGCCCCGCCCATACGCTTTAGTACCGTTGCGGGATTGTCAGCAGAAGTATCGATGTAGACGTTCGCCCCCAAATCTTTCGCAAGCTTCTCCTTGTCCCGCCCGCGGCCGATTGCGACAGTTCGGAACCCCATGTGCCGCGCAAACTGGACTCCGAGATGCCCCAGGCCACCAATGCCCTGAACCGCAACCAGATCTCCGCCGCGCAATCCGGCATTGCGAAGAGCGTTGTAGGTCGTAATGCCAGCGCAGAGGAGAGGGGCTGCTTCTGCGGATGTGAGTTCGTCCGGAACAGAAGCGATGGCGCGAGCTTCGGCGATCATTACTTCCGCATACCCTCCGTCCGCGGTTACTCCCGACACCACAGGGTTCTCACAATTCACGGTGTCTCCGCGCCGGCAGGGTTCGCACACCCCGTCTTCACCGGCGACGAGGCCGACACCAACACGTTGACCAATCTTCCATTTGGACACTCCGCTGCCAAGAGCTTCAATGCGTCCAACGACTTCATGCCCAGGAACGCGCGGAAGTGTCAGCCCCGGGTACGCGCCCGTGACCGTGGCGGAATCGGTGTGACAGATTCCGCATGCTTCCACCCGAATTCGGACCTGACCTGCTCCGGGCTCGGAAACTTGCCGTTCCACTACCCGAAGCACGCCCGGCTCTGATACTTCCACCGCCCTATATTTGTCTTTCATATAAACGTCCTGACCTTCGTTCGCAGCTGAGCCTTCGATGTTCGTTTCTGGCGCAGCGCCTTCGGTGCCTCTCATTAGTATCTCATTCTGGCTGAACGACAGATGCGTCACACCGTCACTGCTTATCGACTTGGTGAATTGGTATAACCAAAAACCATTTATCGGCCTGGTCAGGGCCGGGCAAATGTATGATGTATGTGCCGTCCCGCCCACCGCGAGTGAAACCCTGCAGATCTTCTGGATGAGGAGTCAGCACCATAATGTGGGGTCCCACATGAAACTCCCCGCCGGACGCGCCCGGCACCCATTGACCCATATACATATAGGAAACACCGAGTCTATCGATGTGCTGCGGCCTGCCCTCCAGGCCATCCTTTATCCACTGAAAGAAAACTCTATCGAAACATCCCGGATCGTCATGCTTAGATCCGGGTGGTGGACCTGGTAGACAGGTCCATTCAGTAGTGCCCTGACGGAGAACGCGAAATTCGCCTCCCTTGCTGGCTGGATGATCCACGATAGTTGCACCGTCAGTTATGAAGTTTGGCGCAGCCCTCAGTGCGTCCGCAATTTTCTGAGCGTCTGTTACAGGCAGGTGTTCAGTCGTTCTCTGAGCGCCTGCTGTGAGCGCAGCGAAAAGACAAAGTACAGTTAACTTCAATTCGAACCTCGGGAAGAACTCTTTGCGATGCAGCTTCCGGGTCAACGTTGCCCATCTTTGAAGCAACCTTCGTCTGGCGCAGCGCGAGCCGTCGTCATCTCCACAGGTGTTGATCTCAAATGCCTTTGAACCTTTCATGTATTTCCTCTCTTTCTGCCTTCACCTCAGTTGACCTGCACACTCTGCACGCCTGACTTAGAAGCATCCGCGCAGAGGTCTGTGGGAGAGCAAACGCACCTGCCTCGTGAGCAGACGGTCAGGCGAGCGGATGTTCCCAGTTGAAGTTGCACGCACGCCGCCCTCACCCCCGGATTCAAGATGACAATCAGGAGCGCCAAGACAATGAATGTATGGGGTCAATTGAGAGCTAATCTCACGATCCACATAACCTTCCCTTTACTCACGAATTCAGGACAGAAGCGCGCCTCGGTGTGCCTCAAGGAATTCAGGAAGCCCGATTGGTCGTTGTCCTCCGATCTTCTCAACCAGATCGTTTGTTCCAGCAAACACTCCATTCTGGTGGTCTTTCGCAATTTCCTCGAAGTGCTGCAATTGTGTATCGGTAACACCTTGTACTCGACCTTCATAAGTTCGACGTGGGCTGTTGGTAGCCAACTTCTTTAGCGTCCAGGCGTCCACTTGCTCATAGCCCACGGGTTTGCCGATGACCTTACCGATCTCGGCAGCAATTTTGGGGAAGCTGTACTCTCTCTCTCCGTAGAGCGGGTACACTTTTCCCTTGTGCTCTTGCGGGTTGAGCAGGATTTTCGCTATCACCCGGGCCTGATCCTCAGCGGCGATCGGCGCATGCTTTCCAGTTCCGAAGGGCGACCGTAAGGTTCCCGTCTTGATTTGATCGGTCCAATACAGAGCCCACTCCGCGAAGAGGGTTGGACGAATATGCGTCGTAGGCACGCCGGACCAGGTAAAGACCTGTTCCGAAATCCAGTGATCCTGGGCAGCGTGACTTTTCGCTTCCCGGCGCGCCGAAATCTGGGACATGTTCACAACGATCTTGATGCCCGCCTCCTTCGCTGCCTGAGCGAAGTAGGCCGATGCCTGCAGAATGCCGGGCCTAATGGGGTAAACAAAATACGCGCCCTGAGCTCCTTCGAGTGCGGAGCGGACGGCTTCGAAATCCAGCAGATCGCCCCTCACAACGTCGGCACCCTGGGCGGCCAAAGCCGCCGAACGTTCATCCTCGCCGTGAACGAATGCTCGTACGCGGGCTCCTGCATCGAGCAAGAATTTGACCGTTTTGCTTCCCGTCGCTCCGGTCGATCCCGTCACTAAAAACATTTCCGCCATGGTACTTCTCCTACCGCGCTTCGATTCGTGCCGCGCGCTATTTTAGGTGTCTGTCATACGTGCCTTACTATGCGGCAATCTCCTCGAAGAACTTTGTCAGCTTTTCGTTGAGCAGCGCGGGCACAGACGACGGCTTCATCTCTGGGAATTTGCTGAAAAATGACAACTGATCGTCCATATCGATCCGTGTTTGCTCCCCGTCCCGCTGGGAAACGCAGATGCGCACGGGAGCGCCCAGACCGGAGGCGCCGCTATACTCGAACAGGCCACGCGCGATGACAGCGTTTCCGATGAGGTAGAACTTCGACTCGATGGGAATCCCAGCCAGGCGCATTGTGGAACCCTGTTCAAAATCCCAGAAGATTGAGAAGGGCTTGGAAGTGGAGTCGACGTATGCTTCGACACCCGCGCGATTCCCGTGCGTCACATACTCCATGAGCTTGGGGATGTGGAATCGCGGCAGGGCCATCTCAATCGCCTGAGTAACCTCGAAGAAGGACTTACGCGAGCGTATGGTTACGAGGACCCCATCGAACTTCGTCCTCGTCGTCTGTGCAGAGACTTGTACTGCTTGGTTTGCATTCATTTGTATGTACCTCTCCTTTGAGTTTCAATTTGCCTTGCCACGTCGTTGCCACTCACCCCTTTTCTCTTTCCATCCATTCGCGAATATAGGGCGTGCAGTTTTCAAGTTTCACGCCATGCGCTTCACAACTAATAAAAAAGCCCATCACGTCGCGATCGATCACGCTTACATCTTTCAGATCTAAAACGATGTCGTGGTAGTCCGTTTGGAGTTCGAAAAGTCTCCTCAACTCGGCTATCGCGTGTTTTTCGATTCGGCCACAAAGGGTGAATACCGTGACTCCACTTCGCGCCGCTGTCTCAATCCTAAAGGTCATCGATCAGGCCATTTGGCGCCTCCGTGCAGCCCGCAAGATGACTTGCTTCGAGGACGCCACAATCGAAACGAGAAACTACCTGTTGGCGTTCGCCCAGCCTTCCGTAAGTAGCAAATGAAGAGGGGTCAGCGGACTAAGCTCGACGTATTCGAACTCCATGAGCTTAGCTTGGCCCAGCGGCAGCTTCTCAAGGATGGTGCGCGCTTCTTCAACTGACGTTACATTCATCAAGAAGACGGGACCTTTTTGATCCTGGCGAGCCCACCATTGGTCAATCTTTCCAGCGAGGTAAAGACGAAGTGTATCTGGCACTTCCAGTGGAAATATCGTCTTGACTTGCTCAGCCGTCGGGGGAGACGTGAATCGGCCTAGTGCCAAAATCTTTGTAGTTGGTACCACAGGGAAAGGTCGTTTGGGCTTTTCCGTAATCTCCGCTGTTGTTTCTCGACTCTGACCCATATGAAAGCTCCAATCTTTGAGATCGGAAAGCTATTTGGCTCTAGGCCCATGCAAACTCCGGCGTGAGCATTCCACTTGCGCTTCCGTTTGCATCGCTCCCACGTCTATGCGGTTGCGGCCAAACTACGAGCCGATGCTTTCTGAAATTCTGTTTCACGGAGCCTGATCTTCACGCCCGCTCCGCGCTTATACTCAAATACATAGAGTTTTGAGCATTTTCCGCAGAGCCAAAAATGCTCGACGCACTGGTGCTCTGCTGGAAACTTCGCATCTGGCGAGCAGAATCGAATCAGTCGGCCTTCACGGTAGTCAAACGGCAAACCGCAGTTGGGATTTGAACATTTTTCGAACATACCCTTCCGCCTAGTTTCGCGGCAGCTGACCCTCGTCGCGGCCGCCAAGCCTGGCCGCCGCCGCGATGGTTACCCGGCGCCAATCAATAGCCGGAGCATCACTCGGCCAATCCGTCTGTTCCAACTCCTCCATCCAGTTGTCTGCCGCCTGCCGCGCCAGCTCGGCGTCGAATAACTCATTGACCGCAGCAAGAAACGCGGACAACTCCCTCTCAGCCGAGGCCAGAAGCCGAGCCATCGATTGAGCGCACCCGCGGTCTTGATCAGCTGTGCAGGTCATATCGTTGCCCACAAGGACTTTTTCCGAGCACGATTACAGCTCCTTGCGCCGCTGCCTCAATACCGGGGTCATCTATCTGACCCCTCGCCTGTTTGTGCTGTGCCGCGCTTCATTTCTTCCTTTCAGGCACCGGTCAGTGAAGTGCAACCGAAAGTCCAATTGGATCTCGCTGAAAACAGGGTTTTTAAAATAAATTGGAGTGACGGAATTACGGGAAATCCCGGATTTCAGGGAGCTGTTAGCGAGGCGTACTAAGTTTCAGAAGCGAATTTGTATTTCTTTATATTGAGCTGCTTAATTTTTCCGTCAAGCGTCGAACGCGGGATTCCGAGCTTGGCAGCCGCGCCGTCTGGCCCCGCCACTTTTCCTTTGCTCTGGGCCAAAGCGGCTTCGATCATTTCCCTTTCCTGATCCCGGAGGGTCTCTGTCAATGGACCCGATAATTCCGGCTCGTGTGGCTCTTGACTTGAAAGCCACGCGGGATCGACCCAAAGAGTGTCGCCGCTACAGAGGATCACGGACCTCTCGATGATATTCTGCAACTCACGAATATTGCCGGGCCAAGGATAGGACTGGCACAGCTGGAGCGTAGTCTTGTCGATCTTGTTGATTTGCTTTCGCGACTTTTCCGCATAGCGCTTCGCGAAGTACTCGACCAGCATCGGAATGTCTTCCGTCCGGTTCCGAAGAGGCGGCACGCGGATCGGGAAAACATTCAGCCTGTAGAAGAGGTCGGCGCGAAAGTTTCCTGAAGCGGTACTGGCTGCCAAATCGCGGTTGGTAGCAGCAATGATTCGAACATCGGTGGAAATAACACGACTACTTCCCACCCGTTCAAATTGGCGTTCTTGCAGCACTCGCAAAAGTGCGATCTGCGTTTCATGGAGAAGCTCGCCGATCTCATCCAGAAAAATCGTGCCAGAGTCCGCCAATTCAAATCGGCCTTGTCGACGCTGCAGGGCGCCGGTAAATGCGCCCCTTTCATGGCCAAACAGTTCCGAGGCGATGAGCGATGATGGAATCGCACCGCAATTGACAGTAATAAAGGCATGGCGAGCACGTTGCGAACCCTTATGTATGGCGCGCGCAATCAATTCCTTTCCGGTGCCCGTTTCGCCCGTAATCAGCACCGTTGAGTCGGTAGGCGCGACCTTCACGATGCTAGACAGGACAACTTTCAAGGCGGGCGAGGAACCCACGATCTCATCAAACATTAAGACCTGATCGATTTGCTCTCGCAGCGCAACGTTCTCTTGTCGCGTTCTTTCCTCCGCCTGCTTGCGATCCTCTATGTCGGTACCGGTTGCATACCAGCGGATGACCTCTCCTCGTTCGTCCCGCAGCGGGTTGTATTGGACCAGGAACCAGCGAAAGTGACCATCCTTGCGGCGCACTCGTCGTTCGTACTCGAACGGCACTCCTCGCGAGATTGCGGCCGCACGTTCGTCGCGCAATCTCTCGGAGTCCTCCGGATGGAATACATCACGAAATTTTTCAGATCCCAGTTCTTCTTTCGTCAGGCCGGTATACTCCAGAAATGCCTGATTCGCGGAGAGAAAGTTTCCGTCGGGCCCAATAGCGACGATAAGCTGAGGTATTGCATCGATGATTGTTCGAAGTTCCGCTTCCGATTTGGCTATTTTTTCGAACGCCTCCCCTAGCTCACCCTCAGCTCGCTTGCGGTCATCGATATCCGTCACCAAGTTATACCAACGGACAATGCGACCTCCGGCGTCACGCTGCGGACGGCCTCGTGCATGGAACCAACGGTACACCCCATCGGCTCCACGGCTACGATGCTCAAGATCAATCGGCTCTCCAGTTTCGATCGCGCGCCTCCAGGCATCGATCACGCGAGGAAGGTCATCCGGATGAAGGATTTCGGTGGTTGCCCAATTCTTCATTTCTTCAGCCGTCTTGCCTGTATATTCTAAGACTTGACGGTTGTGTAGTTCGACCTCGCCTGCCGCGTTGAAGGTAGACACAAACCCAGGAATGCTGTCGACGATCAGGCGCAGGCTCTGCTCATTCGATCGAAGGGTATCCTCAGCCCTCTTCCGGTCGTCAATGTCGGTCAACAACATGTACCAGCCGGCGATACGGCCTTCCATATCTCGCGCCGGTAGAGCGCGAGATTGGAACCAGCGGTACACGCCATCGGCACGCCGCTGGCGGAGCTCAAGAACATACGGCCTCTCGGTTTCGATCGAGCGCCTCCACGCGTCAATCACGCGAGGAAGATCATCCGGATGTACGGCGTCGCTAGTGGCCCAATTCTTCAATTCCTCGGGCGTCTTGCCGAAGTATTCCAAGACTTGACGGTTGAGAAGCTCGACCTCGCCCGGGGCATTCAGGGTGCACACCATCCCAGGAATACTGTCGACAATTAGGCGGAGACTCTGTTCGTTCGCACGAACGGCCTCCTCGGCACGTTTTCGATCTTCAAGATCCGTGTTCGTTCCATACCACTTCACAACCTTTCCCGAAGAGTTGCGCAAGGGACTGGCACGGAAGAGGAACCACCGAAATTCGCCGTCGAAACGGCGTAGGCGCGCTTCGATTTCACCAGCTTCCCCAGAAACCAGTAAGTTGCGCCAATAATCCGTGAGCTTAGCCCGGTCTTCTGGGTGAAGCGCAACAGTCCAACCCCAATCCACCGCCTCTTTCTCAGAGAGGCCGGCATAATCGAGCCAGCGCCGGTTGAGGAATTCGGCCGAGCCATCGGGACGGGCAGACCAAGCTAGCGCCGGTATTGTGTCGATGATGGTTCGCAGTTTGTTTTCAGAGTTCTTAATTTCGACGAGAGCCTCTTCGAGTGCTTGGTGTGATCGTTGGCGTTCAATCGCAATCAGTGCAATGTGCCCTGCGCCCTCGATGAGTTCGATTTCACCATCCGTGGGTGTCCGCGGCTCGGAGGAGTATAGGGCAAACGTACCAAGCACCTCGCCATCCTTCGTCAAAATCGGCTCGGACCACGCCGCGCGAATCCCGTTCTTGATAGCGAGGTCTCGATGCTCATCAAGCCAATTTATGTCGGTTGCAACGTCAGCGACGATGACTCGCTCTTTCGAAAACGCCGCGGCGCCGCAGCACCCTGCGTGCGGAGAGATGGTAAGCGGGCTGATTACTGGGAGCCAGTCGAGGGGGACAAGTGTGCCGGCGGTATGCCAAAGGCGTCCGCCGTCTGGATCCATCAACAAAACCGATGATATTACCGGCGAAGCCTCAACGTCGATTGAAGAGCACAAATCGTTCAGTATTTCGTTTAGGCTCGCGCCATCGGCGATCATCTCTAGCGTTCGCTTCTTCGCAGCTAATAAGGATTCCGCACGCAATGCGATTCTGGCATTCGGCGCTTCTTTGGATTCAGAGCCGTCCGGCTGTACCACGCCCGCAGTGTAACGGAGTTGTATCTTGTTGTCCGGCTCGGGTCGCGATTCCGCGGAACTCATGATGTCTCCATTCTGCGGGCCAGCTTATAACCAGTTCGTCATAAGGATACGCTTCAAAAGCCGCGCATGCCATTGCCGCGCGGCCTTTCTACCAGTTCGGATGGTTGGGGAGCGTGATTTAGATTGACGCTCTCGAATGGGGGGAGTGAGCGTGCTCACGAGGTAGGCGCGTCCGTCTCATCTGTCTGCGGCCACAGTCGTGGAAGCTCAGGCAAACTGACTTCGGAAAACGTTTTCCCCACAAAGGTCGGTTTGCTGCGCGATGGAGCCGCTCCCCGTCGAGATTGACATGTTCCCCGCACATTTTCGGTCAGGAGGCCAGCAGGAGGATATGTGTCCTAGAGGGGAAATTAGGAAGTGAGCTCAGTAGTCGCGGACTACCTCCTTAATGGAGCCGATTGGAGCCTTGCCGAGAGAGGTTGTGGACGCTAACTCACTGAAAAGAATGGTAGGCCCGTGCGGACTCGAACCGCAGACCTCTACCGTGTCAACAACCTTAGGTTTTACAACAACTTAGAAGACCGCGGGGACTGCCAAAGTACGCGGAAGTCGTACAAGACATCGCACTCTGTGGGTTGGGGTGTGGGTTGGAAATAAACACGGAGGCCTCGCCTTCCTGTATCTTCTAATAGCACAAATAAACTGTTCACGCTCTGGATTTGTGCGACCAAGTCAAAGTTTTTAGCCATCGGTGGGCTCGTCAGCCCAACAGCACACGGGCATAAGCTCTTCTCCAATGCAACAGTGACTGGAGGAGGGACCATGCGAGTCCGTTATCAACCGGGATATCTGCGGCTTGGCCAAAGGAAGAAGGGACCTGATCGCTGGGAGTTCCTGTGGTGGGACAGCGAAGCCAACGGAACACGCGTTCGGCGCAAAGACATCATTGGCACTGGGCCAACAGCGCAGCGATCAACCACATTCGCTGATCCCAAGTGACAGAGCCTCTCGCACTAGTCCCTTTCCCAGCAAGAGGAATAACCCGCTCATTGAGATCCTCCTTAAGAAGAAACGTCGCGGATTTCGCAGCCGGCGAGGCTTCACTATTTAGACGTTTCCTAGCTTGCTCGGACTACCTGCCTTCGTCTTTCTCGCGGGCCGTCAAGAGATTGTCGACGACAGTGTCCGCGACATCGCGTCCAAGACGGCTACCAGCGGTCAGGTCAAACCGGAAATGCTGTCCGGCAAAAACTCGGCTCAAGGTTGCTTCTTCAGCCGCTGCCGAGAAGCTCTGGAAGGAGCGCACCACTCCAGGTAAGACCTCGGATGTCACGTCAAAGTCGAGGTGGTCTCTGCGAAAGAACGCACGGAGCACTTCTGCGGCCGCGGCACTAAGCACGGCATGCGCTCCTGGATAGGACGGATCAGGAGCGGTCTTGCCCACTTCAGGAAGCCACCCCGGGTTGGCCAATGTCTCTGGGTTGCCGTCGGTGCCGGCTGCGCGAATAGCAGTAACTGGCCGCCAGAAGTTATACGTATATTTTGCGTCATAGAACGCGATGACGCCGTCTGCGAGGCTGAAGTTCAGCAGTGCGAAAAGACGTGCACTATCCGCAGTTCTCAGATTGTGAGTTCGCGCGGCTGTTTGCGTGATCTCGTTCCAATAGTTTTGGATGGCGCCGTTCCAAAATCGCCCCGTTAAGGCCTCGTCGGCCGTCGCGGTTGTGCTGTTTTCGATCCCCAGAGATTCTATTTCATTAAAAGCATCGGTGTACTCGTCGGTGGTCAACTTTGGGGGAGGGCCGGGGCGGAACTGATCCGCGCGATTCAAGGCAAACGGCGTGACATGAGACCACTGGGTGAGTTGCGGTTGTGGTGGAAAGTTAGGAGGTGTCGATTGGTAATCGCCTGGGGCGGTCCCGAATATGTAAGGAATGGGCGGGGCACTAGCGCCGTCACTGCTTCGCAGCGCCAGAATGTGATCCGCGACAGCCAAGCCTATAGCAATCCCTTGAGTCTTGCCCTTACTATCCGCAATCTGGCCCAATGATTGCCGAAGTGCAGCATCGAGAGAAGCCTTGAAGGTGGGATACAGTGCAACCAATACCTCGTGCGCGGCCGCGGCGGCCGCGGCTTCCTGCGAAGCATTTGGCGGCACATCTGGTAGCGTGACAAGGTAGGGTTTATGCCTCTGGTCTATCGCGTTGACGGCGTCATAAATCGCTGCGTGCATGATTGCAAAGCTACGGGTGGAGTGCATAGTTGCCGGCTGGGCGCCCGGCGTGCGGACAATCACCAGAAGCGTTTTATTCCATTGGATAACCGGGTTCAGTGCGCTTGTCGGAGAATTCCCGTCGCCCTCGGTAAGAGAAGATGCCATTGCCATGCTTGCATAGCTGGAAAAGGTGGCACACACAAGCAGGAAGATGATCTGGAGTTTCTTCATCAGATTCGCCCCTTCATTCGAATTTGCGCGAGGTGAATTTAGCCCGTGACGACAGTCGGTCGGCAGAAGCCGCCTCACACCTGCATAGACCGGCAGAGTGGCGAAGATATTCCCGAGTCCAAACCAAAAGTATGGAATTTCACTAAGCCAGATGGACCGAGCATTGTTGAATTCGTACAATCTCCGCTACTTAATGTGGCGGCCGATGGCCTCATTCCCATGGCAAAAGAGATCGCAGCATTCGAAGGTGGGAAGGCCCGGGACGGGTCCGGGCCTTTGGGGACGGGCTACGGGGTGTGGATTGGAGATTCAATTCGCGAGCGGGTTGATGTCGAATCCTATTTCTTCTGGCATAAACATAACTCATGCGCTACGGCGATCTTGCGAGCCTTTCTCTGGTTCAACCAAGCCACTATGGCGGTAATCATTTTTTCGCCTCCTTATTACTTTTCCGCCTTGCACTTATCTAGACTTGATTCGCGGTTGTTTTATTCCAGGAGCGCTTCCTACTGGCTCGCGATCTAACGCGGCCAATGGCTCGAATTCGGATGGGCAAAGAGGATTTACATTCTAGCTCAGGAGTGCGATCGAGAATGCTATCTTGACTTCATCTTTGACCTTTACAATGCCCCCAGCAATTTTGACTGGTGTGATTCCGAATGCCGTTTGTTTTAGCGCCACCGTTCCCTGATACAAACCATCTTTGAGTGCGACTTCAAACGAAATTGGATGGGTCTGCCCGTGCATATCCAAATTCCCGTGAACGATCCAGCGGTCCATTCCGTTGGGTTCCACTCCCGTGGACCGAAAATGAATTTCTGGAAAGTGGCCGACGTCGAGAACGTCGGCGCCTCGCATTGTCGCTAGAATTGTTGCACGCGTACCGTCAGATACTTCGGGATCCAATAAGCGAAGCTTAGGTGTGTCGACGCGCAGCTCTACGAACGGGATTTCGGAATCCTTGACTTCACCCCCAGCAATGGGCGCTTCAATTTCGTGATTGTGCGCAAGGCCAGCTAGGATACCGGTCTTGTAGACGTACACGGTTATGGTCGAGTGGGCACAGTCGATGAGTCGGGCCTCGGCGCCCGCAAAAGCAGGCGTGGCCGAAGACACCAGCAATGTAAGGACAACGAACGTCGTGGTTCTTCTCTTCAAACCAACCCCCGCCCGCGAGAATGTTTCTCTAAGGCACTCCATGTTTTCCTCTTTGAGCCATTTTTGAGTAATGGCTGTGTGGTCTACGCCGACCGAAGGCGTTCCCTCAAGATTCCGTCGAAAGGAGCCTGGAATCAGCTCGCCTTTGCGAGTCGATTTGGCAAGAGTAGTCGAAGCCGCATGTGGGCCCTGTGTAGCTGGGATTTGGAATTTTCCACGGAGCAGCCGACCATTTGCGAGATCTCATCGTGCTTGTACCCCTGGATGTCGTACAGAAGAAGCATTTTCTTGCAGCCCCGGGGCAGCTGGTTGATAGCCTTCACCAAATTGATGCGATCAATCAAGCCATTCAACTTGAGATCAGGTCGGCTGAATTCGACAGTTGGTTTCCGGGATTCCTCGTTGAGTTCGAGAGCCTCGTCCAGTGATATCATCGGACGTTTCCTTTTTCGAAAGCCCATCAGCACGATGTTCACCGTCAATCGGTGCAGCCAAGTCGAGAAACGTGAGTCACCACGAAAACTTTGAATTTTGCGGAAGGCTTGCAAGAACGCGTCTTGGGTAAAATCTTCCGCTTCAAGCGGGTCCTTCGACATATGTAGGCACAGGCTGTACACTCGCCGGCTATGTAGCCGATAAAGGCGCTCGAAGCCTTCCGAACTGCCTTCCTGGGCCAAGCGAATTGCCTCGTTCTCAGACAACTCATTGCTCGCCGACGGGTTCGAGCTACTCAAATTGAAATTCATACTTTTCCTCATTCCAATTACTCGACTCACGAGGATGTATTTATCCGATTCGCTTTCATTTCATCAGACTTCGTTCTGAGTAGAATTATTCCCGCCCCGCATTTATAGGACTCTAACCAAAAGATAGGGAATAAAAACAACTCAACCTCAGTCTTAGGGGTGAGCGATTGTGTGCTCGCGGCGCGGCCCAATTCATCATGTCCGAAGGCCGTGGTTGCGCCGTTCACTCGTCGCTCAACTATTCAGGAAAAAACAAAGGAGAAACAAATCTCATGTCACAATCCGAAGGCTTTTTAAAGGGTACGGCGAATCGCCGATCTTTCTTGAAAAATGGGATGATCACGGTTGGAGCAGTGACTGCAAGTGCTGGGCTGTTGACTGGAGGGATGTCAGCTTTCGGCCAGGAAGGATCAGGAAGTAGCGATGAACTCTCCAAAGGGGACGCGGCGATTCTGCAGCTTCTGCTGGCGGCGGAGGTCATCGAGACCGACCTGTGGCAACAATACAAGGAACTTGGTGGAGTAGAGGCCACCAACAGTGTAAGTCAACCGTACATCAACGCTCTTCAACAGCTTGATGGCGACATGCCGCAGTACATCTCCGACAACACGGACGATGAAATCAGCCATGTCGCATTCCTCACGGCGTATTTGAAATCCAAGG
>Ga0070766_10000292_pt1 | contig 21210 bp, 21 predicted proteins | sample HubBroMetageWFT6_FD_69782 | JGI IMG/M metagenome (GOLD analysis project Ga0070766, IMG submission 69782) | Warmed and freeze-thawed soil microbial communities from the Hubbard Brook experimental Forest, New Hampshire - Hubbard Brook CCASE Soil... | ecosystem: Environmental > Terrestrial > Soil...
CCGCTGCGGCCGTGATGAAAATGCGACGCAACCGCAACTGTACCGTGGATTCGGGGCGACCCATTCCCGTTTCCCGCTGCTCGTCGGCTTTAGGCGCTGCGCTGAGAATGGGCGCTATCAGCGCGCGCCGGCGCCGTGCTGCCGCCGACGAGCCGCATCAGGCAGCCGATCACCAGCAGGGTCGCGAGATAAAAGACGAGCTGGATGCCGGCAGGCTGCGCGGTGTAACCGATAAGCGTGTGCAGGACCCGACCAAGGAGGCTTTCTTCGCTCAGCAGGAAGGAGGTGTCCCACAGATTGGAACCGAGCGGCGGCAGCAGGTCGGCCTGCAGCAGAAAGGCGGCGCCTTGCGAAGCCATACCGGCCGCGAGCAGCAGCACCAGCCAGCTCGTCACCGCAAAGAGATGGCGCAACGGAATGCTGACGAGGCCGAGGTAGATCGCTGCTCCCGCGGCAACACCCGCGAACAACCCGATCACTCCGCCGACCGCCATTGCCGCGGGACCGCCGGCGCCGGCCAGCGCGATGCCATAAAGAAACAGCACGACCTCCGAGCCTTCGCGCAGAACCGCGAGCCCAACGACGATGGCAAGCGCCCAGAGCGGCCGCGCCCCGGTGCGCACCGCCGTACCGAGCCGGTTGGCGGCACTCGCCATTTCGCGGCCGTGTCGTGTCATCCAGATGTTGTGCCAGCCCAACATTGCCACGGCGGCGAACAGGATCGCGGCATCGAACAACTCCTGCCCAATGCCGTCGACTGCGCCAGCAATGGTCCCAGCACCAGCGGCGACCACCATCGCGCCGAGCACCCCAGAGAGAATGCCGCCGAACACCCAAACCCCGCGGCCGGGCACGCCGCGGCTCGCCGCCAGCACCACGCCAACGATCAGCGCGGCTTCTAGAATCTCGCGGAAAACGATGATCGCGGTCGGCAACATCGCCCGCCTGCCTATTTCGCTACTAGATGGCCACGGGTTTCCCCGTGAAAGTCGTCGAAAAACTCATAGCTCCCCGGCGAGAGCGGGCCGACAAACACAGTGATTTGGCCACCGGCCGGAACGACTTTCTCCCGGTGCAGGGAAGTGCTTTCGAACTCGGCTGTAGTGTTCTGCTCGTTGCGGACGAGGAGTTGCACCTGCACTCCGGCCGGTATCGGTACCTCACTCGGAATAAACTGGTGATCGCGCAGCACAATCGTGACCGGAGCCCCCTGCGCCAAAGCGGAAGCCGAATAGGCCAGCACCAGGAAGGCGGTAAAGGGGAAAAAACGCATTGCCGGCGATCGTGCAATTGATAATCGATCGCAGCATAACCGCCGGTTGGTCATCGACGCAATGCCGATCACGCGGGACAGCTGTGTAAATTCGCCGCTCCCCCTCGCGGGGCACCACGGCGGAACCCGGTGCCGCGGCTTGCCATCTCCGCTATAACGCGCGGGGTCTCGTCACCCCTCATGCCGCTAAGGAGGAAACATGCTGGATCTTGGCATAGCCGGCCGAAAGGCGATCGTCTGCGCCGCGAGCAAGGGGCTTGGGCGCGCCTGCGCAATGGCGCTCGGACGTGCTGGCGTCGATCTCGTCATTACCGCGCGTACCAAGGAGACGCTGGAGCAGACCGCCGAGGAGATCCGCAAGGAGACCAGCGCCAGGGTCACTGCCGTCACCGGCGATATCGGCACCGAAGAGGGCCGGCAGTCCGCGCTCGCCGCCTGCCCCAACCCGGACATCCTGGTCAACAATTGCGGCGGCCCACCGCATGGCGACTTCCGCGACTGGTCGATCGAAGACTGGCAGAAGGCGGTCAACAACAACATGCTGACCCCGATCATGCTGATCAAGGCGACGGTCGACGGCATGTGCGAGCGCAAGTTCGGCCGCATCGTCAACATCACCTCGGGCTCGGTGAAGTCGCCGATCCCCAATCTCGGCATGTCGAACGGCGCACGCGCCGGCCTGACCGCGTTCTGCGCCGGCCTGGCTCGCCAGGTCGCCAAATACAACGTGACGATTAACGGATTATTGCCGGGGCCTTTTCTGACCGACCGGCTGCGGTCCGGCATCGAGTTCGAGGCCCGCCGGCAGAACATCTCGTTCGAGGAACAGCTGGCGAAACGCGGGTCGGCCACTCCCGCCGGCCGAGTCGGCGACCCGGCCGAGTTCGGCGACGCCTGTGCGTTTTTGTGCGGCGCCTCCTCGGGTTTCATCGTCGGCCAGAACCTGCTGCTCGATGGCGGCGCCTTCAACTCGACCATGGGCTAGCGGCCGCGCGTCAAATCTCTTCGCGCTGCGCGACATTGTGTCTTGTTGCGAATTATTCGCAATTGCGTTCGTATTGGATAAGCGGAAAAGGAAATTCCGCAGGACGCTGGCCCGAGGATCGTCGTGACCGTCTCGCTCTCCCTGCGGCCCGCCCCGGCGCGCGACAAATTGATGGTCGTGCTCGGCACGGGCATCGTTGTCATGCTCGCCGACACCGATGCGGGCAGCGTCATCACCGCAGCCCAAAGCGGCGCGCAATGGGGCTACCGGCTGCTCTTGTTGCAGATCATCCTGATCCCAGTCCTGTATCTGGTGCAGGAGTTGACCGTCCGGCTTGGAGTGGTGACGGGTTGTGGTCACGGGGAGCTGATCCTGAAGCGCTTCGGCCGCGGTTGGGCATGGCTTTCGGTAGGCACACTGGTCCTGGCCTGCCTCGGCGCGCTGGTCACTGAACTTAGCGGGCTTGCGGGCATCGGGTTGCTGTTCGGGGTGCCCGCCTGGATGACGATGACGGCGGTTGTCGGCGGGATCGTCGTCATCGTGTGGACAGCATCCTATCGCTCAGTCGAGGCGGTAGCCCTCGCCTTCGGTGCCTTCGAGCTGGCCTTTCTGTGGATCGCCTGGCGTGCCCACCCGGACGGCGGCGCAATCGTGGTAGGCCTGACGCACGCTCCGCTGGCCGACCCGGCCTATCTCTACCTGGCGACGGCCAATATCGGCGCCGTTATCATGCCGTGGATGGTGTTCTACCAGCAATCGGCCGTCGTGGAGAAACGGCTCGATCCGCACTGGCTGAAGACGGCGCGCTGGGAGACCGCGGCCGGTGCCGTGCTGACCCAACTCGTCATGATCGGGGTGCTGATCGCGACGGCAGCAACCATCGGACTCAGCAACCCGCACGCGCCGCTCGACACCGTGCAACAGATCTCCGAGACCCTGACCCCTTTCCTGGGGCCGCAAATTGGTCGCGCCGTCTTCGCCCTCGGCATGAGCGGCGCCGCCCTGGTCGCGACCATCGTCGTGTCGTTGACGGCAGCATGGGGTGTTGGCGAGGTCGCCGGCTACCGCCGCTCACTCGCCGACCATCCGCGCGAGGCTCCGTGGTTCTACGGCCTATTTTCGACCTGTCTCGCGCTGGGCGGCGTACTTGTCGCGTCGGGCACCAACTTGGTAGCCCTCAGTGTCGGCATCCAGGTACTGAACGCGGCGTTGCTGCCGATCGTGCTCGGCTTTCTGTTCGCCCTTGCTGTTGGCGCCTTGCCTGAGCCATATCGGCTCAAGGGCGCCTATGCAGGAGTGGTCGGCGGCGTGATGCTGCTGACCGCGGGCTTCGGCCTTTACGCCGCGGTCGCAGGCATCCTCGGATAGAATGCGTGACAGCTACTCCGCAGCCTCGGCCACGATCAGTTTGCCGTCATCGTCCACCGAGAGCCCGGTCTTGCGCGCCGCATCGATGACGCTCGGGTGCCAGTCGACCTTGCCGGGATCGGGCCCACCGACGACCGCAATCAGCGTCGCCTCGGGGTCGTCGCTGGCATTCCTGAAGCCGCGATAGATCCCGATCGGTACATTGACAATGTCGCCCGGCTGGAGCGTGATCTTCCGCTCCGTCTCGCCTTCGAGCCAGAACACCTCCCATGCTCCCTTGGCGGCGATGAACACCTCCTCAGTCGGGTGACGATGCAGCGCCGCACCGTGGCCTTTCGGGGTGTTGCGGACATAGGTCACGGCAAAGCCGTGCGCCGGCGCCTGGATCTTCGGCTTGAGATCGGGATCGGCCATATTCTCGACGACTCCCATGCCGATGATGTTGATGATCTCGCGCTGGTAGCCCGGGATGCGCTGGTCGAGAAAGGCAAGTTCGGAGCCCTTCATGCGATCCAGCCGGGCGACGTTTTCGCGCTCCATTTGCTCGATCGGAACGACCGGTGCCGGCTTGCCGCGCAGCCGCGGATCGACATACGCCATGGTTTCCTCCCTCTTTCCGGCCGCTGCCGGCCGGTTCTTGGCGACGGTGGCATGCGGCCGCGGCCGGATCAAGCCGCCCCAGATCAAGCGCCAAAGCGGCAGTGTGTCAGCCTACGCAAGGCCCTTGGCTACTTGGCTGAAGGGCGGTCGATTAACCTTTCTTAAAACCCGATCGAGTAGCCTAGCCGAATGCTTCATCTGTCCGCACAGGTTCTCGGCTCGATCGCCGCGACCGGCATCGTGGTCGTTTTTGGTGCGATAGTATCCACTATCGCGTATCGCCTTGCGCGGCAATAGCGCTCGGAGCACGCGGCCGCAACTCGTTGGGCGGCTTAATGCTCCCGTTGCCTGTTGCATTGAAACTGAGACAGTACCCCACTCGCCAAGCTGAACCTCTCTCCGTAGAGTGCCCGCTTCGCCTGCCGCCCGTGGACAGAGCCGCCCGCCATGCCCGACGAGTTCTACCGCATCAAGCGTCTGCCGCCTTACGTCTTCGCCGAGGTCAATGCGTTGAAGGCCGAGGCGCGGGCCGAGGGCCGCGACGTCATCGATCTCGGCATGGGCAATCCGGACGGCCCGACCCCGCCGCACGTCGTCGCGAAGCTTGTCGAGTGCGTGCAGAACCCGAAGACGCACGGCTATTCGACCTCGCGCGGCATCGCCGGCCTTCGCCGAGCCTGTGCGGCCTATTACGCCCGCCGCTTCAATGTCGAGCTCGATCCCGAGCGCGAGATCATCGTTACCCTGGGCTCGAAAGAGGGGCTCGCCAACCTCGCGCAGGCGATCACCGCGCCGGGCGACACCGTGCTGGTGCCGAACCCTTGCTATCCGATCCATGCCTTCGGCTTCATCATGGCCGGGGCCGCGGTGCGGCACATCCCGATCGGCCCCGATGTCGATTTCCTAGCCGAGCTGAAGAAAGCGGTGCAGCACAGCGTACCGCCGCCGCTGGCGGTGGTGCTGAACTTCCCGGCCAACCCGACGGCACAGACGGTCGATCTCGATTTCTACGGCGAGATCGTCGATTTCTGCCGGCATCACGACATCATCGTCCTGTCCGACATCGCCTATGCCGAGATCTATTTCGACGGCAATCCGCCGCCCTCGATCCTCGAAGTGCCGGGCGCGCGCGACATCGCGGTCGAGTTTTCGTCGCTCAGCAAGACCTATTCGATGGCCGGCTGGCGGATCGGCTTTGCGGTCGGCAACAAGCGGCTCATTGCGGCGCTCGGCCGTGTCAAATCCTACCTCGATTACGGCGCCTTCACCCCGATACAGGTGGCGGCCACCGCAGCGCTGAACGGCCCGCAGGATTGCGTCGCCGAGATCCGCGAGCGCTATAAGGCGCGCCGCGACGTCCTGGTCGACGGCTTGCGGCAGGCAGGCTGGGACATACCGGTGCCCGCCGCGTCGATGTTCGCCTGGGCGCCGATCCCGGCGGAATTCCGCAGCCTGGGCACCCTCGCCTTCTCGAAGCTCCTGCTGGAACGGGCCAACGTCGCGGTCGCGCCGGGGGTCGGCTTCGGCGAATACGGCGAAGGCTTCGTCCGTATTGCGCTGGTCGAGAACCGCCAGCGGCTGCGCCAGGCGACGCGCAACATCAAGGCCTTCCTGTCCGGCCGAAACGACGTGCCGGAATTGCGCCGGGCCGCCCGCGCCGGCGCCGCGGCAAACTGACGGCCGTTCGCGCCTTCCGTACCGTGGCATCAAACGACCGTCTCTGAGACGCGCCCGTCAGCACGCGAGGCGCTCCCAAATATCCGCGCGGCTCGGGAGATCGTGGTTGAAGGCGCCCACCGGGATAACAAAGTACCCGGCACCGTTGCATTTTTCGACTCGCGTCACTCCGGGAGTGCGATGCTGCCCATTCCGCGCTTAGCCGCTCTCGCGACTGCGGTTCCCGCCTACGCACTCGACCAGGAAGCAATTGCGGGGCGCGTCAGCCGCCTGTTCGCCGGAGCGCCGCAGCTCGACCGCCTGCTTTCGGTCTTCGCTAACAGCGGCATCCGCCGGCGCTATTCCGCGGTGCCGATCGACTGGTTCGACCAGCCGCACCGGTGGCCGGATCGCAATCGTTGCTACCTCGACAGCGCGGTCGAGCTGCTCGACACCGTCGCCGGCCGGGTGCTCGATCGCGCCGGTGTGCCCTCGACCGAGATCGGTGGGATCGTGGTCGTCTCGACCACCGGGATCGCCACTCCCAGCCTCGATGCGCTGCTGATCGAGCGGCTGCGCCTGCCACGGAATGTGCAACGGCTGCCGATCTTCGGGCTCGGGTGCGCCGGCGGCGCGGTGGGCCTCGCCCGCGCCGCGACAATGGCCGCGGCGATGCCCGCCAAGGCCGTCCTGTTCCTGGTCGTCGAGTTGTGCTCGTTGAGCTTCCGCCGCGACAATCCATCGAAAAGCGACATCGTCGCCAGCGCCCTGTTCGGCGACGGCGCCGCTGGTGCGCTGCTGTGCTGCGGTGGCGACGGGCCGGCCGTTGCGGCTGCCGGCGAGCACACCTGGCCGGACAGCCTGAGCGTGATGGGCTGGGATGTCGTCGAAGACGGTCTGAAGCCGATCTTCTCGCGCGACATCCCGCGGCTGGTCGCCGCCGAGCTGGGGCCCGTCGCGCGCGATTTTCTCCGCCGGAACGGGCTCGTGCTCGCCGATATCGACCGCTTCGCCTGCCACCCCGGCGGCCCCAAGGTGATAGATGCCTGCGAGGAGGCTTACCTCCTGCCGCCGGGCACGCTGGACGCAGAACGTACGGTGCTGCGCGACTTTGGCAACATGTCTGCGGCCAGCGTGCTGTTCGTGCTCGACCGACTTCTCGCCAGCGCGAAAGAGGAGCGCTGGCGGCATGCGCTGATAACGGCGCTCGGTCCCGGCTTCACCGCCGGCTTTGTATTGCTAAGCAACGCGTGAGCATCCTGCACGCGGTCCTTGGCCTCGTGCTGCTGCAGCGCGTCGCCGAGCTTTGCCTGGCCGCCGCGAATACGCGCCGGCTGCGCGCGCTCGGCTCGGTCGAGATCGATGCAGGGGGCTATCCCTGGTTCATGGCGCTGCATGCCGCCTGGCTCGCCAGCCTGTTTCTGCTAGTGCCGGCGAATGCCGGACCGTCATGGCCCTTGCTCGGCCTCTACGCCGCGCTGCAGCTCGGCCGACTGTGGGTCATTGCCAGCCTCGGCCGGCGCTGGACAACGCGCATCATCGTGCTGCCCGGCGCGCCGCCGGTGCGGTCCGGGCCGTACCGCTGGCTGCGGCATCCGAACTACGCGGTCGTGGTCGCGGAGGTTGCGGTGTTGCCGCTCGCCTTCGGCGCGGTCGCGATCGCCGTCGCGTTCTCCGTCGCCAACCTGATGTTGCTCGCGCGCCGTATTCGCATCGAGGACGCCGCCCTCGCGCTGCGACTCGATCCCTTGCCAATCGGAGGAAAAGCCGGGCAGGCTTGACGGCGTTTCCGCAACAAGGAGCGCCGCATGGCTGATACGCCGTTTCGCGTCGAAGAAGCGACGATCGACGAGCTGCATCAGGCGATCAAGGCGGGCCGCACTACCTGCGTGCAGATCGTGCAGCAATATATCGGGCGCGCCCGCGCCTACAACGGCGTCTGCAGCCTGATTGTCACCGAGAACGGCGCCAGTGTCCGCGCAGCGGCGGGCACGGTACGCGCCGGCGCGCCATTGCACTTCCCGACCGAGACCGTGAAAGCGTCCGACATCTTCCCCGACCTCGACAAATACCAGGGGCCACCGCTCGAATTCGGCCGTATGGAAACGACCGCCTCCGACCCCTCGGTGCAGCAGCAATACGGCATGATCGCCGGCAAACCGAATGCGGGCCAGCTCAACGCGCTCGCCACCTTGAACATTCGCGGCGAGCGCTCGGTCACCTGCAAGGGCGAATACGACCGGCACCCGAGCCAAGGCCCGTTGCCGCCGGGCGCGCCGCCGGTCTGCGACGAGTTCCGCCACTACCCCGACGCGCTCGAACGCGCCGCCGAACTCGACACGCGATACGGCGCCAACCCGCCGCTCGACGAGCTGCCGATGTACGGAATCGTGTTCTCGTTCAAGGACCCGTTCGACACCAAGGACATGCGCTCGACCGGGGGCGGCGACGCCGCCTACGATATCGACTTCCCGGCGCGCGACCACATCCTGGTCGAGCAGTTGCGCAACAAGGGCGCCATCGTCTTCGCCAAGGCGGTGTGCACCGAATACAACGGCCGCGCCGGCAACCCCGGCGGCCGCAACCACCCGGAAAAGGTGCTGCCCTCCACCCTCGGCTATCAGCGCAGCAGCTGGGGCGGCAATCCCTCGAACGTCTACGACACGACCCGCGCCGCCTCGCTCGGCTCCAGCTCCGGCTCGGGCGTCTCGGTCAGCGCCAATCTTGTCATGTGCAGCCTCGGCGAGGAGACCCGCGCCTCGACCCGCGGCCCCGCCAACCACAACGCGGTGGCGCTGATCCTGCCGCACAAATCGATGATCGGCTTCACCGGCGGCGCGATCGGCGCCGACATCTATTGCGACCGCACCGGCATCCTGGCCCGCACGATCGGGGATTGCGCCCGAGCGCTCGACGCGTTGAAGAACCCGGATGGCGGCACCTACGACCCGCGCGACATCTGGACCACCGTGCCGCGCGCTTCGGTGCTGCCATCCTATGCCGGGCATGCAACTGGGTCGGGGATGGCCGGCTCGCTGAAGGGCGTGCGCATCGGCATCGTGCGCGAATCGATGCTGGTGCGGCGGGGCGAAAGGGCGACGGTGCCGATCTGCGCCGCCGTCGCGGCCGAGATCAAATCGGTGCTCGGCGAGAAGCTCGGCGCGACCCTCGTCGAATCCTCCGACCCGCTATGGGAGCGCGATCGCGACATCGAGCAGATGGGCGTCGATTTCCGCCAGGCGCTGGCGCGGCTCGTGCCGGTGCTGATGCCGGACATCCTGTTCCGGCTCGCGGCCGACGGCACGCCCCTGTTCAAGGAAGTCGCCGCGGCGATCCGGCCGACGGAATTCGGCCCGGCCCTCACCCCTCCCTTCCCCGCAGGCGGAGGAGGGGCAGGGTGGGGGTACAAGGTGTTCGGCAGCGGCGATCTCGCGCCGATCGACTATTGCGTGCGGCTCGCCGAAGGGCATATCGCGCCGCCGGCCAATCTCGACATCGCCACGGTGCAGCAGCAGGAATTGGCCAACACCTTCCGCTTTCACATCGCGCAATATCTGAGCCGGCGCGCCGCCGACTGGCAGGCGCGCGGTTTCACGGAAACTCTCGCCGACTGGGCCGCGCTCAACGCGCGCTCCAAATTCTGGGGCGATGACGGGCGTGCCGCCTTCAAGAACTGGGAGGAGGTGACCGATCCGCGCAACCCGCTGGGCGGTCGCCAGGGCATCGACGAGCGGGTGATGCTGCGCGAATTACTGCGCCGGGTCGACATGATGGTGCTGCTGGAGAACCGGCTCGACGCGTTGGTGCGGTTGCACACGCCGTTGCCGCCGGCCAAGATCGGCGGCGCCCACGATGCGCTCGCCGGCGCCTCGAATTTGCGCGCCGAGTCGATGTACGGCCCCAATGCCGGGCTGACCGAAATGCTGATCCCGGCCGGCTATGTGACCGAGGTGTGGGACCCGGTGTTCAAGCTCAGCCCCGACGGCAAACGCTACGCGCCGGCCCCGGCCGACGCGCCGACCACCCTGCCCGCCCCCGGGCTGCCGTTCTCGCTGGTGTTCCGCGCCGAGCCCGGCCGCGAGGATGTGGTGCTCAGGGTCGCCTCATCCTACGAGGCCGCCTCCCGGCGCCGCATCCCGCCCCCCGCCTTCGGCCCGATTTGACCAGTGAATCGCATACTCGTTATCGTCGTCCCCGCGAAAGCGGGGACCCGGGGCTACAGATAAGCCCGTGGCTGAAAAGCGACCCTGCGTTTACATCCTGGCGAGTCGTCCGAATGGCACGCTGTATGTTGGCGTCACCTCTGATCTAACCCGAAGGATCTGGGAGCATCGGACCGGCGCGGTTTCCAGCTTCACCCGCGATTATGCCGTTTACATGCTCGTCTTCGCCGAGTTTCACGAGACGATCGAGAGCGCGATCCTACGGGAGAAGCGCATCAAGAAATGGGGTCGCGGGTGGAAGCTCGAATTAATCGAGCGGGGTAACCCCCAATGGCGCGACATCTATGATGAATCGGCTATCTAGCGGTCGCCCTGGGTCCCCGCTTCCGCGGGGACGACGAAAATTGTGGCGCCGCGTCCCACCTTCGGCCGGCTGTAACCGATAGGTGGCAGAGGGAGCATGGGTGAGCGACGCCTAACCCACTGAGTTGAAGGCGAGCGACGGGTTGCGCTGCGCTCCACCCGCCCTGCGATTTTTAGCCGCCGCCCTTGACGAACGTACCATGAACGTACACCTGTTTTGTGGGAATTTGGAGTGGGGCCCAAATGCCAAACCGTCAATCCTCTGCCTAGCCCGGATGGCGCTTCCCAAATTCCCTGCAAAATAGCGCAAAATTCCCTGCTCTCAGGGAATCTCATTCGTCCGTGTCGCGAGCCTTGCATGACAGGTAACCTCCGCGGACCCGCGGATTGCGCTGCGCTCCACCCGCCCTACCCGCCAGGCGACACCAAATGAGGGATTTCCTCGAGTGGTTTCCCGCACATTATACATTGCTGCATGATTTTGCAGGTCCAGTCGCTACTATAGTGGCCGCTTTCACGGCGGCTGGAATTACCCTGTACTTCAATCGGGCACAGACCCGGATCGCCTCACAGCAGGCAGAAATCGCAGGGCAACAGGCTGAATTGGCGAAAATCAGACTCAACCATGACCTTTATGACCGCCGATTTGCTCTATACGCAGCTACCTGCAAGTTGTTTCAGAATATACTTACTAATAATGATGCCTCCAACTTAGATATAATCACTTTCGTCACCGAAACAGCCCCTGCGCGATTTCTCGTTGGTTCAGAAATTGTCGTGTATTTTGAAGAGGCGCGAACGAAGGCAAGACGCATACAGCGGATCAATAGGCGCATCAACCAACCCAACGACGGCGACGATGTGAAAGGATTGGTGGTTGAGCTAATGGAGCTGTCGGACTGGTTTGAAGCCCAGTTCGAAGTGATTGCAGAAAAGTTCGAGCCATTTCTTTCCCTGCAATAGGAAGGTCATTCCGCTGATACCTTAGGGGTTTGAACGAAGGAGCCGTCAGATGGCCAACACCCGCTACATCCGCCCCACCAAGTCGCTGCCGCCGCCCTACAACCCGCTCTTGGCGCCGCAGCCGCCGGTCGCGCCCTTGACCCCGCCGGTGCATGTCGTCGATCTGATGACGCCTGAGGGCTCCACCGAGTTCGGCGCGGTGTGGCGCGGGATCGAGGCGAAGCTCGTCGAGTGCCCGGCGCTCTCCGATGCGATGCCGGAATTCAACAGCACCTACGATGTCGAGCCGCATGCCGAATTGCTCGGCTTCGACGATACCGCTTGGCCGGTCATCGCCGCCGATGATCTCGGCGCCAGGCGCGGCGGCGGTATGATCTCGTTTTTCTGGTATCGCGCCACGCTGACGATGCCGGCCGAGGCTGCCGGTTTCGCCACCGACGGCGCCAAGGCGGTGCTGCGCATCAATATCGACGATTACGCCGAGATCTGGGTCAACGGCGAATTGCCGCGCGCCGCCGGGCGGCCGAGCCCCTCTTGCATCCAGGGCTTCAACATGCCGAACCGGCTGGTGCTCGGCGACAACATCGTGCATCCGGGCGAGCGGTATGAGGTCGCGGTCTTCGCGATCAACGGCCCCATTTCGGCGGCGCCGGCGAATTTCCTCTGGTTCCGCGAGGCCAAGGTCGAGTTCTACCGCTGACGCAATCGATCAGCGTCGTCAGCGGCCGAGGGCGCTGCCTTCGGCCACATCGTTGGCGGCCGGCCGGTGGCGGCGCAGCGATACCCGGACCCTCGTGCCTTTCCCTGGTTCGCTGGCGATCGACAGGTTGCCGCCCTGCAGCTCAATGAGCGCCTTGGCCAAGGGCAGGCCGAGGCCGGTGCCCTGATACCGGCGTGCCAGTTTGTTGTCGACCTGCTCGAACGGTGCGAGAGCGATCGGGATCTCGTCCGGCGCCATGCCGATCCCGGTATCGCCGATAGTGACAGCGACGCAGTCGGGCTCGACCGGCCCGACCGCAACCGAAATCGCGCCTTCCGGCTCGGTAAACTTGATCGCGTTCGACAAGAGGTTCAGGAGCACTTGCCGCAGCTTAGTGGAATCGGCGCTGACCCGGACCCGCTCCGGCCACGGTTGAACGTGGAGCTTGAGTTGAGCGCGCTCGCATTGCTCATGCACAAGGCGCACACAGCCTTCGACGATATCATTGAGTTCGACGGCTTCCTCGGCCACCCGCAGCTTGCCGGCGTCGTTCTTGGCGAGGTCGAGCACGCTGTTGATGATATCGAGCAAATGCCGAGCGCTCTCGACGATATTGCCGGCGTATTCGCGATATTTGCGATTGACGCCGGGTCCCAGGATCTCGCCGGCGATAATCTCGGAGAAGCCGATGATCGCGTTGAGCGGCGTGCGCAACTCGTGGCTGACATTGGCGAGAAAGCGGCTCTTGGAGAGGCTGGCCGCCTCGGCGTGAGACTTGGCGTCGCGGTGCTGCTGTTCGCGTTCCTTGAGCGCGGTAATGTCGTTGAAAACGAGCAAATGGGCGCCATCGCCGGTTTCGCTGCGGCTGATCTGGAACCAGCCGCCGGCGAACTGGCATTCGCCCCCCTGCGCAATGATGTCGCGCGGCAGATCGACGGCACAGGTAAACTCGTCGCCGGGCAGCAGGCGCCGATCGTTGGCGCGCGCCAACGCGGTCATCCGGCGGTTTGCAACGAGGACGCGGCCGTGCGCGTCCACCACCACCATGCCCTGCGCAGCGTTGTCGAACGCTGCCAAAACGCACGCTTCCTCGGCGACGGCGCGGCGCTCGGCAAGCGCGAGGTCTCGGCTCATCAGGTCAGCCGAGCTATGACTGAGGTCATTCGTCCCGAATCATCCTCCGCTTTGCCGACAATAAGTGTCGCGTGATGCGATGCCGTGGTTAGGGGACGTGCCAAGCTGCTTGGTCGAAAGCGATACATCGACTGCGCTCTCCGCAAGCCAACACGAATGTTAACGATTGGCGAGTTACCAATTCCTTAACGGCCGCGTCCCGGTGCTCGGCGCAGCCGCGTCAACTATCGTAGCTGACCACCGAGGTGAGTGGCACATCGAGCCGGCTGCGGCCGCCGAGAAAGGTCAGCTCGATGATGCACGCCGCCCCCACCACCTCGCCGCCCTGCTGCTTCACGAGCTCGACTGTGGCTCGCATTGTGCCGCCGGTAGCGACCAGATCGTCCAGAACGAGGACGCGCTGACCCGGCGCGATCGCATCCTCCTGAACCTCAATCGTATCCGTGCCGTATTCGAGGTCGTAAGAATATTGGACGGTCCTGCCCGGCAGTTTGCCTTGCTTGCGCGCCATGGCAAATCCGCTGCCTGTTGCGTAGGCGAGCGGAGCGGCGACGAGAAAGCCCCGCGATTCGATGCCGACCAGGAGATCGGGTCGGTGCGGCAGCACCGCGGCGGCAAGCTGCTCGACCGTCGCATGCCAGGCTCGCGGGTGTGCGAGCAACGTGGAGATGTCGTAAAACAGGATCCCGGGCTTGGGAAAGTCGGGGATCGCTCGGATGTGCTGCTTGAGATCCATTACCCCTCTCGCGCGACGCCGACCGGGACGGATCATTGCGAGATAACGGCTTTTCAGGCGATTGGGAAGAGCCGTACCATCGCACCCGTGTCGATCGAACCCGTACGCCGGCGGCGAGTGGCCTCGCCCGCAAGCATCCTCGCATCCGATGGTTCGGGTGGGCTGGTGCTGCGGGCGGAGGGCAATTGGCTGGTCGCCACCGCGGCAGAGCACGATCGTGATCTGCACAGCCTCGAACTGCCGCGCGGCCGACGAGTGACCCTCGATCTTGGCGGCATCGAGCGCCTCGATACGGCGGGGGCCTGGCTGCTGCTCCGCACCGAGCACGATTTGGCGGCCCGCGGCAACGCCGTCGCGCTCGCCAATGTGCCGGCGAGCTTTGCCCCGCTGCTCGATCAGGTACGGGCCCACGGCGTCGGCACGCCGCTTCCGGACCCGATCCCGCCGCATCACACGCTGCTGGGTTTCATCGCGCGGATCGGCGAAATATCGATCGCGCTGCTATATCGCGCCGGTGCCATGCTCGGCTTTGGCGGGCTCGTGGCGAGCGCGATCGGAACCCTGCTGCGGCATCCGCGGCGGCTGCGGACTATCGCGATCACGGTGCAGATGGAGCAGACCGGGGTCAATGCCTTGCCGATCGTCGGGCTACTGTCGTTCCTGATCGGGATCGTTTTTGCCTATCAGGGCGCCGACCAGTTGCGGCGCTTCGGTGCCGAGATCTACACGGTCAACCTGCTCGGCATCGCGATCCTCCGCGAACTGGGCGTGCTGTTGACCTCGATCATCATTGCCGGGCGCTCCGGGAGCGCGTTTACCGCCCAGATCGGCACGATGCAGGTCAATCAGGAAATTGACGCGATGCGGACCCTCGGTCTCGACCCGATCGAGGTCCTGGTCGTGCCGCGGATCTTTGGCCTGGTGCTGACGCTGCCGCTCCTCGTTCTCTATGCCAATATCATGGGGCTGGTCGGTGGCGCCCTGATGGCCTGGGCGACGATCGGCATCCCGATCCCGGCCTTTCTCGATCAGCTGCGCAGCGCAATTACGGCATGGACGTTTTGGATCGGCATAATAAAGGCGCCGTTTTTTGCTACAATCATTGCCCTGGTGGGGTGTTATGAGGGCTTCAACGTGGCCGGCAGCGCCGACAGCGTCGGCCGTCTGACCACCCAATCCGTCGTCGAGGCTATTTTTCTGGTGATCGTGGCCGATTCCGCATTTTCTATCCTTTTCTCACTCCTACGGATTTGATCGGTGGCAGACGGATCTGACGATGTCGTGATCCGCGTCCGGGGGCTGGTCACCCGCTTTGGCGCGCAGACGATTCATGACGGCATCGATCTCGATGTCCGGCGTGGCGAGGTCTTGGGAGTGGTCGGCGGCTCGGGCAGCGGCAAATCGGTACTGCTGCGCACCGTGATCGGCCTCAAGCGGCCGGAAGCCGGCCGGATCGAGGTGCTCGGCCAGGATATCGGCCGGCTTAACGAGGCGGCGCAGCGTGCGCTCGACCAGCGCTGGGGCGTGCTCTTCCAGGATGGCGCCCTATTCAGCTCACTGACCGTGGCGCAGAATATCGAGGTGCCGCTGCGCGAGCATTACCGCATGCCGGAGCCGCTGATGGACGAGATCTCGGCATGCAAGGTCGCGATGGTCGGGCTGCCCGAGACCGCCGCCGACAAATTCCCCGCCCAACTCTCGGGCGGCATGAGGAAGCGCGCCGGCCTCGCCCGCGCGCTCGCGCTCGACCCGGAGATCCTGTTTCTCGATGAGCCGACCGCCGGCCTCGACCCGATCGCCGCCGCCGATTTCGACCAGTTGATCCGAGATCTCAAGGCCAGCCTCGGGCTGACCGTGTTCCTGGTGACGCACGATTTGGATAGCCTCTTCGCGATCTGCGACCGCGTCGCGGTTTTGGTCGACAAGAAGATTCGGGTTGGCACCCTCGAACAGCATCTCGCCGACCAGCATCCTTGGGTTCGGGCCTATTTCCACGGCCCGCGCGGGCGGGCGGCACACCCAGCGCCACCACCCGACTATCCGCGGCCCTCGGCTCCGGCCGGCGTTGCGGCTTCCGACTGACTCGCCGCAGAACAGGTTGAGAGATGGAAATCAGAGCGCATTACGTGGCGGTCGGTGCCTTTGTCCTGTTGATGGTCGTCCTAGCCTTTGTCACGGTGCTGTGGCTGGCGCGCGGCGAGCTGACGACACAGCAGGCACGTTACGACATCTACTTCGGCGGCCCGGTCACCGGGCTGCGCGAGGGCGCGTCGGTCGAATATAACGGGGTTCCGGTTGGCAAAGTGCTCGAGGTCCGTATCGACCCCGCCAGCGTCGAGTACATTCGGGTAACCGTCGAGCTCGACAGCAGCGTTGTGATCAAGGCGGACGCAAAGGCGAACGTCGAAACGAACATACTCAGCGGGGTGTCGTTCATCGAGATCGCCGGCGGCACGCAGGAGGCACCGGTACTCGTCGCCAAGGAGGGGGAGCGCTATCCAGTCATCGCCTCCCGCCGCTCCCGGCTCGCGAATGTCTATGCGCGCGCGCCGCAGCTACTCGACAAGCTCAATGAGACGATGGAGCGGGTCAACGATCTGCTCGATGAAAAGAACCGCAAAGCAATCGCGGAGACGCTGGAAAATATCCGCGCCTTCAGTAGCGACCTTGGGTCTCGCGACAAGGATTTGGCCGAGTTGGCCGGCAACGCCAATACCGCCGTGCTGACGCTCAACAAGCTGCTGGACAATATCGACCGGAGCTATGCGGGCCAGGACGGCATTTCCGATCGGCTGACGGGGGCGCTCGGCGATATCGACCGGGTCGCCAAAAACCTGGGCGACACCAATCGTCAGTTGCAGGGGGCGCTGCAGGACCTGCGTCCCGGCATCCGCACCTTCGGCCAGCAGACCTTGACCGATGTCGGTAGTCTCGTCACCGAGGCCCGGCAGTTTATCTCGGGGTTAAGCCGGCTCGCTTCCGGGCTCGAACGCGATCCGAGCAGAGTCCTGTTTGGCGATCGGCGCGAAGGATATAAGCCGCAATGAGCCGCCCGCGGGGCGGAACGGCCCAACTTGTCGCCGTTCTGTTCGGGCTTGTTCTGACCGGCTGCGGCGGCATTTTGTCGGCACCGCCGCAGCGGCAGCTTTATCGCCTTGAACCCGCGCTCGTCCCGCTCGGTCGGCTGCCGCATGTCGCGGCCCAGCTGCTGGTCGCGGTGCCGATTGCCCCCGGTGGACTCGATACCTCGCGAATCGCCTTGAGCCGATCCGACGTGTCGCTCGACTACTTCGCCGATGCGGAATGGACCAACCGCGCCCCGCTGCTGGCGCAAACGGCACTGGTCGACGCTTTCGAGAAAAGCGGAGCGGTCGATGCCGTCGCGCGCGACAGCGTCGGGCTGCGCGCGGATTTCGTGATCGAGACCGAGATTCGCGATTTCGAGGCGGTTTACGATTCGCCCAACGGGCCGCCGCAGGTCTCGATCGCCTTCACGGCGCAGCTGATAAAAATTCCCGAGCGCAAGATCGTCGCGCAGATATCGGTCGTCCGGCAGGCAGCGGCCGCGGCGAACGACGTTCCCGCCGTGGTGCGCGCGTTTGACGAGGCGCTCGGCGCTGCGGTCGCCGAGGTGGTCACCCGGAGCGTCACCAATCCCGGCTTGTCGCGGCCCCGCGTATCGGTAAACTCGCGGACACGTTTCGTTCACGCACTTTGATGGGCCGCGATAGTGGATTGGCGAGAACGCGAGACCGGGGCAGCGGCGACACTGCAGGAATGCCGGCGCGAACTGGCTCGGCGGGGCAGCACCATTCTGCGTGAGGTCACGGCGGGCGCCGCCGAGACGCCCGAATGGCGCCGCTATCCCGAGAGCGAGGTCTACGACCCGGCGACGCACGCCCAGTATTTCTATCACCGCCACCCCGTGCCGGCGCGGGGCCGCCCGCCGCAGCCAGCCGAGCACGGCCACTTCCATCTCTTCTTGCGGGCGGAGGGCATGCCGGCCGGGATTGCGCCGCTGCTCGTGCCCGAACTTGCCGTGGCGAACGCGCCGGTGCCGCCGCAATCGGCGCCGCTGAAGCGCGGCACTCGGGACGAAGTCGCCCATTTGGCCGCGGTTGCGATCGACGCGCGGGGCGAGCCGATTCGCCTGTTCACGACCAACCGCTGGGTCACCGGCGAGACCTGGTACAGCGTCGATGACATGATTCGCATGCTCGATCGTTTCGAGTTGCGCACCGACGCGCCGTCGGCCGTGCTGAATCGTTGGATCGGCGCGCTCGTCCACCTGTTTCAGCCGGAAATCACCGTGCTGCTGCGCAACCGCGACAAAGCGGTGCAAGAATGGCAGTGGCGCTGGGGCCGCCGCGGCCATGTGTTCGAGGATACGCGTCTGGAAATCACCTCAAGCTTCGATATCGACCTGGAGGCCCGCCTCTCCGCGGTGGAGCGTGCCGCCGCCGAGCCGGCTCCGCCGCCGCCGATTCGCCCGCGGGCGCGGCTGCCACGCATGGCCGAAGGATGGGGTGCATAGCCGAAAAGGGACATCCCTCGTCTCGGCTCTACCGTTCGATCGCACTCGCCGCGAGCGCCAGGTTCATTTCCCTGCCCGCGGCGAGATTGATGCCGAGCACGGCCCAGCCGCCCCCTTGCCGCACCAGTAAAGGGGCGCCGCTGGTGCCGCGGGTGGCGGCGCAGTCATGGGCGATCAGCATGCCGCCATCCGGAGGAGTCGTGATCGGGCGGATCACATGGCAGGCCGGATCGGCCAGCAGGAGCTGCGCCCGGTCCTGATTGTATCCCGCCAGGGTTACCGCCATGCCCGGCACCGGCTCGGCTTGGGCCAGCGGCAAGGGGGCGACGGTGCTCGGGATTGCCTCGGCCAGATCGAGACGCGCCCAATCGGCGGTCGGAGAACCCTTGCCACCCGCAAAGCCGCGCCCGACAGCAAAGCGCGCGACAAGCCGGTGCAGGCGATATTGGTCGCGCTGATAGCCGACCAGCACGTGCAGCGACACCGCTTCCAGGAACGCGCGCGTCCTTGGGTTGTAGAGACAATGCGCCGCTGTCAGGACCGTCGCCGGCGCGATTAGCACACCGGTGCAGCGCGAGCCGATATTGGTCTGTACCTTGACGATTGCGTTCCAGGGCGGCTGGTTCGGATCGACCACGACCCGGTGATCGGCTCCGACCGCGGTGCTGATCGCACCAAGCCAAACGACGGCAAGTGCGGCTGCGAGGGCCGTCCGCAATGCCCCGGACCGGCGCGGTCAATGCGCGATCGGGACAAGCCGCTCGGCGATGAAACGGTCGAGTCGGCGCAGCCATTTGTCGCGGATCGAGTCGCGCTCGAGAAACGGATCGTGTTTCGATTCGGACAGCTCGACCAGCGTGCAATCCGGCAACAAGCGGGCGGCGCGGCGCTGCGCCGCCGGCGAAACGACGACCTCGCGTCCCGGCGTGCCGAGCAGGATCGGCGTGCGGATGCCGGCGAGAAACTCCGGTTTCTGAATCCGCGCGATCAGTGCGAGCGCGCTGTCGAGCCAGCCATAGGTTGCCTCGTCGTGCCTTAGCCCCGGATTGGCGGAAAACCAGGCGTGACGCAGACGGCAGCGGTCGGCGTCAGTGGTGGCCCGGCTGCGCTCAGGCGAGGGAATCCGGCTCTGCCGCCATTTTCCTGCCCCCGGAATAAAGCAGATCCCAAGCCCGGCGGCCCGCGCGGGCACGGTAATACAGCGCAGCAAGGTGTGCGGCACCTTGCCAATCCTGAGGCCGAGCATCGGCGAGGACAGGACCGCCCCCCCGAACAGCTTCGGATGCCGGCGCATGCAGAGCAACCCGATCGCACCGCCCATCGAATGGGCGACCAAGAGCCGCGGCATCGGGCCGATCAGCTTGGCTGCCGTGAAAGCAGCGAGGTCGGCGGCGTCGCGATCGAAATTTCGTGGCCGCGGCCGGGTCGGCAGACGGCGCGGCCGGATTGAGCCACCCTGGCCGCGCCAGTCGAGGCACCACACCTCGACGCCGCGCGCGGCCAGATCGCGCACCGTCTCGACCTGCTTTTCGATGAACTCGCCGAAGCCGCCGACCAGCACGCATTGCGCGCGGGTTCCGGCAACCGGCAGATGCCCCCAACGGAGTTGCGCGCCATCGCGCGCGGTAAAGCTGCCCCAGACGAAATCCGGCGGCGGCAGAAAACGATCATCGAGCGCCGGCCAGCGCGTCGGCTCCCCCCAGAACGCGGCCGGCGATAGGCTATCTGGCATCCATCCTTCCCCGTCGAACCGGAAGTGCAAAGCTTGCACCCGCCCGACCCTGCGGGCGGGTTGGTTAATATCCTCAAAACGTGGCCGGGCCGGGGCAAGCTGCGTGGCAAAACGACGCGGCGTTGCACGGAATGGGCGAGAGGCCGCGGCAGCTACAGCGGCAGGCGGAAGCCGACATCGCCCTCGCGCTCAAGTTGGTGCACGAGGTCGATCTCCCAGCGCAGATAGCGCTCGCGCGCACCTTCGCCGGCATAGGGGTCGTAAGGCCGCCGCCAGCAATCGTCGGGCGTGTCGGCCATCGCCTCGCGGCCGGTGGCAAGGGGCAGCCCGGCGACACGCCAGGCCGCGGTGCCCCCATCGAGCACCCGTGCATCCGCGAATCCGCAATCGCCGAGCTCGGCGGCGGCGAGCCGCGCCAGCACGCCGTCGGGCGAAGTCAGCACCAGCATCCGCCGCCTCGGCACGCGCTCCAGGCTTCCCGGCAGGCGCGCGCGGACCGCGAACCATGCGCCGGGGATGTGCCCCTGCTCGTAGGCGATGCTCGGCGCCAGATCGACGACTACGGCATCACCTTTCGCGAGGAGCGCCTGCAGCTCTCCGACCGAGATCGTTTCGACCCTGGCGGCATCGACCTCGGGGATCGCTGCGGGAGCAATGCCCTGCGCCAGCGGCCGGCCGGCAAGCCCGCCATCGAGCACATAAACTTCGGGCCAGCCCATCTGCACCAGCCACGACCCGGTCATGACAGCGCGCACGCCGTCATCGTCGACCAGCACGATGCGGGCATTGCGGGTGGCCATATAGGCGTCAGTCGCTTGCACGAGCTGCCCGCCGGGCGCGGAGCGCGCGCCGGCGAGATGGCCCTCGGCGTATTCCTCGGGGCTGCGCACGTCGAACAGGTACAGCGTGCGCCGCTCGGCGTCGCCCATGAAGCGGGCGAGCGCGGCGGCGTCGATCCGCCTGATACCGAAACGCCCCGCGACCTCGTCGGCCAGCGCCCGAG
>Ga0070766_10000297_pt1 | contig 21162 bp, 18 predicted proteins | sample HubBroMetageWFT6_FD_69782 | JGI IMG/M metagenome (GOLD analysis project Ga0070766, IMG submission 69782) | Warmed and freeze-thawed soil microbial communities from the Hubbard Brook experimental Forest, New Hampshire - Hubbard Brook CCASE Soil... | ecosystem: Environmental > Terrestrial > Soil...
TGCCACAGCCGGTATACGCGCCGGCACTGGTCGCGTTTATCGACGATCCCGGCGCCGGAACCCCACGCACGGCAGGACCGGCGGTCGGCTGGTTTCCGCTCGGCCCGGACGAGGTCTACTGGCCGAGCTATACGCGCGACCCGGCGTATATCCGCAACCTGAACATTACCAACGTCGAGGAAACCAAGCTCGTCAACATAACCAAGGTCATCGAAGAGCGAAGGGCGGACGACCCGCCGCCGCAAGTCGCAAGTCAAAGCTTTGTCAACCGACCCGCGGCGACCGTGGTGCCGGCGCGCGTCTTCGCCAACGCCGGCAATGTGGCGACCGCGACGTTGCGCGTCCCGCCGCAGGCGCTGCAGCAGGCTCAGGTCAGCCTGCGACCGCCGCAGCTGCCGGCGCCGCCCGGCCATGCCGCACTGACTCGCCCACCCGGCGCCGCAACCGCAACCGCTCCGGTTCCTCACCCGCCGGTCACCGCTACCGCCCCAGCACCCGCGGCCGGTCAAGGCATCCGGCCCGCGACGGAGGCGGCGCTGCCGCCACCGACCCAGCACCGCCCACCGGCTCAGGCGATGCATGCACCGGCTGCACCGCAACATCCCGCAGGACCGCCACCCGCCCTACATCAGGCGGCTGCACCTGCCCCGCAATCACAGATATTGCGTGCCCCAGCACGGCCTGCCGGACCACCGCCGGCTGCGCACCCGGTCGCCGCACCACCGCGTCCCGCTGCACCACATCCGGGCCCGACCCCCGCAGCCGCTCGGCCTAACGCGCCGCCTGCGCAAGCGGGTAAGCCGCCTCCACGTGGCGGCAAGCCGGCAGAGCAAGAGGAGCACAAATAGGCTTTCAACCAAGCCGGTGTATTGCGTTGGCAGTGCCCGGTTGAGGCGCGCCTGGCTGCGCCAAACCATCAGGTTTGATGCCCCGCCGAGGCGGAACGAAAGCCTCAAGTCACGGGTTGGGAAAGCAGACCCTTCTCTCCGAGATCTGCCATGTTCGTAAGAAACGACCTGGATGAATTGGTCGGCTGCGACAAGCGGCCGACCGTCTCGATCCATCTGCCGAGGCATTCGGCCGGACGCGAGGTGCGGCAGGACCTGATCCGATTGCGCAATCTCCTATCGATGGCCGGAAAACGCCTGAGCGCCGAGCGCCACGACCGGATCGTCGCTCATCGCGATCCCTGCCGAGGAGGAGGATGATCTCCTCGATTACGCGGCGGTCATGGCGCTGCGCCAGGGCGGCAACGTCACCCTTGTCAACCGCGCCCATCTGCCCCGCACCGCGCCGACGGCGGCGATCCTGCAGTACTGAGAGAGAGGAGCGATATGGATATTCCCGTCGAGATCGCCTTCCACAACACGCCATCCTTGCCCAAGCTAGAGGCCAAGATCCGCGAACGCGTCGGCAAGCTGGACCGGCTTTATCACCACCTGATCGGCTGCCGGGTCTCGGTGGAGCAACTGCATCGCCGGCACCAGAACGGCAACCTCTTCGAGGTCCACATCGACATGCGGGTCCCGGGCGACAAAATCGTCGTCAGCCACGAACCGCACCGCGCCCGTGAGAAATTTGCCGATCCTGATGTCGGTATCGCGCTACGCAACGCCTTCAAGGCGGCCGAACGGCGCCTCCTAGACTACAAGCGCAAGCAGCGCGGCGATGTGAAAGTCCATGACAAGTCCTTCGCCGGCCAAGTCACGCAGCTCAACCCGGCCGAGGATCATGGCTTCCTAGAGACGCACGAGGGAACCCAGCTCTACTTTCATCGCAACGGCCTGATCAATCGCGACTTCGACCGGCTGAAGGTGGGCGATCGGGTGCATTTCGTCGAAACCGCAGGCGATACCGGACCGATCGCCAGCAAGGTCTGGCGAGCCGAGGGCGAGCCGGGCTGAACACGGCCTGCCGCCCGAAGACGGGCACCTATCCTATAGAGTACGCGGCGACTCCTATAGGAGTACGCGGCGACCGAAGCTTGGCGCGTGTCCGGCTGATCGGCGCGTGCTAATCTTGCCCCGTACGCACCCTCCAAAAAACCGGTGCGGCCGCCGGCTAACCCCGGCCGGCGTGAACAGGAGAGCGGCTATGAGGCGTCACCTGCGAGGGCTCGCGCTCGCGAGCCCGTTGCTGCTCTCATTCTCGCTCGCTGACCCGATCCTGGCGCAGAAACCGGGCGGCATTCTCAAAATCTCGCATTTCGACAGCCCGGCCAGCATGTCGATCCTCGAGGAGGCGACGGTCGCCGCCGAGCGGCCGATGATGGGCGTTTTCAACAACCTGGTGATGTACAAGCAAGACGTGGCGCAGGGCAGCCTGAACTCGATTGTTCCCGACCTCGCGACCAGCTGGTCATGGAACGAGGAGGGCACCGAGCTGACCTTTCCGCTGCGGCAGGGCGTCAAATGGCATGACGGGAAACCCTTCACCGCTGCGGATGTACGGTGCACCTGGGATCTGCTGCAAGGCAAAGCGGCGGAGAAGCTGCGCCTCAACCCGCGTAAATCCTGGTACCGCAACCTCGAAGAGGTCACCGCCAACGGCGATTACGAGGTGACCTTCCGGCTGAAGCAACCGCAACCGTCGCTGCTGGCGCTGTTGGCGTCCGGCTGGTCGCCGGTCTATCCCTGCCATGTGCCGCCGGCGCAGATGCGCCAGCATCCGATCGGCACCGGCCCGTTCAAATTCGTCGAGTTCAAGCCGAACGAGACGATCAAGCTCGCCCGCAACCCGGATTACTGGAAACCGGGCCGGCCCTACCTCGACGGCATCGAGTATACGATCATCAAGGAGATGTCGACGCGCAACCTCGCTTTTGTCGCCGGCAAATTCGACCTGGCCTCGCCCTACGGCGTGACGGTCCCGACCTTGAAGGAGATGACCAACCAGGCACCCTGGGCGCAGTGCGAGGTGACCGCCACCAACGTCAACCGCACCATGATCATCAACCCCGACAAGCCGCCCTTCGACAACATCGAGTTGCGCCGGGCGATGGCGTTCAGCCTCGACCGCAAGGCGTTTGTGGACATCATCACCCAGGGGCAGGGCGATATCGGCGCGACGATGCTGCCGCCGCCGGAAGGGGTCTGGGGCATGCCGCCGGAAATGCTGCAAGCCCAACCGGGTTACGGGCCAGATATTGAAAAGAACCGCGACCAAGCGCGGGCGACCATGCAGAAGCTCGGCTACGGGCCGGACAGGCGGTTGCCGGTCACGGTATCGACCCGCAACATCCCGCCCTACCGCGACCCGGCGGCGATCCTGATCGGCCAGTTGCGCGAGATCTACTTCGATCCCCAGCTAGAACCGGTCGACACCACCAACTGGTATCCCAAGCTCCTGAAGAAGGACTACACGGTCGGGCTCAACGTCAGCGAAACCGGCGTCGACGACCCCGACCAGCAATTCTACGAGAATTACGTGTGCGGCTCGGAGCGCAACTACACCGGCTACTGCAACCCTGAAGTCGATAAGCTGGTGGACCAGCAGTCGATGCAAGCCGACCCGGAAAAGCGCAGGAAAATCGTCTGGGAGATCGAGCGCAAGCTGATCGAGGACGTCGCCCGGCCGGTGATCTTCTACCCGCGAGGAGCGACCTGCCGGAAGCCGGAGCTGAAGGGCCTGACGATCATGGTCAACAGCATCTATAACGGTTGGCGCTTCGAGGACATCTGGTTGAACAGGTAGATCTGTCCCGCTAGTGCACCGACTCTAACGCTGCTTCCCGCACTGAATGGTGGCGATGACGCGGTCGGGGTGGGTGGTCCAAACGAAGGACTCGGGATCGGCATTAATTTCGGCGCCGAAGCGGTTGATGGCGGCTTGCAACTCGACGATCGCGCGGAACACGCCCCGTTTGAGCCGCTGCCGGGAAACAGGATACCCGGGTTTCGAGAGAGGGTGTTATCGGGTAACCCTAAACTCGTATCCCCCGATGAGCAGCGCCGACGCGACGCCCTAGTTTAATTGGTTACTGCCTAGGTTTTCGGCCGCATGTTCTCGCGGTCTCTGGTTAAAGACATAGAAAAAGCGCTCGGCCCGCTCCTGAGAGATGCGACGTATGCAGGTGGCCGTGACGGGAGTTACTGGGTTCATCGGCAGTTCGCTTGCACGCGAACTACCACAACGCGGCTACCACGTTCGGGCTCTCGTGCGGAGGCCGTTAAAAGCGCCGCGATCCGGCTGCTACCCGATAATTATCGGCGACCTTAGGCAGCTTCATGGCTTGGAAGCGGCGTTCGCGGGCATCGATTCCGTTATTCATACGGCGGCGATCACGTCTGCAATTAGCGATGCTACGGAAGCCGATTATCAGGCCATCAACACGGAAGGCACATTGGAGCTGGCGAAGGCAGCGCAACACGCGGGAGTCTCGCGCTTCATCTTTCTATCTTCGATCAGTGCACAATCGGGTCCGACCGCAAACGTGGTATTGACGGAGGAGGTGGTCCCCGCGCCTGTAAACGCGTACGGACGCTCGAAACTGGCGGCGGAACAAGGCCTGTCTGAACTCGCAATCGACTGGGTAGCCCTTCGTCCCGTCTCCGTCTATGGGCGGGAACCCAAGGGCAAGTTGATCCCGCTCTTGCGTCTTGCCCGTTCCCCTCTGCCTCTGCCAGTTGGCGGCCTCACGTCGCGGCGGTCGCTCTTGTTCTTGGATAACCTCATTGCCGCGATCGATCATACCTTGCGACTTCCTGGGCCGCTGCGCAGGCCACTTATCGTCTCGGATCCAGGCGCTCTATCGATCCCCGAGATTGTCACCGCAATGCGTCGGGGGTTGGGGCGGAGGCCGGGGATCATCTGGGTTCCACGACCGTTGCTCAAGCTGCTCGCCTCATTGGCCGGATATGGGGGTGATTACGATCGGTTCGCGGCGGCATCGTTGATCGCAAGTTCCGGCGCTCTTTTGCGATCGGGTTGGGTGCCTCTGGTGCGAAGCGAGGAGTGGCTCGCGGCTATGGCCGGTCAGTCAGCAGAGGGAGCGCGGGTCGCGCTGGGAGCCTGAGCGCTCGCCCGGATTGTGCCGAGCCCGACGCCGGTCAGCCGGATGATCCCGGCCCGCCGGACGTGTTTTTGCCGACTGTTGCGGTTCGCCACCGCAGCTTGGAGACGAACATGGTCGGCAGACCTCACCTCGACGACGATCCCGACCCGCGCGAGCGGGAATCCTCCGCAGGACTCGATTGTCAGATTGCATGCACTAGCTCCTGCCTCCCCCGCCGAGGGCGTGCTAGCCTTCCGCCGATTCGCACCCGCGGCACCGCCTTGTGCTGTGCCCGAAGACGGGCAGCGACGGCGGTGAATGCGGTCGACTCCGTGGGAGAAAACGCATGGCGGGATATGTGCGGGGATGGAGGGTGGCCGGATCGGCGCTGATGCTGTTGTGCGCGTCCGGGACGGCGCTGGCGCAAAAGCCGGGCGGGGTGCTCAAGATCCAGCACTTCGACAGCCCGGCGAGCATGTCGATCCTCGAAGAATCGACGCGCGCTTCCGAGCAACCGATGATGGCGGTGTTCAATAACCTCGTCGTGTACAAGCAGGATGTGGCGCAAAACAGTCTCGACTCGGTCGTGCCCGATCTCGCGACAGGCTGGAGCTGGAGCGAGGACGAAACCGAGCTGACCTTCCCACTGCACCAGGGCGTCAAGTGGCACGACGGCAAACCGTTTACCGCGGCTGACGTCAAGTGCACCTGGGACCTGCTGATGGGGAGCGGCGCCGACAAGCTGCGCGTCAATCCGCGCAAGCCCTGGTACAGCAATGTCGAGGCGGTGACGACCCGGGGCGATTACGAGGTCACCTTCCATCTAAAGCGGCCGCAGCCCGCGCTGCTGGCGCTCCTTGCCTCAGGCTGGTCGCCGATCTATCCGTGCCATGTGCCGGCCCGCGAGATGCGGCAGCACCCGATCGGCACCGGGCCATTCAAATTCGTCGAGTTCAAGCCCAACGAGTACATCAGGTTGACGCGCAACCCGGATTATTGGAAGCCGGGACGGCCTTATCTCGACGGCATCGATTTCACGATCATGCGGGAGATCGCGCCGCGCAACCTGGCGTTCTTCGCCGGCAATTTCGATGTCGGCTCGCCCTATGGCGTGACCCCGCCGACCCTGAAGGACTTCAAGGAACAGGCGCCCCAGGCGATCTGCCAGCTGACCTCCGTCAACGTCCCCCGGACGATGCTGATCAACATACACAAGCCGCCCTTCGACAATCCGGAACTGCGGCGGGCGATGACACTGGCGATCGACCGCGAGGCGTTCTCGACGATCATCAACGGCGGCGTTCGCCATGTCGGCGCGACGATGCTGCCGCCGCCGAACGGCGTATGGGGCATGCCGGAGGAGATGCTGAAAACGCTGCCCGGCTACGACCCCGACGTCGCGAAAAATCGCGCGGAAGCACGCAAGATCATGGAAAAGCTGGGCTACGGCCCGGACAAGCCGCTGGCCACCAAGATCTCGACGCGCGACATTCCCTCATGGCGGCAGCCGGCCGTGCTGCTCAATTCGCAGCTGAAGGAGATCTACATCGACGCTGAGCTCGACATCGTCGACACGACGCAATGGTACCCGAAGGTGGCGCGCAGGGATTACGCGATCGGCGCGGTGCCGATGGAGACCGGGGTCGATGACCCGGATCAGATGTTCTACGAGAACTTTTACACCGGCGCGCTACGAAACTATGCCGGCTACAGCGATCCCGAATTCGACAAGCTGGTTGATCAGCAGTCGATGGAACCGGATCCGGAAAAGCGCAAGCAGACCGTCTGGCAGCTCGAGCGCAAACTGGCGGATGCCGCGGTTCGGCCAGTGCTGTTCTTTCCGGTCGGCGCCAGTTGCCAGCAGCCCTGGGTGAAGGGGCTGACGATCATGATCAACAGCATCTACAACGGTTGGCGCATGGAGGATGTTTGGCTCGACAAATAAGCCGCTGTAACCCTTTGTGGCGATTCGACCAAGGCCTGCGAACCTGCTAGCTTCCGTGGCGGCGCACGGCCCTCGCGAAGCGAGGCGTGACCAAATTCGGGAGGGCGCCGTTGGGAGCCTATCTGGTGCGGCGTTTCGGCCTGATGCTGGTGACGCTGTTCGGCATCTCCGTCATAATTTTCGTGCTGTTGCGGCTGACCCCCGGCAACATTGCCGACATCCTGTTCGATGCTGGCGGTTTCGTCGACCCGGCGGACAAGGCGCGCATCGAGGCCGATCTCGGTCTCGATAAGTCGATCCCGGTGCAGTACGCGGCGTGGATTGGCGGTCTGCTGCAGGGCGACCTCGGTATGTCGTACCAGACCGAGAAGCCGGCGCTCGAGGAGATCGCGCCGCGCATCCCAATTACCGCGCGTCTCGCCGTCCTGGCGCTGTCGTTTGCCGTGCTGTTCGGCGTGCCGCTCGGCGTGATCAGCGCGGTCAAGCAGAACACGAAGCTCGATTATCTGCTGCGGATCATAAGCCTGTCGGGGCTGTCGATGCCGGCGTTTTGGCTCGGCCTCCTGATCCTGATGGGCTTTGTCGCCTATTTCGGCACGATCCCGATCTACAGCGACGAGCCGGTCGGGTTCTGGAACACGCTGCTGATGTACAGCGTGCCGGCCGCGGCGGTCGGCTTCCGCAGCTCGGCGCTGATGATGCGGCTCACCCGCTCTTCGATGCTCGAAGTATTGCGTCAGGACTACATCCGCACGGCGCGCTCGAAAGGCGCCTCGGAAACCAAGATCAATTATTACCACGCGCTGAAGAACGCGATGCTTCCGGTCGTCACGGTGATCGGCATCGAGGCGGCGTTTCTGCTAGGCGGGTTGATCGTCACCGAGACCGTGTTCAACATCCCCGGGGTCGCGCGCTTCCTGGTCGAGGCGATCCGCTGGCGCGATTATCCGATGGTGCAGAATTTGGTGATGTTCATCGCGATCGTGGTGGTGACGATCAATTTCATTGTCGACATGCTGTATGCGGCGCTCGATCCACGGATCAAATACGGCGATTAGCGCGAGATGCGGTTTTACGATCGGGAGATCGGCCTGTGAGCACGATCGATTTCAACGTCGAGTTGGCCGCCGCAGGGGCAAACGTCAGAGGCCGCTGGGGCGCGGTCCGTTTTTTCATGCGCCGCTATCCCTTGGGTTCGATCGGCGCGTTGATCATGGGCCTGTTCGTCTTCGCCGCGGTCTTCGCGCCGTTCATCACCTATTACGACCCGCTGTCGACGAATGCCTCTCAGTCGCTGGCGCGCCCCAGCCTCACCCACTGGCTCGGCTGCGACTTCATGGGCCGCGATGTCTACAGCCGCATCATCTACGGCGCGCGCATCTCGCTCGAAGTCGGCATCGGCTCGATGCTGCTCGGCTCCGGCATCGGGGTCACTGTCGGCCTTTTGTCCGGCTACCTGCTCGGCTGGTTCGACCTGATCACCCAGCGCTTGCTCGAGATGATGCAGTCGCTGCCGCTGCTCGTCATGGCGCTGATCATGGCGGCGGCGCTCGGGCCGTCGCTGCAGAATACGATCGTCGCGATCGCGATCCCGCTGGTCCCCTATGTCGCGCGCGTCATCCGCTCGAGCACGCTGAGCCTGCGCGAGCAGCCCTTTGTCGAGGCCGCGAAGGCGATCGGCATGTCAGAGACGCGCATCGCGATCCGCCATGTTCTGCCGAACACGCTATCACCGCTGATCGTACTGGCGACCGCCCAACTCGGCTCGGCGATCCTGGTCGAGGCGACGCTGTCGTTTCTCGGCCTCGGCGTCCCCGAGCCGCACCCCTCCTGGGGCCGGATGCTGTCGGAATCGGCCGCCGAATACGTCCGCACCGCGCCCTGGCTGGTGATCTTCCCGGGGCTGGCGATCAGCCTCGTGGTGTTCGGCACCAATCTGCTCGGCGACGCCTTGCGCGATTTGCTCGATCCGCGGCAACGTAGCTGACGGCAAACGTCAGCGAGCGCATTCGGGAGGCGTCTGATTTGTCGATAGCGAGCGAACATAAGCCCGCCGACTACACGCCGTTGACGCGGCCGGGCCACAACGCCGAAACGGTGCTCGAGGTCGAGGCGCTGCGCACCTACCTCTTTACCCGGCTCGGCGTGGTGAAGGCGGTCGACGACGTCTCCTTCGCGATTGGGCGCGCCGAGACCCTCGCCATCGTCGGCGAAAGCGGCTGCGGCAAGACGATGACCGCGCTGTCGCTGCTGCGTCTCGTGCCGAACCCGCCGGGCCGCATCGTCAGCGGCTCGATCAAGCTCGACGGCAAGGATCTGGTGGCGCTCTCCGAGCCGGAGATGCGCGATATCCGCGGCAACGAGATCTCGATGATCTTTCAGGAGCCGATGACCTCGCTGAACCCGGTCATGACCATCGGCGCTCAGATCACCGAGACGTTGCGGTTGCACCAGGATCTGTCGAAATCCGCGGCGATGGAGAAGACCATCGAGATGCTGCGGCTGGTGAAGATCCCCGAGCCGGCGCAGCGGGCCAAGGAATACCCGCACCAGCTTTCCGGCGGCATGCGCCAGCGCGCGATGATCGCGATGGCGCTCGCCTGCAATCCGCGCGTCTTGATCGCCGACGAGCCGACAACCGCGCTCGACGTAACGATCCAGGCGCAAATCCTCGACCTGATCCTCGACCTGCAGAAAAAGCTCGGCACCGCGGTGGTGCTGATCACCCACGACCTAGCCGTCGTCGCCGAGACGGCGCAGCGCGTCATCGTCATGTATGCCGGCAAGAAGGTCGAGGAGGCCGATGTCGAGGAGCTGTTCGAAGCGCCGCTGCACCCCTACACGCACGGCCTCCTGGCCTCGATCCCGCACCTCGCGATCATCGGCGGCGAGACGCCCGTGGCAGCGAACGGGCGGCTCAAGGAAATCCCCGGCATGGTGCCGGCCTTGACCAACCTGCCGCCGGGTTGCGTTTTCGCACCGCGCTGTCCCTATGCCGACGAGCAGTGCCGGTCCTTCTACCCGCCCTACGAGCAGAAGCGCCCCGGCCATTGGGCGGCCTGCTGGCATTCGGAGAAGCTTTATGGCTGATGTCGCAGTGCACGAGGCCGCCGGGAGCGCCCCCGCCCCGAACCGCCGCGCTCTGCCCGGCAATGGCGCGCCGGTACTCGATGTCGTCCATCTAAAGAAGCATTTTCCGGTCAAGAAGGGCATCCTGCGCCGTACGGTCGGCCAGGTGTACGCGGTCGACGACGTCACCTTTTCGATCGGCGAGGGCGAGACCCTGGGCCTCGTCGGCGAGAGCGGTTGCGGCAAGTCGACCGTCGCCCGCACCGTGCTGCGCCTCATAGAACCGACCGACGGCTCGATCCTGCTCGATGGCCGCGATGTCACTCGACTCGGCAAGACCGAGATGCGGCCTTACCGCAGGCAGATGCAGATCATCTTTCAGGACCCGTTCTCCTCGCTCAACCCGCGCATGTCGGCCGGCGACATCGTCGGCGAGCCGCTGCAGGTGCACGACATCGCCCGCGGCAAGGAGAAGGAGCGGCTGACAGCGGAAATCTTCGACCAGGTCGGGCTGCGGCGCAGCCAGATGAAAAGCTTCCCGCACGAATTCTCCGGCGGGCAGCGCCAGCGCATCTCGATCGCTCGCGCGCTGTCGCTCAATCCGAAGCTGATCGTCGCCGACGAGCCGGTCTCGGCGCTCGACGTGTCGATCCAGGCGCAGGTCATCAATCTGATGATGGATCTGCAGCGCGAGAAGCGGCTCTCGTATCTGTTCATCGCGCACGATCTCGCCGTCGTCGAGCACATCAGCCACCGCATCGCGGTCATGTATCTCGGCAAGATTGTCGAATACGCCGACAAGCAGACGCTGTTCACCAACCCGCGGCACCCGTACACGGAGGCGCTGCTATCGGCGGTGCCGGTGCCCAATCCGAAATTGAAGCGCGCAAAACGGCTGTTGCAGGGCGACGTGCCGAGCCCGATCAACCCGCCGCCGGGCTGCGCCTTCCACACCCGTTGCCCCTATGCCGAGGCGCGCTGCAAGGTGGAGGCACCGGTGCTGCGCGAGACCGCCCCGGGCCACGGCGTCTCCTGTCACCTGGTGAATTGAGGCGGGAGTCTCCCAGCGCGGCCGATGTGACCGCTACGCGTTGATGGTCTGCAATTCCTCGATGCGCAGGCCCTGGCGCACCTTTTTGACTAGTTCTTCCGGGTCGAAGTCGATGCCGACCGGGTTCTTGTCGGTCTCCGAGCGCTGGCGCATGTAGTTCTGGCCTTCGATCGCCGTCTCGAAATTGTCGACCAAAAGCTCGACCTGATTGCGGTCGGGGTCGTAGTAGTACATCGAGGTCGTCACGCCGTGATTGACGCAACGATGCGGCGCGATCCCGAGCTCCTTCAGATGGATGTACTGGTCGGCCAGCTCGTCCAGCGAGCCCATCGTGAAGGCGACGTGGTGCAGCCCCACTTCGCCGCCAGCCCGCGCGGTCTTGCCCTCGCTCGGCGCCTTGTCGGCGAGCGGTCCAGGATCGATGAAGGCGACCCGGTGATGCTCGTCATCGTAGCTGACGAACGCGATCTGCTTGTTCTGGTGCAGCAGCTGCGCCCCGAGCACGGTGCAGTACCACTCGATCATCGCTTCGCGGCGATTGGTCTGCAGCACGAGATGCGACAGCTTTTTGGGTGATGGCATCGATCTCCTCCCTGGCGCCCGGCGCCTGTAAAAAATTGCGCCGGGATCGGTGCACCCGAACCCGGCGCAAGTCAACAGCAATGCGGCAGGGAAAAGCCTTTTAGCGGCAGCGCTCTTCCTGCTCGTGCAGCTCGCGCAGCCGCCCTTCGATACGGGCACGATCGGTGGGGTCGCCTTCGCGCTCGAGCCGATGGCGCAGCTCCTCGGCTTCATGGTGCACTCCGGCGCAGCGTTCGCGGAAGTCGGAGCCGTAACCTTCGCGTGGGCCCGGTCCACCCGGCGCGCCATAACCCGGCGCCTGGCCGTAGCGCGGCCCCGGATACGGCGCTTGCGCCTGGGGCGGGCCGCCGTAATTGCACTGGAGGTTGCCGTTGATGTTGCCGATATCGCCGGTGCAGCGGTGGATTTCGGCGAGCGAGGTGCGGTCGGCGCGGCCATCCGCGCGGCGACAGCGTGCCACCAGCGTATCGCCCTCCATTCTGACATCGGTGCAGCTTTGGAGATAAGAGCCTTGTGGCGCCCGTTGCGCCTGAGCGGGCGCGGTCCAAGCGGCGCCCGCGAGCGCCAGCCCAACGAACGCGGCTATTGCAGTCCTCATTTGGGTTCCTCCCCGATTTGGTGCTCGTCCAACAACGGCAAAGCCTGCGGTTTTACTCCCGGAGATCGCAAATTGCGGCGCATTCGGCATGCATGGACGGCCGGCGCGGTGCCACCTATGTTGGACGTGTGCCCGGGTGCGGAGATCTTCGATGAAGCAATTCGGCATCGGCCAGCCGGTCCGTCGAGTGGAGGATCGGCGCTTCCTGACCGGGCGCGGCCATTACCTCGACGACATCGTTCGCCCGCATCAGACTTATGCGGCGATGCTGCGCTCGCCGCATGCGCATGCGCGGATCCGATCGATCGATGCGGCCGCCGCCTCTGCCTTGCCCGGGGTGCTCGTAGTGTTGACTGGCGAGGATCTGGCGCGCGACGGGATCGGCTCGATCCCGTGCATGACCGGCCTCGTCAATCGCGACCAATCGCCGATCGCGATGCCGCCGTATCCAGCGATCGCGCGCGACCGGGTGCGCCATGTCGGCGACACGGTGGCGATGGTCGTAGCGGAAACGGTAGCCGTCGCGCGCGACGCGGCGGAGCAGATCGCGTTGGATTACGACCCGCTGCCGGCGGTCGTCGATGCCGCGCAGGCGCTCGAACCCGGCCGGCCTACGGTATGGGACGAGCATCCCGGCAATCTGTGCTTCGACTGGGAGGTCGGCGACCGAAGCGCGGTCGAGCGCGCCGCCGCGAGCGCCCGCCACCGCATCACCTTGACCCTGGTCAACAACCGGGTTGTCGTCAACTCAATGGAGCCGCGCGGCGCGATCGGCGAATACGATCCGGGCGAGGACAGTTACACCTTATGGAGTTCGACGCAGGGTTCGCATTTCCTGCGCAATCTCTTGGCCGAGCATGTCTTCCATGTGTCGGAAAACCGCATTCGGGTGGTGACCCCGGATGTCGGCGGCGGCTTCGGCATGAAGCTGTTTCTTTATCCCGAGCATGTGCTGGTGCTGTGGGCGGCGAAAAAGCTCGGGCGTTCGGTCAAATGGATCCCCGATCGCTCGGACGCTTTCGTGACCGACACGCAGGGCCGCGACAATCTCACCCGGCTCGATCTCGCGCTCGACGACGAGTTGCGCTTCCTGGCGCTGTCGGTCGAGCTGACCGCCAATATGGGCGCCCATTTGTCCAACTTCGCGCCCGAGATCCCAACCTTCTCCGGCGCGGTCATGTATGGCGGCGTCTATGCGATCCCGGCGGTCCATGTCGCGGTCAAGGGGGTCTTCACCAACACCGTCCCCGTCGATGCCTATCGCGGCGCGGGCCGCCCCGAGGCGGCTTATGCGATGGAGCGGCTGATCGATTTCGCCGCCCGTCGGCTCGGCGTCGCGGGTGACGAATTGCGCCGGCGCAATTTCATAAAGCCGGAGGCGATGCCGTATACGACGTCGCTCGGCCTCCCGTATGACAGCGGCGATTTCGTCCGCAACATGCAGGATGCGCACGCCGCCGCCGATGCCGCCGGCTTTGCGAGGCGCCGCGCCGAGTCGCGGGCACGTGGGCGGTATCGCGGGCTCGGCCAGGCTGTCTATATCGAGCAGTCGGGTTTCCCGCCCGATGAGTTCGCCGAAGCGCGCTTCGATCCTTCGGGCACGTTGACCCTGTTGATGGGTTCGCAATCCTCGGGCCAGGGGCATCAGACCGCCTATTCGCAGTTGGCCGCCGAGCGGCTCGGGCTGCCGCTCGACAAGATCCGGGTGCTGCAGGGCGACACCGATGCGATCGGCTTCGGCCGCGGCACCGGCGGCTCGCGCTCGCTGCCGGTCGGCGGCGCCGCGCTGGCCCATGCCGCCGACAAGCTGGTCGCCAAGGGCAAGAAGATCGCGGCGCATATGCTGGAAGCCGCCGAAGCTGACATCGCGTTCAACGACGGGGTGTTCACGATTGCCGGCACCGACCGCAATGTGACGATCGATGCGGTCGCACGCACCGCTTTCAATCCCTCACAATTGCCGCCGGGCCTGGAACCTGGCTTTGCCGAGAGCGGCCATTTCACCCCTCCGGCGCCGACCTTCCCCAATGGCTGCCATGTGTGCGAGGTCGAGATCGACCCCGAGACGGGGCACATCGAAATCTTGCACTATGTCGTGGTCGACGATTTCGGCGTCGTGATCAATCCGCTCTTGCTCAGGGGACAGGTGCATGGCGGCATTGCCCAGGGGGTCGGCCAGGCGATGCTGGAGCGAACGGTCTACGACCCGGAGAGCGGGCAGTTGCTGAGCGGGAATCTGACCGATTATGCGATCCCGCACGCGGACACGCTGCCAGCGCTCGAATTTTCGTACAATGTGGTGCCGTGCCGGACCAACCCGCTCGGGGTCAAGGGCGCCGGCGAGGCCGGGGCCATCGGCGCGCCGCCGGCATTGGTCAACGCGGTTGTCGATGCGCTCGGCGAATTGGGCATCGATCATCTCGATATGCCGCTGACCCCAGAGCGGCTGTGGCGCGCCATTTGCGCGGCGACGATGCGCAAGGCGGCATGACGCTGGTGATAGAAGACCCGCTCCTCGACATCGCGCTGCGCGCCGCGCTCGCCGGCGGCGAGGCGGTCATGCGGGTCTATGCGGACCCGTTCGAGGTCACGCACAAGGACGACAAGACGCCGGTGACCGAGGCCGATCTGGCCTCCGAGCGGATCATCGTCGAGATGCTGACGGCCGCCTTTCCGGAGATCCCGGTCGTCTCCGAGGAGACCGTGCCGGAGGCAGGGTTCGAGTGCCCGCAAGCCGCGCAATTTTGGCACGTCGACCCGCTCGACGGCACCCGGGAATTCGTCGCCCGCAACGACGAGTTCGCGGTGCTGATCGGGCTCGTCGAAAACGGCCGCCCGGTGCTCGGGGTGGTGCACGGCCCGGCGCTCGGGCTGACCTATATCGCTCATGGTCCGGGCACGGCGATGCGCCGGAAGAGCGATGGCCAATTCGAGCCGATCCGGGCGAGAGCGCCGGCCTCGGAGGGCGTCGTCGTCGTGCACAGCCGCAGCCACGAGAACAGTCGCCACCTTGCCGAGTATTTTCAGGGCAAGCCGGTGCTCGAACGCCTGAAATGCGGCAGCGCCCTCAAATTCGGCGTGGTGGCCGCGGGCGAAGCCGATTTCTACCCGCGCTTCGGCACGACGATGGAATGGGACACCGCCGCCGGCCAGGCGGTGCTCGAAGCCGCCGGCGGCCATGTCTTCGGCCCTGACGGCAAGCCGCTCGCCTACGGCAAGCCGGGCCTCAAAAACGACGGCTTTCTCGCCTGGGGCGCCAAGCCGGCCTGGTAGAAGGAGGAGGCAATCATGGCGACGCTGATCGAGGGACAGGAATCCGGGTTCAAGAGCAATCCCGACTACAAGATCACCTTCGAGCAATCGCCGCGGCGCGTCCGCGTCGTCTTCAACGGCGAGACGATCGCCGACAGCACCAACGCGCACCTGCTGTTCGAGACGCGGCACCTGCCGGTCTATTACTTCCCGCGCGGCGATGTGCGCATGGATCTTCTGACCCCGACCGAGCATCACACCTTCTGTCCTTACAAAGGCACAGCGTCCTACTGGACGATCCGGGTGGGCGGCCGGGTATCGGAAAACGCGGTCTGGGGCTATCCCGAGCCGTACGGTGAGGTCGCCGCGATCAGCGATTTTGTCGCCTTCTACTGGGACCGGGTCGACCATTGGTACGAGGAGGATGAGGAAATCTTCGTGCATCCGCGCGACCCGTATAAGCGCGTCGATGTGATCGCCTCGTCCCGGCATGTGCAGGTGATTCTCGGCGGCGAGATTGTCGCCGACACGCGGCGCGCACGCTTCCTGTTCGAGACGCGGCTGCCGACCCGGTACTACATCCCGCCCGAGGATGTGCGGATGGACCTGCTCGTCCCAAGCGACAAGGTGACCGCCTGTCCGTACAAGGGGAAGGCCCGCTATTGGTCGGCCAGGATCGGCGACCGCGAGTTCCCGGACATCGTCTGGAGCTATCCCGAGCCGATCCCCGAATGCCCGAAGATCGAGGACTATCTCTGCTTCTTCAACGAGCTTGTCGATGAGATCCGGGTCGATGGCGCGGTAGTGCCGCGGCCGGTTACGCCCTGGTCGAAGGATTGGAAGGAAAAGGCGGCGACGGTTCCCGACCAGCGCGGCCCGGTCGCCCGGCCGTAATTCGCATTTGGATGCTTGTAGGTGTCATTCCGGGGCGTTGCGAAGCGGCGAGCCCGGAATCCATATTCCAGAGGCCGGTGTTTATGGATTCCGGGTTCGGCCCTTCGGGCCGCCCCGGAATGACCGATTAGGGCTAGGTCATGGAAAACACGATGCGATCCGGTATCGGCGACGCGCCGAAGCGGCGCGAAGATCTGCGGTTCCTGACCGGCCAGGGCCAATACCTCGACGACCTGGCCTTCCCTCACCTGACCTATGCGGTCGTGCTGCGGTCGCCGCACGCGCATGCCCGGATCGAGGTGATCGATACGGCGGTGGCGACGGCGATGCCCGGGGTGCTGGCAATAATGACCGCCGCCGATGCGCGCGCTGACGGGCTGAAGCCGCTCCTGCCTTATGTCGACGCTAACACCCAGACCGGCGAGCCCTTCGCCTTCGTGCCGCAGCCGCTGCTGGCCGAGGACAAGGTCCGCTATGTTGGCGAGCCGATTGCGCTGATCCTCGCCGAGAGTCGCGACCAGGCGCTCGATGCTGTGGAGCGCGTTCGCGTCGATTACACCCCATTACCGGCGGTGACCACCGCCACGGCGGGCCGCGCGCCCGGGGCGCCGCTGTTGTCGCCCGAGGTGCCGGGCAATCTGTGTTTCGAGTGGCGCGCGGGCGATGGAGCCGCGGTCGAGGCCGCGTTTGCGGCGGCGGCCTATATCGTCGAAGTCAGCCTCGACAATCACCGCATTGTCACCAACCCGATGGAGCCGCGTGGCGTCGTCGGCCTGTACGACCCGGCGAGCGGTCGGTACACCGCGCATGTTTCCGCCCAAAGCATCCACGCGACCCGCGACCACGCCGCCCGTGCTCTCGGCGCAGAGCCCTCGCAGGTGCGATTCGTCGCGCCCGATGTCGGCGGCGGGTTCGGCGCCAAAAACTTCATCTATCCCGAGCATGTGCTGATCCCGTGGGCGGCGAAACGGGTCGGCCAGCCGGTCAAATGGATTGCCAGCCGCAGCGAGGTGTTTCTCGCCGATCATCAGGGCCGCGACCATCAGGCCGAAGCCCAGCTCGCCCTCGATCACAAGGGGCGGTTTCTGGCGTTGCGGGTGTCGAGTATCGCCAATCTTGGCGCCTATCTCTGCGGCAGCGCCGGCGGGGTGCAGACCTTTCAGTACGCCTTCCTGCCGGGCACCGTGTACCCCATCCCGGCGGTCGAGCTGATCGTCGCCGCTGTCTTCACCAATACCGCGCCGATCGGGGTCTTGCGCGGCCCCGGCTACGGAGAAGCGGTCAACATCATGGAGCGGCTGGTCGACGCCGCCGCGTGGCAATGCGGCTTCGACCGGGCCGAGCTGCGCCGCATCAATCTGGTCCCGTCCGCTGCGATGCCAATGACCAACGCCTTTGGCAACACAATCGACAGCGGCGCCTTCCCCGAGACGCTGGACCGCGCGCTCGCCGCGGCAGATTTGGCGGGCTTTGCCGCTCGCCGGGCGGAGAACGAGAACCGCGGCCTGTTGCGGGGGCTGGGTTTTGCCTATCACATCAAGGCGACCGGCGGCTCGCCGACCGAGAATGTCGATATCCGCTTCGGGGCGGACGGAACCGTGTCGTTGATCACCGGCACCCAGACGATCGGCCAGGGACACGAGACCACCTTTCCGCAGATCCTCGCCGACCGGCTTGGCCTCCCGAATGACATGATTCGTCTCGTCCAGGGCGACACAGACCTGATCCCCTTGGGCGGCGGGCACGGCAGCTCGCGGGCGACCTATATGGGCGGCACCGCGATCTGGCGCGCCGCCGACATGATCATCGAGAAGGGGACGCGCATTGCCGCCGACGCGCTGGAGGCGGCGGAGGCCGATATCCGGTTCGAGGACGGGCATTTTGTCGTGGCCGGCACCGACCGCGCGATCAATCTGTTGCGGGTGGCGACGTTAGCGCGCGAGACCGGCGATCCGCTCGACACCTATTACGCCTGGACCCGCGAGTGGATGACGTTTCCAAACGGGACGCATGTCGCCGAGGTCGAGATCGACAGTGAGACCGGCGAGGTGACCTTGGCGCGCTACACCGCGGTCGATGATTACGGCGTCATGGTCAACCCGATGGTCGTCGCCGGCCAGGCGCACGGCGCGATTGCCCAGGGCGCCGGGCAGGCATTGCTCGAACGCGCGCATTACGATCCCGATTCCGGACAGCTCGTCGCCGGCTCGTTCATGGATTACGCGCTGCCGCGCGCCGACGACCTGCCGCCGTTCTCTCTGGGCTTCAACCCGACCCGCTGCACCACCAACCCGCTCGGGGTCAAAGGCTGCGGCGAGGCCGGCGCAGTCGGCGGGTTCCCGGCTATCACCAACGCGATCCTCGCTGCGTTGGCGCCGCTCGGCGTCAGCAACTTTGAGGGTCCCGCAACGGCGTGCCGGATCTGGCGGGCGCTGCGTTATCGATCATCGTGACAGGGCCGGCCACCCGAAGGCCGCGCCATCTGAGCTGTTGCTACTTGGCGGCACAGGCGTTTTCGACATCCGTTATCGTATCGTCGAAATCGTCATGCGCGCTGTCGAGCGCCTGCATTTCGGCAGCGCAGTGGTCGTGGGCGTTACTGCCCGATATGCAAGCCTCGTATTTATGAAGCGCGGCCGTCACTGCCTCCACGGTCTCCTTGTAATGCTCGGTCACCGTCGCGCAATCGCTCGTTTCGGTTTGCGGCGGCGACGCCACCGCGACCACAGCGATCAATGCCGCCGCGGCATGCAGGCTAGCTCTCACGTCATGACCTTCGTCTCAATTGGTAAAATCGGCAGGGAACCGTATGCGCTCACCCGGCGAGCGCCGGCCGGGTGTTGCGGAACGACGTCGCCTTCTCGAACGCGTCGGCGACCCGGAACAGGGTCGGCTCCTCGAACGGCCTGGCAACGAGCTGGATCGCTACCGGCAAGCCGCCTTCGCCGAAGCCGGCACAAACCGAGATCGCCGGATAGCCGGACACATTGAACGGCATCGTGAAGCTCGGCCGCTCAAACAGATCCCAGATCGGCACCGCGTCGATCTTCGGCGCCTCGTTCGGCGCGGCGGCGGTCAGCACGACATCGAGCCCGGTCATGGCCGCCTTCAGTTCGGCGCGCAATTCGCGGCGCCGGCGCACCGCCTGCACGTAATCGACGCCGGAGACCAGCGCTCCCAGCATCAGCCGGCTCTGCACCCGTTCGCTGAAATCGCGGAGCCGCGTCTTCGCCCATTCCTCATAGGCGGCAGCACGCTCGGTGATCGAGATCAAGGAACCGCAGGCGCCCCAATCCTGCAACGGCGACAGCTGTACCTCGCGAATTTCGGCACCGAGATCGCGGAACGTGGCGATCGCCGCGTCGATGCCGCGCTGGGTTCCGTCGCTGACCTTGCTGTCGGTCTCGTGGAAATGATGGATGATGCCGATCTTGAGCCCCTTGACCCCGGCGCCGAGCAGCGCGGTGTAATCGGGGACCGGCCGGGTCGCGCTCGCCGGGTCGCGCGGATCGTGGCCGGCCAGCGCCTGCAGCATCAGCGCGCAATCCTCGGCGGTCCAGGCCATCGGGCCGATATGGTCGAGGCTGAACGCCGCCGGCGCGACTCCCACGCGGCTCACGAGACCGTAGGTTGGCTTGATGCCGGCGATGCCGCACAGCGCCGCCGGACCACGGATCGAGCCACCGGTATCGGTGCCGATGCCGCCGAGGATCAGTCCGGCGGCGACCGCCGCGCCGGTGCCGCTGCTGCTGCCGGCGGTGAAGTGGTCGGTGTTCCACGGGTTGCGCGCCGGCGGCTTCGGGAGGTCGAAGCTGGGGCCGCCATCGGCGAATTCGTGCGTCGTCGTCTTGCCGATCAGCACCGTGCCGGCTTCGGCGAGCTTTTCGGCGCAGGTCGCGTCGCTGTCGGGAATGTTGTCCTGCAGGATCTTCGACTGGCAGGTGGTCGGGATGCCCTTGGTATCGACGATGTCCTTGAGGCCGATCGGGATCCCGTGCAGCGCCCCCTTCGGTCCGCGCGCCATGATCGCGGCCTCGGCAGCGCGGGCGTCGCCGAGCGCGCGTTCCTCGGTCAGATGGACAAAGGCGTGCAACCGGTCGTCCAGCGCGTGAATACGGTCGAGGCAGGCACGGGTCAGCTCGACCGGCGATAGGCGCTTCGCGGCGATCAGCTTCGCCGCCTCGGCGATGGTCGGAATCGCGGCGTCGCTCATGCCACATCATCCCCGGTAAAGTTGTAGACGTGCGCCAGCTCGGCCATCGGCCCGCGCGGCTTGCGCACGCGCTCGGCCATCGCGGCGATGCCGGGATAGACGCTCTTCAGCTCGGCCTTTTGCGCCGGGGTCAGAGCGAGCCCGGAGCGGGCGAGCAGAAAATCGAGAGCTTCGTCGGAGATCTCGGCGGGCATGGTCGCATTCCCCTCACTGCGGATTTGCGTAGCATAGAGCGGCACGCAAGCCACGGGCCAGTGCTTAACCGGGTCGATTGACGCGCCATCGGTCGCGGCGCGACCATCCGCTCATTGAATCGAGGGGAGGCCGATGCTCACGCTCTATATGTCGCCGGGATCGAGCTCGATGGCGCCGCATATCGCCATGCACGAGATCGGGGTGCCATTTGAGGCGCGGTGGATCTCGTTCGGCAAACAGGAGCAGCGCACGCCCGAATACCTGGCGCTCAACCCGGAAGGTAAGGTGCCGGCGCTGATCGTCGGGGGCCGGGCGCTTACCGAAGTCGCAGCGGTGCTGTACTACCTCGCCCGCAGCTTTCCGGCGGCAG
>Ga0070766_10000298_pt1 | contig 21162 bp, 21 predicted proteins | sample HubBroMetageWFT6_FD_69782 | JGI IMG/M metagenome (GOLD analysis project Ga0070766, IMG submission 69782) | Warmed and freeze-thawed soil microbial communities from the Hubbard Brook experimental Forest, New Hampshire - Hubbard Brook CCASE Soil... | ecosystem: Environmental > Terrestrial > Soil...
TTATAGATCGGGGCGTTTTCGCCGCCGCCGCCGGCTTGCCCGGTCGGCCCGACCGAATAGAGGTCGTAATCGTGCCCCGGCCGCTGGCTTGGGAAGCGGTAGACGAACGGGTGACCCCAGGGGTCTTCCGGCAATTTGTCGCCCTTCAGGTAGGGGCCATTCCAGCGCTCGGTGCCCTGCGGCCGACTGATCAACGCCTGCAGCCCCTGGTCGCTCGTCGGATAGGTCCCGACATCGAGCTTGTAGATGTCGAGATTGCCGGCAAGGCGCTCGATATCGATGCGCACGATCTTCTCCTTGCTGGAGCTGAGCAGGCTCAAAGCGCGCGGCGCCACGAGCCCGATCAGGAGCCCGAGAATTGCCAGCACCACGAGCAGTTCCAACAGGGTGAAGCCGTGCTGCCGGCGATAGCGATGAATTTGCCGGGGCGGTCGATCCGCCGTCACCGGCACGGATGTGATGGTCATCTCTGTCGACACTGTTGTTCGAGGCGATAGCCGGGCGGCGTTACGGCCGCAACGGGGCGGGACCGGCGATGTTGCCGGGTACCGCGGTGCGAGCGCCGATAAGGCCGGAAGCCCATTTAAGGACTTAAGTTTTCACCCCCGTGACAACGGCTGTCTACCACACCCCTCGGCGGGGCGGAAGCTCTCGCCAAGGGGCGGATCTGCGCTGGTGGGCTAATGCTGCATCGCCGGATTCGCCGAGCGCAACGGCGCTACGACTTTCCTGCCTTCCGGATCCGGGGCTGGAGGCCGCTGCTGCTCTCCGCGCCACAGAAAGCGCTATCGCCGCTTCGAACTCATCCATCTTGTGACAATTTTGAGACAGAGTTGAACCGATAGTTTTGCTGGAATAGGTTGCCATCCGCTGATGACGCGGTTCGATCAGCAATCGAATGTGAGGATACAACCAGGAGAACCGAATGCACAATACTCGGCATTGACGGAAATTTCCATATAAATGGAGATAAGTCTTGAATGAAGACTTGCATTTACCGGAAACGGCTGAAGCCTACGGTTTTCATTTGTCCTTAATCGTTAACGAGCTTGGCTTGCGGCCGACGGTTTCAACTGGGACCTTCGGCTTGCTCCAAGTCGGAGTCCCGGCGGTCCAGGCTGGGGGGTGACGGGTGTGCTCGCGCATATGGGTTGGCTCATGATACCTTTCGCAATCTTTTACCTGATGCTCGCTGCGCTTGCGGTGGTGGTGTGGATGCAATTGCGTTGGGGGACTTTCAGCTTGCCGGCGGCGAAGCCTTCCCCGCGCCGGGGTGGGCGGCAGGTTGGCGGGCGCGCCGCGAACCGGCAGCGCGTTTCGCCGAGGACCAAGCACGGCATCCTTGACCGGCACGCGACCGCAAGCGACCCGGTGCACTAAGGAGGCTCGGTGGCCGGAGGAGAATGGGAAAGCCTGGCGGGACTGGTCATCATCCCCGCCCTCGAACAGGCCGCCGCGGAACTGAACGAGCGCCCCGGGCTTGTCGCCGAGGTTTCCGAACACCCCTTTGACGACGCGTGCATCTTGTGGATCGGCCGCCACGATGCCGCATCGCCGTTTCTGTCGCCGCACGGCTCCTTTGCCATCCACGACGAGCCGGTGCTGCCGATGATCCGGGTCGAGGAAGCCGATCCGAGAATCTCGGCCGGCCGCCCCGTCGTTCAGGTTTATCTCCGCCAGGCCGAGGTTTCCGTGGCGTCCATCAAGGCCATGGTCCTCGCCTTTGCCGATCGACTACCCGCTGTCGAGCAGCACAATGAACTGGAGCCGATGCCCGCGGCGGTCGCTGTCGCGCCGCGGGATCCCGGGGGCGCAACCGCGATTTTTTCCGGGCATCCGATGCCCGAGTCGATCGCGTCTGGACAAAAATAGCAGGAAAAGCAGACCGAGCTGCTGGGGCGCCTAAGGCTCTTGCTTACCGGATCGTCTAACAGGCTCTGACCTCTACCGGCAGGGGCACGCCCACGGCTCCGGCCGCGTACAATTGGTCAGGCTGCGATTTTCCCCGAACTAGGAATGCCCGGCGAACCGTTATCGGTCCAAAAAACAACCTATGTTGGCGACCCCGCGCGAGCGGGGCGATAAAATGTGCGGGCTGTATAAGGAAGACGCACCGTGCCGTACGTGGTTGAGATCCGACGTGAGCGCCAGAACATGGCAAAGGTCATGTCGGATTTCCGAGAGTGGCTTGACGGTCAGCGGTTCGAGCCGGACGCGTTCCGGTGCACGACGGCCGACGAAGACGTGACATACCGCCTGGAGTTCAAGCTCGAAAGCGAGGCAATCGCCTGCGCGGACGTATTTGGCGGACGGCTGGTTTCAACGGGCGACAAGTCTGCCGCATGACCGGCTTCATCCCTCAGCCGCCGAAATCCCGCTGAAACGCCTCAGCGATGTCGTGTTCGGTGAAATGGATACGCACCAGAAGCGCGCCCCGTTTTGCTCTGGCGATGTCGAACTGCTCCGGAGTGCAATGATGATGGTCGAGCCATTTGCGCAGCTCGCCCAAAGCGTCGGCAAGCTTCCAACCTTTTAGAAGTATCTGAACCTCGTGCATTGGCGGCCCACATTGCGGGGTCCCATCGTCTTGGCGTTCCCACATTGAAGAACGGCATTGGCGATGGGGTTGGCCGAATTTCGCCGATAGGACGCCTGCGAGGCGAGGTGATTAACCCCCGCGCGAAAGCTCCGCGATCGTGAAGACTGCGACATTTTAATGTGTGTGAATTGTCACGACTGGGATTTCGGGCTATAGGCGCGTCTTTCCCGGTTCGGTCTCCCCCGAGCGGCCGGCGTGTACATTCCTTCCGGAACCTGGGTGGGGAAGTGCGATGCCGACCAAGCGCATCCTCTTGGTTGAGGATGAACCGTTGATTCGAGATTTGCTTACACACAACCTCCATGCCGAAGGCTACGCGATAGATGCCGTCGCGACCGCCACGGAGGCGCTGGCGCGGCTTTCCCGCCAGCCATACGCGCTGGTGATCGCCGATTGGCGGCTTCCGGACGGAGACGGCACGCTGGTTGCCGATGCGGCGGCAGAACAAGGCGCCAAGACACTCGTTATGAGCGCCTACCTGCTGCAGATGCCGGCCGGCCGGGTTGAGCACCACGAGACGCTGATGAAGCCGATCCGGCCGAGCGAGATCATCGAGGTCGTGGAACGCAGCATCGGCAAGCCGCCCGTCGCCTGATCGCGGTACCGGCTGCCCAGCAGCTCACCGTGAGCTGAGGTCCGCCCGAACCGCCTCAATGCGGCCAGCACCCGAAAACTCGAGCCGGCGCTATTTGAGGTCGCCGCCGTTGATGGCGCGCCAGCGCCGGGCGTCCCGGCGCAACAGCTCCTCCGCCTCGCCCGGCCCCTCGCTGCCGGCCCGGTAGATCGGCAGTTCCGTCACGCGTTCCTCGGCCCAGCCATCGAGTATCTGCTGCACCACCCGCCAGCCGGCCTCGATGTTGTCGGCGCGCTGAAACAGCGTCGCGTCGCCGATCATGCAGTCATAAATGAGCGTCTCGTAGCCGGTGCTCGCCGCCGTCCTGAAGTAGTCCTGGTAATTGAATTTCATTTCGACCCCGGCGATGCGCACGGTCGGACCCGGGATCTTCGCGCCGAAGCCGAAGGTCACGCCCTCGTCGGGCTGTATGTGCAGGATCAGATCGTTGGGCGTCAGCCGCTCGACTGGCGTGTCGTTGAAAAACGCCAATGGCGCCTGCTTGAACTGAATGGCGATCTCGGTGCGCCGCCGAGCGAGAGACTTACCGGTGCGAAGATAGAACGGCACCCCGGCCCAGCGCCAATTGTCGATCATCACCTTCAGCGCGACGTAGGTTTCGGTGACCGAATCCGGCGCGACGTTCGGGGCCTGCCGATACGGGGTGATCTCCCGGTCGCCGATGCTGCCGGCGCCGTATTGCGCGCGCACGACGTTCGCCCACCCGTGCTTGCCGCCAAAGCTATGGACGGCATTGAGCACCTTGGTCTTCTCCGCACGCAGATCGTCGGCGTCGAAGCCGGCCGCCGGTTCCATCGCGGTCAGCGTCAGCAGCTGGAAAAGATGGCTCGGCACCATGTCGCGCAGCGCGCCGGTCGCGTCGTAGAACCTGCCGCGTTGCTCGACGCCGATGGTCTCCGCCACGGTGATCTGGACGTGATCGATGTGATCGCGGTTCCACACCGGCTCGAACAGGCCGTTGGCGAACCGGAACACCATGATGTTCTGCACCGTCTCCTTTCCGAGATAATGATCGATGCGATAGGTCTGGCTCTCGGCGAGCACGCCGAGGATCTCGCGGTTGAGTTCCTGGGCCGAGCGGAGATCGTTGCCGAAGGGCTTTTCGATGATCACCCGCCGCCATCTTCCGTCCGTCTCGCGGGCGAAGCCGGCCTTGTCGAGCTGGCGCACGACGGTGGAGAATGCCGCTGCCGGGGTCGCCAGATAGAACAGGCAATTGCCGCGGGTGCCGTGCGTCCTGTCGGTTTCCGCCAGAAGCTCCGCAAGCCTCGTATAGGCGGCTGGATCGTCGAGATCGCCGCGGAGGTAGTAGGTGCGTTCGGCAAGCCAGAGACAATCGTCCTTCTCCGCGCCGCCGGGGACGAATTTGCGCAGCGCGTCGCCGAGGTTTTGCCGGAAGGTGTCGTCGTTCTCGTCGTGCCGGGCAACGCCGATCAGCGCAAACTCCTCCGGCAGCAGCCCGGCACGCCGGAGGTTGTACAGCGCCGGCAGAAGCAGGCGCTTGGTGAGGTCTCCGGCGGCGCCGAAAATGACCAGAATGCACGGCGGCGGTTTCGGCTGCGCGGTCATCTCGTTTGCGCCCATCGAGCCTGACATATGGTCGTCTCCCTTGCGGGGGCTCCAATTTGGAACAGAAGAATTTGGCTGAGCCGCGGCGGCGGCAGTCGAGGCCTGAGCCTAGGGATTCCGCACTGACGGCTTTCGGGGAGCGGGATAAATTCCGCCCTGCCGGAGACGCAGCATGCCCAATGGCGAAACCAAGCGATCAGCGATATAGGCACACACAGATGCTTCGCAAGCCGGCGCGCGGCCCGAAGCATTCAAGTCGCAGGACCGTTTGGCAACGTTGCCGGATTGATGTGTTGGTCGGGGATCAAAGGCCCAAATCGGAGAGACCCGGGTGATCGTCAGGTCGCCGACCCAGCGGCCAGTGATATTTCCGGTCGGTTTCGTCGATCGGAAGATCGTTGATGGAGGCGAAGCGTCGCTGCATCACCCCGGCCGCATCGAACTCCCAGTTCTCGTTGCCGTAGGAGCGGAACCAGTTGCCGCTGTCGTCATGCCACTCGTAAGCAAAGCGCACCGCGATCCGGTTGTCGGTGAACGCCCAGAGTTCCTTGATCAGACGATAATCCAGCTCCTTCTGCCATTTGCGTGTGAGAAAGGCGACGATCTCGGCGCGCCCATTGATGAATTCCGCCCGGTTCCGCCAACGGCTGTCCTCGGTGTAGGCCCGTGACACCCGCTGCGGATCGCGGCTGTTCCAGCCGTCTTCCGCCATCCGGACCTTGGCGATCGCAGTCTCTCGGGTAAACGGCGGGACGAGAGCAGTCATCGAAAATCTCCTTCACCCGTTCAACAAAAGACATATGCCCCGACGCTGTGTCCAAAAGAAGCCATGGTCGTGAGTGATCCGGCATGGAAGGCGGCCAACCGTGCCCATTGGGACGAGAAGGTCGCCGTGCAATTTGACCGGAGGAAATCCTTCAGACTGGCCGACACCGGTCTCACAGTCCGCCGGTCACGAACAGAACTTCACCGGTCACCCAGCGGGCGTCGTCCGAAGCGAGGAACACCGCCACCGGCGCGATGTCGGCCGGCCGGCCGAAGCGGCCGAGCGGCGTCTGCTGCACCGCCTGCCGCTCGAAATCGCTGCCGATGATCCCGCCGGCATGGGTGCGATAGATCGAGAGCCGGCTATCGAACGGAGCCGAGATAGCTACAGCCGTCAGCGAGGGGGCACATTCGAAAAGAGCGGGCCAAGTCCCTCCGCCATCGTCGGATGCGCAAGGACGGCATCGCGTAGCGCCGAGTACGGCAGATTTGCGAGCATCGCTGTCTGCACCGCGGCCATCACCTCACCGGCCTCGGCGCCAATCATCGTGAAGCCGAGAATGCGGTCGTCACTCGCAACAAGAGCCTTCATGAATCCTTCTGTTTCATCGGTCGTGTGCGCCCGCAGCACAGCTTCCATCGGCAGCCTTGCGATGCGCGCAGTAACGCCTTGGCGTTGCGCTTCGCGTTCGCTCAGTCCGACGTGGGCGAGTGGGGGGTCCGTGAACATGCAATATGGAACCAGCCGATCGCGCGTGCTGCGCGTCCCGCCGGCCAGATTGTCCGTGATGACCCGAAAATCGTCGACGGATACATGGGTGAATTGCGGGCTGCCGGCACCTTCCCCGATTGCCCAGACATTGGGCGCGGTCGTCTCCAAGCGCTCGTTGACGCGGATGTAGCCGCGAGCGTCCAACTCGATGCCTGCCTCATCGAGCCCGATCCCGGCGGTGTTCGGAACCCGCCCTGCGGCGACCAGGATGTCGCTGCCCTCGACCTTTTGCTCACCGGAAGGGGTGCGGACCATGAGGCTGACGCCCTCGCCGGATCGACCGTCCACGTTGAGGGCCTCGGTCGCCATCAGAAACGCGACCCCTTCCGCACCGAGAATCCGCTGCACCTCATCCGAGACGTCAGGATCCTCGCGGCTCATAAGCTGAGGCCCCGATTCGATCACCGTCACCCGGCTACCGAAGCGGCGATAAGCCTGGGCCATTTCGAGGCCGACATAGCCACCGCCGAGCACGATCAGATGCGACGGCAAGTAGTCCAGCTCCAAAGCCTCGATGTGGGTGAGCGGTCGAGCGGCCTCGAGGCCGGGAACGTTGGGAATTGCCGCGTGCGTTCCGAGGTTGAGGAAAACCTGGTCACCCACCAGCACGCGCGTGCCGCCGTCGTTCAGCCGCACCTCCAGCGTCTTCGGCGCCACAAAGCGCCCACTCCCCATGATCAACTCGACGCCGGTCCTCTTGTAGTTCTGCAAATGCAGGTCAACCTCGCGTTTGACCATGTCGCGCTTGCGCTGGCGAACTGCCGCCATGTCGATCGTGACCGGCCCGGTCACCGTGCCGAACTGCGCGCCGTGATGCGCCAGATGCGCGACCTTCGCGCTCCAAATCTCATTCTTTGTCGGCATGCAGGCGATGTTGGGACAGGAGCCGCCGATCCACCGGCGCTCCACAACGGCGGTCCGCTGCCCAGATCCCGCCATGTCCCAGGCGAGGAGCTTGCCGCCCGCTCCGCTGCCGAGGATCAATACTTCGAACTGCTCTGGTTGGGACATGAGCGTCCTCCTTCTCCGGGTTCGTAGCTGGATCGACCTTTCCCATTTCCGATCGCCGGCGACAGTTTACGGTCGGCCGCGCACCAGATCACCTGCAAGACAAGGGGCGCTCGCGGCTCTTAGAGTTGCCGGGCCGGCCCCAATGAGACGATGCCCCGGGCGGTTGCAATTTCCCAGCACGGCCAACGGCGCGCCATCCAAAAGGTTGCCGACCTGTTCACCGGATCTCGCTGACCATCGGCCGTCGCGGCCGCTCGCACCAAGCGGCGGTTGTGGATCGGCGGCAGACGCTGGGGCCCGGCTTACGACGATACGAGACTAGACTTTCTCGACGTTCCACATGAACAAGGCCGGGGCGTTGATGACGCCTTTCAGGGTTTTGCGGTAGGCGGTCTTCGGCAGATATTGCCCGGTTGGGATGTAGGGCACGGTTTCGAAGCCGCGCTCCTGAATCTTGCCGGCGATCTCCTGTCGCGTCTCGCTGTCGCTGGCCTGGAGCCACTCGTTTCGCAAGGCTTCGATCTTCTCGTCCTTCGGCCAGCCGAACCACGCCTTGTCGCCGTTGGCGGGGAGCGGCGGGTTGAGCCAGGGGTGGAGCATCTCGGCGCCCAGGAAATCGGTGCCGAAGACATTCCAGCCGCCTTCCGCGATCGGCTTTTTCGACGCCCGGCGGGTGACCACGGTGCCCCAATCGCTGGTCGCAAGCTCGACATTGAACCCCAGCCTTTTGAGCAGATCGGCGGCGATCAGCCCATGCGCGTGACTGGCCGGCAAGTCCACCCCGTCGAGCACGACAATCGGCTCGCCCTTATACCCGGCTTCCGCGATCAGCCGCTTCGCCGCGTCGATATCGCGCTTCCCGGTCAACGCCGCGCTGCTCAAATCGTTTGCCATCGGCGTGCCGCAAGTGAAGAACGAGGCGCAAGGCTTCCAGTCCTTGGGGTCGCCGGCCAAGGCGGTCATGAACTCCGACTGATCGACCGCTGCGAGCACGGCCCGCCGCATTCTGACATCGTCGAAAGGTGGCAGCAGCTGGTTGAACCGCAGCAACCCCATGCTGCCGAGCGGGTCGGTGTCGACGACCGTGAGGTCGGGATTGGTCGCGACCATCCGGGCCAGGTCGAGCGTCGGGTTCTCCCACCAATCGACTTCGCCGTTGGCGAGAGCCGCGGCCGCGCTTGAGACTTCAGGGATAACCAGCCATTCGACCCGGTCGACCTTGACGACCTTGCCGCCCGTTGCCCAATCCGGCGGCTCGTTGCGCGGCACGTAATCGGCGTTCTTGACGTAGACCGCCTTGTGCCCGGGTTCGAATTCCTCGCGCACGAACTTGAACGGGCCGGAGCCGACGGTGTCGGCGATCTGCTGGTAGGGGTCGGTCCTCGCCATCCGCTCCGGCATGATGAAGGGCACGAGGCTCGATATCTTGGCGAAGCCGTCGAGCAGCAGCGGGAACGGCTGCTTGAGGCGGATCGTAAAGGCGTTGTCATCGCCGCCGCTCATCTCGTCGAGCGCGGCCCCGAGCGCCTGGCCGAGGGCGTCGCGCGCCATCCAGCGCTTGATCGAGGCGACGCAATCGGCGCCGCGAACCGGCTGGCCGTCATGGAATTTGAGCCCCGGACGCAGGCCAAAGCGCCAAACGAGCTTGTCTGGCGACAGGCTGTAATCGCCCACCATCTGCGGCTGCGGCTTGAACTTCGAATCGAGCGCGAACAGCGTGTCGAAGATCATGTAGCCGTGGTTGCGCGAGACGTAGGCGGTCGTCCAGATCGGGTCGAGCACGCGCAGATCGGTGCGCGCGATCAGGCGCAAGGTCTTGCTATCGGCGGCCAGCGCCGGCCTGCCGGAAGCAAGGGCGACAAGTCCTGCCCCGCCGGCCGCCGCGAACTCGCGGCGCGTCATCCCCTGAGCCATTCGCCGCCTCCTCTGTTCGCTTCTCAGGGTTCTCGCCCTCGGCAGTGGGCGGCCGTTTATCCCGTGAGAGACGCAAGGAACGACGCATATTTCATGCCACCCACAGCCTTGCCGCCTTGCAGCACAATTTCCTTGGCGCCGGAGGAGCTACAGGCGCCGGGCGACCGCCTCGGCGAACTCGCGCGTCGATGCCCGGCCGCCGAGGTCGCGGGTTCGGATGTTGTCCCGGTTGATCGCGATGTCGACTGCCATTCTGAGGCGCTGCGCGAGATCGAGGCGGCCGACATGCTCCAGCATCAGCCCGGCGGCAAGCAGGAGCGACACCGGGTTGGCGATGCCCTGGCCGGCGATGTCGGGCGCCGAGCCGTGCACGGCCTCGAAGATTGCCGCGCTGTGGCCGATATTCGCTCCCGGCGCCAGCCCGAGCCCGCCGACGAGGCCGGCCATCAGGTCGGACAGGATGTCGCCGAACAGGTTCGTCGTGACGATCACGTCGAACTGCCACGGATCGAGCACCAGCTGCATCGCGCAGGCATCGACGATGCGATCGTCCATGTCGACGCGGCCCTCGTATTCCTTGGCGATGTCATGGCCGACATCGAGAAAGAGGCCGGTCAGGACCTTTAGCACATTGGCCTTGTGGACGACGGTCACCTTCTTGCGCCCGTTGCGCAGCGCATAATCGAAAGCGAATTTGATGATGCGGCGCGCGCCCGCTTTGGTGTTGACGCCCGACGCGATCGCCACCGCGTGCGGATCGTCGCCGATCGGAACGTAGTGCTCGAAGCCGACGTAAAGCCCCTCCAGGTTTTCGCGGATCATCACAAGGTCGATGTTGTCGTAGCGCTGGCCGGGGATGATGGTCCGCGCCGGGCGCACATTGGCGTAAAGTCCGAATTCTTCGCGCAGCCGGACATTGACCGAACGGAAGCCGCCGCCGACCGGCGTCGTCAGCGGCCCCTTCAGCGCCAGCTTGGTTCGGCGAATGCTGTCCAGGGTAGCGGCCGGCAACGGATCGCCGGCCTGCTGGATCGCCGCCAATCCGCCCTGCTGCACGTCCCAGACAAAGGGGGAGCCGATCCGATCGAGGACCATCTGCACCGCGTCGACGATCTCCGGGCCGATGCCGTCACCCGGGATCAAGGTCGCCTCGATGCGGCCCGCTTCACGTCGATTTGGCATTGCCGTCCGATCCTTGTGCCATCCGTGCAGCCTGTTTCCCGAGGCTAGCGGTAGCGCTGCTCCAGCTCGTCGTATTTCGGCTTGCCGACCGTGCGTTGCCGGATGTCGAACCCAGCCAGCCGGCCGGCGACCGAAGCGAGCGAACCGTCCCACTTCAAGGCTTGAAGCACCTCATGCGACGCCTTCAATGCCGCTTGCAGCGCCGCATTTGCATAGAGAACGCAGCCGAAGCCGAGTTCGGCGAATTTCGCCTGGCCGAGCTCTGGCGTGAAGCCGCCGAAGACAATGTTGGCGACCTGCGGCACCGGCAGAGAACGCGCGATCTGGGCCAGTTCCTCAGCCGAGGTGGGCGCCTCGACAAAGGTCACGTCGGCGCCTGCTTCGATCATCGCGTTGGCGCGGTCGATCGCCGCCTGCAGACCGAGGACAGCACGAGCATCGGTGCGCGCAACGATCTGCAGATCGCCGTCGCGCCGCGTATCGGCGGCGGCCTTGACCTTGGCCAGCATCTCCTCCAGCGGCACGACGTGCTTGCCGGCGAAGTGGCCGCATCTCTTCGGAAACACCTGATCCTCGATCTGCAGCCCGGCTGCCCCCGCTCTTTCGAGCACCCTTACCGTCCGCACCATATTGACCGGGTTGCCAAAGCCGGTATCGGCATCGACGAGGAGCGGGAGCGCGACGGCGTCGGAGATCGCCGCGACATGGTCGGCGATCTCGGTGAGCGTTGTCAGGCCGATATCGGGCGCGCCGAGATACATGTTGGCGACGCCCGCGCCCGTGACGTAGACGGCTTCGTAGCCGAGATCCTCGATGATGCGCGCGAACAAGCCGTTCGCCGCCCCGGCCAGGATGGTTGCCTCGCGCTTTGCGATGATGGATTTCAGAAGTGTCGTCGGCCTTGTCATGATCGCCTCCTGTCAGTGCGGTAACCCACCGCCGGATCGCGCCGGTGCAGACGGCATCACCGGCTGCTGCCGAGCCTCGGGTCGAGGTACTCGCACAGCCCGTCGCCCAGCACGTTAACGCTAATCGCGGTGAGACTCATCGCCAGACCGGGGGCAGTCGCCATCCAGGGCGCGGCCTCGACAAAATCGCGCGCCGTGCTGATCATCAGCCCCCAATCCGCGGCCGGCGGCTGCACGCCAAAGCCCAGAAAGCTAAGCACGGCGCCGAGTAGAATGGCAGAGGCGACCCGCAGGCTGCCTCCGACGACAATCGCCGGCCAGGCGTTGGGCAGCAGCTCGCGCAGCAGGATGTAGGAGGTACGCTCGCCACGAGCCTGGGCGGCCTCGACGAATTCGCCGCTCATCAGATCGAGCGCGACGCTGCGGGTCAGCCGCGCCAGCGGCGAGGTCAGACCTAGGTATTGCGCAAACGCGCGGCCTCCTCGATTTCAGCCGCGGCGATCGCCCTGATGAGCGCGGCGCTCAGCTCCTTGGCCGCCTCCAGGGTGAGCTCGACCGCGACCCGCGCGCTCGGCCCGAGCGTGCGGTTCACGAAATCGATGGTGATGGCCTCTTCCAACAGCGCGTGGTGCGGGTGGTCGTAGGACACCACCGAGTGGGTCAGCTCAAACCACCCGTCACTGCTCTTGCCGGCGCCGTCGGCCTCGACGATCTCGACGATCGAGGTGCACATCTCCGAAGAGTTCCCCGCTTGTATGCACCCGTGTCATTGCGAGCGAGGCGAAGCAATCGCGCGCCGGGTGCGCTGATCCCCTGAGATTGCTTCGTCGCTGCGCTCCTCGCAATGACTTGCGACTTCTTGGCGGCCGGATCTACGCCGAGAGGTGCTTGCGCAGGAAGGTGAACACCTTCTGCCAGCCGTCGAGCGCCTGCTCGATGCGGTAGGCCGGCCGGTCGTAATAGAAGAAGCCGTGTCCGGCGCCGTCGTAGCGGTGGAACTCGTAGTTCTTGCCGTATTTCTTCAGCTCGGCCTCGTGTTGGTCCACCTGCTCCGGGGTCGGCGCGCGGTCCTCGTTGCCGAACAGGCCGAGGAGGGGGCAGGACAGTTTCTGCGTGTATTCGATCGGCGCGACCGGCTGCTTTGGGTTCAGCTCCTCCTTGCTCATCACCACGCGGCCGCCCCACAGGTCGCAGGCGGCATTGATGCTGTTGGTGTGGCAGGCATAGAGGAAGGTCTGCCGCCCACCCGAGCAGGTGCCGAAGACGCCGACCTTGCCGTTGAGCCAGGGCTGCGCCTTCAGCCATTGCACCGCGCCCTCGGTGTCGCCGATGACCTGCGCGTCGGGCACGCCACCCTCGGCGCGCACCTTGGCGGCGACATCGTCGGCTTTGCCCGGGCCGGCGCGGTGATAGAGGTTGTGGCTGATCGTGGCATAGCCGTGATGGGCGAATTTGCGCGTCGCCTCGCGATACCACTCGTCCCAGCCCGGCGCGTGATGCAGCAGCACCATGCCGGGGAAGGGGCCGGCGCCGAGCGGCCGCGCGACATAGGCCGAGATCGGCTCGTGCTTGTCGCCATTGATCGAAATCGTCTCTGCAATCATCCCTTCGTAGGCCATGGTCGCTACCCCTCGTGGTGAAAAAGATGACAGCCGCTGCTGCTCGGAAGGAACCGATCCGCGACCTTACCACATCGCGCTGCTGCCGGCTGGCCAAACGTGATGTAACAGCTGGCTTGACACCCGCCGCGCGGGGCAGAGGCTAGCGAGGATTTGGGTTCAGGAAGACGTTGCCCATGCCTGTGGAGATGATCGGCTGGATCGCGCCGCGGGTCTCCTCGGAGATCATCCCGCCATCCGGACCGCCTTTCGACGCCGGGGTGATCGCCGAGACGGCGCGCATTCACGAGCGGGCCGGCTTCGACCGCGTGCTGATCGGGTATTTCTCGGATGCGCCCGACGGGTTTCTGGTCGGGGCGCACGCCGCTTCGGTCACCAAACGGCTGAGTTTCCTCCTGGCGCATCGGCCGGGGTTTGTGGCGCCGCCATTGGCCGCCCGCAAGCTGGCGACCCTCGACCAGCTCAGCGATGGCCGTCTGGCGGTGCACATCATCTCGGGCGGCAGCGATGCCGACCAGGCCAAGGACGGCGATTGGACCGACCACGAGGCCCGCTACCGCCGCTCCGCAGAGTACATCTCCCTGCTGCGGCGGAGCTGGACCGAGCCGGCGCCGTTCGACCATCAGGGCGAATTCTACCGGACGCGCGGGACCTACTCGGAAATCCGTTGTCGGCAAGAGCCGCATATCCCGATCTACGGCGGCGGCGGTTCCGACGCGGCGATCCGCTCGCTAGCGCCGCATGTCGATGTCTTCATGCTGTGGGGCGAGCCGCTGAAGGACACGGCCCTGTTCATGGACCGGGTCCGACGAGAGGCGGCGCTCTCCGGCCGCGCCCCGACCTTCAGCCTGTCAACCCGGCCGATCCTGGCGGCGACGGAGGGCGAAGCCTGGGACCGGGCGAGGGCCATCCTTGACCAGGTGCTGATCAATCGCGGCGGCGCCCCCGCGCCACAGCGCCAGAATGTCGGCTCCAAACGTCTGCTGCAGGCCGCCGCGGCGGCCGAGGTGCACGATACCTGCCTGTGGACCTCGCTCGCGGTTGCTACCGGCGCCTCGGGCAACTCGACGGCCCTGGTCGGCACCCCCGAGACGGTCGCGAAGGCGATGCTCGAATACTACAAGCTGGGCGCTACCCGCCTGTTGATCCGCGGCTACGATCCTCGGCCGGACGCTGTCCAGTATGGCGAGGAGTTGATTCCTCGGATCCGCGAGCTGGTGCGGGATCATGACGCCGCCAGCGTAAAGGCCCGCGCAACCGCGAACTCATAGCCTTGGGCAACTCTCCAAAGGCGGGTGTCACGCGACAAGCGGTCGCAGCTGCGTGTATAAAATGTGACGATGACAAGACAAATAACTAGGCGCGGCCCATGACAGGCTATGGGCGGCGCGCATCGCGACGCCGCGGGCGGTGAGGGAAGAAAGCGCCCCGTCGGCTCCCCATCGGGGAGCGACCACCGCGACGGTTATCGTCGCCTGCGTCATGCAGGGACTAGACACCACGATCGTCAATGTCTGCCTGCCGCACATCCAGGGCAGCATGTCGGCCTCACAGGACCAGATCTCCTGGATATTGACGTCCTACATCGTTTGCTCGGCGATCATGATGCCGTTGACCGGCTGGCTCGCCGGCCGCTTTGGCGTCAAATACATCTTTCTCGCCTCGGTCATCGGATTCACGATCGCTTCGGCCTTGTGCGGCGCGGCGACGAGCCTCAACCAACTGGTGCTGTACCGCGTCCTGCAAGGGGTGTGCAGCGCGGGGCTGGTACCGCTCGGCCAGGCGACGCTGTTTACGATCTATCCGCGCGAGCGCCACGGCTACGCGATGGCGATCTTCAGCACCGGCGCGATGATGGGGCCGATCATCGGTCCGACCCTCGGCGGCTGGCTGACCGACAATCTCGACTGGCGCTGGTGCTTCTATATCAACCTGCCGGTCGGGGCGTTGTGCGCGCTCGGGATCTTTCTCTTTATCCGCCCCAGCCGCCCGACATTGCGCGACCAGTTCGACATGTTCGGCTTTGCGATGCTGACGCTTGCGGTCGGGTCGCTGCAAATGATGCTCGACCGCGGCCAGATCAAAGATTGGTTCCACTCGACCGAGATCTGGATCGAGGCGACGACCGCGGCCCTGTGCTTCTACCTGCTGATCGTCCACACGATGACGGCGGGCGAGCGCTCGTTTCTCAATCGCGAGCTGCTGAAGAGCCCGAATTTCGTCGCCGGCAGCATGCTGATGTTCGGGGTCGGCATGATCCTCAGCGGCAGCCTGGCGCTGCTGCCGTCGATGATGCAGGTGCTGATGAACTACCCGGTCTTCGACGCCGGCTGGATGATGGCGCCGCGCGGCGTCGGCACGATGGTGGCGATGTTTCTCGTCGCCCGGCTGATCGACCGGGTCGACAACCGCCTGTTCATCCTGGTCGGGTTCCTGCTGACGGCGGCCTCGTTGTGGCAGATGACCGGGTTTTCGCTGCTGATGGGGTCGGGACCGATCCTGTTCGCCGGGTTTGCCCAGGGTTTCGGGCTCGGCTGCACGTTTGTGCCGCTCAACCTTCTCGCCCTGTCCGGACTGCCGCACCACATCCTGACCCAGGGAACCGCGATCCGCGCGCTGATGCGCATGCTCGGCGGCAGCATCGGCATCGCCGTTCTCGAAACCCAGCTGACGCAGAACACTCAGATCGTGCACTCGCGCCTCGTCGAATGGCTGCGCCCGGACAATCCGCTGGCGCAGGCGCCGTTCCTCCCTCCGTCGTTCAACCTGACCACCCCCTCCGGGGTCGCCGCGCTCAATCACGAGGTTACCCGACAAGCGGCGATGATCGGCTATCTCGACGATTTCGCGTTGATGCTGATCGTCATCCTCGCTTCCCTGCCGTTATTACTGCTGGTCCGCGTTCCGCGCCGGTGGCCGATGCCAGCGGCGGCGGACGATTAATCGGCCGGGCAGGACCCGGCCTCGCAAAGGAGAGACACACTTGGAGCGAAAGAAGGCATCGGATTTTCCGCAGGAGCTGTTGAACCTGCTCGATGGCTATGTGCATGGCGGGATCAGCCGCCGGCAATTTCTCGACCGCGCGCAAAAATTCGCGGTCGGCGGCGTCACCGCGATGGCGCTGTTCGAGATGCTCAGCCCGAACTATGCCTGGGCGATCCAGGTGCCGCCCGACGACAAGCGGATCAAGGCGAGCGCCGAAACCGCGCCGTCGCCGCAGGGCTATGGCAGCGTGAAAGGCTATTTGGCGCGCCCGGCGAACGACACCAAACTGCCCGCGGTCATCGTCATCCACGAAAACCGCGGCCTCAACCCGTACCTCGAGGATGTCGCGCGGCGGCTGGCGGTGACCAATTTCATCGCCTTCGCGCCCGACGGACTGACCTCGCTCGGCGGCTATCCCGGGGACGACGAGAAGGGGTTGGCGATGTTCGGTCAGCTCGACCGCGGCAAGATGACAGAGGATTTCCTGGCCGCGGCGAAGTGGCTCAAATCACGCCCGGACACCACTGGCAAATTGGGCGCGGTCGGCTTCTGCTTCGGCGGCGGGGTCGTCAACCAGCTGGCGGTCAGCATGGGCGCGGATCTCTCAGCCGGGGTGCCGTTCTATGGCGCGCAACCCAAGCCCGAGGACGCAGCCAGGATCAAGGCGCCGATCAACGCGCAGTACGGCGAACTCGACGAGCGCATCACTGGCGGCTGGCCAGCCTTCGACGCCGCGCTGACCGAGGCGAAGGTGCCGCATGAGGGTCATATCTACAAGGGCGCCAATCACGGCTTCCACAACGACACGACGCCGCGCTACGACGAAGCCGCGGCCAAGGAAGCGTGGCAGCGCACACTGGATTGGTTCAACAAGTATCTGCGGACTTGAAGCCGGTGGCTCGCGGCAAGGCCGCGAGCATGATCGTCTACGCTTGGCCGCACGACATGGTGGGGATCGAATTGAGCAAGAGCTTGCACTGCCGGGGGTTCTCGCCGGGAGGCCGCCGATGTCAGATCAAGCCCAAGCTCCCGCGGGTCATTTGCCACACCGGGAGATCCGCGCCTGCCGCAATAGCGGGTATCGCATAACGATCGATCTCACAGCACTTGCCGGTCAGCCGCCCGGTATCGGTTACCAAACGGCGCCGCAGTAGGGGTAGACGTAGGGATAATAGCAGGCGCCACCCCATCCCCAGCCGCCGTATCCGCCGCGCCAACCGCCGAAATGCGCGCCGCGAAAGCCGCCGTGAAAGCCACCACGGAACCCACCGCCGTGGAATCCGCCACCATGGAACCCGCCACCGTGGAACCCGCCACCGTGGAACCCGCCGCCATGGAACCCGCCGTGACCGCCGCCGCCATGGCCGCCGCCGCCACGCGCTTGGGCGGGAATTGGCTGGGTTAATGCAAGAATGCCTACCACCGCAGCTGCGGCAACACCCAGGCGGCTTGCAGTACCGATCCTTTTCATGCCGACCTACTCCTCTCAATACTTAATCGCCGCACGATTGCGGATCATGAGGAGTAGTTTGGCACCGCATCGTGGCATGCCTCTTGCGCGAGCATGAAAGTGAGTTAATAGGCGTGATTGTCGCAGGTGGTGGCCCAGTCAAACCCGGGAGTGACGACTTCCGCACGCTGAAGCAGCATCCTCGGGTTTCTGATTAGCGGGAGACCAGATGAGTCCTGGTGACATGGCGGCCGGCGGCGAACGCTTTGACGTGGCCTACCTGGTGCTCAGCGGCACGACGACGGCGGCACGCGGGCCCGAGCTGCTGCGTGGGCTGGTCGGGCTCGGCTTTTCGAGCGTCATCGCGCTTCCGACGCCGAATGCGTCACGGGTCGTCGCGCCGCGCGACCTCGCCGACACCGAGGGAGCGCAGGTCGTCGAGTCGTACTTCGATCTCGCGATCCGCCCGCGACCGCCACGCGGCGTGGTGCTGTTCGCGCCATGCAGCTTCAACTCACTGAACAAGCTCGCCCACGGCATCGCCGACAACCTTGCGCTGTCGCTGGTCGCCGAGGCGATCGGGCGGAAGACGCCGGTGATTGTCGGCCCATCGCTGAACCAGCCGCTGTTGGACCACCCCGAGGCGCAGGCATCGCTCAGAAAGCTGCAGACTTGGCGGGTGACGATCGTGCCGCCGGTCGATGCAGGTGAGGGACCGCGCCTCGCGCCCACCGAACAGCTGCTCGATGCCGTTCGCCCGTATGTCGCTCGAGCACGCGGACCGAAAGGCGAGGTTTAGTGGCGCGTCGGGATTGATACGCCGGCCCATGCCCGACGGCATTTCGCCGCACGCGATAGCAAGCCGCCGTCTCGCGCCACGGGCATGCTATAGAACCGCTCGTCCGTTTACCCCCTTCAGCCTCCCGTTCGATGGACGCGACCCCAAAGCGCGGCACAGCGGTCATCGCCCAGACCCTTCTTGCAGCCATTTTACTTTGTCCGACCGCCGTGCCATTGGCGCATGCCCAGAAGCCGCAACAGGTAGAACTGCGGACTGAAATATTCGGCCTTGCCGGTATCCATATCGCCACCAACCGCACCAGGATCGAAACCGATGCCGGGCGATACGCGATCACGGCCGATGTAAACAGCCTCGGTATCGCCCGCGTGATTGCCGATGTGACGACCCATTCGGCGGTTTCCGGCGCGTTGAGATCCGACGAATTGCGTCCGGCGGCCTACCGCGGCGAGGTGCATCGGAACGGAACAGACATATACAACTGGGTCAATTACGCGCCCGACGGCTCGGCGATGGGGGCATCATCTCTGCCGGAACCTTCGCTGCGGCCGATTCCGCCTGGCCCGATACAGGGTACGATCGATCAATTGACGGCTTTCTACGTGATGGAGCGAAAGCTCGCTCGCTTGGGTTCCTGCCTGCTCGATTTGACCGTCTTCGACGGTCGTTTTCTCTACAGGCTGCATTTCAGCGACGCAGGGTCGGCGGTGCTGACCCCGTCGGGCGCAGACGGGTTCGCCGGGGCGACCCAGATTTGCCGATTTGAGCGGGAGGCGATTGCCGGCTTTAGCGATAATGACGGCCGCTCCGAGGGCATATTCGAGGGCAGGCTCTGGTGCGCGCGATTGCTCGGGAATGAGATGGCTATTCCGGTGCGCATGGAATTCGCCACCGAATTCGGTTCGGTTACCGGTGAGCTGGCCGAATTGCACGCCCCTGCCACCGATCTGCACTTCGGCGAATGACATCAGCCGGCAACCGGCACATGTCAGCTTTCGGTCAGGTCGGCGAGAGTAGTCTCACGGCCAGCCGTGCTCTCACGTGCCGCGGCTGGCGCTGGCCAACTGTCTGGCATCGGGTCTGATGAGGGTTCTGCTGGTTGAAGACAACGAACGCTTGGCCGGGTTTCTCGCCGAGGGATTGCGGGCAGCCGGATTTGTTGTCGATTCAGTCGGTACCGCGGATGAGGGCGATACCGCCCTGCGAATGGTCGATTACGACACCCTGGTTCTCGATCTCGGCCTACCCGATCGCGATGGCCTCAGTCTGCTAAGCGATATCCGGGGGCGCGGGGCTGGCATTCCCGTTCTGGTGCTGACCGCCCGCGATCACGTAAGCGATCGCGTCAAGGGACTGAACCTCGGCGCCGACGACTACCTGATCAAGCCTTTTGCCCTGGAAGAGCTCGTCGCCAGATTGCGGGCGTTGCTACGGCGGCCCAGTGAAACGCTTTCGTCTGTGGTCGCGATCGGGAACGTGCGTTTTGACGTGCTGACGCGAGAGCTTGTGATCGACGGATCGCCGGCGGCGCTGTCCCGGCGCGAATGCGACGTGCTGGAAGTCCTGGTGCGGCGCATCGGCCGCGTCGTTCCGAAGCGGATGCTCGACGAGAAGATTTATGGATTCGAGGATGATGTCTCCATGAACTCGATCGAGGCTACCGTGTCTCGGTTGCGCCGTAATCTGAAGCGGTTAGGCGCCACGCCGACGATCCGCACCTACCGCGGCGTTGGCTATCTGCTCGAAGGCGGGGAATGAGAAAGAAAAAGCCGCCGTCGCTGCTGTTGCGCGTCACCACACGGCTGAGCGCGATGACGTTGATCGCGATCGCGCTGTCTTATGCCTGGCTGCTCTACCAGCTGCATTACACGTCGGACAGTCTGTCGGAAGGCAGCCTGATCGCCCAGGCCGGGGAAATTGCGCGCGGCATGCGGTTGGACGATGGCGCCCTGACCGTGGCCTTATCCGACGATTTCAAAGGGAGCGCGTCCGAGCGTGAGGGCAAGTTCCGCTACGCGGTCACCGATGACAACGGCGCGGTCGTCTTCGCCTCGAAATGGGCCCCCGCAGCGATTGCTTCAGTCACGCTGTTCGATTCCAGGCACAACCTCTACCAAACCCGTCATAACTTGCCGGAGTCTATGGGTTTTTTCGGCGCGGTCGTCGACGCGAACGTGGCGGGGCGACATTTTACCATCTCGGTAGAGCGCAACTCACGTCATCTGGAAACCCTGATCGATACGCTGCTGGAAGAATTCTTCATCCATGGGGCGTGGGTGTATATGGTGCTTCTGGTCGGCCTCTTTCTGGTCAGCATCCTGACCATCAGGAGCGTGATCCGGCCGGTCGAGCGCCTGTCCCATGAGGCGGCCGGGATCGGCCCGCACGCGACCGATCATCGTCTCTCCGAAATTGGCGTGCCGCGAGAGATCGTGGGTTTCGTGCGCGCGGTGAACCTGGCGCTCGAACGGCTGGACGACGGCTTCCAGATGCAGCGCGAATTCACCGCGGCTGCCGCCCATGAACTGCGGACCCCGCTTGCCATCCTGCGCGCGCACCTCGACACCATCATGGATCGGAGCGTCGCCGGCGAGTTGCGCCGTGATGTCGACGCCATGACACGAATTGTGGCGCAGCTGCTTCGGGTTGCGCGGCTCGATGTCATGGTCGTCGACCCGAACGATCGCTGCGATCTGACGGAGGTTGCGGTAAATGTCGCCGCCCAGCTGATCCCGACGGCATTGGCGACGAGAAAACAAATCGAGGTCGTCGGGACCGAGCAACCGGTATATGTCGCCCCCAGTGCGGATCTGGTGCTCTACGCGGTGCGGAACCTTGTCGAAAACGCGATTGCCTACTCGGGAAATGCGCCATCTATCGAAATCGAGGTCAATCCGGATGGCAATCTGCGTGTCATCGATTACGGTCCGGGGATTGCCGCCGACATGATCGGTC
>Ga0070766_10000299_pt1 | contig 21110 bp, 14 predicted proteins | sample HubBroMetageWFT6_FD_69782 | JGI IMG/M metagenome (GOLD analysis project Ga0070766, IMG submission 69782) | Warmed and freeze-thawed soil microbial communities from the Hubbard Brook experimental Forest, New Hampshire - Hubbard Brook CCASE Soil... | ecosystem: Environmental > Terrestrial > Soil...
GCCGGCGGGATCCCTAGAGCAGTATCCGATCAGATCGAATCGCTTTTCCTATCCGTCATGGCCGGGCTTGACCCGGCCATCCACGTAGATCCCCGGGTCAGGCCCGGGGATGACGATTGAAGGTGATGAATCTAAGTGGATCTGGCTCTAGACCGGGTCGAGCGGCCAGACCGGGCGGCGCACCTTGTCGAAGAGTTCGGGCGTGTAGGTCTCGGAGCACAAGGCGCCGGTATCGACGAGGATCACCTCGCGGGCGATCGGCTCGAAAGCAGCGCGGAAATGCTGCATCGATTTCACGCACACCGTCGAATAGCGGGTCGGGTCGATGCCCAATGAGGTGAACTGGCCGAGATCGACCGCCTGGCCGTTATTGGTGATGCAGATGATGTCGATACCGCCGACCCGGAACACCATCGACGGCCCGTAATCGCGCTCGACCCCGCCGCCCATCGGGCCATAGGCGATGAATTTGCCGTTGGTCAGATGCGTGACCTCGCCGGTCAGGCTTAAGGGGCCGCCCCCCATCGCCGGGTCGGTCTTGCCGCCGAGCGCGATCGTCGTCCGCATGCCGATCCCGGCGCGCATCCCGGCCGTGACCGCCTCGGGATCGCAGATTGCGTGAAACGCGACGCGTTCGACGCCAGCCTCGACGAGACCCTTGAGAAACGCGGTCGCGTCGCCGTACCCGCCGCCGCCGGGATTGTCGGTATAATCGGCGATGACGAGCGGCTTGTCGCCAGGCTTGCCCTCTTTGGCGCGCGCGACCGCCTCCGCAACCGAGAGCAGCGTGAAGCTCTCGTACTCGCGGGTCTCCCAGGCGTAATCCATGAAGGCTTCGGCGACTTCCTGCGCCGGCGGGGCGGTGCCGGGCCCGGCCAGCTCATCGACCGTCACCGTGACCGACGGCCCAACATCGCGGATGTTCGCGCGGCTGAACCCGGCGCAGACGCTGGCGACCAGCGCCTCGCCGGAATTTTCCAGCGCCTCGCCGCGTGCGATCAGCTCCGCCATCGGCCCCTTCTGGTGGCGGCCGCGGTCGAGGCCGTAGATCATCGGCCGGCGGGCAATGACGGTGCGCGGCTTGACCTCGCCGTTCATCGCGCGCACGAGCAGTTCGGCGCCTTGCCAGGCGCGCTCGTACTGGTCGATATGCGGATAGGTGCGAAAGGCGATCAGCGCGCTCGCATTGTCGGCCATCTGCTGGGTCACGTTGGCATGCAGGTCGAGCGTCACGATGATCGGCACGTCGGGCCCGAGAATCCGCCGCAGCCGCGCCAACAGCTCGCCTTCGCCGTCTTCATAGCTGTCGACCACCATTGCGCCGTGCAAGTGCAACAGGACGCCGTCGATCGGCTTCTGCCGCTCCGCCGCCTGCAGCATCATGCCGCCGATCTCTTCGAACGCGTCGTCGGTGACGGTACCGGACGGGTTGGCGTTGGCCGAAATCGGGTGGATTAGGGTCCAGCCGTATTTGTCGGCCGCCTCGAAGGTCGCGCCGAGCGCGGAGCGGGTGCCGCGGAACGCCGCCGGGATCTCGTTGTCGCGGTGGAAGTCGCGGCGCCGCCACATCGCGATGTCGGTCTTCTGCACGCTGAAGGTGTTGGTCTCGTGCATGAACCGGCCGGTCAGAACGCGCTTCACAGTTAGGGCTCCCTTGCGATCCATGGTCATTACGCTGGCGGCGACATCAAATCAGCTGGTCGTACAGATCATCCCAATTCGGGTTCGTGACCAGATTCGCCTCGGCAGATTACCGGTCGCGCCGATATAGAGCGTTCCGTTCGGACGGTTCGTCAGGATGTAAACCCACCCCTCGGCCATGTCGGAGAGTTTGTCGCGCCGTGCGAACGACTGCAATGTCGTGGATGGCCGGGCCAAGCCCGGCCATGAACGAGGGCGGCACCCGTTTTGCAGAGGAGCGCGGCTCACAATGGAGGCTTGCGATGGCGAGGTTGTGGCTAAGCTGGGCGCTGCTGCTGGTGCTGGCCTTCATCCCCGCCGACGCGCGGGCGGAAAAGGTGCTGCGGGTCGTGCCGCATGCCGATCTGAAGATCCTCGATCCCTACGCCACGACCGCGACGATCACGCTGATGCACGGCCAGATGGTCTACGACCAGCTGTTCGCCTGGAACGAGAAGCTCGAGCCGAAGCCGCAGATGGTCGACCATTACGAGATCTCGCCCGACAAGCTCGTCTACACCTTTACCCTGCGGCCGGGGCTCAAGTTTCACGACGGCCAGCCGGTCACCACCCGCGATGTCATCGCCTCCTTGAAGCGCTGGATGGTGCGCGACGTCTTGGGTCAGGCGATGACCCCGTTCGTCGAGGAATTCCAGGCGGTTGACGATAAGACCTTCGTGCTGCGCCTGAAGCAGCCCTTTGCGTTTGTCGAGACGGCGTTTGCGATCAGCGCCGGCACCGCGCCGGTCATCATGCGCGAGCAGGACGCGCTGACCGACCCCTACAAGAACATCACCACCGCGATCGGCTCGGGCCCCTTCAAATTCGTCGCCGCGGAGTGGAACCCTGGCGCCAAGACCGTCTACGTCAAGAACGAGGATTACGTGCCGCGCTCCGACCCGCCCGACGGCAATGCCGGAGCGAAGATCGCCAAGGTCGACCGGGTCGAATGGATCGTGCTGCCCGACCCGTTCACCAAATCGAGCGCGATCCAGCGCGGCGAGGTCGACATCATCGACCAGCTGCCGAACGACCAGATCCCGGTCCTAGAAAACAACAAGGAGGTCGTGCTAGACCGCACCTCGCGCCTCGCCTCGATCGGCTATATCCGTCCCAACCATCTCTATCCGCCGTTTGACAGCCCGAAGGCACGGCAGGCCTTGGCCCTCGCCGTCAGCCAGGAGGAATACCTCAGCGCCGCCTTCGGCGACGAGCGCTGGTGGCGGCCCTGCTATTCGTTCTTCGTCTGCGGCAGCCCGAACGAGACCGAGGCCGGCTCGGAGCCGTACCAGAAGCCGGATCTGGCGCGCGCCAAGGCGCTACTCGCGGAATCGGGCTACAAGGGCGAGAAGATCGTCCTGATCAACACCCACGAGATCGCCAGTATCGGCGCGCTCGGTGACGTCACCGCCAACAATCTGCGCAAGCTCGGCATGAACGTCGAGATCGCCGACAGCGATTGGGGGACGCTGGTGGCCCGGCGAGCGAAGAAAGATCCGCCGGACAAGGGCGGCTGGAACATCTTTCACACCACCTCGGGCGGCGTCAGCGTGCATTCGCCGGTCACCAATTTCACGATCGATTCCAGCTGCGGCCGCAGCAACTGGTTCGGCTGGCCCTGCGACGAGGAGGCGGAAAAGCTGCGCGCCGCCTATATGACCGCCGCCGACGAGATCGCCCGGCGGGCGGCGCTGGTGGCGTTGCACCGGCGCTTGTGGGAATCGCTGCCGACGATCCCGATCGGGCAGTACGTTACGCCCTACGCCGCGCGCAGCAATGTGCACGGCATCCTGCACTCAAGCCCGATCGTGTTCTGGAACATCGACAAGGATTAGCGGCCTACCACGCCAGGGCCCAGCCGTCGCGGCGCGGGTCGGAGCCGCCGGAGAGCATGCCCGTCGCCGGATCGCGGCGGATGACCTCGACGCTGCACGGGCCTTCGAGATCGCCGACCGTATTGACCGGATGGCCGCGCCGGCCTAGTTCGCGGCGCACCTCCTCCGGAAAGCGCCGTTCCATCGTCAGCACGTCCGGCCCGTCATGCGGGTAATTCGCGTATTGCCCGGGCACGTTCGAGGTCCAGCGCGGCATCTCCGCCGCCTGCTGCGGGTCGAACCCGAAATCGAGCATCGCCGTCGCAATCTGGAAATTGATCTGCACCTGGTTGTCGGCGCCGGGGGTGCCAAAGACGCCCCACAACTTACCGTCCTTCAGCACCAGGGGCGGGTTCATCGTGTGGCGCACGCGACGGCCGGGGCGCAGGTAATTCGGATGGCCCGGATCGAGGTGCCAATAGGCCATGCGGTTGTTGAGCAGGATGCCGGTGTCGCCGGCGGTAACGCCCGATCCCCAGCCGCTGTTGATGCTCTGGATGCCGGAGACCGCGTTGCCCTCGCCATCGACGGTGCAGAAATAGGTCGTGTCGCCGGCCGCGTCGGCGATGCCGTGGGTCGGGGCGGCCTGGTGCATATCGATGCGGGCGGCAAGCCGCGCCGCGTATTCGTCGGACAGGATCTCGGCCAATGGCGCATCGAGGCTGCGCGGGTCGGCGCCCCAGCGCTCGCGGTCGGCAAAGGCGAGTTTCTTCGCCTCGACCATGACATGCACGAGATCGGCCGAGCTCAGGCCCATCGCCTTCAAGTCGAAATTTTCGGCGATCTTCAGCTCTTGCAGCAGCACAAAGCCGGTCGAATTCGGCGGCGCTTCGAGCACGGTAAAGCCGCGGTAGTCGATCGCGATCGGCTGCTGCGTTTCGGCCTCGAAATCGGCGAGATCGGCCTCGGCGACCAGCGTGCCGCATTCGCCGCATGCGGCGGCGAGGCGGCGGGCAAGCCGGCTGCGGTAGAAGCACTCGGCGCCCTCATCGGCGATCTCTTCCAAGGTTCGGGCGAGGTCCGGTTGTACGATCGCGGTGCCCACGGCCGGCGCCTTGCCGTCGGTTAGAAAGACGGCGGCGCTGCGCGGGTCGGCGCGCAAGGTGTTCGTGTGGTCGGCGGCGAAATGGCGGTAATGCGGGGTCGCGGCAAACCCGTCGCGGGCGTAATGGATGGCTTCGGCGAAGAGATCGCGCCACGGCAGCCGGCCGAATTGCCGGTGCATCATGCCGAGGCCGGCGACGAGGCCCGGGAGCGACACCGACAGCGGCCCGGTGCGCGGGATGCCGCCGGCGTAGCGCTCGGGCGTTGCGGCCTGCGGCGCCGGGCCGGTGCCGTTGAACACGGTGGCGCGGCCGGTCTTGGCGTCGAACACATGGTAGAAGCCATCGCCGCCGAGCCCCGACATCATCGGCTCGACCACCGCGAGCGCCAGCGCGGTCGCGACCGCGGCATCGACCGCGTTGCCGCCGGCGCGCAAGGCCAGGAGGCCGGCCTGCGCCGCCAGCGGATGGTTGGCGGCGACGGCGCCGCGGCGCCCCATGATCAGCGGCCGGTAGCAGCGCATCTCCTCGGTCATGTCATTCCCCGCAGGCTGTCATTGCGAGCGCAGCGAAGCAATCTGGTGCCGGTTGCGCACTGCCGGCGAGATTGCTTCGTCGCCGCCGCTCCTCGCAATGACAAACAGGCCGTCGACGCGCTATTTTCCGCGGACCAACGGAGCAGCCGAATGGAAAAGACGCTTTCTGACGAGGACATCGCGCGCTGCGAGGGCGACGGCTTGCTGTTTCCCGTGGGTGCGCCGCACATGCGCCTGCTGGCGCTGGTCGCTTGCATGATCGTTGCCGGCTGCGGCGGGGTTGGCTATCAGCCGCCGCCGGGCGATCACAGCGGCCCGGTGCACAGCGAGCCCGGCGGCGGTGGCGGCGGCAGCGGTGGAATGTGATGCGGCGGATGAACGCCTTGGCACTGGTTCTGTTGCTGGCAGCGCTTGTTGGCATCGCCGGCTGCGCCGATCGGGACAAGGCCAGCGACAACGACCAGCATGGCACCTTCTACGGCGGCGTTTTGGGCGGGCTGTCGCGGTGAGCGCAAAGACGACCAGCTGCGGCGTCATCGTCACCGACGGGGAGCGCATCCTCCTGGGGCATGCGACGCGGTCGCCGCGCTGGGACATCCCGAAAGGGGTGGCCGAGCCGGGCGAGGATTTCGCCGCCGCCGCCCGCCGCGAGCTGTTCGAGGAGACCGGGTTGACCGCGCCCGACGCCGAGCTGAAGCCGCTCGGCGTCTTCCCCTATCGCGCCGGCAAGGACCTCGCGCTCTTTGTTTGGAGGCCGGCGGAAATGCCGGACCCGCAAAAGCTCGTTTGCGCCTCGTGCTTTTCCTGGAAAGGCACGGAGTGGCCCGAATTCGACCGGTTTGGGCTGTTTCCCCGCGACGAGGCGCTGAGCCGGGTCGGCAAGGCGATGGCGCAGCGTCTGGCCGGCATTTCGCTGGATTCGCTATGTGGCACTTCGAGATGAACCGCCGGTCGTGCTAAGTTGCCGTATTCCGCAACGGGAGGAAGTTGCAATGCCGAAACTCCGTCACATCGCGATCGCCGCCGAAGACCCGGAGGCGATGGCCGAGTTCTACAAAAAGGCGTTCGAGTTCAAGGAAGTCGGCCGGCCGAACGGCCATCTCGCCGACGGCGTGTTCCTGTCCGACGGCACCCTCAACCTGGCCATTCTGAAATTCAAGACCGACCAGCTCGGGAAGGGCATGGATTACCGCGGCCTGCACCATTTCGGCGTCCTGGTCGAGGATGTCGACGCGTTCTCGAAGAAACTCGAGAGCCTCGGCGCCGAGCATTATGTCGACCAGGGGCAGGACGGGCACCAGGCCGGCTATTTCGAGAAGAAGTTCTACGGGCCGGAGCGCGTCCTGTTCGACATCGCCGAGCATGGCTGGGCCGGCGCCGAGCCGTTGCCCGTCCCGATCAAAGCCGCGGCAGAGTAGGGGCACCCCCAATGGCCAAGCTCCGCCACCTCGCCATCGCCTGCAAGGATCCCGACGCGATGGCCGAGTTCTATAAACAGGCGTTCGACTTCGAACTCGTCCGCACCAGCGACGGCCCGCTCGCCTACGGACATCATTTGAGCGACGGCACGATCGATCTGGCGATCCTGCGCTTTAAGAGCGACCAGATCGGCAAGGGCATGGACTACACCGGGCTGCACCATTTCGGTGTCCTCGTCGTGGATGTCGATGCCGCCTCGAAAAAGGTCGAGGGGCTCGGTGGCCGGCACTACCTCGACACCACCGCCGAAGGGCCGGGCGGGTTCGAGGTCAAGCTTTACGGCCCGGAAGGCGTGCTGTTCGACGTCGCCGAGCACCCCTGGACCGGCGCCGAACCGCTCCCCGCGAAAGTCAAGGAAGCCGCGGAGTAGCGCGACCCTCACCCACCCGCGCCCGTGGCGCGGGCCCCCCCTCTCCCGCCGTGCGGGAGAGGGTTCGCAGGTCGGCGCCGTTAGCCCTGCTCCCGCACCGCGGGAGAGGGTGGCCGAGGCCCTGTGCCAAGGGCAATTCGCGCGAATAGTTGATCGTCGCGGTCTCGCGCTTCAGGGCGTCCATAGTCATCGGGGTTCCCGCCAAAAGTCCGCCGCCTTATCATAACGGCGCTTGGGGCAGTTATCGCCGTTACGGGAACAGCATCAAGATCGTTGGGTGGGGGGGATGACGGCAATATTCATCGGCGCGGCGACGGCCGCGGTCTGGCTCTATCTGATCGCGTTCCGTGGCGGCTTCTGGCGGGTTCGCCCGGAAGCGATACCTGGTTCGCCGCCGCCGCGGTCGGTGGTTGCCGTCATCCCGGCGCGCGATGAGGCCGAGGTCGTCGGCCGAGCGATTGCCTCCCTGCTCGCGCAGCGTTATGTCGGCGCGTTGCACATAATCCTGGTCGACGATCACAGCAGCGACGGCACCGCCGCGATCGCCGCCGCGGCTGCAGATGCGGCTGGCGCCGCCGACTGTCTGACGATAGCGGCGTCTAAACCGCTTCCAACCGGCTGGAGCGGCAAGCTATGGGCGGTGCGTCAGGGCATCGAGATCGCTCGCCGATTTGAGCCTGATTACGTGCTGCTGACCGACGCCGACATCGTGCATTCGCCGACCAACATCGGCGAGTTGGTGGCGCGCGCCGAGGCGGGCGGTTACGAGCTCGTATCGCTGATGGTTCGGCTCAATTGCCGGAGCGTCTGGGAGCGGCTGCTGATTCCGGCCTTCGTCTTCTTCTTCTTCAAGCTTTATCCGCCGCGCTGGGTGGCAGATCGGGCGAGCCGCATTGCTGCCGCGGCGGGCGGGTGCATGCTGCTCCGCCGCAATACCCTCGACCGGATCGGCGGGATCGAGAGCATCCGGCACGAGATCATCGATGACTGCGCTCTCGCCCGGCTGGTCAAATCGAGCGGCCGAATATGGCTCGGCGCCACGAAGGACACCTGCAGCATCCGCGAATACACAAGCTGGAGAACGATCTGGGAAATGATCGCCCGTTGTGCCTTCGCGCAGCTCGGCTATTCGGGAGGCGCTCTTCTCGGCACGGTGGCGGGGATGGGCCTTATCTACGCGGCGCCGCCGTTGCTACTGCTCTCCGGTTCAACTGGCGCGCGAGTATTCGGGGCAGCTGCTTGGCTCGGCATGAGCTTGGCATTTCTGCCGATCCTGCGGCTCTATCGTTGCCCGGCGGTGCTGGCGCCGCTGCTGCCGGCGATCGCGCTGTTCTACACGGCAGCGACGGTTGGTTCGGCGATTCTGTTCTGGCGCGGTCGCGGCGGTAGCTGGAAGGGCCGATTTCAGGCCGAGCCGGTGCCTTAGTAGCGGTTTCCGCGAGGGCCTGCGGGGTGCTCGCCTATAGCTGTCGACACACTCCGTTGTTGACGACGCGGCGGTTGAATTTGGAGACGGTGTCCGTTAACCTCCGCGCCCGTCAAGGAGTTCAACTACGCGAAAATCGACCTTGTATTCGTTGCAATCGACCTCTCGCATCGAATGGACAAAGAAAGCGTAGATCAAACAATAGGACCGGATGCAGTGTTTAGCGGATGTGATGAGAAAACGGGAGGATTTACAACGATCGTCGAACCGGAGAACGACTGTCTTCCAACAAAGCCGGTGATCGTTGTTTTAGAATACCGGAGTCAGGGGATTGCTCGTGTACGGACGCTTGGGGTACCACCGGCTACATGCAGCCGGCGCGCGGCTCGACGATTTCCGCGAATGCGGCCCATTTGCGTCCTCGCCAGACGGTGCTCCCGACCTCAAAAACTGGCCTTTGTGGGCTAGGGCGTGTAATGAAGTATGGGCTGTGGCAGCGAGCCGTCACCCGATTTTACTCGCCAGGGGGTTGAATTTATCTCACCGCTATGAGTGACGGGTTGATCGCGATCGTCGGCGCTTCGTGCCGCTTTCCTGGAGCTTCCGGGCTGGAGGCGTTCTGGGAGCTTCTCAGCTCCGGCACGGATGCGGTGACCGAAGTCGACCCCGCACGCTGGTCCACCCGGTTCTACTATCACCCCAACCGCGCCGAGCCGGGCAAGAGCTATACCTGGTCTGCCGGCCTTCTCGATGATGTCGATCTCTTCGAGCCGGCATTCTTCGGCATTTCGCCGCGCGAGGCGGCGCAGATGGATCCCCAGCAAAGGCTGATGCTCGAGCTAGTGTGGCATGCCGCGGAGGATGCCGGGATCACGACGGCCAAGCTGGCCGGCAGCGCCACCGGCGTTTATATCGGCGCCTCTTCGACCGACTACCGCGATCTGCGCCTGGACGACCCCTCTAGCGCCGATTCCTATTTCATGACTGGCGGCACACTCAGCATCGTCGCCAACCGCATTTCTTACGTATACGACCTGCGCGGCCCGAGCTTGACGGTGGATACCGCCTGCTCGTCTTCGTTGGTGGCGTTGCATGAGGCCTGCGAGGCGATCCGTAGCGAGCGGATCGCAAGCGCGATCGTCGGCGGCATAAACCTGCTGCTCGCGCCCTATCCGTTCATCGGCTTCAGCCGCGCCTCGATGCTGTCACAGCGTGGCCGGTGCTTTGCTTTCGACGAACGCGCCGACGGCTATGTCCGGGGCGAGGGCGGCGCCGCGATTATCCTGAAGCCGCTGCGACAGGCAGTCGCTGACGGCGATCCGATCCGCGCGGTTATCGCCGGTACCGGGATCAGTTCCGACGGTCGCACGATCGGCTTGTCTATGCCGAGCGAGACGGCGCAGGCCGGTTTGATCCGCTCGGTCCATGCCCGGGCGGGTGTCGCCGCCGACGATCTGGCCTTCTTCGAAATGCACGGTACCGGGACCCCTGCAGGCGATCCGATCGAGGCGACCGCAGTCGGGCATGCCCTCGGCCAAGGCCGCCGCGAGCCGCTGCCCATAGGTTCGGTCAAGAGCAATATCGGCCATCTCGAACCTGCATCGGGCATGGCGGGGCTACTGAAGGCGGCGCTCGCGCTCGAACACGGGGTCGTACCGCCCAGCCTGCATTGCGACAGGCCGAACTCGAAGATCCCCTTCGACGAGCTCAATCTGCGCCTCGTTAGCGGCGTGGAACCGATCGTGGCCGGCAACTTCGCCGGCATCAATTCGTTCGGGTTCGGCGGCACTAACGCTCACGTGCTGCTGGCAGCACCGCCGCAGCCGGGGACGGAGCGGGAGCCAGAGTCGGAAATCGTTGCGCCACCGCCGCTGGTGATTTCGGCGCGCACCGAGACATCGCTGCGCGCCCTAGCGCAGAGTTGGCACGATGCCCTCGCCGCTGCTCCGCCGGAGCGTGCACCTTGGTTGTTGCGGGCGGCGGCGCGCCGGCGGGATCACCACGCCGAGCGTCTCGTCGCTTCGGGCCAGGACGTGGCTGAGACCGTCGCCGCGCTCGGCGAGTTTGTCGCCGACGCGGCCAATCCCGCGGTTATCACCGGAACCGCCGTGCGCGAGGGCAAGCTCGCCTTCGTGTTCTCCGGCAATGGCGCGCAATGGGCGGGGATGGGGAGTAATGTCTATCGTGGCAGCCAGGCGTTCCGGGCGGCCGTCGCGCAGGCGGATATCGCGCTTCGGCCAGCGCTGGGCTGGTCGGTCGCCGAGCTGATCGAGGGGGGCGTGGATGCCGAGCGCCTCACCCGAGCCGACATCGCTCAGCCGCTGTTGTTCGCGATCCAGGTCGGCATCGCGACGGTTTTGCGAGAGCTGGGAGTCGAAGCATCGGGACATATCGGCCACAGCGTCGGCGAAATCGCCGCCGCGTGGGCCGCGGGGGCGCTCTCCTTGCCGGATGCGGCGCGGGTCGTCGCCGCGCGCAGCCGCAACCAGGAGCGCACGCGCGGTGCGGGACGCATGGCGGCATTGGCGTTGAGCGGCGCCGATACCCACGAATTGCTGGCCGAGATCGGTAGTCCGCTGGAGGTAGGCGCGATCAACTCGGGGCATTCGGTCACCGTTTCGGGCCCAAGCGAGGCGATCGACACGCTTGGCAGGGAAGCCCGCAGACGCGGCATCGCGTTTCGCGCCCTTGATCTCGATTTTGCCTTCCACGCGGCGGCGATGGACCCGGTCCGCGACGATCTCCTCGGCGAGCTTTCCGGTCTGTGGTCGCAGGCCCCGGGAGACTGCCTGATCTCGACGGTCACCGCCGCGCCGGTCACGGCCGGGGTTCTCGACGCCGATTACTGGTGGCGCAATATCCGTGATCCGGTCCGCTTTGCCGATGCGACCGCCGTGCTGGTCGAGGCCGGATACCGGATCTTCGTCGAGATCGGCCCAAACCCGGTGCTGCAGGCGTATCTCCACGATGCGCTGCGGTCGGTCGAAGGGCAGGGGCGCGTACTGGCAACATTGACCCGCAAACAGGCGGATCAGGATCCTTTTCCGGCAATTGCCGCCAAATGCCATGTAGCCGGCCATGACATCACGGGCGCTGCCTGCTTCGATGGGCCCGTCGATCCGCGCGGTCTGCCGCTTTACGTGTGGGATCGCGACCGGTTCTGGTTTGAGCGCACGGTCGAGAACGCCAATCTCGTCGACCCGATCTTCGATCATCCGCTCCTCGGTTTCCGGCAAAAGGGCCCGGTGCCGTTTTGGCTCAATCACCTCGATCCCGAGCTCCTGCCTTGGCTTGGCGACCATGCCGTTGAAGGCGTTCCGGTGTTGCCGGCAGCCGCGGTCCTCGAAATGGCGCTGGCGACGGCGCGCCTCAGGCGGCCCGACGCGCGGGCGCTGGAAGTCGTCGATGTCGAGTTGCGGCGACCCTTGCCCTTCGAAAAAGGTCACCCGCGGGAGGTGCGCAGCATCGTCGCCTCGGAGGACGGCGACTGGGAGCTGCGCAGTCACCTACGCCTCTCCGACGGACCTCTGACGCTGCATGCGGTGGCGCGGCTGGTGACCGCGTCGGAGGATGGACCCGAGCCGCGCCGGGCGGAGCGCACCGCGCCGGAGCGGGAAATCGACGGTGTAATCCTCTATCGGCTCGCCGCCCAGCTCGGGCTCGATTATGGCGAGCGGTTCCAAACCGTCGTGCGCATCGGGCTGATCGCGGATGGTGAAGCCGTCGCCGCTCTCGACCCATCGGTTATTGGCGAGCCTATCGACGCTTATCTGGTTCACCCGGCGCTGCTCGACGGCGCGTTGCAGGCGCTGCTGGCGCTGATTGCCGATAGCGGCGCGCAGCTGGAGGGGGTCAGCTTTCTGCCGTGGCGGTTCGGCCGAGTCCGCATCACCGCGCCGTTCGGACGGGCTCCGCGTGAAGCCAGGGTGCGGCTGAACCGGGTCGGCACGCGATCGGCTTCGGCTCATATCGCTCTCTTCGACGAGACGGGAAGGAGTGTCGCCGAGCTTACCGATTGCTGGTTCCGGCGGATCGAACTGACACGGAAGGCGACGGCCGACGACCGCACCTTACGCCTTGACCTTGTCCCGGCACCGCTCGCGGAGGCGGCGCCTCCTGCCACCTTGGACCGGATCGCCGCAACGCTGTCGCAACTGGCCGGCGCTGCACGCGACAGAACAGTCGATCCTTCCGAGCGCGCATTGCTGCTCGACGCGCTGATCGCCGCCGTCGCCTATCGGTCATTGGTGAGCGTGGTCGATCCTGAAGTGCCTTTCGCGATCGAGGATTTGATCGAGACCGGGGCGATTTCATCCTCTTCGGCTGCTCTTGCCGACTTCCTGCTTCGCCAGATGATGCGATTCGGTGCGGCGCGCGAGGTCGGCCGCAACTGGGAGCTTGCCCACGACAACGAGCTTCCGGGCATCGAGGAAGTGTGGCGCCTGCTGCTTGCCGAGGCGCCGGAATTGGTCGCCGAGCTCGCTCTGATCGCGGCGGCGGTTGAGGACCTGCCGCGGCTACTCGCCGACGGGCCATCAGAGACGGAGGCGTCTCCGGTGCCGATGATCGAGCACTTGCTACACGGTTCGCCGGTAAGTGCGGCCGCGATCGATCTGGTTGCCGACGCTCTCGGCGAGATCGCCTCGGCTTGGCCAGACGGGCGGCCATTGCGGGTGCTTGAACTGGGTGCCGATGGCGGCGCGACGCGGCGAATGCTCGATCGCTTGGCGCAATCAGGGGCGGCTATCCTCTACACCGCGACCCATCCCGATGCCGAACAAGCTGCCCGGCTCGCATCTACGCTTGCGTCGGTTGCCGGGGCGACAGCGATCCGCTGGTCGCCCAGCGATCAGGAAGACGATGTCGCCGACAGGCACTTCGACGTAATCGTCTCGGTCAATGGCTGCACCCGCCTCCAGATCGATCCTGCTGATCTGTCAAGGCTGGCGGCGATGCTCGCCCCGGGTGGCGTGTTTCTCGCCGCCGAGCCGGAGCCCAACGCGCTATGGGATCTTGTCTTCGGCCGGTATGCCGGGTGGTGGCTGGATGGGACCGATGGTCGCGCCGTCTCACCCTTGCGATCGGGCGAGAACTGGCGCAGCGAGTTGGCCGTCTCCGGGTTAGCCACGCTAGGAGCGGCATCGATTGCGTCTGGACCCTGGCCCAGCGCGGTGTTTTGGGGCAGGGCGCCCGCTGTGATCGCGTCGCCGGCGGCCCAACCGAGCCAGCGCTTCTCGATCAGCCTGATCGGCGACTGCGGCCGCCACGACGCGGTGTTATGCGGTCAACTCGTGCGGGCGGGGCACCGGGTCAGCGAGGTCGATGCCGATGCGTTCGCCGCGTCGGAAGAGGACGATGCGCCGGAAGGCGAGAACGATCGCGAGATTGCGCTGCTGATGGTCGACGAGTCGGATGACCCGGTCGCCCGCTCGGCCGAGCTGATCGCCCGCCTCGCTCGTGTCGCGGCCGCTGCGGTTCTCCGCCAGATACCGCTTTGGCTGGTGACCTCGGGTGCCCAGCAGGTGACTGCCGATGCGGGTCTCGCCGGAGCAGCGCTGTGGGGTTTTGGACGAGTTCTCTTCAACGAAATGCCGCGGCTCAGGCTGCACCTCATCGATATCCCACCCGGCATGAGCCCCGCCGACTGCGCCGATCTGATCGGGCGCGAGCTTGCGGCGGAAACCCCGGAAACCGAGATCGTTTGGACTCCTACGGGGCGCCATGTCTCGCGTTTACGTCGCGGGCTGCCGCCGCGCTGGGCCGTACCGGCCGATGCGGTAGCGCTAACGAGCGAGCCGTCCGGCGGGCTCGATTCGCTCGGCTGGCAGCTTGCGGCATCACCCACCCCCGGGCCGGGCGAGGTCGAGATCGAGGTGCATGCCGCCGGGCTCAACTTCCGCGACGTGATGTGGGCGATGGGCCTGCTTCCCGAGGAGGCGCTTATCGACGGCTTCGCTGGGCCGACCTTCGGCCTCGAATGCGCGGGCATCGTCCGTGCCGTTGGCGCCGGGGTCGAGGGGCTGGCGATCGGCGACCGCGTTGCCGGCTTTGCCCCGGCGGCCTTTGGCACACGCGTTACGACGATGGCCCTTGCGGTGACGCCGATACCGGCGGAGACGAATTTCGCGGCCGCCGCGACCATTCCGGTTACTTTTGTGACCGCGATCTACGCGCTCGGCAATCTGGCCAAGCTCTCGGAAGGCGAGTACGTGCTCATCCACGGCGGCGCCGGAGGTGTCGGGCTCGCCGCCCTCCAATACGCGAAATATCGCGGCGCCGTGGTCATCGCCACCGCCGGATCGGAGCTCAAGCGCGCCTTTCTGAGCCTCGTCGGGGCCGACCACGTGCTCGATTCCCGCGATCTCGGTTTTGCCGATTCGGTGCGTGCGATCACCGCCGGCGCCGGCGTCGACATCGTGCTGAACTCGCTGAGCGGCGAGGCGATGGAGCAGAGCCTGGGGGTGCTGAAGCCGTTCGGCCGTTTCCTCGAGCTCGGCAAACGCGATTTCTACCTCAACCGCCGCATTCACCTTCGGCCGCTGCGGCAGAACGTTTCCTATTTTGCGATCGATGTCGACCAGCTGCCGATCCAGCGACCGGATCTCGCCCGTTCGCTGCTAGGCGAGGTATCGGCGGCGCTGGCAGATGGCGCGATCCAGCCGCTGGCGCACCGCAGTTTCGGTTTCGCGGCGGTCGAGGATGCGTTTCGGTTGATGCAGGCTTCCGGTCACATCGGTAAGCTCGTGCTTGTTCCCGACGGCAATCGCGGCATCCGGCTTAGTCGGCCAGCCGAGTCGAGCTTGCGCAAAGATGGGACTTATCTCGTCACCGGCGGCATCGCCGGCTTCGGCTTCGAGGCGGCGCGCTGGCTGGCCGAGCACGGCGCCGGATCGATCGCGCTACTCGGGCGACGCGGTGCCGAGACCCCCGGTGCGGCCGAACGAGCGGCCGAACTCAGAGCCTTGGGCGCCGAGGTTCGCATCTATGCCGGCGATGTCGCCGATCCCGACTCGCTCGGTGCTGTTCTCGACCGCATCCGCACGGACCAGCCGCCGCTGCGCGGCATCGTCCATGCGGCGGCAGCTATCACCGACGCGCTTGCCTCGGATATCGAGGCCGGGGAGATCGCCCTGACGCTGCGCGCGAAGCTTGGCGGCGCGATGCTGCTCGACCGATTGACGCGCGACGACCCCGTCGACCTCTTCCTGCTCTTCTCTTCGGCGACGACGCTACTCGGGGCGCCCGGCCAGGGCGCATACGTCGCTGGCAATCTGGCGGTCGAAGCCTTGGCACGACGACGGCAAGCCGAGGGCAGGCCGGCGCTCGCGGTAGGCTGGGGCCCGATACAAGACGCCGGATACCTCGCCGACCGGCCCGACACGCGCGACACGCTCGCCCGCCGGCTCGGCGCCAAGCCGATGCCCGCCGCGCAGGCGCTTGCCGGTATCGGTCCGATCGTGGCAAGCGGTCTCGCCACGGCCGCGTTCGCCGACACCAACTGGAACGACGCGCGACGATTCCTCCCAATCCTCGCCGCCCCGTTGTTTGCCGAAATGCGCGCCGATACGGGTTCCGTGCCGGGCGACGACTCGTTGCTGGAGCACCTCGCTGGATTGAGCTCGGAAGAGGCGCTGCCGCTACTCAAGACGGCGGTCGTCGAGGAAGCGGCGAACATATTGCGCTTGCCGGTGGCGGCCATCGATCCGCTTCGGCCGCTTTCCGAAATGGGAATGGATTCGCTGATGGCGGTGGAGCTTCGCCTGGCGCTCGAAAGCCGCCTGCGGATCGATCTACCGCTGATGTCGCTGGCGGAAGGGACCAGCGTCGCTTCTATCGCGGGCCGCCTCGCCGGGGCGATGTCGTCGCGGCCGCAAGCGAGCCAGCTGGTCAGGCTCGCCGAGCGCTATGAGGCAGCCGACCAGGATCGCCTGGCGGCCGTGGCGGAAGCAGCCGAGATGTTCGACCCGAGCGATCTCAAATCCGCCGCCGCGGAGTGAGGATTTGCAAGCCGGTCGCAATCTTTTCGGATTGTCAGCCCAAGCCAAGGCGCGGTTGATCGAGAAGCTGTCGTCGGCCGCGCTGTCGCGGGCAGAGACGGCGCCCCCGCCATCCCGCAACCACGCCTCCGGCACGTCGTCCGGCCGTCTGGACGTAACCGAGCTCGAAGCCTACCGCGAACTCCGCATCATCCAAGAAGCAGCGGACTACCTCGGCATCGGCGATCCGTTTTTTCGGGTGCACGAGGGGCTCGCCGGCGCCGAGACAGTGATCGGCAACCATACCTGCGTAAACTTCGCCTCGTACAACTACGTCGGGCTCAATGGCGATCCGCGCGTGGTTGCCGCGGCGAAGGCGGCAATCGACCGCTACGGTACGTCGGTATCGGCGAGCCGGCCGGTGTCCGGCGAGCGCCCCGTGCATCGCGAGCTCGAACGGGCGCTGGCGCGAATCCATGGTACCGAAGACGCGATCGCGCTCGTCGGCGGGCATTCGACCAATGTCACCGTCATCGGTCACCTGCTCGGTCGCAACGACGTCATTGTCCACGACGCGCTGATCCACAACAGCATCGTCCAAGGGGCGATCCTGTCGGGCGCGAGGCGAGTGCCGTTTCGCCATCTCGACCCCGAGGCCGCGGACAAGGTCCTTGCCGAAGCCCGTCCGCGTCACGGGCACGCCCTCCTCGTCGTCGAGGGGCATTACAGCATGGACGGCGACGTCCCCGATCTCGCCGCCTTCGTCGCCGTGGCGCGGCGCCATCGCGCCTGGCTGATGGTCGACGAGGCGCACGCGCTGGGCGTGCTCGGGCCTCGTGGCTTTGGTTCGGCCGACAGCAGTGGCATCGATCCGGCGGAAGTCGACATCTGGATGGGGACGCTCAGCAAGGCGCTGGTGTCATGCGGCGGCTACATTGCCGCCCGCAAGGATCTGATTGAGTACCTGAAGCGGATGGCACCCGGGTTCGTGTTCTCGGTCGGCATGGCGCCGCCTTCGGCGGCCGCGGCGCTCGCCGCGATCGAGATCCTCGAGCAGGAGCCCGAACGGGTGCGCCGGCTCAATGAGCGGGCGCAGTTGTTCCTGCACCTCGCGCGTGAAGGCGGCCTCGATGTCGGCGGATCGATCGGCGCGGCGATCATCCCGATCATCACCGGCAGCTCGATCCACGCCGCACGCTTGGCCCACGCGCTTTTCCAGCGTGGCATCAACGTACAACCGATCCTCTACCCCGCAGTCCCCGAGCGGGCAGCCCGGTTGCGCTTCTTTTTGACGGCGGAGCATAGCGAGGCGCAGGTGCGCGAGTCGGTTGCGATTCTGCTGGAAGAAGCGCGTGCCGTCGCTGCCAAGCCTACCGATCTCACGGCCGTAGTCCGCCATCTCGGACGGGCGATACCGGGTTCGCGCTAGCCCGGCCGACGACAGGGATCGGCTGCGGCAGACGTTTCGGCCAAAAAACGCTCCACCGTCGCGAAATGATCTCGCCAATCCGGCGGCCGCCAGCCGGCGAGGCGCGCTAGCTGCGCCTCTCGGCGTGGCGAGTGAGCCGCCGCGTAATCCAGGATCGCAGCGCGCCAACCGGGCCCGTCGAGCGGATCGAGATATTCCGGAACCGAACCCCCGGTCTCACGCAGCGCCGGGATGTCGCTGCACAAGGCCGGGACGCCCAGCGCCAATGCCTCGATCACCGGGAAACCGAAGCCTTCGGCGAATGACGGCAGCAACAAAGCGCGGGCGCCTTTCACCAGACGGACCATGTCGGCGTCGGGTAGCGCGTTGTGTTCGATAACGGCTCCGCGCAATGCCGGGCAGCGGTCGAGCATGTCGATGACGTTTTCGGTCTCCCAGCCGCGCTGTCCGATGAGGAGGAGCCGAGGCGCGGCAGCTCCCAGCTCGGTTGCCATGCGCCGCCAGAGATTGAGCAGCAGCAGGTGATTTTTGCGCGCCTCGATGGTGCTGACGTAAACGAAATAGGATCGATCGGCCGGCAACCCGCCATCGGCGCTCGACGGCGGAAGTTCGGTGCCGAATGGGGCCACCAAGACCGGCGTTGACCGCCCGGCCCGATCGAGATGAGGCTGCAACGCGTTTCCGGTGACGCGGGAATTGACGATCAGCCCGTCGGCGAAGCGAACTGCCGTGTCGATGCGGCGCAGATGGTTTTCTGCCTGGCCCGGTTTCGCATATTCCGGGTATTCGATCGGGATGAGATCGTGGATGAGGCAGGCGAACCGCGCGCCGCCGCGCGATTTGATTCGCTCGATGATCCAGCGCTTTTCCAGGTGGTGATGCGAGACGAGCAGATAGGTCGGCTTCTCGCCGCTCGCGTGCAGCCGCGAGGTCAGCCCACGCTCGCCGGCGGTGAGTAATCCAATACGGATCTTCCGGGCCAGTCGCCGGAGACGATGATCGCCAATTGTCGTATCGGCCCCGCCACGCCAGGCGGCGGCGATCCGGCCGACAAATTCCTGCGCTATATGCCGCGGCAGCCATGACAGCCCGCCGACATCGTTAACCGCGGCAAAGCCGGTGCTAGGGGCGTTGGCAAGAAAATGTTCGGCATAAGCCAGTTCGACGCGGTCGATCCCGGTCGGCGGCCCCCGCCCCGCGCGCGACAAGAGGCGTGACAGGTCGAGGATGATCATCGCGACAAACCGATCCAACCGGGCTTGATCCCGAACGCGGTACGCCCGAGCCGTATGCCGCCCATCCTAGAATGCTTTCGGGCGAGGCCGAACCTTACTCGCGCTAGCCTCAGTGCAGGATCGCGCGAGGCTGAGCATCGCTAACTACGGGCTGGAATTCCTTACCACGATGCCGGTGATGACCGGTCCGGTGAGCGTGTTCAGCAGGGTGAAGAATTTCTGCAGCTCGTTCAACTCGGCATTGGCCACGTAGACGATGTCCTTGTCCTCGATCGGAAATCGCTGCGCCAGGAAATAGGATTTGGCGTCGCTCAGATCGAGCCGAAACACCACCGGCGAAGAGCCCCCCGGCCCGGTGCCGAGTTGCGGGCGCCCGAGCGCACCGACCACGTCCGGCGGCTCGAAGCGGAACAGGAACACCCCAGATGGATCCGAGCGCATGTCCTGCAATCCGCCTGCCTTGGCCAAGGCTTCGACCAGCGTCATCTTCTCGCTAGTGAACGGCACCTGGGAGTTCTGTCCGGTCGCGCCAAACGCGGTGAAGGATTGCGGCAAACGTACCAGGGTCAAGACGTCTCCCGGCTGGGCGTAGATGTTTTCGGCTGGATCGGAGACGAGCGTCTCCATCGGGATCGTCGCGGTGATGCCGTCGCGCGAGAGGCGCACGAAAGTCTCGTAGACCGGCGAGCGGGCGCCTCCGGCGGCGGCGATCAGGTCGAGGAGACGGTCGCCCTTTGCGGAAAGCGGAACGCGCGCGCCGGAGACCACCTCCCCGGTGACGGTAACGCTGTTGGCGAGGCTTTTGGTCACGGTGACGATCGCTTGCGGCTCGATCGCTTTCTCGGCCAGGCGCTCCTCGATCGTTTTCTGGACCTCGACGGGAAGCCGCCCCGCCACCGGGATGCGGCCGGCGAACGGAACCGTGATGGCGCCGTCCTGCTGGATCACCTGTTCGGGGATGGTGACGCTGCGCGAGCCGGAGGAGACGTGTTCGGTGGGCGAGGCGCCGAAGAGGCCACCGCCTGCAGCCTCCCAGATCGACACGACGACGCTGTCGCCGACGCCGATCTTGGGCTGCGGGGGTCGACCGTATTTCTTGAACCGGGCATGGAAGCTTTCAGGCGGCTGAGCGAGAAGCGCCTGAACCACCTTGTCGTTGATATCGACAAGATCGAAGCGCTGTTCGCTGTCCTTGACCTCCTGATGTTCGACATCGCTTGCCGTCGGTCCCGCCGTCGGCAGCGTCGAGCAACCGGCGAGAATGCCTCCCGCCAGCAAAGCAATAACGGCGAGTGCCTTCATCGCCCCCAATTCCCGTTGCGGGATGCTGTTGGTGCGTCAACTGGCGCGCCGCGCCGCGACCGGCTCGTCGGCACGCTCCCGCTCCTGCAGCTGCACCGGATGTGCTCGCCCCGCGAGTTCCCCTACGCCGTTTCCGAGCACTGGTGCGCCGTGGCGCCCCAACCCATCGCGGCGGCGCTACCCTGCCGGTTCACCCTTAGGTAGTCAAACCACTTGTACGGCTGTCGCAATCATTCGCGAGGCGTATACGCCCATCCAACCGGAAGGGTCGAGCCAGCCCTTCTCATTGCGCGGCGGGTGGATCGCCCGGATATGCGCATCGGTGATTTCCGACAATTCGCCGATCAGGCGCGGCGGATCGCCTTCCGTCGACCAGAAAAACCGGGAGCTTCCGCCGACTTCATGCTTGGCGATCAAGCAATTCGGCGCACCGCCAGCGCGGTTGTAGAGACCTACCGCGGAGTAACTGTCTCGGTGGCTGACGATCATGACGCCTTCGGTGCCCGGGAATGCGTACTTCATCGCCGAGAACCATCGACACAACGCCGCCAGCTCCTCCTCGTCGAACTCATATTGCCGGCGGGGCACGTAAGATGCTGTTTCCGCTGCTGATTTCAACGTCCGGATCATCAGCGGAAAGGGTATCACGTTCGTCTTCTCGAAGACTTCGTCCACTTTGCCCCCAATCGTCCAGCCCCGCATCGCGGCGCACGTGGTCCCAGACGGTTCCTCGTGGCAGACGCCCGCCAGGCGTCCCCCC
>Ga0070766_10000301_pt1 | contig 21042 bp, 25 predicted proteins | sample HubBroMetageWFT6_FD_69782 | JGI IMG/M metagenome (GOLD analysis project Ga0070766, IMG submission 69782) | Warmed and freeze-thawed soil microbial communities from the Hubbard Brook experimental Forest, New Hampshire - Hubbard Brook CCASE Soil... | ecosystem: Environmental > Terrestrial > Soil...
TCGAGCGCCGGGCGCAACGGCCCGAGCAGCGGGGCGGAGACGAACAGCGCGGCGGCACGGCTATCCCTGAGGATGTAGCCCGCGATCTCGGCCGGCAGCAGTGTATTGATCGGCACCGGCACGACACCAGCGCGCAGCGCGCCCCAGAACGCGATCGGGAAATCGATCGTGTCGAGCATGATCAGCGCGATCCGGCGCTCGCGCTCGATGCCGGCGGCGCGCAAACCCGCCGCGAACCGGGCCGACGCGTCGGCCAGCCCGCCATAGCTCAGGCTGCGCCACGGATCGGCGAAGGCGAGCCGGTCCCCCCGCCCCTCGCGCAGATGCCGGTCGATGAAATAATCCGCCGCGTTGCCGTTGCTTCCCGTCATGCGCCATCTTGCCCCGAAACAGTTGGGCGCGTGCTTGCGAGCTGTTCGCGCAAACGCTGGCGCATCGCAGGGTCCTCGGCTGCCCGGCGCTGACGCTCAACATTGCGTCCCTGCACCGCCGCTTGATCCAGAACATAGTCCGCCGATTGAATCAGACCAGCTGCCTCAAGTTCTCTCAGGAAATCGCCCGTGCTGATCAGGCTCACCCGTTCATCAACGATCGCGCGGCGCTTCTCGATGTCGCTGTCCTCAAACAGCAGTAGTGCTTCTGCGGTGCTCTCCGTCCGCAGAAATCGCTCCAAAACCTCGACCGCTGCGAGCTCGCCCAGACCACGGATCGCGCGGCCCTCCTCGATTCGCCTTTGCTGGTCGATTCCAATGTCAGTGGGAACGATTTGGACGTGATCGAGGTGCGCGTTAATCCACTCGACAATCTGTTCGGCGCCCGGCGCGTCATGAACCCGAGTCGCCTCGACATAAACGGCATCCGGAATACGTACCGGCAGCCCCGGACGCAACAAGCTGTCGAGGGCTCCTGCGAGCACCAATGTGAAAAGCGGGGGGTGTCGGTGACGATGAGAGCGAACGGCTTGCTCATCGGCGTTCGCGCAACGCCTCTCTGACAAGGGCGCGACCGCGTCGGCGAGCCTCCACGTTTGGTCCATCCATGCGCGCGACTGGTGGACGCAAGCCCGCTTCTCCGAGCGCGCCGAGCACCTCAACATAATCGCTGAACCCGCGTTCGCGCAGTTCGTGCCAAGTAATCTGGCCCGCCGCGTATTGCTGGATCAGCTGGAATCTCTCGCGATCTGTCATGCGGAGGCTCCGTGCCCCGAGATATGCACGTCTTCGCCGCCCCAATATAGGCCGATTTCGGCCGGCTGGCATCAGGCCCGCTCCGGCCTTATCTTTACCCGATCATGGCGCTGCCGCTGCTCGTTGCCGAACGCCCGCAGGGCGACATCGAAAAACCGTTCCGGCTCCATTCGGAGTTCGCGCCCGCCGGCGACCAGCCGCAGGCGATCGATGAGTTGTGCGAGGGGCTCGAACGCGGCGACCGCGAGCAGGTGCTGCTCGGGGTCACCGGCTCGGGCAAGACCTTCACGATGGCGCATGTCATCGCCCGCACCGGCCGGCCGGCGATCATCCTGGCGCCGAACAAGACATTGGCGGCGCAGCTTTACGGCGAGATGCGGAGCTTTTTCCCGGAGAACGCGGTCGAATACTTCGTCTCCTATTACGACTACTATCAGCCCGAGGCTTATGTCCCGCGCACCGACACTTATGTCGAAAAGGAATCGTCGCTGAACGAGCAGATCGACCGGATGCGCCATTCCGCGACCCGGGCGATCCTCGAACGCCGCGACGTGGTGGTCGTCGCCTCGGTGTCGTGCATCTACGGCATCGGCTCGGTCGAGACCTATTCGCAGATGACCCAGTCGCTGGAGGTCGGCGGCCGCGTCAACCGCAGCAAGCTGCTGTCCGCCTTCGTCGAGCTGCAATACCGGCGCAACGACCATAATTTCTTCCGCGGCAGCTTCCGCGTGCGCGGCGACACGATCGAGCTGTTTCCAGCGCATTACGAGGACCGCGCCTGGCGCATCTCGCTGTTCGGCGACGAGATCGAGGCGATCCACGAGATCGATCCGCTGACCGGCGAGAAGACCGCCTCGCTGCAATCGATCAAGGTGTACGCGAACAGCCATTACGTGACGCCGCGGCCGACCCTGTTGCAGGCGATCGAGCAGATCCGGCGCGACCTGAAGCTCCGCCTCGACGAGCTGTACGCCCAGGGCAAGCTGCTGGAAGCACAGAGGCTGGAGCAGCGCACGCTCTACGACCTCGAAATGATCGAGGCGACCGGCTCCTGCGCCGGGATCGAGAACTATTCGCGCTACCTGACCGGCCGCCAGCCCGGCGAGCCGCCGCCGACCTTCTTCGAATACGTGTCGCGCGACGCGCTGGTCATCGTCGATGAAAGCCACGTCACCGTCCCACAGCTCGGTGGCATGTTCGGCGGCGACTGGACGCGCAAGACCTGCCTCGCCGAATTCGGCTTCCGCCTGCCCTCTTGCACCGACAATCGGCCGCTCAAATTCGAGGAATGGAATTCGATGCGGGGCCAGACGCTGTTCGTCTCGGCCACCCCCGGCCGCTGGGAGATGGAGCACGCCGGCGGCGTCTTCGTCGAGCAGATCGTTCGCCCGACCGGTCTCGTCGATCCCCCTTGCATCATCCGCCCGACCGAGAACCAGGTCGACGATCTGATGGCCGAGTGCCGCGACGCGGCGCTGAAAGGCCAGCGCGTACTGGTCACCACCTTGACCAAGAAGATGGCCGAGGCGCTGACCGAGTATCTGCACGAGGCGGGCTTGCGGGTGCGCTACATGCACTCCGATGTCGACACGATCGAGCGCATCGAGATCATCCGCGACCTGCGGCTCGGCGTCTTCGACGTGCTGATCGGCATCAATCTCTTGCGCGAGGGGCTCGACATCCCGGAATGCGCACTGGTCGCGGTGCTCGATGCCGACAAGGAAGGCTATCTGCGCTCGCGCACCTCGCTGATCCAGACGATCGGGCGCGCCGCCCGCCATATCGACGGCCGCGCGATCCTTTATGCCGACCGCATGACCGACAGCCTCAAGGCGGCGATCGAGGAGACCAATCGGCGCCGCGAAAAGCAGCAGGCCTACAACGCCGCGCACGGCATCACTCCCGAAAGCGTGCGCCGCGGCATCGCCGACATCCTCGACAGCGTCTATGAGCGCGACCATGTCACCTTCGGCCTCGCCGAAAACGAGGCCGCGCACTACCAGGGCAAGGATCTGAAGGCGGTCATCGCCGATCTCGAAAAGCGCATGCGCAACGCCGCCGCCGATCTCGAATTCGAGGAGGCGGCGCGATTGCGTGACGAGATCCGCCGGCTCGAACAGATCGATCTCGGCCTGCTCCCCGACGGCTCGGCGGCAAGCGGCGCCGGTGGCCTGCGCGGCCGCTCGACCCTGGGCCGCGCCGGGATGTCGGCGCGCGAGGCCGTGCGCGCCAAGGTGCGGGCCCGGGGAAAGGAACGCCGTGCCCGCCGGTGAGCCGGCTGGCCGTGATGAGTTGTCCGGCGCCCTGCCCGCCCCGCCGGTGCCGCCCGCCGCAATCGTGACCGGCGGCGCCCGCCGGATCGGCCGCACGCTGTCACTCGCTCTTGCCGAGAACGGGTTCGCCGTGGCGGTGCATCATCATCGGTCGGCGAGAGACGCAGAGGCAGTCGTCGCCGAGATCGGCGAGGCCGGCGGGGCGGCGGTGGCGCTCGCCGCCGACCTCACCGACGAGGGCGCCGTCGGGGAGTTGCTGCCGCGCGCCGCGGCGGCGCTGGGGCCGATCGGCGTTCTGGTCAACAACGCCTCGATCTTCGAGAACGACACCGTGGCGACCGCGACCTGCGACAGCTGGGAGCGCCATCTCGCGGTCAATCTGCGCGCGCCGTTCGTGCTGATCCAGGATTTCGCCGCGCGGCTGCCGGTCGAGGCCGGCGGAGTCATCGTCAACCTGCTCGACGAGCGGGTGTGGAACCTGACCCCGTATTTCGTCTCCTACACGCTTACCAAATCCGCCTTATGGACGCTGACCCGCAGCATGGCGCTAGCCCTGGCGCCGCGCATCCGGGTGAACGGCATCGGCCCCGGCCTGACCTTGCCAAGCGAACGGCAAAGCCCGGACCAGTTCCTGGAGCGCTGCCGCGCCATGCCGCTGCGGCGGGGTACCGGCCCGGATGAGATCGCTGCCGCCCTGCGTTTCATCCTTGCAGCCCCGGCGATGACCGGCCAGATGATTGCACTCGATGGCGGCGAGCATCTCGGCTGGGCTCAGCCCGGCCAGACGACAATCATCGAATAGGCCATGCCGCAGTGCCAAAGCCGCGACAAAATGCAGCAAGCAAGTCTCGGATTTGCTTTGAATCTTTGCCTGCAAAAGAGAGTTGTGCACAGCGGGTGTGACCTATCTGTGACACCCCTCCCGAGTGCTATTGTTTCTGAGTGTTACGCTAGGTTTACACTTGACACCCAAAAAACATAACTGGAACAACGGTTTAGGAAATTGCCTATTTATTAGGCAATGGGTTGGAAGGTCAAGCGTGGTTGATCTTCCGTCCGGTCGGGCCAAGCTTTTCGACAGAGTTGTCCACAGTTTCGGTGGATATGCCTGAAGCCGCTGAAAATCCGCCTTCCATTCAGCAAACCGAGCCGTCGATAGCGACGCCGCGCTCGGCGCGCCGACGGAAGGCCGCGCCGCTCGACCCGCGCCGCAGTCCCGGCGATCTGGCCGAAAGCAATGCGGCTGCCTTTGACCCCGCTTCGCCGCGCCCAGCGGGCGGTGGGATCGCGGCCGGCGTCGCGGTATTGCGGGCGGCGTTGCGCAACGTGCCGAGCAGCCCCGGCGTCTACCGCATGCTCGACCGCAAGGGCGGCGCGCTCTATGTCGGCAAGGCGCGCAGTCTGAAGAGCCGGGTGCAGAACTATGCCCACCCCGCCGGGCTGTCGAACCGGCTGCGCCGCATGATTGCCGAAACCGCCGCGCTCGAAATCGTCGTCACCGCGACCGAAGCCGAGGCGCTCCTGCTCGAATGCAACATGATCAAGCGGCTGATGCCGCGCTACAACGTGCTGCTGCGGGACGACAAGTCGTTTCCGTTCATCCACCTGACCGCCGGCCACGATTTCCCGCAGCTGACCAAGTTTCGCGGCGCGCGCGACAAGCCCGGCTCGTTTTTTGGGCCGTTCGCCTCGGCCGGCGCCGTCAACCGCACGCTGATCACGCTGCAAAAGGCGTTTCTTCTGCGCTCATGCAGCGACAACCTGTTCAACAACCGTACGCGGCCTTGCCTGTTGTTCCAGATCAAGCGGTGCAGCGCGCCTTGCGTCGGCCGCATCAGCCGCGAGGATTACGCTCTGTTGCTCGAACAGGCGCACGGTTTTCTGCAGGGCCGCAGCCATGACGTGCAGCAGCGTCTCGCAGGAGAGATGGAACATGCGGCCGAGGCGCTCGATTTCGAGGCCGCGGCGCTTATCCGCGACCGTATCCGTGCCTTGTCGCTGGTGCAGGGACACCAGGATATCCATGTCGCGGGCCTCGAGGACGCCGATATCATCGCCGCGCATCAGGCGGGCGGGCAGACCTGCGTCCAGGTGTTCTTCTTCCGCGGCGGCCAGAACTGGGGCAATCGCGCCTATTTTCCGAAGCATGACCCGCAGCTCGGGGTCGAGGACGTGCTGAGCGCCTTTGTCGGCCAGTTCTACGACAACCGGCCAAAGCCTCGACTGGTCATACTGAGCCACCGGCTCGTCGAGCAGGAGCTGATCGAGGAGGCGCTGTCGCTGCATGGCGGGCGCGTGACGCTCGCGGTGCCGCAGCGCGGCGACAAGAAAAGGTTGGTCGACCGCATCGCCGCCGCCGCGCGCGAGGCGCTCGGCCGCCGGCTCGCCGAGAGTGCCTCGCAGCGTCAGCTGCTCGACGGCGTCGCCGCGGCGTTCGGCCTCGACGGACCGATCAACCGCGTCGAGGTCTACGACAACAGCCACATCCAGGGCACCAATGCGGTCGGCGCGATGATCGTCGCCGGTCCGGACGGGCTGATGAAAAACGCATACCGCAAATTCAATATCCGCAGCATTCGCGCGCCATCGCAAAGCGTGAGTGCCACTGCGCAACCGCTCCCGGCGGAAACCGTCCAAACTCGTCATTCCGGGGCGCCGCTCAGCGGCGAGCCCGGAATCCATATTCCAGAGGACGGTGTTCATGGATTCCGGGCTCTCGGCTCTGCCGAGCCCCGGAATGACAAATCGGCGAGTGCTCTCGTGCCGAGGGACGAAGGTAAGTCGAAAGCGACCAGCGAACCGGCGGGATCTGTCCCCGCCGGCGGCGATGATTACGCGATGATGCGGGAGGTATTTCGCCGCCGCTTCGGCCGCGCGCTGAAGGAAGACCCGGAGCGGGCGCGCGGCACCTGGCCCGATCTGGTGCTGATCGATGGCGGCGAGGGGCAGCTGCACACGGTCGAGGAGGTCTTCGCCGAACTCGGCATCGAGGATGTCGCGCTGGTCGGCATCGCCAAGGGACCGGACCGGAATGCCGGACGCGAGCGGTTCTTCCTGCCGGGCCGGCCGCCCTTCTCGCTCGAACCCCGCGATCCGGTGCTCTACTTCCTGCAGCGGTTGCGCGACGAGGCGCATCGGTTCGCGATCGGCGCGCATCGCACCAGGCGAGCGAATGCGATCGGCCGCTCGCCGCTCGACGAGATCGCCGGCATCGGCTCCCGCCGCAAGCAGGCCCTACTGCACCATTTTGGCTCCGCCCGAGCCGTGGCGCGCGCCGGGATTGCCGAGATCGAACGCGTCACCGGCATCAGCAAGGCCGTGGCAAAAAAGGTTTATGACCACTTCCACGGCGACGGATAAGATACCCCCGGTTTCCCGCGCCGCCTGCCTGGAGCGAAGCGTGCCCCTGCTGAGCCTTCCCAATCTCTTGACCTTGTCGAGGATTCTGGCGATCCCGGTGGTGGTGGCGAGTTTTTACGTTCCCGGCGATTACGCCCGGTGGTTTGCCTGCGCGCTGTTCGCGGCAGCCGGCTTCACCGATTGGCTTGACGGCCATATGGCCCGGCGGTGGTCGCAGCAATCCGAGCTCGGCCGCTTTCTCGATCCGATCGCCGACAAGCTGCTGGTGGCGGCGATTTTGTTCATGCTGGTGGCGAAGGGCCGCCTGTCGACCGAATGGGCGCTGCTGCCCGCGCTGGTGATCCTGTGCCGCGAGATCCTGGTCTCAGGCTTGCGCGAATACCTCGCCGGGCTGCGCATCGGCATGCCGGTGTCGCGGCTGGCGAAATGGAAGACCGCGATCCAGATGGTGGCGATCGGCGTGTTGATCGTCGGCGAGGCCGGACCGGCGTTTCTGCCGGTGACGGCGATCGGCGAATTGCTGCTGTGGATCGCCGCGCTGCTGACGCTGGTCACCGGATACGATTATCTGCGCGCCGGTCTGACCCATATGACCCGGGCGCCGGCGCCGCGCCATGGCAAGTCGCAGCACCTCGCTTGAGCATAAGCTTGCGGCGCCAGGCAACGCCGCCTAAGTGAGGCAAGGACAGCCAGCGATGCGCATTTTCGGTCTGGCCGGCTGGAGCGGCAGCGGCAAGACCACGCTGCTCGCCGCGCTGATACCCGAGCTTGCCGCGCGGGGCCTGACGGTGTCGACGATCAAGCACGCCCACCACGAATTCGATATCGATCGGCCGGGCAAGGATTCCTGGCGCCATCGGCAAGCCGGGGCGCGCGAGGTGATGGTCGCCTCGTCACGGCGCTGGGCGCTGATGCACGAGCTGCGCGACGCGCCGGAGCCGCCGTTCGAGGATTTGGTGGCGCGGATGAGCCCGGTCGATCTATTGCTCGTCGAAGGTTGGAAATGGCACCCGCACCCGAAGCTTGAGGTGCATCGGCCGTCGCTCGGCAAATCGCTGCTCTACCCGGAGGATCCCCATATCGTCGCGATCGCCTCCGACGAGGCGATCGCCGCGCCGATTCCGCTGTTGCCGCTGACAGACGCCAGCGCGATCGCCGATTTCATCCTCGACCATCTCGGGTGCGGGTGATGGCGCAGCTGAGCGATGATTGCTTTGCCTTCGGCGGCGCGCTGCTCGGCCTCGACGCCGCGCTGGCGCTGATCGAAGCGCGGGTCACCCCGGTCGTCGAGGAGGAGGCCGCATCCCTCGCCGCGGCGTGCGGCCGCGTGCTCGCCCGCGACCTCGTTGCCGAGATCGACGTGCCGCCGCACCCCAACAGCGCGGTCGACGGCTTCGCCATCATCCATGCCGATCTGCTGCCCGATCGCGAGACCGTCTTGCCGATCGCCGGGCGGGCCGCGGCCGGGCATCCGCTCGGCCGCGCAGCATGCCGGGGCGAGGCGATCCGCATCTTCACCGGCGCGCCGATGCCGGATGGCGCCGACACCGTGATGATGCAGGAGGATTGTGTCGTCGAGGATAGCCGGGTTCGCATGAAGCCCGGCATTCGCAAGGGGGCGAACCGTCGCCAGGCCGGCGAGGACGTCGCCAAAGGCTCGGTAGCATTGCCTGCCGGCCGTAGGTTGAAGGCGGCCGATCTCGGGCTCGCGGCATCGCTGGGTCACGATTCGCTGCCGGTGTTCCGCCCATTGCGCGTGGCTCTGCTGTCGACCGGCGACGAGGTCCGCGAGCCGGGCACATCGTTGGCGCCCGGCGCGATTTACGATGCCAACCGGGTCATGCTGGCGGCGCTGCTGCGCGGCCTCGGTTGTGAGGTCAGCGATCTCGGCATCCGTCCCGACCGCGCGGCGGCGCTTGCCGATACCCTCGCCGCGGCCGCTGCCGAGCACGATTTGATCGTCACCTCGGGCGGGGTTTCGACCGGCGAGGAGGACCATGTTCGTACCGCTATAGAAAAACTCGGACGGATCGATTTCTGGCGGCTGGCGATCAAACCCGGGCGGCCGGTGGCGCTCGGCCAGGTGAAGGGCGTGCCGCTGATCGGGCTGCCGGGCAACCCGGTCGCCGCGGCGCTGACCTTCGCCATCCTCGCCCGGCCGCTGATCCTGCGGCTCGGCGGCGCCAAAGGCGAAGCGCCCCTCGCCTTCCCGGTCGAGGCCGGCTTCGCCTACCGCAAGAAAGCGGGCCGTCGCGAATATGTCCGCGCGACCTTGCAGCGGGACGGCGGCCGGCTCATTGCACTCAAATACCCCAGGGACGGCGCCGGCATCCTGTCCTCGATCGTGCAATCGGACGGTTTCGCGGTGATCGGCGAGGAGGTCACCGATCTCGCGCCCGGCGCCACCATCGACTTTCTGCCCTTCTCCGAGGTGTTCGGTTCGTGAAGCTCTTGTATTTCGCCTGGCTGCGCGCGCGTATCGGCCATGCCGAGGAGGAGACGACGCTGCCCGAGCATGTGCGCGATGTCGCCGGGTTGCTCGACTGGCTGCGCGGGCGCGGGCCGGCCTATGCCGAGGCGCTGCGCGATCTTTCGGTGGTGCGGGTCGCGGTCAACCAGGATTATGTCGGGCGCGAGCATCCGGTACGCGATGGCGATGAGGTCGCCATATTTCCGCCGGTGACCGGAGGCTGAGCGATGATCCGAGTTTCACTTTTCCCGTCATCCGCGGGCTTGACCCGCGGATCTAAGATGCCCGGATCAAGTTCGGGCATGACAACAAAAAAAGACGGAAGCGCTCGATGATCCGGGTGCAGCGCGAGGATTTCGATGTTGGCCAGGAACTCGACCGGCTGGCCGGCGGCGACCATAGCATCGGCGGCGTGGCGAGCTTTGTTGGCCTGGTGCGCGATATTGTCGGACCAGGGGGCGGCCCGAAGCAGATATCGGCGCTGACCCTCGAACACTATCCCGGCATGACCGAGCGGAAGCTGGCCGAGATCGAGGCCGAGGCGAACCGGCGCTGGCCGCTTTCCGCCTCGCTGATCATCCACCGCTACGGCCGGCTCGAACCGGGCGACCGCATCGTTCTGGTGGCGACCGCATCGCCGCACCGCGAAGCCGCGCTCGCCGCCTGTCATTTCCTGATCGACTGGCTGAAGACCGACGCGCCGTTCTGGAAGAGCGAGGAGACGCCGGACGGCGAGCGCTGGGTCGGCGCCCGCGCCGAGGACGACCGCGCGAAGGACCGTTGGCGTGCAACTGAATAGCTCACGAGAGCGCCGATGGAACGTGATGAAGTCATCAGCCGACTGAAGCAGCACGAAGCTGACTTACGGCGCCTCGGAGTTGAGCACTTATATCTGTTCGGCTCGACCGTGCGTGCAGAAGCCCGAGCGGACTCGGACGTGGATTTGTTCTTCGACTATGAAAAAGGGAAACTAGGCCTATTCGACTTGATGGACATTAAAGAACAGACATCCCGGATTCTCGGGAGTAGGGCAGACATCACGACACGCGACGGCTTGCATAAGGTTTTGCGGCAGCGGATCGAAGCGTCGGCGGTGCAAGTGTTCTGATGGCCGCGCGGTCGCTCGCTCCGCGCCTCACGGATATTATCGAGGCGGTCGCCCACATCCGTAGCGAGACGGCTGGCGTGTCGCTCGAAGCATTCGAGGCTGACTGGCGGAAACAGTGGCTTGTCGAACGCGGCGTCGAGATAATTTCAGAGGCAAGCCGCCATTTAACGGACGAATTGAAGGCCCGACACCCGGACATCCCATGGCCGAAGGTGGCTGCCATAGGAAACGTATTGCGGCACGATTACGCAAGTATCGCCGCGCCCATCATGTGGAAGCTCGTTCAAGACGATCTTGCTCCTCTCGAGCAGGTCTGCCGAGAGGAACTCGCTAGAGCACAAGCTGGAGAGAGCGGTAAGTAGCTAAGGGGGTGCGGACAACGCAGCCAAGAGCCACCGCTGGCGCCGCAGCTCGGTCCCGGGCTCGTAAGCCGGGACCGAACCGGATCAAGATTGTCGCTACTTCAAATGCTTCTTCAGGAAGTCGTGGACCGGGGCGTGGGTTGCCTCGGTGTTGCGTTTGGCGTTGTCGAAATAGGTGATCTCGATGTCGCCGCCGGCCTTGCGGTAATTGCTGACGAAGCGCTCGGGCTCGTTGCCGGGGAAGTTCGAATCGGGGTCGTGGTAGTCGTGCACCTCGTCGGGCCGCCCTTGGATCCAGATCGCCGGCGGCATCACCACCTTCTCGCCGCGCTCCAGGATCAAGGTCGGATTGCCTTCGACCATGTTGGCCTCGGTCTTCCAGTACGTGTCGTGCTTTTCCTTCATGCCGATGGTGAAGGCCGGCGGGTTCGGCTCGGCCGAGCGGCGGATAGCGTTGCGATAGCGCGATAGCGGGTTGATCACCGGCCACAGCATGATGACGCCCTGGACATTGGCGTCGACCGAGGCCGAACCACCTGGCAGCGGGATCGCGGCATAGCGCGGATCGGCGGGTCGCATCCCCGCCAGCATCGCCAGATGGCCCCCGCTCGAGGCGCCGCCGAGCGCGACCTGGTCGGGCTTGATCTTCAGCTCCTTGGCATGCGCCTTGGCCCAGCGGACGCCGTAATTGATGTCCTGCAGCGTGGTCGGATAGCCGTCCGGACCATGCCGGAAGTTCAGCGTGACCATGACATAGCCGCGCTCGGCCAGGTACTCGCCGAGCCCGGTGCGATCATTGAGGTCGCCATTGTTCCAGGCGCCGCCATGCAGATCGACATAGCACGGGAACGGCCCGGCGCCTTCCGGCTTGAACACGCGGGCCATGATCTGCCGCTCACCGTGCTTCAAATAGCAGACGTCTTCGGTGGTGAATTGAGGCACGTGGTGGTTCCTCCCTGGATCTCTCTCGCGCGGACGGTCGAAGGCGAGGCCCGCGCTCGCGGGATTGCGGCCCCTACCCTAGCCCGCGCCCGCCGGCCCGACCAATGCGAATTTCGCGGGGCGCGCGGCACGGGATTGCTTCGCTTCGCTCGCAATGACAAAAGAGGGCTGTCATTGCGAGAAGCGCAGCGACGAAGCAATCTCGCTGCGAACATAAACTCTGCCCGGGAGGACGCGCCATGATGCGCTCTTGGATCCATTTCACCCGCGGCCGCTTTGTGCGCCAGGCGCGGGTTGGCCTCGGCGAGTTGCGCGAGGAGCATCTGAGCCGGCAGGGCTTTCAGGGGCCGGTGGCGATGATCTATCGCACCGAGGGACCGAACGAAATCGTGCGGGTCGAGGGCGAGTACCGAAGGCGCGAGATCGACAGCGCCGATGTCGTCTCCGCCGACGCCACCGACCCGCGCGGCTCGTGGCAGGTGCTGCTGTCGAACGACGATGTCGCGGTGGCGATCAGCCGGCGGCGCGAGGCGATGCCGTACCGCTTCCGCAACCTCGACGGCGACACCCTCTATTTCGTGCACCGCGGAACCGGCACCTTCGCTACCGAATTCGGCCCGATCCGCTACGAGCCGGGCGATTACGTGATGCTGCCGAAATCGACCACCTACCGGCACCTGCCCGACCCCGGCGACAGCCTGCTGCTCGTTGTCGAGTCGCCCTCGCCGATCCGGCTTTGCGAGCCCGAGCAGGTCGGCCGCCACACACCGATCGACCCCACCATGCTTGATGTGCCGGACGTCGTCGATTACGGCTGGCCGACGCAGCGCGAGTATGAGGTGCGGATCAAGGCCGGCGGCGGCCACACCTCGATCTTCTACAGGAACGACCCGCTGAAAATCGTTGGCTGGAAGGGCGACCTCTTCCCGTACAAATTCAACGTCAAGAGCATCCTGCCGATCATGTCGAACCGCATCCATTTGGCGCCGTCGTCCTGGGCGACCTTCGAGGCGGCGGGGTTTGTCGTGGTCAGCTTTGTGCCGCAGATCGCGGTCGCCGACCCTGAAGCGGAGGAGTTGCCCTCCTACCACCGCAACATCGACATGGACGAAGTCATCCTGAGCCACGCCAATGACGATCCCGGCGGGCGCCGGCCCGGCGGCTTCAGCTTTACGCCGCAGGGCATCCTGCACGGCGCCACCGAGGAGGCTCGCGCCGCCTTCAACGCCCGGCGCAAGCCGGGCGACATGCGCCGCTGGACCGGGGTCGGCGTCGATACCTACCGCCCGCTCATCCCCACGCCAGAATTCGCCGGAATGACAGGCTGAGGATGATTGGAAAGGCCTCGTTGCTTGCATCACGGCGGGCCGGCACCTTGTTATATGTCGGCGTTATATGTTGGCGCGACTATGTCGGAGGTGGGCTGGATGGCTGACGAAGTTGGCGCGACCGCAACGCGATCGGATGCGTTGAACCCCTCAACGGGCGCCTCGCTCGCTACCGTGATAAGCGCGGCAGCGGCGATCATTGGGGTCTTCGGTCAGCTGGCGGTACACGGAAGCGTCGGGTTTGCGATGCTGGCGGGCTTCGGCTTGGCCGTCCTAGCGGCCATCGTGTTTGCGCATCAGCGATAGCGCGTGTGGCGGGTATTATCGAGGCGCTCGGGGCAAGCCTCTTAAGGGCACTTGTCGCCATCAGGGCCGGGCTGATAATCGGCGCCGCGGCCTTTCTCCAGTTGGCAATCGCGGCGGCGAACGAATCTGCCTCGCTGACTGATTCGCTGAAGGCCTTCTTTGAGGCGATTGCGATGGCATTTGGAGTTTTGAGCGTGCTGACCGGCATCCTGTTCATTCTCCAAGAGATTTCGACGCGGCGGCGGTGAACATGGGGCCTTTGGCCTTTTTTCGTGCGTCTCGTCGGAGGCTGGTAAAGTTGCAACAACTCAGTCTGATTCTGGGCGACCCAAACACGAGCGTTGCGGCTTTGATGTCGGCGACAAAGGAAAAAGCGGAGGACGAGCTGTACGATCTAGTCGAGCAGGACGTGACCCTACATCGGACCATTACAAAGTACGGTGTAACGCGCGGCGACTTGCGACACATCTATCGAATGCTTTTGCTCGCTGGAGCCGGCCAGTGGGTTCGCGGACATTACGTTGCGGCGAGTGCCCTTTGTTACGGCTTCACGTTGGAGTTCGCGCTTTCCAAGTTTCTTGAGGAGAAATCGACCGCCAAAGCTCCAAAGGAAATCTGGTTAGATGCGAGCTTTCGGTTGGTTCGTTATTTTGAGAACGGAAAACTGGCACGGGTATAAGGGGGCCGGAGTAGGCGTAGGATGGGTTGAGCAAAGCGAAACCCGTCGGGGCGTGCTCGTCGAAGGAGTGATGGGTTTTGCTTCACTCAACCCATCCTACGAGAGTGAGCCGTAACCAGGCTTGACTCGAGCCAGAGGCGAAACCACTTGCCCATCCGTACTCGGTTCGTTCTACAACTAGGTTGTTGCTGGACAGGAAAATTGGGGTGCGCTGCTCGTTTGCTGCTAAAAACGAGGCCAGGTCTTTTGGATCAAAGGCTTAGTGCCCATTTTGCTGCAGATTCCGTGCAGAAGCAGCAAACGGACATCAGCAGTTGGCGGAAATCCTTGCGTTCGGCCGGGTCTCCGCCTGAGATACAGCGCGAGATAGCGCTGTTCGGGGCGCAGCAGCAGCGGCAATCGGAAGGAGCATTCCATGAAGCTGATGTGGTTCCACCTGATGCCCTACACCGAGCTGCCCGACGATTTCCGCGAGAAGCATCCCTCGGTCTGGGTCGATATCCATTCCTCGCTGTTCGATCCGCGCCGCGCGCATCACATGTACAACGACTTCATGGATGAGCTCGAATTCGCCGCCGAATGCGGCTTCGACGCGGTCTGCGTCAACGAGCATCATTCCAATGGTTACGGGCTGATGCCCTCACCCAATTTGATCGCCTCCTCGCTCGCGCGCCGCACCACCGAGACGGCGATCTGCGTGATGGGCAATTCCTTGGCCCTCTACAACCCGCCGACCCGGGTCGCCGAGGAATTCGCGATGATCGACGTGATTTCCGGCGGGCGGCTGATCGCCGGCTTTCCGGTCGGGACGCCGATGGACACCTGCTTCGCCTACGGCCAGAACCCGTCGATGCTGCGCGAGCGCTATCTGGAAGCGCACGACCTGGTCATGCGCGCCTGGACCGAGCAGGACACCTTCGCCTTCAACGGCCGCTTCAACCAGCAGCGCTATGTCAACATCTGGCCGCGCCCCATTCAGAAGCCGCATCCGCCGGTGTGGATCCCGGGCGGCGGCTCGGTCGAGACCTGGCAGTGGTGCGCCAAGATGGACTACGTCTACGCGTATCTCAGCTATTTCGGCTTCAAGGACGGCCGCGCCACGATGACCGGCTTCTGGGAGGAGATGAAGCGGCTCGGCAAGGATTTGAACCCGTATCGCGCGGGCTTCCTGCAATTCGTCGGCGTCGCGGAGAGCCGCGAGCAGGCGATGGAGCTGTACCGCGAGCCGGCCGAGTATTTCTACGGCCGCTGCCTGCGCGTCGACCCGAAATGGGCGATGCCGCCCGGCTATATCACCGAGGCGACGCAGCGCGCCGGCATCCAGGGCCAGATCGGCCGCGCCGCCAGTCTCCAGGCCCGGCAGGCGGCGCGGGCGACGACCCAGATGGAGGACATCGTCGAGCGCGGTTATGTGATCATCGGCTCGCCCGACGAAGTCGTCGAGCAGCTGACCGAGGTGGCGACCGATCTCAATGTCGGCCACCTGATGATGCTCTTGCAATTCGGCAGCATGGGCAAAGAGCTGGCGAAATATAACACCAAGCTGTTTGCCGAGCAGGTCTTGCCCAAGCTGCGCGGCCTGTTCTCCGAATGGGAGGACAAATGGTGGCCGGCGCCGATGGCCGACAGCGAACGCGCCGCGCCGGCGCCGTTCCAGACCGGCGCGATGGCGGCGGAATGAAACACCTAAATCGTCATGGCCGGGCTTGACCCGTGGGCCTTCAGCCCACGGACTTGATCCGTGGGCATCCACGGTCCTGTTTGGTCATCACCATTTCGTGGATGCCCGGATCAAGTCCGGGCATGACGGTGAATTATAAACCGAGGGGAAATGCCATGACGTCTCGTTTCGGAACTTTGCTGGTTGCCGGCGGCTTCGCCGCTGCATTCTCCGTCACTGCGATGGCCGCGGACGTGCTGACGCTGACCTCGCCGCAGATCCAGGATAACGGCACGCTGGCGGTCAAGAACGCGTGCGCCGACAAGCAGAGGACCCCGAATTGCGTCGGCGAGAATATCTCCCCGCCGCTTGCGTGGTCGGGCGTACCGGAGGGGACGAAGAGCTTCGCATTGTTGCTGTTCGACCCGGAAGGGCGCGCGCCGGGCGGCGTATCGCATATGGTGGTTTACGGCATTCCGGCCTCGGTGACCGGATTTGCCGAGGGCGAGCTCAGCAAGGAATCGAACAAGTTCGTCGGCGGCAAGAGCCTGATGGGCCTCGGCACCTATTTCGGCCCGGGCACGCCGCCGAATACCGACTGGCACCACTACACCTGGACTCTGGTCGCGACCGACCTCGAACAGGGGGCGCTGCAAGCGGGCATGAGTCGCGAGGAACTGGCCGTCGCGCTCAAGGATCATGTGAAGGGCTCGGCCGGCCTCGTCACCCGCTTCAAGCACCAGTAGGTCTAGGTCAGGGCCGCTTCGCCCGGTCGATGATTCCGTCGCGGCGCAGCGCGTCGATTTCTGCCTCGCCGTAGCCGAGCTCGTCGCGCAGTACCTCGACCGTCTGCTGGCCCATCGTCGGCGGCGCGGTCGAGGGACGCTGCGGCGAGCCCGGAAACTTGATCGGCCGGCCGGCAATGCGCATGGGCCCGATCGTCGGGTGCTCGGCCTCGACCACCATCTCGCGGGCGACCGCCTGCGGATGCGCCAGCGCCGCGGTCACCCCGAGCACCGGCGCATGCGGCACATCGTATTTGGCGAGCCGCTCTTCCCATTCGGCGACGGTGCGGGTGCGGGTGATCTCGGCGATCGCCGCGTCGACCTCGTCGCGGTGGTCGCGCCGCCCGGTCGGCGTCGCGAAACGCGGCTCGGTGGCAAGATCCGGCCGCTCCAGCGCGTCGCACAGCTTGCCCCAGAAGCTCTCCGACAATACGGCGATGATGATCGACCCGTCCGAGGCCGGAAAGCTGCCATAGGGCACGATGTTCGGATGGCTCGACCCCATCGGCGGCGGGTCCTCGCCGGTGAGGAAGGCGAGCTGGGTGAAATAGCCGAGCATGCCAATGAGGCCGTCGTGCAGGCTGATATCGATGAGGCGGCCGCGCCCGGTCCGGGTGCGCTCGTGCAGCGCGGCGAGGATCGCCATCGGCCCGAACACGCCGCCAACCATGTCGCCCAACGGGATGCCGAGCTTCACCGGCATGTGGCCGCGTTCGCCGTTGATGCTGAGCGCGCCGGACAGCGCCTGCGTGACGATGTCGAAGGACGGCTTGTCGCGTAAGGGGCCGGTCAGGCCGAAGCCGCTGATCGCGCAGTAAATGAGGCGCGGGTTGATCTCCGCCAGCGCGGCATAGCCGAGCCCGAGCCGGTCCATGACGCCGGGCCGGTAGTTCTCGACCAGGATGTCGGCCTTGGCAACAAGCCGGCGCAGGATCTCCGCCCCGGCCGGCCGCTGCAAATCGATGACGAGGCTCTTCTTGTTGCGGTTGATGCCGAGAAAGTAATGGCTTTCGCCGCCGACGAAGGGCGGGAAATGCCGGGTCTCGTCGCCGCGGTCCGGCGGCTCGATCTTCAGCACCTCTGCACCCAGATCGCCGAGGCTCTGGGTGCAGAACGGGCCGGCCAGCACCCGGGTCAGGTCGACGACCCGGATCCCCTGGAGCGGGCCGGCCCAGCCGCTTTGCTGTTGTTCCTGGCTCACCGGCTACTTCGCTGCGGTGACCATGATCTCGACCAGGATTTCCGGGCGGGCGAGATCGGCGCGGACACAGGCCCGGGCCGGCGGGTTCTTTGGATCGACCCACTCGTTCCACACCGAATTCATGTCGCGGAACATGGCCATGTCCTTGATCCACAGATTGGCCGTCAGCAGGTTCGACTTGTTGGTCCCCGCCTCGCGCAGATAATGATCGATGCGCTCCAGGATCTGCGCCGTCTGGCCCTTGACGTCCTGGCTGGCGTCGCCGGCGGTCAGCCCGCAGAGATAGACTGTATCGCCGCGCACGACGCAGCGGCTCATGCGCGGGCCGGGTCCTTCGGTGATGTCGATGCGGCGGATGTCGGCCATGCTTCCCTCCCTCGATCGGATGAATGCGCCAAAGGGGGCGCAGTGTGGCCCGGAGGGTCGCGGAAGGGAAGGGTTGCGAGCGTAGCGAAGCAATCTCGACGGGATTGCTTTGGCGCTATGGCGCCTCGCAATGACAGCTCTTTGTCAAGTTTCGCTGGCCGGCACGAAGCAGAGGATCGTGCCGCTGATCGGCGAGCGGCACAGCACGCCGCGCCCGGTCGGATTGGGCTTGCCATGCAGGATCTTGTCGTCCGGCACGCGGACCCAGCGCGTTTCGACGAGGGCCTCGTAGCCGCCGGGGTCGAGCTTGTAATCGACCGGCCGGCAATCGGCGATCGAGCAGCAGGAGACGCCGCTGCCCGGCTGCTTCAGCGACTCGAACCAGCCATGCAATTCGGGATTGGCATTGTCCGGGGACGCCGCTTCGAGCGCGCCGGCGCCGAGAAGCGCAAGAAAAACGAGGGGATAAAACGCGGCAGAGGACCGACGCAGCACGGCAAACTCCTCTCGAGCGCGGACACCACCCGCGTTGCCATGCAGCTAGCAATAATAATGCCGCCTAGGGCATCGCTGGCGCGAGCAAACTCGCCAGCGGGTAACGCCGTTACTCTATCGTCGTTCCGGAAAGTGGCGGATTGCCGCGGCGGAAGCGCATCTAATTGATTTAGATCAATTCCCGGCAGTCAAAACCGGGTTCAGGACGCGTCGGCGTCCTTGTAATTGACGATGCGCTTGCCGAAGGTGTGAATGCCGTAAGTGACGAGCGGCCTGTCGCCGAGGACGCGAAAGCCGTGCACCCGGTTGGCGGGGATCGAGATCGTCACCCCCGGCACCATCGCGATCGTGCCGGGCTCGCCGTCGAGCCACGCCTCGCCCTTGCCTTCGAGCACCGTCAACACCTCGACATAGGGATGCGAGTGCTCGCGCGTCGCATAGCCGGGCGGCGAGGTCTGGATGCCGGTGCGGATCGGCAATCCGGCGCCGGTATCGTCGCCGATGATGGTTCGATACGTGGCGCCGCCGACAAAATCGACGACCGGGCGCTCCGCCTCGCGGATCACGGTGATGCTGTCGGACATGCGCTCCCTCCCGCACTGGGTTGGTCGATTGTAGCACGACGGTTGAACCGCCGCGCGCCGGCTCTTAGCCTGCATCAGGCAAGCCGAAGGTGACGGGAATGAAGATCGGATATTTCGCGGTCGGCATCGGCGCAACGGTCGAGCCTGACCTCCTCAGAACAGTAGCTGTCACCGCAGAGCGCCTCGGCTTTGCCACGCTCTGGGCGCCGGAGCATGTCGTGCTGGTCCAGCAATACGCGTCGAAATACCCCTATTCCGACGGCAGCTTCCCGGGGCCGCCCGACATTCCGATCGCGGACCCGTTCACCACCCTGGCCTATGCGGCGGCTTGCACCAGCACGATCCGGCTCGGCACCGGCATCTGCCTGGTTCCCGAGCACAACCCGCTGGTGCTCGCAAAAACGGTGGCGACCGTCGATCGGCTGAGCGGCGGACGGTTGATCTTCGGTGTCGGGGTCGGATGGCTGGCCGAGGAGTTTCAGGCGCTCGGCATCCCCTTCGAGCGCCGAGCCGCCCGAACCCGCGAATACATCGAGATCATGCGCAAGCTGTGGAGCGAGCCGCACAGCTCGCATGATGGCGAGTTCGCCAAGTTCGAGGGTGTGACGAGCTACCCGAAGCCGGTCAATCCGAAAGGCGTGCCGGTGTGGTTCGGCGGCGAGAGCGGCCCGGCGCTGCGACGAGTGGTCGAGTACGGCGACGGCTGGATCGGCTTCAAGGTGTCGCCGGCGGACGCCGCTGCGAAGGTCCGCCGCATCGAGGAGCTTCTGCAAGCGAACGGCCGCAACCGTTCCGACGTGTATCTCGCGGTGTCGCCCTACATCGACCCGATCACGGCCGACGACCTCAAGCGCTATCGCGATGCCGGGGTCGAGGAAGTCGCTCTGTTGATGCGCGGCAGGCCGCAGAGCGAGGCCGACATCGTCGTCCGATTGGAGCAGATGGCGCGCGAGTTCGTCGAGCCCGCGGCGAAGCTGTGACTGGCACGGGCGGCGGCGCGACTGCCATAATGCCACGGCAACACCATTGTACTGGCTTCGGGAGCAAGTTGAGCCGACATGAAAAACGACGATAGGCCGCGCGATTACCGCAAGGACACCCTCCTCACCCATGTCGGCCGCAACCCGGAGGCCAATTACGGCGTCGTCAACCCGCCCGTCTACCACGCCTCGACGATCCTCTCGAAAAACATGGCGGAGTGGGAAGCGAAGCGCGCGGCGCCGCCCTTTACCGGCGTGCGTTACGGGCTGCACGGTACGCCCGGAACCTTCCCGCTCGAAGAGCTGCTGGCGCGGATCGAAGGCGGCTATCGTGGCATGCTGATGTCGTCGGGGCTCGCCGCGGTGACGGCGCCGCTGCAGGCGCTGCTCGGCACCGGCGATCATTGCCTGATGGTCGATTCGTGCTATGGGCCGGCGCGCAATTTCTGCGAGGGCATCCTCAAGCGCTGTGGCGTCGAGACCACCTATTACGACCCGCTGATCGGCGAGGGCATCGCCCAGCTGATGCGGCCCAACACTCGTGTCGTCTACTGCGAGTCGCCGGGCTCGCTGACGTTCGAGGTGCAGGACATCCCGGCGATCGCCGCGGTCGCGCACCGCCACGGCGCCAAGGTGCTGATGGACAATACCTGGGGCACGCCCTACTTCTTCCGCAGCTTCGAGCACGGGGTCGACGTCTCGATCCACGCCGCGACCAAATACATTTGCGGCCATTCCGACGTGATGCTCGGCGCGGTGATCATGAACGAGGAGAGCTTCCTGCCGGTCCGCTCTGGAATGGGGCAGATCGGCCATAGCGCCGCGCCGGACGACGTGTTCTACGCACTGCGCGGCATGCGCACCCTCTCGGTGCGGCTCGAACGGCATCAGCGCAGCGCGCTCGAAGTCGCGAAATGGCTGCAAACCCGGCCCGAGGTGTCGCGCGTCCTCTACCC
>Ga0070766_10000302_pt1 | contig 21012 bp, 20 predicted proteins | sample HubBroMetageWFT6_FD_69782 | JGI IMG/M metagenome (GOLD analysis project Ga0070766, IMG submission 69782) | Warmed and freeze-thawed soil microbial communities from the Hubbard Brook experimental Forest, New Hampshire - Hubbard Brook CCASE Soil... | ecosystem: Environmental > Terrestrial > Soil...
CGCTTGCGCACCGCGATCCATCGCGAGGTCGACTTCGTCTCAAGCCGGAACTCTTCTTCTTTTTCCGTTTCACGTTCGCGCCAGTCTTCTCCCGCGAGTTCCCCTAGGCTGCACTGGCATTCAAGCTTGAGATCAAGCAACCGCCTAGCCTCAGCATTGGCCAACGACATCGAACGGTCCACTTCGAAAACCAACACGCCGCACGGCAGGGCGCCGACAATTCGCTGCAACTTCATCCTCATGTGCTGGTTTTCTAGAGCAACGGATTTCAGTGCCTCATTCCGCTCCTCTAGTTCCTGACGGAGCTGGCTCACCTCCCGTTGCAGGTCTTGGTAGGAACGCTCCAGGCATCCGGCGGCAGCGATGAAGTCGGAGAACGCGCTCGCCAACGCCGCCGGTTCGCTCCGCGATACTGCCTGCGCGCCGTTGATTGGAATCAGATGAGAACTAGGCAACATCTGCCTAGTTGACATGCAAGAGGAGTGCCAAATGAAGCTGGACGAACCTAACCTGTGAGAAGTTCACAGAAGAATGTGTTCCGCTTTGAGTTCCGGATCGTTCCCCGCCAGCACGAAGGCCCGTTCGATCACGTTGCGCAGTTCGCGCACGTTCCCCGGCCAAGTGTGCTGCTGCAGGATCGAAAGCGCTTCCCCATTCAGGAAACTTCCCGGATTGAACCGGGTGGCGAAGCTGGCCGCTAGCGGAGAGATATCCTCGGCATGCTCGCGTAGCGGCGGCAGTTTGATCGGGAATACCGCGAGCCTATAGTAAAGATCTTCGCGAAAGGCCTTTTCGCTGAGCAGCTTTCGCAGGTCAGCGTTGGTGGCGGCCAACACTCGCACGTCAACCCTGAAGTTGTCGGTGCTGCCCAGCCGCTGCACTTCCCCCTGCTCGACGAAGCGCAATAGCTTGCTCTGCAGACCCAGCGGCATTTCACCGATCTCGTCCAGCAACAGCGTTCCGCCTTGGGCGGCGTGAATTCGTCCGATCCGCGACTGCACGGCTCCGGTGAATGCGCCTTTTACGTAACCGAAGAGCTCGGCCTCGAGCAGGGCTTCGGGGATAGCAGCACAGTTAATCACGGCGAACGGGCGGTTTCTGCGCGGACTCAGCAGATGAATCGCCTGGGCAACCAAGTCCTTGCCCGTGCCGCTCTCGCCCATGATCATCACCGTCGTCTCGCGCCGCGCGATGAGGCGGGTAACGGCATACACCTGCCGCATGGCGGCTGAGTTGCCCACCATTCCCGGCAATCCAGACTCAGGATCGTCGTTGTGCCGCTCGTCCGCCGCGTCCACGACTGTCGCCACGGCAGCGGGAACGACACCACAGCGTTCCAGAATTTCGATCACTTGCGATGCCAACGGCGTCGGCGAGGAGGAGCGCAGCAGGGGCTGGCCAGTGTGCGAGTTTACGGTAACGATCTGGACATCAGGAAACTGTTCCCGAAGCCGGGCGCCGAATTCTGTGGGCTCTAGGTCCGGTAGCATCGGATCCAGCAGCAGAACGTGACTTTCGCTCTCATACATCATCTCCAGGGCCGCTGCCCCGCTCTCGGCTTCCGACAAGACGCAGCGCGACGAACGCAGACGCTCGATCAAGGCCCGGCGCATCGCGCCATTCGAGCTGACGACCAGCACTCCTATCGATTCGCTGGAAACACGATTTGAAGCCAATGCGGTTAGAGTGGCCATAAAGTTATTCGTCCACAAATTGAAGCGCGATCAATAATCCCATGCTCCGTTGCATATTGGGCGCCTGGGCACTGCCCAGCGCTTACTCTGGTTCGTCGCTCAGCATGTAACCGACACCCCGCACAGTCCGGATGAGCTTCATCTCTCCGTCGCGGTCCACTTTGTCCCGCACGTATTTCACATAAACGTCTACGACGTTGGTAGCGGGATCGAAAGGAATGTTCCAGATTTCCTCCGTAATGGCCGCTCGCGATACAGGGTGGCCGGCCTCCCGGATGAGAAACTCGAGTACTCCGAACTCCCTTGGCGTCAGGTCAATCCGGCGCCCATTACGCTCGACTCTTCTGTCCTCGCGATCGAGCGTGAGGTCGCCAATCTTCGACACTCTTGAAACCGCTCCTGAATTCCTTCGGAGCAAGGCACGAACCCGAGCCAACAACTCCGAATATGAGAAGGGCTTAATCAAACAGTCATCGGCGCCGCTATTCAGCGACAACACCCGGTCTTCCACCCGGCTTCGGGCAGTAAGCACCAGGACTGGAAGCTTCGGCTGGGAAGGCCGCAACACTCGTAATAATCCCACCCCGTCGAGTTTGGGCAAGTTCAAGTCCAGCAAGACCAGATCGTACTTGTCCTTGAGCAGAGATTCGTGAGCGGATTGCCCGTCGTGAGCGGCATCGACGTGGTAAGACTCGGCCTGCAACTCGCGTCGGAGAAAATTCGCCAAGGGCAGGTCGTCTTCAACTACCAAGATCCGGCTGCCGGGCTTGGTATCGAACTCAGCCCGTGGGCTCTTCACCGATGAACCTCCGCAATGTTCATTGCGCTGAAACATGGCGTTCCCGTTGGGACAAGTAACCTCCGAGCCGCCAATCCACACTTGTGTCCATTAGAAAGTTATGAGTCGGCAAGCGAGAACTCATCGGAAATCTGCGGTGCGATGAAACTAAAGTAACCTGTGGCGTGAAATAAATGCTGGTCACTTGGCGGGTCGAGCCAAATCCCAAAATGAAACTGATCGACCTCGCGGGAAACTCGGCAGACTTTGCCCAGTTAACGTTGCACGGTTCCTACCGCCACCCAAGAGTAAGCCGAAGATCGATGAGCTAAGTGCATTCAATTGTGCAGAATCGACATTTTTTCTCTTGACGGTTGTGGTGGCATGAGACTTGCACCCTCGAAAGTGAGACATCGGCAATAAGACTCGATCAGAACGGCGCCGATGCGAAGTTAGAACTAGGACTCGAACTTCTTAGAGTTAGTTCCATTTCGGGAGATCACGATGTCAGTTTCGGGAATTTCGAGCGTCAGTAGCTTGCTGAACACCAAGAGGCAGACTACTCAAAGCCGGATGCAGCAATTCCGCGAGGTATTTCAACAACTAGGCCAGGATCTGCAGTCGGGAAATCTGTCTGCCGCGCAATCCGACATTTTGACCCTGCAACAGTCGGTGCTTCCGGCGGCTTCCACTTCGGCGTCGTCCAGCACGAACCGTATCGCGCAGGACTTCAGCCAACTTTCCAAGGATCTTCAATCCGGAAATATCTCGGCGGCCCAGAAGGACTACGCAGCCGTGCAACAGGACTTCCAAAGCCGGGCAACCCATCGCCACCATCACCACAGCGGAGGAGGGACCAGTGGGATCAGCAAGGTCCTTGGCGGCTTAGGGCAGGCCGCGCAGTTTGTTGCCAACTTGGGTAGTCATTTGCTTGGCCCGTTGGGAGTGGCGCTGCAGTCTGGCAATCTCTCGGCTGCTCAGCAGGCCTACGGCGCGGCGCAGCAGGTCATGCAACAGTTGGCGCAAAGCAATGCCGCGTCTACGCAGACAGCGCCGGAAACCACATCGAGTGCCATCTCGTTAAACGCCTAGCGCCTCTCTAATTTGGTCCAGCCGTCGCGACGGGTCGAGGGTATCGAGACGTATCACTTGCCCAAGACGCTGGGCTCGACGAACAGTTGTTGGCAGTCTGCTCGTGAATGTTCGGCACGCGTCCGACCCGAAGACGGTTAGTGCACAGCTACTTCACAACAATATTCACCAAGCGCCCCTTCACCACCAGTACCTTCGCGATCTCCTTGCCTTCGATCGCGGCTTTGACTTTGTCGTCGGCGAGGGCGGTCTCGCGGATTTGCGCTTCCTCCGCGTCGGGAGGAACGGTGATGCGCGCCCGAATCTTGCCGTTGACCTGCACAGCCATCTCGACTTCTTCTTCTTTCGCCAGTTCGGGATCGTACTTAGGCCATTGCTCCCGCAGGAGGTTCGCCGACTCTCCTAGCGTCTCCCACAACTCGGCCGCGACATACGGAGCGAACGGAGCCAGTATCAGAACCAAGTTGCGTTGCACATCGGCGAACATCGACAGCGGCGCAGGTTGCTCGCCGCGGGCCACCGCATCTTCGTAAGCGTACAGCGAGTTCACCAGTTCCATGATGGCGGCGATGGAGGTGTTGAAGTGCCAGCGTCCGCCGAAATCCTCGGTGATGCGGCGGATGCTCTGATGCAGCTTGCGCTGGACCCTCCGTGCCGCCGGTGACAATTCGCCAGTGCGATCTTTGCTATGCCACGCTGCATCCTGCGGACGCGCATTGCGCGTCACAAACCGGTACGCGCGAGACAGAAAGCGGCTGACGCCTTCCAGTCCCGAGTCCTGCCAGTCCAGATCGCGATCGGGCGGCGCCGCGAACAGCGTGTACATGCGCGTGGTGTCAGCACCGTAGCGCGCGACCATCTCGTCAGGGGAAACCACGTTGCCCAGACTCTTCGACATTTTCGCGCCGTTCTTAATTACCATGCCCTGCGTGAACAGGCGCTCGGCCGGCTCGGAATTCTTCACTAGCCCGATGTCACGCATGAACTTCGTCCAGAAGCGCGAGTAGATCAGGTGCAGGATGGCGTGCTCGGCGCCGCCAATGTACTGATCGATGGGAAACCAGTAGCCGACGGCTTTGACGTCAAAGGGTGCCATGTCGTCAGTCGGACTGGTGTAGCGATAGAAATACCAGGACGAATCGACGAAGGTGTCCATGGTGTCGGTCTCGCGGCGCGCGGGGCCTCCACATTTCGGGCACGTGACATCGGCGAACTCAGGGACCTTGGCCAGCGGCGAGCCACCGGCCAGCGTGATGTCCACATTGTCAGGCAGCAGCACGGGCAAATCTTTCTCCGGCACCGGCACGATGCCGTCGGTGGGACAGTGGATCATGGGGATCGGCGTGCCCCAATAGCGCTGGCGGCTGATGCCCCAATCCTTCAGGCGATAGGTCACGGTCGACTTGCCGAAGCTGTGCTCCTCGGCATACTTCGACATTTTCGAGATAGCTTCGTCGCTTGGCAGTCCGCTATATTCGCCCGAATTGATCAGCAGGCTATTGGTTTCAACAAACGGCAACACAGGCTCACTAGGGCTGCCGTCCGGCGCATCACCTTCGCGCCGCGGCAGAATCACGACCTTGATGTCGAGGCCGTACTTTTTGGCGAATTCGTAGTCGCGCTCGTCGTGCGCGGGGACCGACATGATCGCGCCCGTGCCGTAGTCCATCAGCACGTAATTCGCCACCCAGATCGGCACCTTCTCGTTGTTGTAGGGATTCACAGCATAGCGATCTGTGAAGATGCCGTGCTTTTCGATGGCGCCGACGTCACCTACTTCCTTCGCCTTGCGCTGCTCCGCTTTCAGCTCGTCGACCTTGCCGCGCAACTCGGGGCTATCGGCGACCAGGTCGGCAACCAGCGGATGTTCCGGCGCCAACTGCAATGAAGTCGCGCCGTAGATCGTGTCGACGCGCGTGGTGAACACAGTGATCTTGTCTCCCGCGGCGCCCGCCGTACCGTCGAGTTTGAAATCGACCAGCGCGCCTTCACTTCGGCCAATCCAGTGGCGCTGTTGCACGGTGACGCGCTCCGGCCATCCCGGCAACTGGTCGAGGCCGTCCAGCAACTCATCCGCGTAATCAGTGATGCGCACGAACCATTGCGTCAACTCACGCTGCTCCACAAGCGTCGTTTCGTGCCGCCAGCAGCAGCCGTTGGCCAGCACCTGCTCGTTGGCCAACACAGTAGCGCACTCGGGACACCAGTTCACCTTGGCGTTCTTGCGATACGCCAGTCCTTTCTCAAACAGCTTGAGGAAGAACCACTGGTTCCAGCGGTAATACTCGGGCAAACAAGTGGTGATTTCGGTGGACCAGTCGTAGGCAAAGCCCAGGCGGTTCATCTGCGCCTTCATGGCGGCGATGTTTTGCAGCGTCCATTGCTTTGGCGGAGTGTTGTTCTTGATCGCCGCGTTCTCGGCGGGCAGACCGAAGGCGTCCCATCCCATGGGATGCAGCACGTTGTGGCCTTGCATCCACATGTAGCGGGCCAGCGCGTCGCCTATGGCGTAGTTACGTACGTGTCCCATGTGCAACGCGCCGGAGGGATACGGCAGCATTTCCAGCACATAGTATTTCTTGCGCGCGGAGGTCGGGGGCTCGGCCTTGTACAATTCGGGGGCTTGCGCCCAGCGCTCTGACCACTTTATTTCGATGGCTTGGGGATCGTAGCGCTCGGGACGCGCGCCATTAGCGACGTCCACCTGGGCAGAGGGAGAGAATGAGTCGGGACTTCCTGTTTTCGGGTCGGCCATGTACATACTCTTAGATGAGAAAGGGATAAACTTTGATTTTACAACGGCGCGGGCATCAAACACTGGCTAGAACCGCGTGGTCTATGCTGTAAAAAAGCTCGACGTGTGAGCGTGAACAGCCCCGTCACGGGCGACGGCTGAAATCTTCACTCAATTATGAGTTCGACTAAATCCAAGAGCGCCTTAACTCCCCTTTCCGACCGGCAGTTTCGCGCCATCACGAAGGCCGTCTCCGATCCCCGACGTTACGCGATCTTGCAAAGCATTGCCGGGACAAAAGACTGCACCTGCGTCGAACTGCGGGAGAATTTCCCGATCAGCGCGGCCACGCTTTCGTTCCATCTAAAGGAGCTTGAGGCAGCGGGGCTGATCACTATCGCGCGCCGAGGCAAGTTCGCCAATCCATCGTTTCGGCGCGACGTTTGGAAGACCTATCTCTCGCGTCTAGCGGAACTTTGAATCTTTCCCTCCTATCTGACATCATTTAGATAGTCATCGAACTATCGAAATGACAAACATCGCACCAAGTTCAGGAAGGAAGGGCACTGTGGGAAAACTAGCTGGCAAGACCGCCGTAGTAACAGGGGCTTCGAAGGGCATTGGCGCCGGGATTGCCAAAGCGTTAGCCAAAGAAGGGGCCAATATCGTCGTTAACTATGCGCGCGGCAAGGATGACGCGCAAAGGGTTTTGGCCGAGATCCAAGGTTCAGGTGGAAAGTCGATCGCCGTGCAGGCCGATGTCTCCAAGAAAGCCGATGTGGACAAGTTGTTCGCGGAGGCGAAGAAGGCCTTCGGAAAAGTCGACATCCTAGTGAACAACGCCGGTGTGTATGAATTTGCGCCTATCGAACAGGTCACGGAAGAAAGCTACCGCAGGATGTTCGACCTCAACGTGCTGGGCACGCTGCTGAGCACGCAGGCGGCAGTGCAATCGATGCCCAACGGCGGATCGATCATCAACCTGAGTTCCGTCGTGTCGCTGACGCCTCCGCCCAGCGGTTCGGTATACAGTGCAACCAAGGGCGCGGTCGATGTGATCACGCGATCGCTGGCGCAGGAATTGGGTCCGCGCAACATTCGCGTTAACTCGCTGTCGCCAGGTCTGGTGGAGACCGAAGGCACACGGGCCTTAGGCACCTCCGAAGGCGAATTCAAGAACTTCGCAGTTTCGCGTACGCCGCTTGGACGCGTGGGACAGCCGCAAGATATCGCGAAAGTTGCGGTTTTCCTGGCTTCCGATGACTCGGCGTGGATGACCGGAGAGGTGCTTCCGGTGGGTGGCGGAGCGCGACTGTAAGGGATTCGTTCACATGCGGGGCTGGCCGATCCAGCCCTGCGCCTTTCCTTGCATAGCCCACACCCTTACCTTGTGGGGCTCCGTTTTCTCGGCATCGCCGCAGCAGATGCTGCCCCCACCTTCACTAGCCGCTTGAGCGTGTTCACGTTCTCCAAGTCATCGAGCGGCTCATCAATCGGCGTTTCCGCGATGAACGCTGCATTCGCCAATCCCTTTTCGTTAAGCAGGCGGCGGAACGGCTCCAGACCAATGCTTCCCTTTCCCACGTGTTGATGACGGTCGAGTTTCGACCCGCGCTCGGCCTTGGCATCGTTGCAATGCCAAACGTGCACATTCTTCAGTCCGATGGTGCGCTCGAGTTGATCGAGCGTCTCGGTGTAGCCGTCTTGGCTGACGATGTCGTAGCCGGCGACGTGGGTGTGGCAGGTGTCGATGCACGCGCCGCAGAGTACGAAGTTGTGCAACAAGTAAACCAACTCTGCAACCTGCTCGAAGTTGCCACCCAGCGAGAACTCCGATCCCGCAGTGTTCTCGATCAGGATGCGCAGGTTTCCCGCTACCAGGTCGAGCCCGTCGGCCGCTTGCTCGATCGCGTGTGCGGCACGTTGCAGTCCTTCTTCGCGGCTACCGCCCCGGAACGATCCGGGATGCAGCACGAGGAACTCTGCGCGTAATGCCAGCGCGCGTTCTATTTCGCCACGAAACGCTGCAATCGACTTGGCGTGGAACTCGAGATTCCCGCCCGCCAGGTTCACCAGGTAGTTGGCATGGATCACCAACGGCTGCAGGTCGTACTTGGCACGCAGCCGGACCATCTCTTTTTGCTGCTTCGGCGCGAGTTCGTAAGGTTTCCACTGGCGCGGGCTCGACGAGAAAATCTGGAAGGCGTTGCAGCCCAGCCGGTAGGCACGCTCGGCCGCATTCGCCACTCCGCCCGCAGTCGAGGTGTGAATGCCGATGCGCCGCGCTGTCAGCTTCGGCGGCTTCACCGGCGCAGGCAACAGCTTCAGGATGTCTTTCTCTTTGTGTTCAGGATCGCGGACCATAAACAGTCGATTGTAGGTCGCCGTGCTGCCGCCCCGCAGATTTCAAGCCTTGGGAGACGCAACCGCGGCGCTGATCACTGCCGCCAAGAACACAAAGATCGCCGCGATAATTGCAATCACGCCGAGCATGGCAGGCCAGCCATTCACCGATCCACAGAAGCTTACCGCCCACGCACTGATCGGATAGCCGGCATTGGCGCTGGCGCTGCCATTCCACTTCGACCATAGTGATGCCAGCCCAATCGCCAGCAAAACCGCAGACGACAGGAAGAGCTTTGGTGCGCGCATAGCCCAGCTATTTTGCACTGTAAGACACTGGCTTGCCAACAGTTTACGTGTAGTTGCCAGAGCTTGTATCTTCCTTTATTGTGCGCTAATGGACTCTGCCATCTGCAGGGAGGCGGAACGCCTGTGAAACAGAAAGCTTTGCTAGCTACCGTGTTCTTCGCTTTGGTTCCAGCAGCCCTTTGTCAGGTGCTTCAATCCGGCATGCTGTACGTAAACATCCGTCCGCAAATGGCGGTTCAAGGGTTCGACCTTTTTCGTCCGACCGGTGTGAGGATTACAAGTCTGAATATGAATGCCCACTCGCTGATGAATAAGGTCACTATCACCAACTACTCAACGAAAGCTGTGACATCGATTGAGTATGGCTGGCGTGTTTCCGCGCCAGCGAGTTGCTCTGATACGGTGCTGCCAGTGCGATGGGAGACAGCAACCGCCAATGTTAGCATTGCTCCAAACGGTGGCGAGGCCGGAGTCGCCGTGCCCGAGTCACTCAGCAGGGCGGGTGCGAGTGAAGACTTGGCGGCGCAAGCGCGGGCCTCGAATACTCCTGTGGTGCTTGTGACGATCGGAATTGTGACGGTGACTTTCGCAGACGGTTCGACGTGGTCAGACAATGAAGCGGTAGAGCGGCATATGTTCGACAATGGCCGGGCGGAACGAGAGGAGAGCTGTGCAATGAGCCCCGGACCGAACACGCCTGCCTCCTAGCGAAAGAACTGTCCCGTAATCCAGCCAGCCGTTCGGATAGGCTACGACTTGGCCTGTTTTCGCCAGCTATCTACGGACAGCCAACTTCCCGGTTATCCGTGATCCGGGCACAATCCCAAGTCCCCTGCTCCCCATCAGGTGGAGGGTTGCGCCAGCGCACCAGTCAGGTGAGCCAAAGGCTCTGGTCGCCCCCGAATCCGGCATAGCGAGGGACTGTGGCGTCAATGCCTACCGTCGGCGGGCCTGTTTGAGCTTCTTGCCCCCTTGTTGAGCGTAATCTTCTCGGGAATGCCGCAAAGGAGGCCCGATCAACTGATACCTAGCGTCCGGCGTGGCAAGGTTATGATGTTTTCCGACCCAACCCCAGCCACGACGGACAGACTCGAAGCTCCGCGGTCATTTTGCAGCACGTCGCCGGAACAATGCGGGCGCGGCTGTGATTTTTTCAGCGCCGGCGCGAATAATAGGGTGACAGCACACGTTGCGACACCAGCAGACGCAACATAAGGGAGCGGATGACCACACCAGAACTCCAGGAAAAGTTCCAAATCGTGGTTGATCAGCACAAGAAAATCCTTTACAAGGTCTGCAACTCGTACTGCAGGCAACAGACGGGTGACGGAAGTACGGGAGATGCGGTGCATCTTGGCCAGATCACGCACGCTGACGCCGCGCGCACGATCCCGTAAGATGGCCTCCTGGTCGACTTGAAGCGCCGGGCGGCCTATGTGACGGCCTTCGAGCTTAGCGCGCCGCATACCGGCCCTCACTCGCTCGACAATCAGGCTGCGTTCTAGCTCGGCAACCACAGAGATGATGACCACGATGGCACGGCCGAGCGGACCGCCGGTATCAAGCTGCTCGCGGAAGCTGACAAACTCGACGTTTAGGTGGTTCAGTTCGTCGAGCACTTCAAGGAAGTGCCGCACCGAGCGGGCCAAGCGGTCGCAGGCCCAGACCACCACGACGTCAAACTGGCCGCGGCGGGCGTCCTCCATCAACTTGTCCAGTCCGGGGCGCCGCGCCCGGGTGCCCCTGATGCGATCCTTGTAGCGCTCGACGATCTCGAACGCCCGCCGACGGGCCATCTGTTCGAGGTCGTAGAGCTGGGTTTCAGGGTGCTGATCGAGGGTTGAAACTCGCAGGTAAAGCGCGGCGCGCTTCACAGCCCAACCCCAATATCCGCAAGGCCCTGTTGCAACAGGTCCATTTGGGATGAAATCTCTTCCAGCATTGGCCAGTCGAGTGGGCTCAGTCGCAAGGCGCAGCCCCATAAGATCTGCAGCTGGTCGTTCTGGGCTCCATCATGCGCGCTCCTCTGAAAGTACGATCGTCATGTCGACCTCCTTTATGCTTTGCTTCCGTCATATATAACGTCATGATAACTACTATATATCGAACTAACTAAAAGCGCTTATGTGAGGCCGGCTCGCTTTTACTGCCCACCCACGGCTAAGAATTCGATCGCTATGGCGAGCGGTATCAATCGTGCTCGGCCACGTAAGCCACGTAAAGTCAGGCAGATGGCACCAAGGCACCTTGGACTCACGGGAATTACTTCCGTCGGCCGTTAAAGCCTGCTAGCGTCGATATATCATGATCCGGTCGCTCGATCTCTTTATCCTGTCCTTGATCCAGCAGGGCCTCTCGGTCGGATCGACCTTGCCGACATTTCGCCGTCTGCTGAAGACGAGGCTCGTGAAAGAAGAAAAACCGGGATCCGTCGGCAGAAGGCGGCGGGAGTTCGCCCTAACCGCTGCGGGACGAAAAGTGCTACAAAATGCCAAGACGCATCTTGACCAGTTGAGTGCAGACGCTGCCGGCGACCTGGAAGCAACTCTGCGCTTTGCCTGCCTGGCATTGTTCTGGGGTGATCCTAAAGTGGCTTCTCAAATCCTGGCGAGAGCTGCTGACGAGTTTGAAGACCGGTCCGAGAATTCGCAAAGGATTGTCCGCAAGCGAGTTGAGGGCCATTCGGACTTAGCCTCTATGTATCGCGGTCTTCTCTTCATGACTGAGGCGCACCGGCAGAAATCCGCCGCCAAGCGGCTGCGCGCGCTTGCCTCGGAGTTCGAATCGGCGCCCCTCGGTAACCGAGTGACGGTTGAAGCCCGCCGACCAAGGCGCTAGTAAGGCGTCCCAAAAGGCCCAGGCAAGCTTTCGGGATCGCCAAACAGGTCATTCCATCTGGGCGAACTCAGGGCATGCCTGCATCGCTCTCGGCGAGTTTCAGTTCTTTGAGGGAACTCGAATCGCCAGTTTGCTTTGTTTACTGGAAAAACGGCCCAAAACATGACGCGTCCGGGATCTCCTAACCAGTGGCCTGGTGAACTATCGGGTTGAGGGTCACATGGGGAGTGTAGCGGTCACCGACAAACGTTTGTGCAAGGGATTTTTTTGGAGCGGCTACCGCCGTGGAAAGGACATTGATGATCAAAGGACCAGTACGTAATTGCTCTCTGCCGACGTTTCAGCAGGGCAGCACCCGCAAGGAGATTTCGAGGCCACCATTGCTGGGGATCGACACTTCACCCCAGGCGAAGTGGGAAAGATATGGCACCTGAGCTCTAATAAAGCACGCCGACTATTTGAATACGAGGAGGGCATGCTCAAGGTCGGAACACCCAGCAAGACACGAAAACGGAAACTGGTTCAAATGAGGATTCCGGAGAGAGTCTTGCTCAGGGTTCATGCCAAGCTGTCAGCCTAATTTGGGGCGCATCGGCACGAGATTCGTGCCTGTGCGCTCTTTTTTCTTGGGAGCTGCGGGTTCCGGGGCCCAGTCCGCCATCTAGGCTCGTGTAAGCCGCTCCTGCCGCCGCTTGTCGAACCGCAGGTAGTACCGCTCAGTAATCTTGATGGATCGATGCCCTAGCAACAGGCTTACGTCTTCCAGCGACACTCCCGCGTTGAGCTTTTCGATCGCGAACGTGTGCCGCAGCATGTGCGTCCAGACCCGCAGCTTCTTGCCGTGTCGAATTAGATCTGCCGCCTCGTACACATGCTCAAGGCTTCTCCGCCAGCCGCGTACTGCTGTTCCGGGGTTTCCCTTCCCTGTCCAAAAAAAATATTGATCGCTCATGGGCGGTAGCGCCAGAACCGCCTCGGCGGCGGTCGTAGGAATGGCCACGTAAACTGGGTTGCCGTTCTTCTGCCGTCGAAGCATTACGGCCACACGCCGTTCGCATCTTGCAACATCCGGTCGCGCTGTAAACGTACAACATCGATCATGGAGAGTCCTGTCCAACGGGCGACCAGCAGGAATGCTCGGAGACGATGAACCCGGTGCTCGAAATCGTGGCCACGCTCCCACTGATGCGAGACGTAACAGCTATCCAACACCTTCTCGAACTCTTCAGGTTCGAAATATTCGGCCTGTGGCCCCGGCTCCTTACTCGGCTTGAGAAACTCGGCCGGATTCTCGATGATCCATCGGCGCTGCCGGCAGAACGTGAAAAATGTCCGCAGTCGTGAAACCTTTCGGTTCTTCACGGTCGGACCGTTGATTAGCGCATTCCTGAACTTTGTGACCTTCTCCAGATTCAGCTCAGCAACGTCAAACAGTCCCTGGCGTCGGCACCAAGGCAGCAGCTCGCGCTCAAAGAGCCCCTCGTAGTGCGCCATGTCAACGATGCCTTTTCCACGCTTGGCGGAAAGAAACTGTTCGACCGCATCAGTCAGGGTCTTGGCCACTTCCGGCTTACTCGGCGGCTTCTGTCGCAGAAACGGATCGTGCTCTGCTTCCACGCGGGCGCGCAGTTTCTCCGCCCGCTCCCAACTCGCTGTTTTGGCGGAACGACGTATGTGCTCACCGTCTGGTGCGATGCCGCGAATTTGTTTTGGGCAACGGCATCGGTGCGAGAACACGTCAGTTAGGGGGCAACCAGGATTGTGTCGGACCCAAACGTATAGACCGCGTGCTGCCCGCGCCATGATTCTCCCCCCGAGGCTTCACGGAAAGTGTACCGGAATGAAAGACACGATAAGGACACGGACACAGTCCGACAGATGCTTATACTAAGCTATTTATTTTCAGTTAGCTAAGATTGGTGGACCTGGTCGGGATCGAACCGACGACCTCTTCCATGCCATGGAAGCGCGCTCCCAGCTGCGCCACAGGCCCACTTTGAGGAGGGACGACGCCCGAAACTGTGGCGTCTCCTCCATTCTCTCGCAGCCGCGCACCGTAGTCAAACCAGGCTGCCAACAGGTGCCAAGTTGCCCAATGTTATAACAAACATTATAATGCCGCAAACTCATCTGTTTTTTGAATCCGCAATGGCACTGTCTGGCGGCGAGACACTCGGCCCGTACGAACTCATCACTCTCGATTTCGGGAACAAATGTGCGCGCCGCGGGGTCTATGTTGGTTAAGTCTCAAGGTAGGCCGGCGGATCCGTTGCGTGGATGAGCCACCCTGGAGGCGACAGCACGAAGGAGTTCGCTATATTCAAGCATGTGTGGCGAGAGTTGTTGGCGGCCCCGAGGTTAAGTATCATGAGGACAATGCCATGAGTAGCGTGGCCGGAGCACCAACTTTGAGCAACCTCGCAAGTGCGATATGTGTCCGCACGGAAGAAGCCTCGATTGTGGCCGAATTACAGGCCGGATCGGAAGAGGCTTTTGCCTGGCTGATCGCACAATACAGCCAGCCAATTTACAGCCTGGTTTACCGTCTGCTCGACAATCCGTCGGACGCAGCCGATACCACCCAGGAAGTGTTCATCAAAGTGTTTCGGGGAATTCGGAGCTTCAACTCCAATTCCAGCCTGAAGACCTGGATCTACCGTATTGCACTGCATGAGGCGTACAACCAGCGCCGCTGGTGGTCTCGCCATACGGGACGCGAAACTTCAATCGAGCCGATCGCGAATGATCAGGCGGAGCACTGTTCTCCGGGCTTGAAAGACCTGCTCGTGGACGATTCAAAATCGCCGTTGGAGAACGTTTACGACGAAGAGCTCCGAGCTCGGGTCGAACGAGAGTTAAGGTCGGTGGCTGAACCGTATCGGACCGCGGTGATTTTGCGTGATATCGAAGAATTGTCGTATGAACAGATTGCAGAAGTAATGGAGGTTTCCTTGGGCACGGTGAAGTCTCGGCTGATGCGAGGGCGGGACGCACTGCGAAAAAGGCTGGAGCGCCATCTGCCGGCATTTGGCGTGAATGTTCCCGCTGTTCGCCACAAGAAACACCGCAAGGACGGTGCTCTCAACGGCAAGGAAGTCGAGGTAATGCCATGAAATGCTCGGACACAAAGCGGCTCATGTCTGCGTACCTGGACGCTGCGGTGACGCGCGGCGAAATGAGCGCAGTGCAGCAACACATCGATGCCTGCGTTGCCTGTTCGGCCGACTACCTTAAGTTGCAGCGCACCCAAAGGCTGGTCGGCAGCTTGGGACGCAAGGCCGTGCCCCCCGACTTGGCGCTGAGAATCCGGGTGTCCGCTTCCCAGGAACTGGCCAACTCTCGCCGTCCGCGGTGGGAGGCACTACGCGTCAAATGGGAGAACGTATTTAATGCAGTGATGGTGCCGGCCACAGGCGGGCTGGTGACGACGGTGATCATATTCGGCTTGCTGATCAACTTCCTGGTGCCGAGCCAATTCGTTGACCCTAATGATGTCCCTACGACTCTTTACACGCCGCCGCAGTTGCAGTCGTCGCCCTTCCAATTGGCAATGGGGCCGGGGCGCTCTGAGCCTCTCATCGTTGAAGCGTATGTCGGCGCCGACGGACGGGTCCAGGACTACCGTGTTCTTTCTGGTGGTGAGAATGGCGGCGAGGTGCTGTCGGAACTGAAGAACATGCTGATCTTTGCCACTTTCCGTCCCGCCACGAGTTTCGGGCGTCCAACGGCTGGACGAGCTATTCTGGCGTTTTCCAAAATACAGGTTAAGGGATAACTGGGACCATTTTTGGCTTTCTCCTCATCAGCCCCTCGTTCCAAACGGAGGGGCTGATTTGCGTGTGCGATAGGCACCTCGTAAACTGAAAGATCTGAATCCCTGCCTAAGTCACTTCAGGAGGCTTCTCTGAGCTGTACTTTCCGCAACACCATGGTTGTCGTGATGCTGGCACTGTTGAGCCAGGTCGCTGCGGCCCAGTCCAAATCGACGATTGATGTAAGCGAGACGATTTTCAGCGTGCTGTCAGCCATGAATGTCTGTGGCTACGACCAAGGAGTCGCCTCGTCTTCGCCCATCCGTGCGCAGGTGCGGGCGGATTTGGTGGCTGCCAGCAAATCGCCGGAAGCGGCGGCGGCGGCCAAGGAGATGTGCAACTTTTACGCTGATCACAGGCAGGACGGGGCCGCTCACCAACTAGCACAATACGTGTCACTGGCGCTGTATCTTGGTGATCCTCCGACGTTCACGCCGAAGGCCCAGGAAGCGGACTTGCCTCCCGACGCGAGCTACCTGCTGGGCTTCGTTCCGGTGCTGAAACAGTATGCCAACGCCGCGAAGCTGCATGCGATATGGCTAAAACACCAGTCTCAATACATGGCGCTCATCAACCAATACCATGATCCGGTCGCGCGCATGATCGCCGCGACGGACAACTACTTGCGGATGCCGTCCGCTGGTTACGTGGGACGCTCTTATACCGTGTACCTGGATCCGATGGCGGCGCCGGGGGAAGTCAACTCCCGGAACTACCAGCAGGACATTTTCTATATCGTGGTGTCGCCGGCGAATAACGATATTCATATCGACGACCTGCGGCATACCTACCTGCACTTTGTGCTGGATCCGCTCATCGCTAAACGTGCCACGTCCTTGGCGCGATTGCAACCGATACTAGCAGCCGTTCAGAGGGCCCCCATGGCAGCGGAGTATAAGCACGACATGGGATTGCTGGTCATCGAGAGTTTGATCCGCGCCATTGAAGCCCGCACTCCGGCCGATGTGAAGCTGCCCGAAAAGGACCGGCTGGCGATGGTCAATCGGGACGAAGCTGAGGGGTTCGTCCTGACGAACTACTTCTACGATCAACTCAAGGTATTCGAGAAAGAGAACGTAGGCCTGAAGGACTCGTTCCCAGACTGGTTGCACAATCTCGACGTGGACAAAGTCAGAAAGCAAGCCGGCGAAATTCAGTTTGCATCGCAGGCCATGCCTGATGTGATGATCGCAGCCAATCGTAAGCCGGAACAGAAGATCGACCAGGCGGAGCGGGCGCTGGCGAGCGGAAACCCAGCCGGCGCTGCCCAATTGGCACAGGAAGCGCTGGCGGCTAATGAGGACCCGGCGCGGTGCTACTTCGTCCTGGCGACAGCGGCATCGTTGAGTGGGAACATGCAAGACGCGAAAGACGATTTCGTGAAAGCGGCGAGCTCATCCAAGGACCCGCACACCGTGGCATGGTCGCACATTTACCTGGGCCGTATTCTCGATCTGCAAGACGAACGTGACGCCGCAGTGGAGCAATACAAGGCTGCCCTCGGCGCGGGCGACACTTCGAAGGAAACTCGCAGTGCTGCCGAACGGGGGCTGCAGTCTCCGTATGAGCCGCCCGAAGCTTCGCAGCCGCCAAAATCGCAATAAGATAGGAACAGGACGGGAAAAGCTACCAGCGCCGTCTCCCTTTGAAAGGACAGTGATGAGATCAATTCTTACAACGATGGCAATCCTGGTGGCGGCAAGCATGGTGATGGCTCAAGCCAATGCCGCCAAGCCAGCGGCTCCCGCGCAAGCTACCCAGGGTACCGCAGCGCCAGCAGCGGCGGGGCCACATCAGCCCCAGGCAAAGTCCAAGGAAGAGTACGACGCTTACAACCTGGCGGCCTCAAAGACCGATCCAGCCCAGTTGGAAGCCGCCGCCGACGAATTCGCGCAGAAGTTCCCTGCCAGCGAACTTAAAGAACTGCTTTATGTTCGGGCCATGGATTCGTACCAGCAGCAGAACAACTCGGCGAAGGTCATTGTCATGGGGAGAAAGGCAATCGAATTGAATCCTACGAATCCCCGTTCGCTGGTCACCGTGGCTTCCGCATTGGTCATGGATACGCGGGATAACGATTTGGATCGCGATGCGCGTTATGCGGAGGCGACCAAGGATGCTCAAGCAGCCCTCGACAATATCGACACTGGCCTCCAGGTCCCGCCTAATATTCCTCCCGAACGTGTTACAGCGGCCAAAGCCAACCTTCGCTCCATCGCGTATGACGCCTTGGGCGTCATCGCGATGAACAAAAAGGACTACGCTGTCGCTGAACAGAATTTCCAACAGGCCGCCGACTTAATGAAAGATCAGCCTGACGCCGTTGTTTACATTCGCTTGTCCGTAGTGCAGGACAACGAAAAGAAGTACCAGGCAGCATTAGACTCAGCGAACAAAGCCGTGCAGTACGCACCGGAGGGGAGCGCCGAGAAGAACCTTGCCAAGCAGGAGCAAGATCGCCTGCACAAGCTCCTGGCTGATAATCCAAGCTCTGCGCCTACCACAACTGCGACGCCGCCCCCTCCGAATCCCACTACGCCTCACTAGATTGGCCGGCTTGCCCTAAATTACGATGAAGGCGGAAGAAATCGATCGATCGGCGCTGGAAGACGCTTTGGGACACCATTTCCAGAGCCGCGCCATGATTGACCAGGCGTTGACACATTCGTCGTTTGCGCGTGAAGCCGAATCACAGGCGCCGCCCGGAACCACAGCCGCCGTACCGGGCGACAACGAACAGTTGGAATTCCTGGGTGATGCGGTGCTTGCGTTTGTGGTCAGCCATGAGTTGTTCAGGCGGTTCCCCGAGTACGCCGAAGGCGACTTGTCAAAGCTGCGGGCGCACATCGTGAGCGCTCGCGCATTGATTCGTCCCGCCCGACATTTGGAAATTGGAAAGTATCTGCACCTCGGCAGAGGCGAGGAACGGAGCGGCGGCCGCGCCAAGAATGCGCTACTTGTAAATGCGCTTGAAGCCCTGATCGCTGCCCTCTTTCTCGATGCCGGCCTCGAAAAAGCCAGGCTATTCATCGTGAACACGATTCTTCAGCCTGCGCTCCAGGAATTGCAGCACGAGGGCAGCAGCCTACCGGTCACGGACTACAAGTCGGCGTTGCAGGAACTCGTGCACGCGTCGAGCCGTCCTCAGCCCCGCTACTCTCTGGTAAAGGAACAGGGCCCCGAACACCGGAAAGTCTTTACTATGGAAGTACACGTCCCTGCTCCGGCCGGGGGCGGAGAGGCGTTTGTTAGCCGGTCAGAGGGCGGGACCAAGAAACGGGCCGAACAGGGGGCTGCACGGCAGGCCTGGGAGTATCTACAATCATTACAGGCGAGTTCCGCGACGGACGACGCGAGTTCGGAAGCGGAACCGTCTACGCAGTCATGAGCGAAGTCCACGTCGAAGCCGAAGTCATAACACCGTCAACAGCGTCCGTTGCCGCGCGCACGGAACACTCCAGTTCGGACGGGATGAATTCCCTGCAATCGCTGGCGACCACGATTGTGATCGCCGTGTTCGTGATCACGTTCGTGGTGCAGGCTTTTCAGATCCCCTCCGAGTCAATGGAGAAGACGCTACTGATCGGTGACTACCTGCTGGTGGACAAGGCGCACGATGCCAGTGCCGGCATGTGGAGCTGGCTGTTGCCGTATCGCCGGATACAACGGCAGGACATCATCGTTTTTCGCTATCCCGTGAATCCGCAGCAGCATTTCGTAAAGCGGGTAATTGGTATCCCCGGCGATCACGTCCGCCTGGTTAACAAGCACGTTTACGTAAATGGCGTAAGGCAGGACGATGACTACGCCACGTTTAACTGGGGCCAGCGTGACAAGTTCCGCGACAACTTCCCCAACGGTGGATTCTTCGCGGACAAGATCGCGTCGAAGTGGTTCATCCAGGCGCAAAAACTGGTGGAAGACGGCCAGTTGATCATCCCTGAGGGTTCCTACTTCGTACTGGGCGACAACCGGGATGACAGCTACGATTCGCGCTACTGGGGACTAGTGCCTGCTGAGAACGTTGTTGGTCGCCCGTTGCTGATTTATTGGTCGATGGACGCCGTGCCTCGCAACACAGGGGACGGCGAGCCGTCTGGTAAACTTTCGACTTTGGCTTATAGCGCCATCCAGTCGGTTAAAGGCTTGCGCTGGAAGCGGATGCTTCGGATACCGCAGTAGCTGCCGGGTCGGCGCTAATCGGACGGAAAGCAGAGAGAGAGAAGGGGCAATTGGCAGTCACAAAAAAACTTAACAAGGTTGCTCCAAAGGTTGCTCCAGAACCCGTCGAAACTTCGGTCCAGCCGAAAAAACCCAAGGAAACAACCTCGGAGTTTATTGCCTCGATCGCTGTCGTGCTGGTGACCGGCCTCTTCATCATTACGTTTGCGTTGCAGGCTTTCGTCATACCTTCCAGCTCCATGGAGAACACCCTGCTGATCGGCGACCATGTGTTTGTCGATCGCATTAATTTGGCCCCGAAGTCGAATTGGGTTGGTCCGCTGATTCCCTATCGCCACCCGCGCCATGACGACATATTTGTATTTATCTCGCCCGCCGAGCCCGGACTCTACGTGGTGAAGCGCGTGGTGGGAGTGCCCGGCGATCGCATTAAGCTGCAGGATGGCGTGGTATTTCGCAACGGAGAGCGGCTCGATCCGCCGTATGTCGTACGCAACGGGACCTACAACGCGTATCGCGATAACTTCCCCACCGTCCCACCCACCGACTATGACGGTGCGACGCCGGAATGGCGCGATGCTCTGCCCTCCCATGTTCAGAACGGCGAGCTTGTCGTGCCGCCCAACAGCATTTTTGCTATGGGCGACAACCGGGATGTCAGTCTCGACAGCCGCTATTGGGGCTTCGTTCCGTACCAGAACATCATTGGCCGACCCATGTTCATTTACTGGTCGTTCCAACAGCCGCGCGACGAATACACTCGCACGAGTTTCGCAGACCGAGTGCAGTTCCTGTTCACCATAGTGATCCATTTCTTCGACCAGACGCGCTGGTCCAGAATGTTCCACGTGGTGCGCTGATGCCTGGCCGCGGGTCTCGGCGGGCACTGTGGATCTTGACCGCGCTGGGTGTCGTCCTGCTCGCCCTGCTTTTGCCTCCCTTCGTGAATGTCAACCGCTACCGCAATCGCGTAACTTCGGCGATTGGCAATGCACTCGGCCGCCAGGTCACTGTCTCGAATATCGAATTGAAACTGCTGCCGCGTCCGGGGATGGTGCTGTCAACCTTTGTCGTGGCTGACGACCCAAGCTATGGCCCGGAACCGATGTTGCGTGCGGAATCCGTAACGGCAAGCATTCGCGTGAGTTCGCTTTGGCGGGGACGACTGGAGATCGGCACTCTGGCACTGGATAATCCCAGCGTGAACCTGGTGCGCCGTGCCGACGGCCA
>Ga0070766_10000307_pt1 | contig 20893 bp, 16 predicted proteins | sample HubBroMetageWFT6_FD_69782 | JGI IMG/M metagenome (GOLD analysis project Ga0070766, IMG submission 69782) | Warmed and freeze-thawed soil microbial communities from the Hubbard Brook experimental Forest, New Hampshire - Hubbard Brook CCASE Soil... | ecosystem: Environmental > Terrestrial > Soil...
TACACCTGCTCGCTGGCCGAGCGTCCGCTCTTCATCTCCAGCGCTTCGCCCAGGCGCGCATCCGAGAAACCCATGCGCTTGATCTCGATCAGCCGTGCCGCATCAATCGGCTCGGAGCCCAGCTTCGCTTGTACATCGGCAATTTCCTTAAGCTGATGCAGGAACCAGGGATCGATGTTGGTCATCTGCGCGATCTCGCGGACCGTCATTCCTTGCGAGAGGGCGTAGCGGATGTACTGCAGGCGCTCAGGGTGTGGCGTCACCAACCGTTTCGTAAGAATGCGCGGCTCGATTTTTTCGGAACCAATGCGCTTGCCGGTCTCCAAAGAGCGCACGGCCTTGAGCAAAGCTTGTTTGAAGGTCCGGCCGATGGCCATGACCTCGCCGACGGACTTCATCTGCGGGCCGAGCGATTCGTCGGCACCGGGGAATTTCTCGAACTGCCATTTGGGAATCTTCACGACTACGTAATCGAGGGTTGGCTCGAAGCAGGCGGGCGTCTTGCGCGTGATGTCGTTGGTAATTTCGTCGAGCGTGTAGCCGACGGCGAGCTTGGCAGCAATTTTCGCGATGGGGAATCCGGTTGCTTTCGACGCTAGCGCTGAGGAACGCGAGACACGCGGGTTCATCTCAATCACGACCATGCGTCCGTTATGCGGATCGACAGCGAACTGGATGTTGGACCCGCCGGTCTCGACGCCAATCTCGCGAATCACGGCGATGGCAGCATCGCGCATGGCCTGATATTCGCGATCGGTGAGGGTCTGCGCGGGGGCGACCGTGATGGAGTCGCCGGTATGCACTCCCATGGGATCGAAGTTCTCGATCGAACAGATTACGATGACGTTGTCCGCGAGATCGCGCATCAGTTCGAGCTCATACTCTTTCCAGCCGAGGATCGACTCTTCCAGCAGCACTTCGTGAACGGGGGAGAGGTCGAGGCCGCGAGCCAGGAGTTCGAGCAGTTCGTCGCGGTTGTAGGCGATGCCGCCACCGGTTCCACCGAGCGTGAACGAAGGACGGAGAATGACCGGGAAGCCAATCTTGCTGGTGAAGTCCATCCCATCTTTCAGATTGTTGACCAGGGAGGACTTGGGCACGTCGAGGCCGATCTTGGTCATCGCATCTTTGAAGAGCAGGCGGTCTTCGCCCTTCTTGATGGCGCCGAGCTGAGCGCCGATAAGTTGCGCGCCGTACTTCTCGAGGACGCCGCTATCGGCCAGTTCGACCGCGAGGTTCAGAGCGGTCTGTCCGCCGACCGTGGGAAGCACGGCGAAGATGCCGGGGTGCCCGCTTTCAGCGAGCATTTCGGCTTCGACGCGGATGATTTCTTCCAGATAAGTGCGGTTGAGCGGCTCGATGTAGGTGCGGTCGGCCATCTCGGGATCGGTCATGATGGTGGCCGGGTTGGAATTCACCAGCACCACTTCATAACCTTCGGATTTCAGCGCCTTGCAGGCCTGCGCGCCGGAGTAGTCGAATTCGGCGGACTGTCCGATGACGATGGGGCCGGAGCCGAGGATGAGGATTTTCGCGATGTCGTTGCGGCGTGGCATGGTTAGGAGTTGCCCCCTTTCCACTCATCCATCATCTTCACAAAATCTTTGAAGAGGTAGTGTGAATCGTGAGGGCCGGGGGCGGCTTCGGGGTGGTATTGCACGCTGAAGAGCGGCAGTGAGCGATGGCGCAGACCTTCCAGCGTGTTGTCATTCAGGTCGACGTGGGTCAGGTCGACCTCGCTCTGTTTGAGCGAATCGGGATCGACGGCGAAGTTGTGATTGTGCGCGGTGATCTCGATCTTGCCGGTCGCCATCTGCTTTACCGGATGATTGCCGCCGTGGTGTCCGAAGCGGAGCTTGTAGGTCTTGCCGCCGAGCGCGAGACCGATCAGTTGATGGCCGAGGCAGATGCCGAAGATGGGGACCTTGCCCATCATGCGACGAATGCTGTCCTGCGCGTAAGTGACGGGTTCGGGATCGCCGGGGCCGTTGGACAAGAACACTCCATCGGGCTTCATGGCCAGCACGTCTTCTGCACTGGTGGTCGCGGGAACGACGGTCACGCTGCAGGATTCGCCCACCAGCCGGCGCAGAATGTTCTGCTTGATGCCGTAATCGTACGCAACGACCTTGTACTTGGGGGCGCCGTCCTTGACGCCGACTACTTCCGTCGGCTCGTAGGAACGCACGCCTTCTTCCCACTGATAGACGCGAGGGGTCGTGACTTCTTTTGCCAAGTCGGTGCCGTCCATCTTGGGAATGGAGCGCGCCTTGGCAACGAGCTTGTCCGTGTCGGTTTCGAGGGTCGAGATGACGCCGCGCATGACGCCGTACGTGCGCAGATGACGCACAAGGGCGCGGGTGTCGATTTCGGCGAGCACGGGAATCTTGTAACGCTCGAGATATTCCTCGGTAACTTCCTGGGATCGCCAGTTGGAGCTCACGCGAGAGAACTCGCGAACGATCAGGCCCTCGATATAAGGACGGGTGGCTTCGTTGTCTTCGGAGTTGGTGCCGTAATTGCCGATTTGCGGGTTGGTGAGAACGACGATTTGTCCGGCGTAGGAAGGGTCGGTGAAAATTTCCTGATAGCCAGTGATGGAAGTATTAAAAACGACTTCGCCGTAACATTCGCCTTTGGCGCCGAAGCCTTTGCCGTGGAAGATGCGTCCGTCTTCCAGCGCAAGGATTGCCTGCATTGCTTCTCCGAGGAGTGGATTTTATCGATTTTATCAGGTATCGAGGCGACGCATAAGAGGAGTAATTGCCGCTTAGTTCACAGGTGGATCGGGAGCCGAGCTTACGGACCCTAAAGGCCGTCCCCTTCAGCGGCGTGAAGGCCTCCCCTTAAAGCCCAATCAGGACGCCCTAACGCAGTTTGCCGAGTTTGGCGAATGGCCAATAGCCGAATACGGCCTTGCCGTAGATATAACTCTCGTTGACCGGTCCAAAGTCGCGGCTGTCGTTCGACAGATTACGGTGATCGCCCATCACGAAGTACGAGTGCGGCGGCACGACAGTTAGCGCATAGGAGCGAACGTCTTCGTAGATTTGCGAAACGTAGTCTTCGGAGATCTGGCGGTCGTTGACATAAACCAGTCCGCCCTCAATTTTCACGCGATCACCGGCCACGGCGATGACTCGCTTGATGTAGCTCTTGGAGGGATCGCGAGGATAGCGGAACACCACCACATCGCCGCGGTGGATCGGTTCCAGCCGATAGACGAACTTGTTGATGAAGACGCGCTCCTGGTCCTCGAGCGTCGGCATCATGCTGGTTCCCTCAACCTTTACCGGCTGGTAGAGGAAGATGATGAAGAACGCCGAAACTGCCAGAGAGATGAAGATGTCCCGCAGCCATCGGGTGAAGACGGGGCGAACCCGGCCACGGCGCGGCTGCCCTTCAAGTTCGCTGGGCGGCGCGAGCGTCCCGGCTGACGTGGACACGCGAGGCTGATTGGGGATTTTCGAGGGCATGGATTAAGTCGTAACGACGTCTGGTAGCTGATCCATTATAAAGAACACCGAAGCGGCCCACGGGGTTGCGCGCGGCCTTTTACTCAATGCGCCGAGAAATGCTCGGCAAAAGGCCGGTCTTTTCGAGCAGGAGATCCAGTGCGCATCGGCGCTTGGGCGCCAATGGTATTCTCGGCTAAAATAGCCGCCGAGGTCGATGTAATGAAGAAGCCTGCCGTGCTTGTGCTGGTGATCGTGTTAGCTGTGATTGCCTTCGCCCAGGGGGATGCGGTTCCCGCCTTCAATACCCGCGCGCCTTTGCCGGGAGAGTTTTTGCCGATCCTGCCGGCTGACCAGCGTGTCGGAGAGATCTTCAAGTATCCCTACCAGGTCCACGCCTACGAACTGGCGTCCAAGATTCCTGGCGTGATCAACCAGATGCCCTGCTACTGCTATTGTGAGCGCATCGGGCACAAGAGTCTGCACACCTGTTTCGAGTCGAACCACGGCGCGCACTGCGGCATCTGCATGCAAGAGGTCTATTACGCCTTCCAGGAAACTAAGCTGAAGAAGACACCGGCACAGATTCGTGCTGGAATCATCAAAGGGGAGTGGAAATCGATCAATCTGGAAGCTGCCGCGAACATGAATTAACGTCGCGATTGGACCTGTCCCAAGGTACAGTTGACGTTGCCGCTGGTTGCGGGTATAACTCAGCACACACAGCCTGTAACATTGGGGTTTTCCACAGCCCGGACGGGTTGCCTGCCGTTTACGACCTAAAGGATGTAGGTAGATGAAGAAAAAAGAGGCAGAAAACGTTCAGGAAACCGAAGCTAGGTCAAAGAAAAAAATAGACTTGCAGGCGTCGCAGGGCGGAGGGGATGGGCGCATCCGGGCGACCAAGCCGCTGAAGGTCACAGATGACCCTCGATTTACACAGGCTGTGCAAAACTACGAGGCCGGACTCAAAGCACTACAGTCTCATAAGTACGATAAGGCGAAGGCATGTTTCGAAAAGGTTGTCGGCGGACTAAGCCCGGAATTGTCCGATCGGGCGGGTGTCCATCTCAATACCTGCAACCAGCAGTTGAATCGCGACGCCAACAAGTTCAAGACGCCGGAAGAGCAATACGACTATGCGGTGTCGCTGATGAACATGGGCGACTACGTGAGCGCCCGAGAATTCTTTGGCGACCTGACCCAGAAGCATCCCAAGCTGGACTTTGTGTGGTACGGCGCAGCCGCGCTCAACTGCCTGATGGGGCACTTTCCAGATGCCATTTCTGGATTGCACGAGGCCATCCGCCTGAATCCTGCCAACCGGTTTCAGGCCAGGAACGATTCCGATTTCAAGAGCCTGGCAGACGACCCACGGTTCACCGAACTGCTATATCCTGATACCAGCGCCGAAGTACCGCCAGATTCACAGAAGTGGCACTTCTAACTGCTGAGAGTCGGGTGATGCAGAGTTCCCCTCATTTCGCCGCCTTGCGTCCCGTAAAAGTAGTCACGATGGGCGGAGGCACCGGGCTATCTACGCTGCTTCATGGTTTGAAACAGCATGTGGTCATGGCCGGTGAAGAAGCGTTCGACCGGTCGCTTCCCTTCATCTCCGATCTGTCGGCCGTTGTTACAGTGAGTGACGACGGCGGATCGAGCGGACGTCTGCGCAAGGAACTGAACGTTCCACCTCCGGGAGACATTCGCAACTGCATCGTTGCGTTGGCGGAGAAAGAAGCGCTGCTGTCGAAGCTCTTCCAATACCGTTTCAAAGCCGGGGAAGGACTGGAAGGCCACAGCTTTGGCAACCTGTTTCTCTCGGCAATGACCGACATCACGGGAGACTTCAGCGAAGCGGTGCGGTATGCAGCGGCCATTCTCGCCAGCCGAGGACATATCTTTCCGGCGACCACCAGCAACACGCAACTCTACGCGATCATGGACGATGGTTCGGTGGTGCGCGGAGAGACCAATATCACCGCCAGCCAGCGACGCATCACGGAATTGCGCATGGCGCCCTGGAACGCGAAAGCTGCGCCGGCTGCGCTGGAAGCGATTGAGACGGCTGACTTGATCACCATTGGGCCGGGGTCGCTGTTCACCAGCCTGGTGCCCAATCTGCTGGTGCGCGAAATTTCAACGGCCATTCAGCACTCACGAGCGGCCAAGGTTTACGTCTGCAACCTGATGACGCAGGCTAATGAGAGCTTGAATCTCACGGCGTCGCAACACATTCTTGCGATTTACAAGCACGCCCGGCACGAGTTCTTCGATTACGCGCTGGTCAACCAGACTCCTGCGTCTTCCACGCTCGTGAAGAAGTATGCCGAGAAGCAGCAGTCGCAGATCGTGGTGGATGCCGACCGTATCGAGGCCATGGGCGTGAAGCCGATCCTGGGCGATTACCTCACTGAGGAAATCGATCCGAGGGAAGGCCTGATCGCCCGGCACGAAACACATCATGTTGCGCATGACCTGTTGCGACTGCTGCTCGACGCCCGCGAAACTCCTGTTGTTGCCGCAAAACGCGAACTTTGAGCTTCTCTTGGTACCCTGTTAGGTCATGATGAATGCGAAATCCGACTCCTCCCATCCTGTAGCCCAGGGCGACTTTGAGTTCGCCATCGCGATCCTCGCAGCGGGAAAAGGCACGCGGCTGAAGTCGCGGCATCCCAAGGTGCTCCACCAGATTGCGGGTAAGACGCTGTTAGGCCATGTGGTCGCAGCCGCCAGCAAAGTCGTTGCACCAGCAAATATCTTTGCGATCATCGGGCATGAGGCCGAACTGGTGCGCGAGGCACTGCAATCCACGGGCATCCAGTTTGTTTTGCAGCGCGAACAACGAGGAACGGGGCACGCGCTGATGGCGGCGCGAGAGGCGCTGCGGCAGTTCAAGCATGTCCTGGTGCTTTCGGGAGATGTGCCGCTCATCCATGCCGAGACGATTGAGCGGGTACGCGAATTTCATTTAGTCGAACAGGCGGCGATGACCATACTCACTGCTGAACCTGCGGACCCGACCGGCTATGGGCGAGTGTTTAGGAAGTGCAAAGACGGTCAACCCACCGACGAAGTCGATCGCATAGTCGAGCAAAAAGCCCTACACGGCAACGAAGGCGAGGTGCGCGAGATCAACTCCGGCATCTACGCGTTTGCGGTTGAACCTTTGTACGCGCACATCGAGAGACTTACGACCGACAATCCAGCCGGGGAGTTCTACCTTACCGACATGGCGGGCGTGCTCGGCAAGGCGGGAAATCTGGTGGTCGCGCTGCGCGCCGAGGATTCGAACGAAGTACTTGGCGTGAACACGCGCCTGGAACTGGCAGAACTCGACGCCAAGCTGCGAGCGAAAAAAGCGCGCCAACTGATGGAGGACGGGACGACGATCTTTCGTCCCGAGACGTGTGACATTGATGCTGACGTCGAAGTCGGGCCGGATACCGTGATTGAGCCTCACGTTCAAATTATCGGGCAGACGAAGATCGGTTCGGACTGCCGTATCCGCTCTTATTCGGTGATTACCAACTGCGAGATCGGCGACAAGGTGCTGGTTCGTCCGGGCTGCATCATGGAAGACTCGATTGTCCGCGACGGCGCGCAGATTGGTCCGTACTCGCACCTTCGCCCGGGCAGTGATATCGGCGAGGAAGCACACGTCGGCAATTTCGTTGAAACCAAGAAGACCAAGCTCGGCAAGCGCTCCAAGGCGAACCACCTTTCGTACCTCGGTGACGCCGTGATCGGCGAGGGCGTGAACATTGGCGCCGGCACCATCACCTGCAACTACGATGGCGTGAACAAGCACGAAACCGTGATCGAAGATGGAGTGTTTGTGGGGAGCGACTCGACGCTGGTGGCGCCCATCAGACTAGGCAAAGGGGCTTATGTTGGCGCGGCCTCGTGCATCACCGAAAACGTTCCCGCTGACTCTCTAGCGGTGGGACGAGGGCGGCAGGTCAACAAAACAGGCTGGGCTGCCGAGCGGCGCGCGAGATTGCAAGCCGAAAAGAAGCAACCCAAGTAGCTGCATGAAGAAGAGGGAGGCTGTTCGGCCTCCTTCTTTGTGTCCTGATAGGTTTTCTAATTGCTTCTACTGAGCCGGTTCGATAGTGATGGACGAGGTGGTCTTGAAGCTGACCGCCGACTCTGCCGGGATGGTGAGTTCCTTGTTGCCGGTAAAGGCGGCACCGGCAGTTCCAGCACCAGCGCCAATCAAGCCTCCGATGAGCGCGCCTTTGCCACCACCCGCGAGGCCTCCGATCAGGGCACCCCCGCCGGCTCCGCCACCGATCATGACCGCCGAGCGCTTACCCTTGCCTTTTTGGGTGACGACGTACTCATCTGTGCTTACTCTGTGCGGTACGCCCTTAATGTTGACGGAGGTCAGGCGGATGGCAAGAATGGCCTGGCCCTTAAACCTTCCAGCCGACTTGGCTTCCGAGACCGTTCCAGTAACGCCCGAACCAGCAGGAACGATTACTTTTCCGTGCACAGCGATTCCATTGGCGAGAGTGCCAGTGAAGGTCTGGCCGTCCTGAGCTGTCTTGGATGAAAGCGACTCGCCTATCCGGACCGTGACCGTCCTTCCAGCCGGAATGACGATGGGCTCTGGAGGCGGGGGCGGCGGTGCCTGTTCCGCTACTGGAGCCGCAGCGGGTGCGGCCGCCGGCGCTTCCGTTGCTGGGGCACCTGCGGGAGCCGTCGCGGGGGCGGCTGCCTGTTGCGCAGGCGCGGCCTGGGTCGGGGGGGCTGCAGCAGGGGCCTGCTGCGTTGACTGATCGGCTGTGGCAGGCGCGGGCTGTGCAGGCTGCTCTTTCTTGCTGCAGGCCGCAAGGGCCATCAACAGAAGTGCTCCAAGCAGAACTGCTGAAATCCTAGAACGCATGAAATTCTCCTTTGTGGAACGCCGGATGGGGGTGAATCCAGCTAATGCGGGTGATTGGGCACATTGACCGGTGTGCATAGCCGCTCCCAATAGATTAACAGTGGTCTGGGCGCTTCAAAAGCTAAATAGTCGGCTCACGCGGGCACACTTCGCACTCGCCAAAAGACTGGATTATTGTATCGCTCTAAAGCCCCTCTCTCACTCGCAGCAGTTCAAAAAATGGGTTGAGATGCGGAGCGCACCGAAGCCAAGCTAGATCTCGGAAGGAGCTTCGGCAGCGCCTTCGTGTCTTGCCTCATGCCTGAGCGCGAAGAACCCAGCGAGTCCGGCTATCAAGGATGCGACGAGCACTGCTGTCTTGGCTTCCATGAGATGGGCCGGATCGTCGAAAGCCAGTGAACTGATAAAGATTGAAACGGTAAACCCGATGCCCGCCAGGCTCCCGACCGCAACCATCTGCAGCCAAGTCACGCCGCTGGGAAGGTGCGCCAGGCCCAACCGTACGGCCAGTTTGCAAAGGCCCACAATGCCAATTGGCTTCCCGATCACCAATCCGAGCAAAACACCCCACACGATCCGGCTGGCCAAGAGATCCTTGAAGGCGCCTCCGGAAAAGGTCACACCCGCATTCGAGAGCGCAAACAGTGGCAGAACGAGAAATGAAACCCAATCGTTCAACTTGCGGGTCAGGCGCTCCGAATCCGCTTCGGTGGCATTTATGAGCTGCTCAAAACTGCCGAGCAGCCGATGCGCCATTGCCGTGTCACCTTTCGAGCGAGCGGTGCGGAAACGGTGAATCATGTCAACGCCGATTTCCTGGAATTGCTCGAGCGAGAGCCGAGGCGTGGTGGGAACCATGAATCCGAGGATTACGCCGGCGATAGTAGCATGGACACCCGACTGCAGAATCGCAACCCAGAACGCTATGCCCAGAACCACGTACACGATCGTCCGCGAAATGCCGATGCGGCGCAAACCGAACATTATCAGCAGGAAGAAGATTCCAACGAACAGGGCCCGCACATGCAGCGTGTCGGTATAGAAAAAAGCAATGACAATGATCGCGCCGATGTCGTCCGCAATCGCCAGCGTCAACAGGAAGACCTTCAGTTCGGATGGGATTCCTTTGACCATTCCCAGGACGCCGAGTGAAAAGGCGATGTCAGTGGCCATCGGGACACCCCAACCGTGTTGTCCGGGCCCGCCGAAGTTCATAGCCACAAACAGCAGCGCGGGCACAATCATTCCGCCCAAGGCGCCCACGATGGGCAGTGCGGCCTTGCGGATGTCTGACAACTCTCCATGCACGATCTCGTGCTTGATCTCCATGCCCACCAGGAAGAAAAAGATCGCCATCAGGGCGTCATTGATCCAGGCGTGTATCGGAAGTTCAATGCTCGACAGCGTGAGTTGCACTTCCCAGACATGGTGGTAGGAATCGTGCCACGGCGAGTTCGCCCATACCAGCGCAACAACTGCCGCAGCAAGAAGCAAAACGCTGCTGATGCCCTGGATGTGAATGAATTCCTGGATTGGCAAGACGAGGGCGCGAGTAAATAGCGACTCGCGCAACTGCACCTCGATGGCCCCGTAGGTACGGGCCGGAATTCCCGTCTTGTCAGTCATCGATCGCGATTCTCTCCATTAGTGGTTCTCCCATTCAACCCGCAAAAAGGAAGTTGGTCAACGGCGCGCGGATCACGCGGCACCGATCCGCCATTTGGGCTATTCTGTTGCTCGCATGTACGCAATCGTTCGCAGCATTCTGCTGGTGTATGCCGCGCTGCTGCCCATCGTCAACCCGCTGGGCATGGCGCCGATCTTTGCCGGCATGTTGGAGGACTACGACACAGGCGTGCGGCAAACTGTCGCCATGCGGGTGGCGGTGAACGGTTTCGTTCTGCTGATGGCGTCCCTGTTCGTCGGATCGTACGTTCTGGACTTCTTCGGCGTCAGCCTGGGAGCGGTGCAACTGGGGGGAGGGCTCATCGTGATGATTTCGGGGTGGCGTATCCTTAACCAGCAGAGCAATCTCTCGGAACGCCAGGTACCGAGACCCAGTAGCGATGCTATCCTTTCGCGGGCCTTTTACCCGTTGACCATGCCGCTCACGGTGGGCCCGGGTTCGATCGCCGTAGCGATCACGCTGGGCAGCAATGCCAAAGAAGAAAGCCACCTGCAGCTCGTCCAGAGCGCGTTGGTGTCAACCATCGGAATCGTGCTGATCGGCATCACCATCTACCTCTGCTATCGATACTCTGATGTGCTGGAACGGCTGCTCGGTCCAAACGGAACCAGCATTGTCGTGCGGCTGTCGGCGTTCATCCTGGTGTGCATCGGGATCCAGATCATGTTCAACGGAGCGGACGAGTTTTACACCGAGATGGTGAAGAACGCCAGAACGGCGCTCGAAGCGCATTGACGCCCGGGGTCGAATGGGTGCGCTCGCGAATGGGTCTGGCGCGCTTACGAACTTTCTTTCTTGTGACAGTCGGCACACTGCACCGGAGCGGCTTTTCCGTGGCTATTCTCTGTTTTGTGACAGGTGATACAGAGTCCGGCAGTGGCGGTGGAGTTGTGAAACGCGGTCTCGAGTCCGACTGTAACCGGAGGCGTTGGCGGCTTGGTGTGGCAGTCGTTACAGGCTTCCTGCGGCGCCTTCAGGGGCTTGTCCGGCTTCGAGGGGTGATGGCAGACTTCGCATTTCCCGGCGACCCTGGTGTGAGCAGAATGGGGAAACTTCACAGCAGCCATGGTCGAGCCCTTGAGCACAAGGGGGGACGAAGGGGCTTCCTGCGAACGAGTGTTACCACATAACATCGCCAGCAGGCAGAGTGTGAGGAGAGGCGTGGTGGCTGTAGCGTGTTTCACGGTACCTCCCAGGAGGGCGGAACTTGATCGTTCCGGCGAATGCGCGCTTGACGGTTGGATTCTAGACGCCTTGAGGGGGAAGTTCTGTGACGTGTCATGCAAGTGCGTGTGACGGGTGGAAGAGGCCAGTATGTTGAACATGAACCAATTTCGGGCAGCTAATTTGACTCAGAGGTGCGCCGCCCTCGTTCGCCGGGCCAGAGTTGCGAACGCAGAATCGTTGTACATAGCGCGGCATCAATAGGACTTCGCGTTATAACACCAGTTGCAACAAAACATCTATCTGTGGGGGCGGCCATGTTGAAACGATTCGTGTGGATTGGTCTTATCGTCATTATTTTGGGGGCTGTGCTGGTCGTGAGTCTGCCTGGCGCTTCGATTCCTCCGGTTGGTAGCAGCGCGCCCGACTTCACGCTCAAGTCACAGGATGGCAATCCCGTTACGTTGTCGCACTTTCGTGGGAAGTGGGTGGTGCTCTACTTCTATCCTCGCGACATGACCAGCGGCTGTACTCTCGAAGCGCATAACTTTCAGCGCGACCAGGAGAAATTCACGGCAGCGAACGCGGTGGTTTTAGGAGTGAGTGTCAACGACAGCAAGTCGCACCAGCAGTTCTGCACTAAGGAAGGGCTGACGTTCAAGCTGCTATCCGATACGGACCACAAGGTTTCGCAGGAGTACGGTTCGCTCGCCAATCTGGGTGTGGTCAGGTTCTCCAAGCGGCACACATTCCTCATCGATCCCGAGGGCAAGATCGTGATGGAATATCCCGACGTGGACTCCAATATCAACCAGCATAGCGAGCAAGTCCTCACGGAACTGGCGGAACTTCAGAAGAAGGGTTGACCCATCTCACATGAGGCAAGCCACCTAATTCAATCCCCTATCACCCTTGGATTGTGCTATTTGCACCGCCGCGTTCGGCCTGGATTGGGCCGCCTTGGCGCGCTCGGAGTTCACGCGTCCCCGTCTCTCGAACTCATGTATGTGACGCCCGTCACAGGGTTGTTAGTACCGCGGTCACAGCTAGCCGGGCAACTGACGGATATCTTGAACATTAACGGTTCTCTAACCACAGAACAGACCGGGCATCTGGCCCGATCCAGGGGACAACGAAGTGAAAACTATCGAATTTCCGGCTCCGCCCGCTGCCGCACCTTTTACCAATTCATCCGCGACAGCGGGAGGGGCCGATTCGCCGCAACCTTCTCCCAAGGAGGAGCGCCGTGCTGGAGGCAAGATGTCGAGAAACAAAGTGACCCTTGATGGCAATGAAGCCGTCGCTCACGTGGCGTATCACGTCAGCGAAGTTGCGGCCATTTATCCGATCACGCCCTCTTCTCCCATGGGAGAGTCGTCCGACGCGTGGGCGGCGGTTGGCGAAAAGAACATCTGGGGCACCGTTCCGAAAGTCATCGAGATGCAAAGCGAGGGCGGAGCGGCCGGCGCGCTGCACGGGGCTTTGCAGGCTGGCGCACTCGGCACGACGTTCACCTCATCGCAGGGCCTGCTGCTGATGATCCCCAACATGTACAAGATAGCTGGCGAGCTGACGAGCACGGTCATTCACGTAGCGGCGCGCGCCGTCGCTGCACAGGCACTGTCGATCTTCGGCGATCACCAGGACGTGATGGCCACGCGGCAGACGGGCTTCGCGCTGCTATCGTCGAATTCGGTGCAAGAAGCTATGGATCTGGCACTGGTTGCGCACGCTGCGACGCTGGAATCGCGAATTCCCTTCCTGCACTTCTTTGACGGTTTCCGCACCTCGCACGAAGTTTCCAAGATCGAAGAGTTGAGTCTCGACGACATGCGCGCCATGATCGATGACGACCTGGTACGCGCGCATCGTGAGCGTGCGCTCTCGCCTGATCATCCAGTGCTGCGCGGGTCGGCGCAGAACCCTGACGTTTACTTCCAGGGACGCGAGGCGGTCAACCCCTACTACCTCGCCTGCCCGACCATCGTGCAGAACGCGATGGATAGGTTCGCGGCAATCGTTGGCCGCCAGTACCACCTGTTTGAATACGTCGGCGCGCACGATGCGGAGCAAGTGATCATCATCATGGGGTCGGGCGCGGAAGCGGTCCACGAGACGGTGGATTACCTGACCGCGCAAGGCAAGAAAGTCGGCGTATTGAAGGTTCGCCTGGTGCGTCCGTTCTCGATCGAGCATTTCCTGCGGGCCTTGCCGAAAACGGTCAAGAGCATCGCCGTTCTGGATCGCACCAAAGAGCCGGGCAGCATTGGTGAACCGCTTTATCAAGATATCGTGACCGCCCTGATGGAAGGTTTTACGGCCGCCAAGGCTCCGATGGCCACCTTCCCGAAGGTGGTCGGTGGACGCTACGGGCTGTCGTCGAAAGAATTCACACCCGCCATGGTGGTCCGGATTTATGAAGAGTTGGCCAAGGCGACTCCGCAGAACCACTTCACCATCGGCATCAACGACGACGTGACGCATACCAGCCTGGCGTTCGATCCGACGTTTTCGACCGAGTCGTCGGAAACCGTACGCGCCATGTTCTTCGGACTGGGCGCGGATGGCACGGTGGGCGCCAACAAGAACACGATCAAGATCATCGGTGAAGATACCGATCTCAACGTGCAGGGCTACTTTGTGTACGACTCGAAGAAATCGGGCTCGGTCACGACGTCGCATCTGCGCTTCAGCAAGAAGCCGATCCATTCGACCTATCTCATCTCGTCGGCAAACTTCGTGGGCTGCCATCAGTTCAGCTTCATGGAGCGGCTCGACGTGTTGAGAGCGGCCGATCCGGGTTCAGTGTTTCTGCTGAACAGCCCGTTTGGACCTGACGAAGTCTGGGACAACCTGCCGCGCTCGGCGCAGAAGACCATCATCGAAAAGAAGCTGAAGTTTTATGTGATCGATGCGGTGGAAGTCGCGCGAGCAGCCGGAATGGGTGGACGCATTAACACGGTCATGCAGACCTGCTTCTTCGCCATAAGTGGCGTGCTGCAGCGGGACGAGGCTATTGCCAGCATCAAGAACTCGATCGAGAAGACCTATGGCAAGCGCGGAGAGTCCGTGGTGCGCAAGAACTTTGCGGCGGTCGATGCCTCGCTGGAAAACCTCCACGAGGTGAAAGTCCCCAACACGATCACCTCGAAGTTCGAGCTGCGGCCTGCGGTTCCGGCCAACGCGCCGGAGTTTGTGCGCAACGTTGAGAGCCTGATGATCTCCGGCGATGGCGACCTGATCCCGGTGAGCGCCATGCCGATCGACGGCACATTCCCTACAGCAACCACGCAGTGGGAGAAGCGCAACATCGCGCTTGAGATTCCGGTGTGGGACGAGCAGTTGTGCATCCAGTGCGGCAAGTGCGTGATGGTTTGCCCGCACGCTGTGATTCGCGCCAAGGTTTACGACTCGGCTGCGACCAATCACGCACCGGAAGGTTTCCAGACGGCGGCGCCCAAGTGGCGTGAATTCACAGACCTGAAGTACACGCTGCAGGTCGCCCCAGAGGACTGCACGGGTTGCGGGCTCTGTGTGGAAATCTGCCCGGCCAAGAGCAAGAGCGAAGCCAAGCATAAGGCGATCAACATGGAAGCCCAGCCTCCGCTGCGCGAGAAGTACAACGAGTACTGGAGCTACTTCCTGAGCATTCCAGAACTGTCGCGCGAGAAGCTGGCCCACGCGCAGGTCAAAGACGCACAGTTGCTGGAACCACTGTTCGAGTTCTCCGGCGCCTGCTCGGGCTGCGGCGAGACCCCGTACATCAAACTAATGACGCAGATGTTTGGCGACCGTGCGTTGATCGCCAACGCAACTGGCTGCTCGTCAATCTACGGCGGAAACCTGCCGACAACGCCATACAGCGTTAACAAAGAAGGCCGCGGGCCAGCCTGGTCGAACTCGTTGTTTGAAGACAATGCCGAGTTCGGCATGGGCATGCGTCTGGCAGTGGATAACCAGAAGGAATACGCGGAAGAGCTAGTGCAGCGGATGGCGTCGGTAATCGGCGAAGAGTTCGCCGTCGGCTTGCTGAGCGCCGACCAATCAACCGAGCCTGGCATCTTCGCCCAGCGCGAGCGAGTAAAGGCGCTGAAAGAGAAACTCGCAGGCAACAAGACACCCGCGGTTCTCGATCTGCTGGCCGTAGCTGATGAACTGGTCAAGAAGAGCGTCTGGATCATCGGTGGCGATGGCTGGGGCTATGACATCGGGTTCGGCGGACTGGATCACGTACTGGCCTCGACTGCCAACGTCAACATCCTGCTGCTCGATACCGAGGTTTACTCCAACACCGGCGGACAGATGTCCAAGTCAACACCGCTGGGTGCGGTAGCGAAGTTCGCGGCCGGCGGCAAACGCATCCCCAAGAAGGACATTGCCATGATGGCGATGAACTACGGGCGCGCCTACGTGGCCCACATCGCGATGGGCGGCAGCGACACGCAAACGATGAAAGCGTTCGCCGAGGCCGAGGCGCACGATGGGCCGTCGCTGATCATTGCCTACAGCCACTGCATCGCGCACGGCTATGACATGGTGCACGGAATCGAGCAGCAGAAGAATGCTGTGCTGTCAGGACACTGGCCGCTCTTCCGCTATAACCCCGGGCTGGCAAAAGAAGGCAAGAACCCCTTCCAGCTGGATTCACGCGCGCCGAGCATTCCGCTGGACAAGTACATCTACAACGAGGCCCGGTACACCATGCTGGTCAACAGCGATCCGGGAGAAGCCAAGCTCCTGCTGCATGAAGCGCAGGACAACGTTAACGAGCGCTGGAAGTTGTACCAGCACATGGCCGCCATGAGCTTCGAGAAATAGCGCCAAGGAGCGAGGAGAGAAACTGATGATCGACCTGACTACCAATTATCTTGGGCTGAAACTGAAGAACCCCATTGTTGTCTCAGCCTCGCCGCTGACTGAGAGGCTCGAAAACTTTGCGCGGCTGCAGGATGCAGGCGCCTCGGCTATTGTCATGTATTCGCTGTTCGAAGAGCAGATCGAGGCGGAGAGCGAGAACCTTGATGCCGCCATGGAGTACGGCGTCAACAGTTATGCCGAGTCCACGACCTATTTGCCCGATATGCCGAAGTACCAGATCGGCCCTGACCGCTATCTCGATTTGTTGCACAAGGCGAAGAGAGAGGTCGATGTGCCGATCATCGCCAGCCTGAACGGGAACTCGCGTGGTGGTTGGACGCGCTACGCGGAGTACATGGAGGAGGCGGGCGCAGACGCGTTGGAGCTCAACATCTTCAACATTCCTACTGATCCTTCGGTGACGGCTGAGCAACTGGAACATGGCTATTGCGAATTGGTTCGCGCCGTTCGCAAGGTTGTGAAGATCCCTGTGTCAGTTAAGCTCGGCCCGTATTTCACTTCGCCGGCAAACTTCGTAAAGCGATTGTCGGAAGCCGGGGCAGATGGCGTTGTCATCTTTAACCGCTTCTACCAGCCTGACTTCGACCTTGAGGAACTGGAGGTCACTCCGAACCTGGTACTGAGCAGTCCGCATGAGTTGCGACTGCGGTTGCACTGGGCAGCAATTCTGTATCACCAGGTCGAAACTTACATCGCCATCACGGGCGGAGTACACGATTCAACCGACGTGCTGAAATCGATGATGGCGGGTGCTCACGTGGCCATGCTGACTTCGGCGCTGCTGAAGTACGGAATCGAGCACATCGGCGTGGTCCTCGCGGGCCTGGAACGATGGATGGACGAGCACGAGTATCAATCGATCACGCAGATGCGTGGCAGCATGAGCCTGGTGAATATTGAGAATCCGACGGCATTTCTCCGCGGGAATTACCTGAAAATGCTGGGCTCGTACAAGTTCGGAGATGCGGGTTCGGCATTGCCAACGTTCTAGTTATCCCTTCGTCTGAAGTACAACGGCCGGATTCCCGATGGGAGTTCGGCCGTTTGTTCTCTGCAACTGACAACTACTTCAGCACGATCACGAGGGTACGGCCGTCGGTCTTGATCTCGCCGCCCGTGGCGGTCTTGGTTTGCTTGATCTGTTTGGGCCGATCCACGTATTCCGTGGCTTGCACCATCCCGGCCTGCTGCAGAGTCGAAGCGATGAAGTCTCGCTCACCATCTATCGCCGGATCGATCTTGTGGGTGATGGCGTTTTCTTTGCGGTTGTCTTTCTCGATTCCGACGTCGTGCGTGCCCGCGCCCGCCCAGAGGGTTTCACCTTTAGGTCCCTTGAACGGGGTCTGCCAGATGCGGAAGTGGTCGCGCTCGCCGATGACCTTCACGGCCTCGGCGCGGGCGTAGCCATAATCCTGCCCGCGGCCAAAGAGGAAGAGCGTGCTCATAGGGACGGTGACGTACGCCTGCTTCTGAAGGGTCGCAATCAGGGCGCTAACCACGGCATCCTGATTGGTCTTATCGGGAAGTATCCAACCCGCGGTCTTGAAGGCGTTGGTGACCTGCTTCTCGGAACCGACCAGCACGAAATTCACCAGGTCTCCTTCGTTTCCGCCGGGGGCAGCCTGGTCAGTCACGCGATAAGGCAGCTTCTGATCGACGATCGCAAATAGCGGCCTGAAATCATATTTGGTCGGATTGGAAGCGGCCGCGGGAGCTGCGGTGCGGTCGATATGAACGTCAAATTTTCCGGCAGTTGGCTTGCTGAATTGATCCTGGTTCACGCCTAGGTACAGGCGTCCGGCCGAGGATGCCGTGATGGTGCTATCGGGCCCGACGAGGAAGGGCGTTGCGGCCCGGTCGTTGCCGATCTGGCCGACCAGCGCGCCCCGTCCTGCGCTGGTGACGCTGAGCGCTCGTAGCGTGTCGGCCCATCCGCGTTGCGCTCCCTCGGGACCGACTCCGGCCTTGTCCTTGAAATCGACTGTCCCCTTGGCCGTGATGTGCAGCTTGTCGCCGGGGTTCACATCCATGCCGGTGTCGATCCAGGGAGTGTCGCCGTTGATGGTGACGTCGGCAGATTTTGCGGTAGCATTGGCGGCCGCCAGAGATGAACTGGCGCACAATAAAGGAAGCACGAGGAATGCTGCCTTCACAAACAATCGTGTTCGTCTCATCGGTCTCTGTGCTCCTTTCCACAGAAGTATAACCGTGACCCACGATTAAGGTCGCGAAACCGACGCAGATTTAGCGGACCGCTTCGCTGAACGCCATTTTGCCCAAATAAACTGGGTGGGACACCTTCGGAGTTTCGCTGGGCCCGTACACGGGATAAGGCGTGTTCTGCGCCTGCATGGGGAATCCCCAAACGTCACCATTGCGCATGTCTACGGCGACCTTCCCCCAGGTCGTGGTCCCATCGGATTTGCGGAGCGACACCATTCCCTGCTCGATGTGGAGGGGATAGGGCGAACCGTCCTGGGCCATGACCGTTGGCGGTTGCACCACCGGCCGGAAAGCGACGATTGCGACTAATACAGCGATAACCACCAGCAGCGATTTTACGAACCAATCCAGCTTCATGGGACCTCCCGACTCAACGTGACGCTCGGGGGCAATGCGGCCACCGGCATCGAGAGTCTATTCCTTCTTGAGAATTTAGCCCGTTTCGCGTGTGGGGTAAATGAATTCCGGCGCGGCTCGGATGCTAGATGATTACGACCCTCTGGTTACAGTCTTGTGCGTCACCGCATACGTTGCAGACTCGGCGGAGGGTACGAAAGCCGGTCAGCACGACTTCGGGAGCGCGATAGTGCGACTTGACCGGCTCGTCGCGCAGCAGGTCGGTGCTGAGGTACTTCTTGTTGTCGTCGGCGAAGACGGTGGCAACAATGGCGTCGTCTCCCAAGTCATCCTGCGCCTTTACGGCGGCCAGGAAATTCGCGCCTGAGCTGATGCCGACTGCAATGCCCAACTCGGCTGCCAGTTTCTGCGCCATCAGGATGGAATCGCCGTCGCTGACAGCGATCACGGGATCGAGGTCATCGAGTTGCAGGATCGCGGGAACAAACTCATCGGAGATGCCCTGGATGCGGTGGTGTCCCACCTTGCAGCCGGTCGAGAGGGTCGGTGACTCCGAGGGCTCGACTGGGTAAACGCGAGTGGCGGGGTTCTGTTGCTTCAGGTAGCGGCCGACACCCATCACGGTTCCACCGGTACCAACCCCGGCTACAAAGGCATCGGCGGTCAGTCCTTCGGACTTGAGCTGCAGATAGAGTTCGGGGCCGGTGGTCTGGGCGTGGGCTTCGACGTTGGCGGTGTTGGAAAACTGGCGCGGCAGGAAGACGTCTTCGCGCTCCATCGCCAGATCTTCCGACATGCGGATGCTGCCCAGGAATCCGCCTTGCTGCTTGGTCACGGGAACGATGTTCGCTCCCAGGCTGTGAATGAGGTCCATGCGCTCGCGGCTCATCCAGTTGGGCATGAAGATCGTGACCGGGTGCCCGAGCGCGCGTCCCACGGCCGCGAAGGCGATGCCGGTATTGCCGCTGGTGGCTTCGGCAATGGTGTCGCCCGGGTGCAGGTGGCCTTCGGCGTAGGCCTTGCGGATGATGTGGAGCGCCATCCGGTCTTTGATGCTGCCGGTAAGGTTCATCTGCTCGCTTTTGGCGAAGATGGTGCGCCTGTGGCCTCGCACTTCATACTCAATGGCGAGCAGAGGGGTGTTGCCGATCAGGCGCTCGAGCGCGCGGAGGCGGCTGGCGATGGATGGCGTGGTGGTTGGAACTGTAGTGGCCATTAGGGTGACATCTAGCAGTTTGCACGGAGGCGGCGGCGGTTGCGAGAGTGTTTGTCACAGGTACTTGTGACGAGGATCGCCGAGTGGTAATTGCGAATTCACGACTATTTAGAATCAAAGGTTTGGAAGGAAATTGTTCGCATGTAATTGATAAATATATAAGTTATACGTATCCATGTCTGCCCGTAGGAGTTAGGTGGCATTATTTTCGCTGGATGTTCGCTTTTACTACCACAAGGGCTAAAGTGGTCGATGGATCGGCGCACGTCTATGCAAGGCCGAAGCGGTGTTCCACCCGGCGATTGCCGGTGCGATTCGGGTTTTCAACGAGCCTTTTCTTGGCCCGCAGCCTAGGCACGGACGGGCGAGAGACACCAACCCCCTTGCCCTCACGAAACATGTTTTACCGAACTTCAGTCCGGTCGGATAGGACGTAGGACACAGAGGCGGGTGATAAGGCAGAACGGTTGACTCAAACGCTCCGTGGGGTCTAGCTTAGTCAAACATGCGGTTAGCAAGACCAATATTTCTGGCAGTGCTCGCACTCATTCTCGCTACGTATGCGGTCGACTGCGGTGCGACCATGACGCCAGACCAAGCGATGCAGTGCTGCAATTCCATGCCTTGCTCGTCGCATGGTCACGATCGCCAGGATTGCTGTAAGACGATGCCATCCATGAGCGCCCCTTACGTGCAGACGCCGTCCGTACGTGGACCGTCTTTCTCTCCGGTTCTATTTGCGTCGATGCCGCCAACCGTCGAATCCCCTGACTTAGCATCTTGCACCAACACCATCGCAGCGGACTTTCACGCTCCGCCCATTTCCAACTCAACAGCCCTCAGGCCTCTTCGTATTTAGCCAATCCTCCAGTCATTTCCCGACTCATGCGGACTAGTGTGCTTGGGAACCGCCATCGTTGCTGGAGGGAAAAATCGTGCGACATCGAAAAACCATCGCGTGCGGGTGGCTAACGCTCGTCGTGTTGGTTTGTTCTGCGACAGTCAACGCGCAAGGGCCGGCA
>Ga0070766_10000308_pt1 | contig 20849 bp, 22 predicted proteins | sample HubBroMetageWFT6_FD_69782 | JGI IMG/M metagenome (GOLD analysis project Ga0070766, IMG submission 69782) | Warmed and freeze-thawed soil microbial communities from the Hubbard Brook experimental Forest, New Hampshire - Hubbard Brook CCASE Soil... | ecosystem: Environmental > Terrestrial > Soil...
CCTCAACACCTGGATGTTCACCCAGCCGGTTCTCGCCGAGAGCCGCCGCGCGGTCGCGTTCGACCTGCCCGGCCACGGCGGCTCGGTGAAGCAGCTCGACGACGCGGGCGCGGAGAGTTTCGCGGCCGATATCGAGCGTGCGCTTGCCGTCCTCGGCATCGAGCGGGTGCATCTGGTCGGGCACTCGATGGGCGGCGCCATCGCCGCCGTCGTAGCAAGGCAACAGCCGCAACGTGTCGCGTCGCTAACCCTTATCGCCCCGGCCGGGCTCGGGCCGGCGATCAACGTCGATTTCATCAATGGCTTCGTCCGGGCGCAGCGACGCCGGGAGATGCAGGACGTGCTCGCCCTCCTCGTCCACGACCCGGCCCTCGTCAGCCGCGCCATGGTGGAGGATGTGTTGCGCTACAAGCGGCTCGATGGGGTAGCAGCAGCCCTCGAGACGATCGCCCGCGCCTGGTTCCCTGATGGCGGTCAGGCCGTCGATATTCACCCCGAACTCGCCGATCTGCCTATCCCCGTGCAGATCATCTGGGGCCGCGACGACCGGATCATCCCGGTCGCGCATGCCGAAGCGCTCGCTGGCCGCGTGCCGGTGCATATCCTCGACGCGGTTGGCCACCTGCCGCACATGGAAAAATCCGGCGAGGTCAACCGCCTGATCGCCCGATTTATCGCGGCGGAATAGCCTCAGACAGCGAGCCGCCAGCTCCCGTCCGGGTGGCGGTCGAGCAGGGTGCGGCCGCGGCCCCACGGCTCGGTGGTGACGCCGCGGACATGCAGCTCCAGATGGTCGGCCGTGACCCTGACCGCGATCAGGCTGGCGGCGAGCTTGCCGTCCGGATCGTCGTAGGTCGAACCCCGAAACCGGCTCTCGACCTCGGGCCGCGCGTCGATCAGTTCGGCCCGGCCGGCGAGAGCGACGTATGCATTCCCTGAATTGTGCTGGTAGGCGAGGGTGACGCGCCCCGTCCGGCGGATTTCCAACGATTTTCGACCGATCCGCGGGGTCAGAAACCAGCGGGTCCAGAAATCCTCTCCCGGGCCGCTGGGCTGCGCCTTGACGACGCGGGCGTTGGCGTCGCCGTTTCCCGCGGCCGTCACGACCCAGCAAAACGGTACTTCGGAGATCGTTTCGCGGGCTGCGGCGAGCAGCCGCTCGATCTCTGCCTCTGGTGCCGCATGGCGTAGTGCTGTCTCGGGCATGGGATGCCTCTTCGCAGCCGATACGCCGCATCATAGCAGATCTTGATCGATCATTCTAGAATAGATATTCTAGATTGATGGGGCGGCCGAAATACGATGACGCAGACTTCCTCGATGCCGCCTTGGCGATCACCGCCGAACGCGGCCCGGGCGCGGTGACGGTCGGATCGATTACCGCTCGTCTCGAAGCGCCGGTCGGCTCGTTCTATCACCGCTTCGCCTCGCGCGATCTGCTGTTAGGCGAGCTCTGGCTGCGAACCGTGCTCGAATTCCAGCAGGGGATCACAGCCGCGATCGACGCCGGCGATGGGTTGCGGGCGGCGCTGCACACGCCGGCCTGGGTGCGTGAGCATCTCGACGAGGCCCGCCTGCTGCTGCTCTATCACCGCGATGATTTTGTCCACGGCGGGTGGCCCGAGGCTCTGCGTAGCGGAGTCGTCGCGCAGACCGAGCGGATGGAGGGGGGCTTTGCGCGATTCGCCCGGCTGGTCTTTGGCCGCGACGAAGCGGATGAAATCAGGCGATCCCAGTTCCTGCTTGCGGAGGTGCCGGTCGCCGCGGTCCGCCAGCATCTCCAGCGCCGCGAACCGCCGCCGCCGATCGTCGACGAAATGATCGCGATCACCTATCACGCGATTGTCGCCGACTACCGCGCCCGCACGATTCGGTGAGGGCGCGCTATTGACAACCGTACGCATCTTCCCATTTGAGCACGAACCAAGAACATGGCGGTGAGTAAGGTTCCGATTGTGCGCTGGCCGAGGCGCTCGGGAAAGACGCGGTGGTCGGGTAAGCAAGCATGCGGCGGTCCTGTATTTTTCCTGTATTAGCAGGTGAAACAGGTGGACCGCGGGCGATCTGTCGCAGTTGCAGCGCGCCCGACGGCAAACGCTGACTCCCGAAATGAAATGGGCTTTCACCGTTTCGTCAGATGACGCCGGTAGAGTGGCGGCATCGGGCCGTTCTTGTTAAAAGGGCGCCGCTGCGGCGCGAGCATCGCGGCAAGGAGAAGTGTCGTGCGGGTCGCGACGGTCGAGCGCAACACCAAGGAGACGCGGATCAAGGGCCGGGTCGCGCTCGACGGCAGCGGCGCGTCCGAGATTTCGACCGGCATCGGCTTTCTCGACCACATGCTGGACCAGCTGGCCAAGCACAGCCTCTTGGACATCACGCTGAAGGCCAAGGGCGACCTGCACATCGATTTCCATCACACCACCGAGGACACCGGCTATGTGATCGGCGAGGCGGTGTCGAAGGCACTGGGCGACCGCGCCGGCATCCAGCGCTATGGCTCCGCGATGATCCCGTTCGACGAGACCTTGACCCGGGTCAGCGTCGACGCCTCGAACCGGCCTTATCTGGTTTGGAAGGTCGGCTTCTCGCGGCCGAAGCTCGGCGAGATGGACACCGAATTGTTCAAGGAATGGTTTCAGGCCTTCGCCCAATCGGCCGGGCTGACTCTGCACATCGAGAACCTCTACGGCGACAACAACCACCATATCGTCGAAAGCTGCTTCAAGGGGCTGGCACGCGCCTTGCGGCAGGCGGTCGAGATCGATCCGCGCCGCGCCGGCGCGATCCCCTCGACTAAGGGCACCCTCGGCGGCAGTTCGGCTTGAGAAGAGAAATTTCTGTGCGCGAGCCCTTTCCTGTCATCCGCGGGATTGACCCGCGGACCTCCCAGATCGCCGGGTCGCGCCCGGCCATGACGTGTTCTAATAGGCGGGCATGACCACCGCGATCGTCGATTACGGGTCCGGCAATCTGCGCTCGGCCGCCAAGGCATTCGAGCGTGCGGCCGCGGAGAGTGGCGTCGCCGGGCCGATTCTGGTGACGAGCCGGCCGGAAGAGGTCGCCGGCGCGGAGCGCGTCGTGCTGCCCGGGGTCGGCGCCTTCGCCGATTGCCGTCGCGGCCTTGCCGCCGTGCCTGGCCTGGAAGCGGCGGTCGTGGAGGCCGCGATTGGCCGCGGCCGGCCGTTTCTCGGCATCTGCGTTGGCATGCAGCTGATGGCGCAGCGCGGCCGCGAATTCGAGACCGTCGAGGGCCTCGGCTGGATCGCCGGCGAAGTGCGGGCGATCGACCCGGTAAGCCCTCCTGGAGAGCGCGCGCTCAAAATCCCGCATATGGGCTGGAACGAGCTGATCATCCGCGCCGACCATCCGGTGCTCGACGGGCTCGCCGCGGGCACGCACGCCTATTTTGTGCACGGCTTCGCGCTGCGCCCGGCGGACCCGGCCGATCTCCTCGCCGAGACCGATTACGGCGGCCTGCTTGCCGCGGTCGTCGGGCGTGACAATCTGATCGGTACGCAGTTCCACCCCGAGAAAAGCCAGGGCGCGGGGCTGCGGTTGATCGCGAATTTTCTGGGGTGGCGGCCATGAGCGAGACCCAGGTGTTCGGCAAGGTCAGGATCGAACGCCTGGCCCAGTATTCCGGCACCGATCTCGACGATCTCTGCGAAGCGACCGAGAGCGCCATTGTCGAGGGCGGCGGTTTCGGCTGGCTCAAGCCACCGCCGCGGCACGTGCTCGAGAGTTATTGGAAAGGCGTGCTGCTGGTTCCCGAGCGCCGCCTCGTCGTCGGCCGGCTCGACAGGGTCATCGCCGGCTCCGTTCAGCTCTCGCGCGCGCCCCGCAACAACGAGGCGCAATCGATGGCCGGCACGGTGACCGGCGCCTTTGTCGCGCCGTGGGCGCGCGGCCACGGGATCGGCCGGCACATCGTCCAGGAAGTCGAGCAGCTGGCACGCGAGCTGGGGCTTGCCGTGTTGAACCTCGACCTCCGCGACACGCAGCGCGCGGCGATCCATCTCTATGAAACCCTGGGATACCGGCGCTGGGGCACGCATCCCTTCTACGCCGTCGTCGACGGCCAGTTCGTGCCGGGGCACTATTATTACAAGCGCCTGGACGAGCCTGCCCGGTGATCCTCTATCCGGCGATCGACCTGAAGGACGGCGCCTGCGTCCGCCTCGTCCACGGCGAGATGGCGAGCGCCACCGTATTCAACGACAATCCGGCGGCGCAGGCCCGCGCCTTCGCCGAAATGGAGTTTCAGTGGCTCCACATCGTCGATCTCGACGGCGCCTTCGCCGGCCGATCGGTCAATGGCGAGGTGGTGCGGGCGATCCGCCGTGCTGTCGATCTGAGGATCCAGCTTGGTGGCGGCATCCGCGACCGCGCGATGATCGACCGCTGGCTCGATCTCGGGATTGACCGGGTCGTGCTCGGCACGATCGCGCTGCGCGATCCGCCCCTGGTGCGGCTGGCGGCGGCCGATTACCCGGGCCGGATCGTCGTCGGTATCGACGCGCGCGACGGCAGGGTCGCGGTCGAGGGCTGGGCCGAGACCAGCGAGATCGGCGCGGTCGAGTTGGCGCGCCGCTTCGCCGATGCCGGGGTCGCGGCGATCGTCTACACCGACATCGCTCGCGACGGCGCGCTGACCGGTGTCGATGCCGTCGCAATTGGGGCCTTCGCCCGCCAGATCGGTATCCCGGTCATTGCCTCTGGCGGGGTCGCCAGCATGGCCGATATCGCCGCGCTGCAGGTGCGCGAGACTGACGGCATCGCCGGCGTGATCTGCGGCCGGGCGCTGTACGATGGTCGGATCGATCCGAAAGCGGCGCTGCGCCTTCTGGCGGGGTCTGCCCAGGGGATATCGGCATGCTGAAGATGCGGGTCATCCCTTGCCTCGACGTCAAGGACGGGCGGGTCGTCAAGGGGGTCAACTTTGTCGATCTGACCGATGCCGGCGACCCGGTCGAGCAGGCGCGTGTCTACGACCGCGAGGGCGCCGACGAGCTGTGCTTTCTCGACATCACCGCCAGCCATGAAGGCCGCGACACGCTGTACGACGTGGTCCGCCGCACCGCCGAGCAATGCTTTATGCCGTTGACCGTCGGCGGCGGCGTGCGCACGGTCGAGGACATCCGCACGCTGCTGCTGGCCGGCGCCGACAAGGTCTCGATCAACACCGCCGCCGTGGCGCGCCCCGAATTCGTCCGCGAGGGCGCCGAGAAATTCGGCAGTCAGTGCATCGTCGCCGCGATCGACGCCAAATCGGTCGGCCCCGGCAAATGGGGTGTCTTCACCCATGGCGGGCGGCGGCCGACCGGTCTCGACGCGATCGAATGGGCCTGTCGCCTGACCGATTACGGCGCCGGCGAAATCCTCTTAACCTCGATGGACCGCGACGGCACCAAATCGGGCTTCGACATCGCGCTGACCCGCGCCGTCGCCGATGCGGTGAGGGTGCCGGTCATTGCCTCGGGCGGGGTCGGCACCCTGGATCATCTCGTCGAGGGCATTCGCGACGGCCACGCCACCGCCGTGCTCGCCGCCTCGATCTTCCATTTCGGCACTTTCCGCATCGGCGAAGCCAAGGCACATCTCGCCGCCCGCGGGATTCCGATGCGGCCCTAAAGATGGCTGAGCCGCGTTTTTTCTCGTCATTCCCGCGCAAGCGGGAATCCAGGGCAAGCAGCGAGACTTTGCCCCTGGACCCCCGCTTTCGCGGGGGTGACGAGTGGGACTGAGGCACCATGGCCGAAGCTCTGGGGGAGGCGCTTGAGCGGTTGTGGCAGGTCATCCAATCGCGCCGGGGCGCCGACCCCGAGGCCTCTTATACTGCCAAGCTGTTCGCGCGCGGCCGCGCCAAGATCGCGCAGAAGCTCGGCGAGGAGGCGATCGAGGCGGTCATCGAGGGGGTCAAGGGCGATCGCGCTGCGCTGACCGGCGAAAGCGCCGATCTGCTTTATCATCTGCTGGTGCTGTGGGCCGAGGTAGGGATCAGTCCGACTGATGTCGCCGAGGAGCTGGCGCGGCGCGAGGGTACTTCCGGCATCGCCGAAAAGCGCGGCCGCAAGGCGTAGCTTATCGGAGCCGCTGCGGCAGGGTGGCGATAGCGTTGTCGAGCAGCGCGCCACCGCGGTTTTCGTCCATTTCCGCGGCGATGACATCGCGGGCAGCCGAGATCGCGACGTCGACCGCGACGGTGCGGATCTCGTCGACGGCCTTGGCCTCTGCCTGCGCGATTCGTTCTTCGGCGAGCCGCTGGCGGCGCTCGAGCGCTGCCTGCAGGTCGCGCGCCGATTGTGCGGCAATGCGCTCGGCCTCTTCCTGCGCATGCGCGACGATCGCCTGCGCCTCGGCCGCGGCCTCGCCTTCCTTTCGCCGATATTCGGCCAGGAGCTGCTCGGCCTCATCGCGCAGCCGGCGCGCCTCGTCGAGCTCGCCCTTAATGCGCATCGTCCGCTGGTCGAGCATGCCGACGACCGCCCGTCGCGCCGGCTTCCACACCGCGATGGCGAAGACCACGACGGCGACGAGGACCCAGAATTCCGGATCGCGCAGGAGATGCATCAGTGCGCCTCAGCGGCGAGAGAGCGATCGACCGCCGCCGTCATCCGGGCGATTTCGGGTGCCGAGCCGATCAGCTTTTCCACCACTGCCCGGCCGACATCGACCGCGACGCCGCGAACCTCGGCAAGCGCTTCTTCCTTGCTCGCGACGATGCGGCGCTCCGCCGCCTCGATCTGCGCCGTCAACTCGGCCGCCAACACTCGCTGGCGTTCGGCGGCTTCGGCCGCCATCCGATCGGTGGTGGCCTTGATTGTCGCCTGCGCCTGCGCGCGTGCGTCGGCCAGCGCCTTCTGGTAGGCGGCGCTCGCGGCCTCCGCCTCGGATTTTAGCCGGGCCGCGCGGTCGAGATCGTCCTCGCGACGCCGCCGGCGCGCGTCCATGATCGCCCTTATACGCGGCAGCCCCAGGGTCGCCATCAGCACGTACAGCACGACGAACCAGATGGCGAGCCATACCAGCTGCGGCGTGAAGGTGGAGAAGTCGAGTTGCGGCATTTGCCGGCCGAGTCCTCGGCGCCTGAGCCCGAAGCGGTCCTAGAATACAAACAGGATCAGAAAGGCGATAGCCAGGCCGAACAGTCCCGTCGCTTCCGCCAGCGCGAAGCCGAGGAAGGCAAACGGCTGTACCTGCGCCTGCGAAGCCGGGTTGCGCGCCACTGAACTGATCAGCGCGGAAAACACGTTGCCGATGCCGACGCCGGCACCGACGAGTGCGATGCAGGCGAGGCCCGCACCGATCATTTTGGCGGAAGCGAGATCCATGTTCGTGTTCCCTTTCGAGGATTAGCGAAGCCGTTTAGTGGAGATGCAAGGCGTCGCGCAGGTAAAGACAGCTAAGGATCGCAAAAACGTAGGCCTGCAGCACCGCGACGAGAAGCTCCAGGCCGACGAGCGCGATGTTGATGCCCAGCGGCAGGATGGCGAAGATGCCGACGCTGGCGGCGAAGCCGCCGAAGATCGCCAGCATCGTGTGGCCCGCCAGCATGTTGGCGAAGAGCCGGATCGACAAGGTGAACGGGCGGATGAAATAGGACAGGAGCTCGATCGGCACGAGCAGGACGAGGAGCACCAACGGCACGTTCTCCGGTACGAACAGCCTGAGGAAATGCCAGCCATGCTTGACGATGCCGATGATGGTCACGCCGATGAATACGACAGCGGCAAGCGCAAAGGTGACGATGATGTGGCTGGTCACGGTGAAGCTGTACGGGATCAGCCCCAGCAGGTTCGCGAACAGGACGAACATGAACAGCGTGAAGATGAATGGGAGAAACGCCTCCGCGCCTTGGCCGGCATTGGTATCGACCATGTCGGCGACAAATTCGTAGAGCATCTCGGTAACCGACTGCCAGCGGCCCGGCACGAGCGCCCTCTTGCGCGTGCCAAGCATGACGAGCGCGGTGATCAGCACCACCGCGATCGTCATCAGCAGCGCGGAGTTGGTGTAGGAGACGTCGAGCTTGCCGATATGGAGCGGGACGAGGCGCTCGATCGTGAACTGCTCGAGAGGCTTAAGCTCTATCGCCACGTTATTGCTCGTCCTCGTCCCAATCTTCCTTCGCCGGCTTTCCCCCGGCGGCGCCCTCATCCAGCCGCCGGTAACCGACCGGCGTGTTGATCCCGGCGACGGCGCGGTAGACGCTCAACATCCCGGCACCGACCCCGAGAAAGAACAGCACGATCGTCCCCCATGGGCGGGTCCCCGCCCAGCTGTCGATCGCCCAACCCAACCCGGTCGCCACGACTACCGCAACCACGAACTCGATGCCGATTCGGAAGCCCAACCCCATCCCTTGCTGCAAGGCAGCATTATCCGGGGCCGCCACTGGCTCGCCGTCTCGCCTCGATCGCGCCTGGTCGAGCCGCTTGCCAAGCCGCGCCAAGGGGTCTGGCGACTCGCCTTCGCTCATTTAAGGGAGCGCAACACCGATTCGATCCCGGCCGCCGCGGCCGGAACGGCGCGCACCATAGTGAGGCGGGGACTCGCTGTCAACCGTGGCAAGGATGGGCCTGCCCCGGTCTTTTATGTAATTTCAATGACATAATGATCGAAGCGCACGGTCCAGGAAGGAAGCTTATGCGGTCTGCCGAAGCTCGGCGGCGCGGACGAGGTCGACCGAGACGAGCTGCGATACGCCCCGCTCCGCCATCGTCACGCCGAACAGCCGGTCCATGCGCGCCATCGTCACGCGGTGATGCGTGATCAGCAGAAACCGGGTGTCGGTGGTGTCGGCGATATCGGCGACAAGGCGGCAGAAGCGATCGACATTGGCGTCATCAAGTGGCGCGTCGACCTCGTCGAGCACGCAGAGGGGCGCCGGATTGGTCAGGAACACGGCGAAAATCAGCGCGATCGCGGTCAACGCCTGCTCGCCGCCCGACAGCAGCGACAGGGATTGCAGGCGCTTCCCTGGCGGACTCGCCATGATTTCGAGCCCGCATTCGAGGGGGTCGCCATCGCCGGCCCAAGCAAGCTCCGCCTTGCCGCCGCCGAACAACCGAACGAACAGCTCGCCGAAATGCTCATTCAGGTGCTCGAACGCAGCGACCAACCGGTTGCGGCCCTCCTGGTCGAGCGTGCCGATCCCCCGGCGCAGCCGTGCGATTGCCTCGGTCAGGTCGGCGCGCTCACGCGCGAGCCCGGAGTGGCGCGTCTCCGCCTCGGCCATTTCCTGCTCGGCGATCAGATTGACCGGCCCGATCGCATCGCGCTCGCGCAGCAGCCGGTCAAGCCTGACGGCGACCTCGCTGCTGTCGGCCGATGCCGCGCCGGGTTGGTCGCTCAAGGTCGTTGCCAATTCCTCGGGAGGAACGCCGAGCCGCTCCAGGATTTCCGCGCGCAGCCGAGATACCGCTTCGGCGGCGCCGTCGCGCTGCGCCTCCAGCCGGGCGCGGCCCTCGCGCGCCTCGGCCAGGGCTCGCTCTGCCGCGCGCGCACGCTCCGCCGCCTCGCGCAGCCGCGTTTCGCCTACGGCAAGCGCGTCTTCGGCGGAGCGTTGCTCGGCGGCCTTTTCGACGGCGCTGCGGGCAAGCGCCTCGCTCTCGGTGGCAATCGCCGCGGGACGCTCGGCCAAGGCAGCAAGCTCGGCGCCGAGCGCCGCCTGCCGCTCGCCGAGGACCGCGTGTTGCGCCGCGGCACCGTCGCGCCGCCGGCGCCACGATTCTTCCTCGGTGGCGAGCCCGGCGAGGCGCTGCTTTCGCGCGTCGGCGTCGCGGGCGAGCCGGTCGAGCACCGCACGCGTCTCGCTTTCGTGACGGCGCGCCGCTATTGCCTGTTCTCGTGCCGATTCCAGCCCGGTCCGCGCCAAGGCGGGGTCGGGCAGGATCGCCAGCGCACGCTCGGCCTCAGCCGTCTGCCCGCCGAGCTCGCGCGATTCGGCGGCGATTTTGTCGATCGTCTCGTTCAGCGCTGCAAGGCGGCTCTCTGCCGCCAGGGCGCGGCGCGTCAGCTCGGCCTCGGCGTCGCGCGCCTGAGCGAGGCGCGCTTCGGCGGCGCGGAGTTGGGCCACCGCGCTGCGCTCGGCGGACAACGCTTCGTCGCGCGCGGCCCGAGCGGTGGCAGCTGCCTCGGCGGCATGACCGGCGATCACAGCGGCAAGCTCGATTTCGCCGGCAAGGACATTGAGCCGGTTGCGCTGGCGCAGCCGCTCCGCCGTTGCGGTCGAATCGGGTTTCAGCCGGACAAATCCGTCCCAGCGCCACAGCCGCCCGTCGCGATCGACGACGCTTTGGCCGGGTTCGAGCGCCGGCTGCAACCGCCAGCCCGCCGCCTCGCTCTCGACCCAGGCGGCCCGGGTCAGCCGGCGTGCCAGGGCGGGCGGAGCGCCGACCGCGCCGGCAAGCGGATGCGCGCCGTCGGGCAGCGGGGCAGGGGAGAGCGGCGCCAACTCGAGCCAGCCGGCACTTAGCTCGCTCGCGGCTTGCGTATCCGGCGGCAGTTGCGGCGCCGTCAACTCGCCGTCGAACAGAGCGGCCGTCGCCGCCTCGAACCCTTCGGTGACCTGAAGCAGCGACAACATCGACGCGCCGTCACCGGTTTCCGCCTCCGCCGGCGCGACGATCTTTTCGAGCGCATCGGCTTCGGCCTTGAGGTGGGCGAGCGCGCGCTCGGCCTCGCGCGCCGTGTCGACGGCCTGCGTCTCGCGATCCTGACACGCCGCGAGCCGTTCGCCGCAAGCTGCCGCCGCGGAGCGCCCGGTTTCGAGCTGCGTCGCCGCTTCGGCAACCGCCGCGGCGGCTTGTGCCAGAGCTTCCGGCGGAACCAGGGTCGCAGCGAGCGCGGCGCGTTGCTGCTCGCTGTCTGCCAGCCTGGCCTGCAGCCGGCCCTGGCGCTCGGCCAGATCGCGGGTTTGCCGTTCGAGCGCGGCGCGGCGCGCCTCGCCGGTGGCGCAGGCTTCGGTCATCTGCTGCAGGCCGGTTTCCGCCCCGGCAAGCTCTCCACTGGCGGCATGATGCCGGCCTTCAGCGTCGGCCTGCTGCCGGGCCGCGGCCTCGGCGGCGCTCTGCAGGCCCTGCCGCTCTTCGGCGAGCCGGGCAAGCGCGGCTTCGGCGTCGGCGAGATGTTCAGCCTCGCGCTCCCGATCCGCCTGGACTTGTGTCAGCCGCTGCTCGGCCTCGGCCCGCGCGGCGACGATCCGGCCCAGCTCCTGTTCGAGCGCCTCGCGCGCATGCGCGATGCGCTGCGCGGCCGCGGCTGCGGCGGCCTGAGCCATGCGCAGCGCCGGTAACACCGCTTCGGCTTCGGCACGGTTGCGTTCCGCGGCGACAGCCTCCTCGGTCGATGCTGCGACCGTGCGCTCGGCGGCGCGTAATTCGCCGGCAATCCGCTCCGCTTCGGCGATCGCGGTCCGCCATCGACGGTCGAAAAGCTGCGCCTCGGTAAGGCGGATCTGCTCGCCGAGCCGACGATAGCGTTGCGCCTGCCGCGCCTGTCTCTTCAGGCCATCGATCTGCGCCGAAAGGGTCGCGATCACATCGTCGAGCCGGGCGAGGTTGTTCTCCGCGGCGCGCAGCTTCAGCTCAGCCTCGTGCCGGCGGGCATGGAGACCGGCGGTCCCGGCCGCCTCGTCCAGCAGGAGCCGGCGTTCCTCCGGCTTGGCCCCGACCAGCGCGCCGATCCGCCCCTGGCTGACCAGCGCCCCGGAATGTGGCCCGGTCGCGGCATCGGCGAACAGCAGCTGCACGTCGCGCGCGCGCACTTCGCGGCCGTTGATGCGATATGACGAACCGCCGCCGCGGGCGATACGGCGGGCCACTTCAACCGTCGTGCTTTCGTTGTAGGCGAAGGGAGCGTCGCGCGCGCTGTTGTCGAGCGTCAACATGACCTCGGCGAGATTGCGCGCCGGGCGGCCTGCGGAACCACCAAAGATGACATCGTCCATCTCGCCGCCGCGCAGCCGCTTCGCCGAGGCCTCGCCCATGACCCAGCGCAATGCCTCGACGAGATTCGATTTGCCGCAGCCGTTCGGCCCGACGATGCCGGTGAGCCCAGGCTCGATCGCCAGCTCGGTCGGCTCGACGAAGGATTTGAAGCCGGTGAGGCGGAGCCGCTCTACCTGCATCGACCCAGCATCATTCAGCCATCACGATTTAGCCGCCAACCCGGACAGGAGCTGGTCGAACGCCTCGACCGTCGGGTCGCCGTTGTATTTGGTGCCGTTGATAAAAAAGGTCGGGGTGGCGTCGACCCCCAGATCCTGCGACGCGGTCAGCCGACTTTGCGCGACCTGGTCCTCGAGCTTCTTGTCGCTGATGCAGGTCTTGAACTCCTTGTCGCCGACGCCGCCGAGCTTGGCCAGGCGTTCAAGGGCGGCGCGGTAATCGCGCTGGGTCACCCACTTGTCCTGGTCCGCAAAGAAGGTATCGACCAGCGGATAGAACCGGTCGGGCGGGGCGCAGCGCGCAACCATCGCCGCCCGCATCGCCGGTTCGTCGAGCGGAAAATCCCGCAGGATCAACTTGGCCTTACCGGTGTCGACCCACTTCTCCTTGAGCTTCGGCAGCACTTCCTTCTCGAAATGGGCACAGTGCGGGCAGGTCAGCGAGGCATACTCGATGATCGTGATCGGCGCATCGGGCTTGCCGAGAATGCGGTCCTGCGGGGTCGGCGCCAGCAGGTTCGCAGCATTCCCGGCGGGCTTCGAGGACGTCTGCGCTGCTGCCGGGTCGACCCCGGCGAGCGTCAGCACAGCGACCAAGGCGAACCACATTTCCCGCATTTGTTCGTCCCTTCCTACTAGATGTTGATGCTAACCCCTTTACAGCGGTGGCGCAACGATGCCGCCAGCCTCAGCGGCGGCGCCTTCCCATAGCCACGACGCTGTGGCCGAGACGAGCGAGCGCCGCCCGCAGTTCCGGGTCGGAAACCGCCGCCAGCTGACCGTCGAGCGCGCGAGCCTCGTCGCCGGAGAGCGGCAGCGGCGGTGCCGGTCGCCGCGGCGACGGCATCGGCAGCGGTCCCTGCACCAGAACGATTCGGAGGACCGCGTCTCGCCCGAGAAACAGATTTATCCGCTCGATGACGGAGGGGGCGCGGTGCTGGATTTCGAGCGCCCGCTCGGAGGCGACGCGCAGTTTCAGCACGCCGTCGCGGCTCAGAGCGTCGGGCCAGGTCGCGGCGGCCGATTCGGCGCCGATGATGGCAGGCCAGTCCGCCTTCAGCCGGGCCAGAGTACCGCCGCCCCGGGCAACGATCGGGGCCGCGATTCGCGAGACGGCGCCGCCGAGCGCACGCAACCCGGGGCGGCGCTCGCCCTCGGGCGCCTTGCCCGCTAGTGTCGAGTTTTCGCTGCCCGCGTTGCCTCGGCTCATGTCGATTCGATCCGACTCACTCTCGCTCCATGAACCAACTCGGCCGCTACCCAAGCCGGCCGCGCTGCTCGCCTGGTATGACCACCACCGCCGCGATCTGCCCTGGCGCTCGCCGCCCGGCCAATCCGCCGATCCCTATCGGGTCTGGCTCAGCGAGATCATGCTCCAGCAAACCACAGTCGCGACGGTCGGCGCCTATTTTGACCGATTCGTGGCGCGCTTTCCCGATATTCGCGCGCTGGCCGCCGCCTCGCTCGACGAGGTGCTGCATCTCTGGCAAGGGCTCGGCTATTACGCCCGTGCCCGCAATCTCCATGCCTGCGCCCGCGCCATCGTCGAGCGGCATGGGGGACAGCTCCCTAGCGATCCGGCTCAGCTGCGCGCGCTGCCAGGGATCGGCGACTATACCGCGGCGGCGATCGCCGCCATCGCCTTTGACTATCGCGCCGCCGCGGTCGACGGCAATGTCGAGCGGGTAATGGCGCGGCTCTTCGCAGTGTGCGAGCCGCTGCCGGAGGCGAAGCCTCGTCTCAGGGCGCTTGCCGCCGCGCTGGTGCCGAACGCGCGCGCCGGCGATTTCGCCCAGGCGCTGATGGATCTCGGTGCGGTTGTCTGCACCCCGCGCCGGCCGCGCTGCATGCTGTGCCCGTGGCGCGAGGTTTGCGCCGCGGCAGCGGCGGGGGTAGCGGAGAATTTGCCGCAGCAAGCCGAAAAGCCGGAACGGCCGCTGCGGTATGGCGTCCTGTTCTGGATCGCGCGGGAGGATGGCGCGGTGCTGCTGCGCCGCCGGCCCGAAAAGGGCCTGCTTGGCGGCATGATCGAGCTGCCGTCGACAGCCTGGCGCGACGCGCCATGGTCGATGACCGAGGCTGTCGCGGTCGCTCCGACTGCGGCCGATTGGCGCGCCTTGCCGGGGACCGTGCAGCATGGGTTTACCCATTTCCGTCTCGAACTGGCGCTGCTTGCCGGGGCGACGCGCCAGCCGATCGAGGGGATTTGGGCGAAACCGAACGAATTCGCACAATATGCCCTGCCGACCTTGAGCAAGAAGGCGATCCGCCACGCGCAATCGGCCCTGGCGTCCTGATCGCCGGCGGTTTTTCGCTGCGTCCCGGTGAACCCGCGCCGTGCCGAGTCGTTCTAGCGGATGCACCTGAGTTTCCATAGAGGTCGCCGCGATGCCGTTCGATGGTGTTGGCTATATCTCCGCCGAGCCCTTCCGCAAGATCGATGCCGTCATCGACCTTTTGTCTGCGCCGGATAAATGGTGCAAGGGCGCGCTCAGAAGTCATGACGGGCGGTATTGCATTCGCGGCGCGGTCATGAGTGTCGGCGCGACCGATACCCTGGAGCCGATGATCCTGCAGGCGATCGGCGAAGTGGCGGGCAGGCGCTTCCGCCGGATCGAATCGTTCAACGATTATCCCAACACCACGCACGAACAGGTGGTGGCCGTGCTTCATCGGACGCGCGACAACATGGAGGGCGGGGCTATCCGAAGGGGATGGCTGCCAAACGCCAACCTCCCTGCCTCGGTGTCCTGGCGCGACACGTTGCTGGGCTGGCTGCCCGCCTGGGGTAAATAGAAGCTCAAGCCGAAGTTCAGCCCGCCGGGCCGGCGGGTGCGCCGCTCCACTGCCGCGCCTCCTCGAGCAGCCGGATGACCTCCGCGTCGTCGGTCTGGGTGAAGTCCTGGTAATGCGAGCCGACCGCGAAAAACGGCGCCGGCGTCGCCAGGCAGACGATGTCGTCGCATTCCGGGGCGAGTTCTTCGAGACTGTCGGCCGGCGCCACCGGGACGGCGAGGACCAGGCGAGCCGGGCGATGCTGTGACACGCCGCGCATAGCGGCCTTGACGGTGCCGCCTGTGGCGATCCCGTCATCGACGATGATGACGGTCCGCCCCTCTACTGGGGTTGGCGGCCGGTCGCCAACATACTGCCGGCGCCGGCGTTCGATCTCGGCGAGCTGGCGCTTTTTCTCCGCTTCGATGTACCCGGCCGGCGGTCTGACCATGCGGATCACATCTTCGTTTAGCACGAGCTGCGGATCTTGCCCATCGACGACCGCGCCGAGCCCCAGCTCCTCGTGCCCCGGCGCGCCGATCTTGCGCACCAGCAGGACATCGAGTGTCGCCGCGAGTGCCTTTGCCACCTCGAACCCGACCGGCACGCCACCGCGCGGCAACGCCAGCACGACGAGCCGGCTAGCACGGTAGTGCGCGAGCGCCTTGGCAAGCTGGCGGCCAGCGTCTCGGCGGTCCTCGAACAGCGGAGCGAAGCGCATCTTTGGCTCTCCCTCTCCGGCCGGGGATGATCGGAACCGGCCTTGTCTGAAGACCAGCAAGGCGCCCTGGTCCTCCATCCACGCTTGACCGGAAAACTCGCGGCATCCGGATGGGTTCCAGCAATCATCCCGTTCCGCGTGCCTCCTCTCTATGGCTTCTCCGCCACCTGCGACCGCGTCCAGCTGTCGCGCAGCCCGATCGTGCGGTTGAAGACGAGCCGCCCCGGCGCCGAATCCGGATCGCGGCAGAAATAGCCGAGGCGCTCGAACTGCACCGCGGCTTCGCTGTTGTCGCCGGCAAGCGCTGGTTCGAGCAGCGCGCCGGATACCACTTCCAGGGAAGCCGGGTTGAGGTCGGCCATCATGTCGCCCTCGGCGCCGGGATCGGGGCGGCTGAACAGCGGGTTGTAGAGGCGGATCTCAGCCGGCATAGCCTGTGCCGCGGCGACCCAGTGGATCGTGCCGCGCACCTTGCGCCCATCCGGGGCGTTGCCGCCGCGGGTCGCCGGGTCGTAGGTGCAGCGCAATTCGACGACCTCGCCGGCGGCGTTTTTCACCACCTCGCGGCAGGTCACGAAATAGGCGTAGCGCAGGCGCACCTCGCGGCCCGGCGCCAGGCGATAGAAATTCTTCGGCGGGTCTTCCATGAAATCGTCGCGCTCGATGTAAAGCTCGCGCCCGAACGGGATAGGCCGTGTGCCGGCTCCCAAATCTTCGGGGTTGTTGACTGCTTCGAGCTCTTCGCCCCCATCCGCCGGGTAGTTCTCGATCACCAGCTTTAAGGGCCGCAGCACCGCCATCCGCCGCGGCGCGGTGCGGTTCAATTCGTCGCGCACCGCGTGCTCGAACATGCCGACATCGACCGTGCTGTTGGCGCGGGCGACGCCGACCCGGCGGACGAATTCGCGGATCGCCGCCGGTGGGATGCCGCGCCGCCGCAGACCGGCGAGGGTCGGCATGCGCGGGTCGTCCCAGCCCGCGACATGGCTTTCATCGACCAGCATCTTCAGAAAGCGCTTCGACATGACCGTGTAGGTCAGGTTGAGCCGGGCGAACTCGTATTGCCGCGGCCGCGACGGCACCGGAAGATGCTCGATCAGCCAATCGTAAAGCGGCCGATGGTCCTCGAATTCGAGGGTGCAGATCGAATGGGTGACGCCCTCGATCGCATCCGACTGGCCGTGCGCGAAATCGTAGGTCGGGTAGATGCACCAGCGCGTGCCGGTGCGCGGGTGCGCCGCGTGCAGGATGCGGTACAGCACCGGGTCGCGCAGATTGATGTTGCCGGAGCCCATGTCGATCTTGGCCCGCAGCACCCGCGTGCCGTTCGGGAACTCGCCGGCGCGCATGCGGCGGAACAGGTCGAGGTTTTCGGCCGGGCTGCGCTCGCGATGGGGGCTGTTGCGGCCGGGTTGGGTCAGAGTGCCGCGCATCGCCCGGATCTCCTCGGCCGACAGATCGTCGACATAAGCATGCCCTGCAGTGATCAGGTGCTCGGCCCAGGCGTAGAGCTGCTCGAAATAATCGGACGCGTGGTAGAGGTGCACGCCCCAATCGAAGCCGAGCCAGCGCAGGTCGCGCTGGATCGCGTCGATATATTCCTGCTCCTCCTTGGTCGGGTTGGTGTCGTCGAAGCGCAGATGACAGCGGCCGCCGAACTCCTCGGCGACGCCGAAATTGAGGTAGATCGACTTGGCGTGGCCGATATGCAGATAGCCGTTCGGCTCGGGCGGAAACCGGGTGACGACCTCTCGCACCCGTCCGGCGGCGAGATCTGCCGCGACGATGTCGCGGATAAAATCGCGCCCCGCTTCCGTCGCCGATACCGCATCGACCGCGCTCATGCGTTCCGTTCCATCCGAAGTTCCGGCGCTTATGTGGCCGCGCCTCGCGTTCCGACCAAGCCTGCCGCCCGATTCACGCGTCGGCAAAGGCCGCCCTCGCTCCGATGAGATTTCTTCCTTATATTCATATTGACAATTTTGCTATTGTCCTTATATGACGGATCCCCAAAAGTCCCAGGATGGACGAAAAATGCGGCGGCGAGGACGCATCCAGAGGAGTTTTTCAAGTGCAAGGGTATTGCAGAGTGTCGCGGATAATCGGCAATTTTGTCGCTGTATCGCAGGCTGATATCCCGCTGTTTCTCGCTGATGTCTCGCTGTTATAGCGCTGTTATTTCCGCGGTTTTTTCGGATGAAAAGCCAGCCTTCCCCAATGGTTGCTAAAAACGAGAAAATTCGTGTTCTCGGTAAGCAGCGGCGGTCGTCATACGTCCTGGAAGATCCGGGCCAGAAACTGTGACGCAGTTTCACAGTTTCACAGGGTGACGTCGATGCGTTACCGGGCTGGCCAGAGCGACGATCATCCGATCGGCTTGCCAAGGCGGCCGGCGAGATCCTGGATGAATTGCCAGGCGACGCGTCCCGAGCGCGAGCCGCGGGTGATCGACCATTCATTGGCGTCGGCGCGAAGCTGCTCCTCGGGCAGGTCGAGCCCGTAATGCCGCGCATAACCGCTGACGATCGCAAAATAAGTATCCTGGTCGAGGTTGTGGAAGCCGAGCCACAGCCCGAAGCGGTCCGACAGCGACACCTTCTCCTCGACCGCCTCGGCCGGGTTGATCGCGGTTGAGCGCTCGTTGTCGATCATGTCGCGCGGCATCAGGTGGCGCCGGTTCGAGGTCGCATACAGCACGACATTCGCCGGTCGGCCCTCGATCCCGCCTTCGAGCACCGCCTTCAGCGATTTGTAGCTGGCGTCGTTCTGATCGAAGGAGAGGTCGTCGCAGAACAAAATGCAGCGACGCGGGCTGGCGCGCACCAGCGTCAGAAGGCGCGGCAGGGTTGGGATGTCTTCGCGGTGGATCTCGACCAGCGCCAGGGCACGGGGCTGCGCGTCATTGACCGCCGCGTGCGCGGCTTTGACCAGCGCGCTCTTGCCGGTGCCGCGCGCGCCCCAAAGCAGCACGTTGTTGGCTGGCAAGCCTTCGGCGAAGCGGCGGGTATTTTCGAGCAGGATGTCGCGCACCCGATCGATCCCGAGCAGCAGGCCGATGCCGACCCGGTTGACGCTGTGCACCGGTTCGAGCCATTCGCGGTCGGCATGCCAGACGAAGGCGTCGGCGGTGTCGAGATCGTTGACGACCACAGCGGTCGGCGCGAGGCGTTCGAGCGCATCGGCAATACGGTGGAGCAGCGGGGCGAGGTCGGCTTTAGTCATCGGTCTGGCGTCAGGGGCGCGAGGGTGTCGCACGCTATCACACAGCACCCTGCACGCCGAAACGCGCGAAGTGTCCCTGGCATTGCCCTTTATCCAGGCATCGCGTACCAATTCCGCCTGCGCTCGGGTCCGCTTTGGTTGTCCGCAGGCGCCATTCTGTCGCTTGCCCCGATTGCTGCGGCGCACCATTTCGAGGTCCATGGAAATGCTTATTTCAACGGCCTATGCGCAATCGCCAGGGGGCCTTTTCGACCAGTCGGCATTGGTTCAGTTTCTGCCGCTGGTGCTGATCTTTGTCGTATTCTACTTCCTGTTGATCCGCCCGCAGCAAAAGAAGGCGAAGGATCACCGCACGATGCTGGACGCGCTGCGCCGCGGCGACCGCGTGGTGACCGGCGGCGGCATTGTCGGCACGGTTTCCAAGGTCGTGGGTCCGGAAGAAGTTGAAGTCGATATCGCGCAGGGCGTGCGCGTCCGGGTCTTGCGCAGCACGATCAGCAGCGTCCTCGCCAAGCCCGATCCGGCTGCGGCGCGCGAGGCGGCCCGCGATAAAGACAAGGCAGCGGCCGGCACCGGCGCCGACAAGGCGTGAGCGGGCAGGTCGGCCAAGTTAAAGTGAGGCGGTCGCGCGCCCGGAGTGGATACGTTTAAGCGATGCTGTATTTTGCCAATTGGAAAGTTCTGCTGATCTGCGCGGTCTGCGCGCTCGGGGTAATCCTGAGCCTGCCGAACCTGTTCACTCAGGCTCAGCTCTCGCATCTGCCGAATATTGTTCCGCATAAGCAGGTCGCGCTCGGTCTCGATCTTCGCGGCGGCTCCTACCTGCTGCTCGAGGTCGATGTCGGCGCGGCGGAACGCGACCGCCTCAACTCCATTATCGAGAGCGTCCGCAATGCGCTGCGCGATGCAAAGATCGGCTATACCGGCCTCAACGTCGAAGGCGACGCGATCGTCTTCACGATCCGCGATACCGACCGCATCGAGGACGCGCGGCAGGCGCTTGCCAAGATCGATCCCGAGCTGAATGTCGATATCGGCAGTGACGGCGCCGGCACGATGAAGTTCTCCCAGATCGCCACCGAAACCCGGCGCCGCCAGGCGGTCGAGCAGTCGATCGAGATTATCCGGCGGCGCATCGACGAGACCGGCACCAAGGAGCCGACGATCCAGCGCGAGGGTACGGATCGGATCCTCGTTCAGCTGCCCGGGGTCGACAACCCAGAGCACGTCAAGGCGCTGCTGGGACGCACCGCCAAGCTCACCTTTCAGCTGGTGGACGGCAGCGTCACGCCGGACGAGGCCCGGCGCGGGCGGCTGCCGCCCGGCGACGAAATTCTCGCGGCCCAGGAGGGGCGCGGGAATCGCAGCGGACCCGACTCGTATGTCGTCAAAAAGCGGGTCATGGTCGGCGGCGACATGCTCACCGACGCGCAGGCGACGTTCCAGAACAACGAGCCGGTGGTCAGCTTCAAATTCGACGCCGCGGGCGCCAAGCGCTTCGGCGACGCGACGCGCGAGAATGTCGGCAAGCCGTTCGCGATCGTCCTCGACAACAAGGTCATCAGCGCGCCGATCATCCGTGAGGCGATCCTCGGCGGCAGCGGCATCATTTCCGGCAGCTTCACGGTTCAGTCCGCGAGCGATCTTGCGCTGCTGCTGCGCGCGGGCGCGCTGCCGGCGCCGATCCAGATCCTCGAGGAGCGCACGGTCGGCGCCGAGCTCGGCGCCGATTCGATCCATGCCGGAGCGGTCGCCAGCATCGTCGGCGTCGCTCTCGTCATTGTGTTTATGGTGCTGTTCTATGGCCTCTTCGGCGTGTTCGCCGACATCGCGCTCATTTTCAACCTTTGCCTGATGCTGGGCGCGCTGAGCCTGCTCGGCGCGACCCTGACGCTGCCCGGCATTGCCGGAATCGCGTTGACGATGGGCATGGCGGTCGACGCCAACGTGCTGGTCTACGAG
>Ga0070766_10000309_pt1 | contig 20820 bp, 21 predicted proteins | sample HubBroMetageWFT6_FD_69782 | JGI IMG/M metagenome (GOLD analysis project Ga0070766, IMG submission 69782) | Warmed and freeze-thawed soil microbial communities from the Hubbard Brook experimental Forest, New Hampshire - Hubbard Brook CCASE Soil... | ecosystem: Environmental > Terrestrial > Soil...
GCGCCCTCGCCGAAAGTCCCTGACCACGCGGCGGCTCAATGCGCGGCGGCGCCGTCCCATGGCATTTCTGCCAGCTCGAACAGGATGTTGCCGGTCGCCTTGGGGTCGATAAAGGCGATCCGGCAATTGCCGTGGCCGAGGACCGGCGTGTCGTTCAACAGCGGCGTGCCCTTCGCTTTCAACTCGGCCAAGGCCGCATCGATGTCTTCGACCTCGAAGCAGATGTGGTAGAGGCTTTGCCCCTTCTCGGCGATCCACTGCGCCGTCTTCGACGACGGCGCCAAGCCCTGCAGCAGCTCGATATAGCTCTCGCCGACCGGCAGCATCGCCAGCCGCGTCGCGTGCGCGCCAAGGTCCTCGGCGTATTCGACCTCGATGCCCAGCTTGTCGCGCAGCATCGCCGCCATGCCGTCGACGTTTTCGACCGCGATGGCGATATGCTCTATGCGTTTGATTTTCATTGCTCGATCTCCCCTCATCCGACGCTGGGTGCTTCGATCAGCACATTGACGCCGCGCGCGGCAAGCGCGATCTCGCGCCAGGTTTCGTCGTCGATCGGCACGCCGGCCTTCAGGCGCTGCGCCCGTTTGGCGCGCTCGGGATCCCCCGGGGTCAGCACCGGCTCGCCCGCCTTGCGCGGTGGCGATCCGGTGATGTAGGCGGCCATCGCCGCGATCTCGTCCTTCATCCAGGCCTGGTCGGTGAGCCGGGCCGGATCGATGACGATCGTCAGCATGCCGTTCGTCACGCTCTCCGCATCCTGCCGCTCCGGCCGCATCGTGCCGCTGCCGGTCACCGCACCGGCCAGCATCTCGCAGATGAAGGCGAGTGCGTAGCCCTTGTGCTCGCCGAACGTCATCAAGGCGCCGCGCGGCCGGCGGTACATGACGTTGGGGTCGGTCGTCGGGTTGCCAGCCTCGTCGAGCAGCGTGTCGGGCATGATCTCTTCGCCCTTGTTGCGGGCGACCCGCACCTTGCCCATCGCGATCCGGCTCGTCGCCATGTCGGCGATGATCGGCCGGTCGGGCGCCGGGCCGGGCAGCGCGATGCAGAGTGGGTTGGTGCCGAACCGCGCGTCGCCGCCGCGCCAGGGCGCGACCGCCGGGCGCTGGTCGGTGATGTTGACGAAATGCAGCGAGACAAGCCCCGCGGCGGCGCACATCTCGCCATAGGTGCCGATCCGGCCGATGTGATGCGCGTTACGCAGCGCCACGACCGCGACTCCGGCGGCCTTGGCCCGTTCAATACCGAGAAGCGTCGCGTTGCGGGCGACGATCTGGCCCCAGCCGCGCTCGCCGTCATAGACGATGATCGACCCGTTGTCGCTGACGACCCGTCCCGGCTGGTTGGTGACCGCCTTGCCGGCGCCAAGGTTACGCAGATAGGACGGGATCATGCCGACCCCGTGACTGTCGTGACCCTTCAGATTGGCCTCGACCAGATGGTCGGCGACGATCCCGGCTTCTTCCTCCGCGCTACCGGCGGAGGTGAAGACGCGCCGCGCGATGCCGTTGAGTTCGCCGGCGTCGATCACTGGCACGTGATGACGCCCTTGTCGCGCAGTGCCTGTACTTCTTCCGGTGTGTAGCCGGCGAGATCTTGCAGCACGTCGGCGGTGTGCTCGCCGTAGAGCGGCGCGCGCCGCGCATCGACCGGCGATTCCGACAGCCGCAGCGGGCTGATGATGGTCGAGAACCGGCCGCGGGTCGGGTGATCGAGATCGACGATCGCGCCGCGTTCTCTCAGATGCGGATCGCTCAAAACCTCGCTAGTGTCGAGCACCGCGCCGCAGACGATGCCGCGCCCGGCAAACGCCTTCATGACATCGTGCTTGTTGCGCGAGATGGTCCATCTTTCGAGCGTTTCGGTCAGCGCGGTGGCGTTGCGGGCGCGCGCGGCGGCGGTCTTGAAGCGTTCGTCTTCCTTGAGCTCGGGCCGGCCGATCACGTCCATTGCGGCGTGGAACATCTCGGGGTTGTCCGGCGGCACGATGATGTAGATGTAGTCGTTGACCCCACCGCCTTGTCCATTGGCGCCGGCGCAGCGGATCAGATCGGAGTAGCCGCCGGTCGGCGAGCGGTTGCCGCTGCGCTGGAGCGGCTCACCGGTCGCGAGGGTGCCGGTGAACTTGACCCGGGTCAGGTTCAGCACCGCCTCCTGCATCGCCACCTCGACGAGCTGGCCCTGGCCGGTGCGGCCGCGCTGCACCAGCGCCGCGAGGATCGCCATCGCCAGATGCATGCCGGTGCCGCTGTCGCCGATATTGGCGCCGTTGACCAAGGGAGGGCCGTCGGCTTCGCCGGTGACGCTCATCGCGCCGGAGGTCGCCTGCGCCACCGGCTCGAAGCATTTGTAGCCGCTGTAGGGGCCGTAGGAGCCGAACCCCTTTACCGAGGCATAGACCGCGCGCGGGTTGAGTTTCTTCACCTCTTCATAGCTCAGCCCGAGCCGGTTCATTACCCCGGGGCCGAGGTTCTCGGCGACGACGTCGCACTCCTTGATCAGGCGGCGGGCGATCTCCTTCCCCTCATCGGTCTTCAAATCGATGACGGTGCTGCGCTTGTTGCTGTTGAGCAGCAGGAAGAAAAAGCTGTCGACATTGGGGTTGTCCATGTTCCACAGCCGCCGGGCGCGGTCGCCGTTCGGCGGCCGCTCGATCTTGATCACGTCGGCGCCGAGCCAGGCCAGCATCTGCGTACAGGAAGGGCCGGCCTGGTCGTGCGTAAAGTCGATGACGCGAATGCCTTCGAGCGCCTGGCTCATCTGGACCTCCACAAAAAACCCCGTCATTGCGAGCGCAGCGAAGCAATCTCGTCGCGATTAGCGCTCAGGCCGATGAGATTGCTTCGTCGCTGCGCTTCTCGCAATGACACGCGACTAGCTGGTGCAAAAAGAAACGCATTCCGCCGATGGTCAACGGAATGCGCTGGCAGGCAATGCGGCGGAAGATGCTTCGCTATTCCGCCCTACAGGTGACCGAGCGAACCGGGAGGCGCAAGGCCTCCCGGTCGCCTGGCGACCTACGCGGCGTGGAGGAGTTCGAGATACTGCTCGTACACCGCCATGTTCTTGCCGAAGGAGATCGCCGCGGCCTGGGCGCCGCAGACCAGATGCATCGAGCGCCAGGGCTCGCGGGTCGCGTGGAACTCCTCGACGATCGACTGGTGATGCTTGAAGGCGTGCATCTCGGTGAAATTGTCGTGGCACACGATCTCCGCCAGACGCGCGATGAACGCCTGCGGGTCGTAGCCGCATTGCACGTATTGCTGGGCCAGGTTCACCGTGTCCTTGACCTCCGGCACCGCCCGCATCAGCCCCAGATTGGTGACCGTGGACCAGTCCGTCGGCGGCTGGTGGTAGATGCTGTGCGTGATCGCGTCGAGCAGATCCCCCTGCGAGCGGTGCGGCAAGGCTGCGACGGCGGCCATATCGGGCTGCGGCGCCGGCTCCATGCGGCTCGCGGTCGAGCGGATCTCCGGCCCGGTATGCCAGGTCAGCAGCAAGAGCAGCTTGTTCTTGAGGCTCAGCCCGTCGAGCTTCAGCAGATAGCGTCGCAGGTTGATGCTGGTGTGCAGGTGGACATCCATCGGGTTGCCGGTCAGCGAACGCAGGAACAGGCCTGCGGCCCCGATCGACAGCGCCTCGCCGCCGCCCTCGAGCGACAGCCCGTTGACCAGCGCCTCGGCCATCAGCTTCGGAATATCGGCATAGACTTCGACTCGCCCAATGGCTTCGCCGAGCGCGCCGATCGCCGCCGTCTCATCCTCGCCGGTCCGCTGACGGTGGATGCGGCCCAGCAGCTGGTACTCCTCGATCACCGCCTCGATCGCCGGCATCGGCGAGACGAACGGATTGAGCGGGAGGACCGGAGAACGGGTCACATAACGCACCACCGGCCGCATCAGCACCGGCAAATACGCCTTGTCGAGAACCCCGGTCTCGAAGGCGCGCCACATCGCGCCCGGGAACATGAAGTAATGGTCGTCGTGACAATTCTTCGCGATCGCCACGCTCATCAGCAGATCGAAGACCTCGATCGCCGGCGCGGTTTGCCACAGCGACAGGAACAAATGGTCCGCCTGGTTCCACTCGCCGCGCCCGACCGCCATCAGCCATGCCGCCTTGTTCGCCTCGAACCCGCCGGCATCCATCGGCGCGTATTCCAGCAGCTGGTACGGTCCCATCGCCGGGTGGTTGATGTGCTTGTTGGTGAGCGCGACGTGCTGCAGCACCGGGACAAAACGCTGCTCGCCCTCCAGGCGCTCGATCAGCCGCGTCACCGCGTATAGCCCCGCCAGGGGATGCAGCGGACCGCCGTGATGACCCGGCGGCATTTCGGTGGAGCGAGTCACCGCGAGGGCCGAGGCCGTCAGCATCGTCTGGATCGAGGTCCCGTCGCGCAGCTTCTCCAGAGCACGGTCCACGATCTCGTCCGGCGGCGTGTCCTCGATGAACTGCACCAGCGGTTCGATTTCGGCGGGATACTGGACGCGTTGCGGCACGGGCATGGCGATTTCTCCGTCGGTGCAGGGATGTCCGGTAGGCTGGATACTTTTTCGACGCTCCACAGGATGCGCCAGGCGCATTCCCGGCACACGCGAATCTCTAATCCTGATTTTTCACGTTTTTAGCCGTCCAGGGCAACAATTCTGCCTGCAACGCAGGGATGCATTTTACATGCCGCGCCGCGCCTGAGGCATCACCTCCTCGGCGAGGATCTGCAACTGGTCGAGCGCGAGGCTGTTCGGCATGCCCGGCCAATGCACCGAGGCGACGATGTGGTTGACCCCGAGCCGGCGGTTGAGCCGGATCATCTGCTCGGCGACCTCCGCCGGCGAACCGAGCAGAAAACGGTCCTCCAGCAATTCGTCGAAGCCGTGGTCGAAATCGTCGCCCTTCGGCATGACCTTGTCCTGGCCCCAGGCGCGGTAGGCCTTGTATTTCTCCTCTAAATAAGGCTGGGCGCGGCGGATCGCCTCGGCCCGGCTCGGCGCGACAAAGACCTCGCGCCGCATCGGCAATTCGACCGGAAACGGTTTCCTGTATTCGTCGAGCGCGCGCTTGTAGACCTGCATCTGCCGATCGATCGTCGTCAGCGTGTTGTGCGGGTTGATGTACCAGCAGTCGCCGACGCGCGCGGCCCGCCGGATCGCGACATCGGCGTTGGCGCCGATCCAGATCGGCGGGGTCGGCTTCTGCAGCGGCTTCACCGTGCAGTTCGCGCCGTCGAGCTCGAAATGCGAGCCCTTCATGTGGACGAAATCCTCGGTCCACAGCCGCCGCACCGCTTCGAGGCATTCCTCGAAACGTCTGCCCAAGCCGGCATGCGGCACATCGAACGCCTTGAACTCGACCTCGCGATAGCCGATGCCGCAGCCAAACACCAACCTGCCGCCGGACATGATGTCGAGCGTGGCGAGCTGCTCGGCGAGGTCGAGCGGCTTGTGCAGCGGCAACAGCACCAGGCCGCAGATCAGCCGTAGTTTCGGCGCGATCGCCGCGGCATAGGCGAGAAACGGGATCTGCTGCAGATACTCGAAGGGATGGGCGCTGTAATGCGAGCCCTTGACGATGCCGTCGAAGCCGAGCGCTTCCGCGCGGCGCACGAGGTCGAGATCGTCGCGCAGATGAGCGGCGATTTCGCCCGGCGGGTGCTGTCCGCGCACCATCAGGCTGAGGCGCATTTCGGTCATTCCGGGGCCATGCCTTTCTCGGCCAGCTCCTTCTTCGCGTTGGCGTTCTTATCGAGGTCGAGGCCCATGCCGCGCAGCACATGCGGCGCCTTGGTGAACTGGATGTTGGAATATTCGATCACCTCGATGCGGTTGCCCCAGGGATCGAGGAAGTCGAGAAACGGCCCTTCGACCATCTTCGCCCCGGCCGCCTCGGCGCGCGCCTTGACCGTCGAGCGGTCGTCGACGACGAAGCCGATATGGCGGCGCTCGACCCCGCTCTGTTTGTGGTCCGGCACCCGCGCCAGATTGATGAACTGGTCGCCCATGTCGATGAAGGCGGCGCGCTCGCTGCGGCCACGCAGGTTGAAATCGAAGATTTTTCCGTACCAGTCGAGCGCCTCGTCGATGTCGCCGACCTCGATCGCGACATGGTTGATGCCGATCAGCCTGGGTTTCTTGTCGCTCATCTCCACCCTCCGATTCGCAGGGATAGCGTGCAGTCATTTGGCCCGAGCGCCGAGCGCGCGCAAGCGCGCCAAAAACGCTTTACCGCAGAGTGCGCGGAGGCAGCGCAAAGGACGCGATGGTTTCTTCCCCGCTGCGTCCTCCGCGCGTCCTTGGCGTCCTCTGCGGTAAAGCTTTATTCTTTCCGTGCATTGGGGGCGTCGGCGAATGGCGGGATTGCTGATCACGACGGCGGTTGGGACCGGCGAAAAGGGCTTTGCCGGCGACGGCGGCCCGGCGGCGGCGGCGCTGCTGAACGGGCCGTTCGACGTCGCCTTCGACAGCGCCGGCAATCTCTATTTCTCCGACACCTTCAATCATCGCATCCGCCGGGTCGATGCCAATAGCGGGATCATCACGACCGTGGCCGGGAACGGCGAGGGTGGCTATTCCGGCGATGGCGGCCCGGCCACCCTCGCGTCCGTCAACGAGCCCTACGGCATCGTGCTCGATCGCGCCGGCAACGTCTTCGTCGCCGACCGGCTCAACCGCCGCGTTCGCCGCATCGATGCCGCCTCGGGCCTCATCACCACCCTGGCCGGTACCGGCGAGGCGGCCTATTCCGGCGATGGCGGGCCGGCCGAGAAGGCCGGGCTCACCGAGCCAAATGGCCTCGCGCTCGATGCCGCCCAGCGCCGGCTCTACATCGCCGATGTCGCCGACCACCGGGTGCGCGTCGTCGATCTCGGGGCCGGCACGATCGCGACTTTCGCCGGCACCGGCAAGGCCGAGCACAGCGGCGATGGCGGACCAGCGCGCGCGGCCGGCATTTTCGGCGCCCGCGCCGTCAAGCTTCGCCCTGACGGGGCCGTCTATATCCTCGAGCGCCAGGGCAGCAGCCTGCGCGCGGTCGATCCGCGCACCGGCATCATTACGACCGTCGCCGGCACCGGGGCGCGCGGCTATGGCGGCGACGGTGGCCCGGCGCTGGAGGCAGTGTTCGACGCGCCGAAGGAGATGGCGCTCGATCGCGACGGCAGCGTGCTCGTCGTCGATACCGAGAACCACGCGATTCGTCGCTTCGACCCGCGCGCCGGCAAGATCACCGCCATTGCCGGCGGTCGCCAGGGCAGCAGTGGCGATGGCGGCCCGGCGAGCGAGGCCGGGCTCGACCGCCCGCATGGCGCGGTGGTCGGCGCCGATGGCGCGATCTATATCGGCGACACCAACAATCACCGCATCCGCAAGGCGATGCGTACGACTGGCCGCTGATGCAACCTTTTAGTAACCATACCGCGATCCAATGATGCTTTCGGCCCAAGGCGAGATTCCACAGTGAGCGTTACGCGCATCATGCCGCCCGGCTATCTCCGCACCGGCGTATTAGCGACAGCTCTTTTGAGACTGGCCGTATCCTCGGGCGCCGCGTTCGCGGCCGATGGCGTGGTTGCGGTGACGACCCCGGGAACCGGCAAATTGACCATGTGCCGGAGCATGGTCGTCTACAATTCCTGCGATGCGCATAAGGTCATCTTGCCGGCGCGCATCGCCGTCGGCGACAGGCTCAAGCTCACTTATGGCAGCAACCCAAAGGACTACAATTTTCACGTCGTGCAGATCCGGAAGCAGGGCGCCAACTGCACGATCTTTAACAATGCGAGCGGCGACGAAAACGGCGAGAAGATCGAAGTCGCCGCTTGCCAGCCGACAACCAAGCCTGCTGCCGAAAGCCAATAGCGAGGCGTGTTTCACCGCGAGTGCCAATGACATACCTCATCCTGAGCGCGACCCCGGATTTGTTCCAGGTGAGCAGTCGAAGTAGGCATCGCTGCTTATCCAAGCATGTCGGAGAGGCTCAAACCTGCGCCAGCTTGTGCCAATCGATCGGCTGGCCGAGCTTCAAGGGCGCGCCGGCCTCGGGCATCGGGTATTTGAGCCCGGTGGCGCAGTTGAACAGCACTGCGCGCTCGCCAGCACCGACCCGCCCATCGGCGAGCGCCTGCTTGTAGGCGGCGTAGGTCGCCGCGCCCTCGGGGCAGAGCAACAGGCCCTCCTCGGCCGCGACCTCGCGCCACGCCTGCATGATCACCACATCGTCGACCGCGGTGGCGAAGCCGCCGCTCTCGCGCACCGCGCGCAGGATCAGAAAGTCGCCGACCGCCTGCGGCACCCGGATGCCGGCGGCGAAGGTGTGCGCATCCTGCCAGCGCGGCGCGTGCTCGACCCCTTCCTCCCAGGCCTTCACCATCGGCGCGCAACCGGCGGCCTGAACCACGACCATGCGCGGCCGCTTCTTGCCGATCCAGCCCAGCGCCTCCAATTCGGCGAAGGCCTTCCACATGCCGATGATGCCGGTGCCGCCCCCGGTCGGATAAAAGATCACGTCGGGCAATTCCCAGCCGAGCTGCTCGGCCAGCTCGATGCCCATCGTCTTCTTGCCCTCGATGCGATAGGGCTCGCGCAGGGTCGAGCAGTTGAACCAGCCGAGGGTCTTTTCCCCCTCGGCGACGAGCTTGCCGCAATCGTCGATCAGGCCGTCGACCAGGAAGACCTGCGCGCCCTGCATCGCGATCTCGCGCACGTTCACATCAGGCGTGTCGTCCGGGCAGAAGACGGTGGCCTTGATCCCGGCGCGGGCGCAATAGGCGGCCATCGCCGCGCCGGCATTGCCGTTGGTCGGCATCGCCATGGCGGTGACGCCGAGCTCCTTCGCCATCGACACGGCGAGCACCAGGCCGCGCGCCTTGAACGAGCCGGTCGGCAGGCGGCCCTCGTCCTTGACCAGGATCTCGCCGCCTTTGGCGATGCTGCTGGCGATGCGCGGCAGGGGCACCAGCGGGGTCACCACCTCGCCGAGCTGGACTACGTTTTCCGGCCGGCGCACCGGCAGCATTTCGCGGTACCGCCACAAGGTCTGCGGACGATCGGCGAGCGCGTCGCGCGGCAAGGCCCGGCGAACGCCGTCGAGGTCGTAGCGCACCAAAAGCGGCTTTCCGGCCTTCGACAGGCTATGCAATTGGTCGGCCGGATAATGCTCGCCGGTCAGGCTGCATTCGAGATGGGTGACAAAGGTCGGCAGATCGCCGCCGGTCCATGCGTAATCGGGCATTCACAACTCCTGTGGGGCGGGCACGCCGCCTGCTAATGCAGGGAATTTACAGGTGGGCGGCCCTTTCCGCCGCCGTTCAGCCGAGCAGCGCCAGCCCCGTCTTATAGGATTCCGTGAAATCGGCCAAACCGTGCGTGCCGCCGTTGACGGCGCGGCGCGCGGTCGCGAAATCGCCCTCGGCGAGCGCCTGTTTGATGCGGATCTCCTTGGCCTTCAGAAAGGCGGCGAGGAGTTCTGCCGCGGCGCCCGGCTCATTCGCCTGGTCGGGGTCGGCGATCAGGTCGATCCCGACCTTCTCGCCGAAATAGCGGTAGTTCGCCTTGCCGGTTAGCTGGACGAAGCCGCGCCCCTTGTAGCGCGCGCCGTCGCCCGCCGCGCTGTTGCCGAGATCTTCGCGGAAATCGTAGAGGTCGAACGGCTCTCCGCCAGGGCTGGTGCTGTAGCGCGAGACATATTCGCCGATCGGAGCGAAGCGGCCGGTCTCGACCCGGATCGTGGCAATCGCGGTCAGCATCATTGCCGCGGCGGTAAGCTGAGCCTCCTCCAGTGCGCCGAGCACGAGCGGCAAATTGGCGACGATGTTGTCGAGCGGCGCGCCCGGCACCATGCGCGATGCGACCGAGACCGTGACCGCCGGCATGCCCGGGAGCGCCGGCAGCTCGGGCGCCGCGACGCCGAGCGCCTCGGCGGTGCGCCGGCCGACAATGCCGTCCGCCAGCAGGCCCTGGCTCTGCTGGAACGCCAGCACCGCGGCCTCGGTGCCGGTTCCGAAATCGCCATCGGCCGCGCCCGGGCTGAAGCCGCGCCCGGCGAGCAATTGTTGCAATGCGACGACCGCATCGCCGCACGAGCCTTCCCGCAATGTCTCCATATCGGTCTCCGCTGTCTGGAACGGATCGGTCCCCTCTTTGCGGGATTCTGTACAATACTATTATGGCAATTTTACGGTTGATGTTGCGGGCAGCGACCCTTTGCCGCCGGGACGCACTCGGCAATATGGCCACTGCCGGGATGCGCAAGCGGTAGATCAACCTATATCTGAGCCGAGTCACTTCCCCGAGGAGGAGCCAAATGGCGCTTGCTGACACGCTGAAAGGGATCCGAGAAGCTTCAGCAAAACGGATCCCGCCGGAAAAAGAGGCCGTGATGCACCGTGCGACGGAGGATTTGCGCGCGTCGGGGATCATGGACCGGGTGATCAAGGTCGGCGACCCGCTGCCGGCTTTTGCGCTCCCGAACGCCTATGGACAGGAGGTGCGCTCGGCCGATCTCCTGGCTAAGGGACCACTCGTCCTGACCTTTTTCCGCGGCAGTTGGTGACCCTATTGCAACGCAGAGCTGTATGCTTTGCAGCAAGTGACGGGTACGTTGAAGGAACTAGGCGCGACGCTCTGCGCGATCACGCCGCAACCGGCGGCAGCCACCAAGCCGCTGGTCGAAAAGCACAAGATCACATTCGATCTGCTGTCCGACCATGGCAACGAGTTTGCCGCAAAGCTTGGCCTCAGGTTCAAGCTGCCGGATGATTTGCAGGAGGTGTATCGGAGCTTCGGCAACGATCTCGCCGTCGGCAACGGCGAGGACAGTTGGACCCTGCCGATGCCGGGCCGGTTCGTCATCGACCGGGCGGGCATCGTGCGCGCGGCCGATGTCGATCCCGACTACCGCTTCCGGCCCGAGCCGCAGAAGACCATCGAAGACGTGAAGGCGCTGAAGTAACGGGCTGGTAAGAGCGCCTTACTGCTGATTACCACGCCTCGCGGCCGCGCGCTGGGCGCGCGGTCGCGGCGCCGTCGCGGAGGGCGCGCTGCTCGGCCTCGTGCTTGTCGAACATTGCCTTGGCGGCGGCCTGGCGCTTGGCGCTGAACTCGGCGCGGTTGTCGCCGCACCATTGGAAAGAAGCGGCGCGCGCCTCGTTCAGCTTCGAAAAATGCGGCATGACATAGCGCGCGTAGAGCTCGTAGGAGCGCTTGGTCGCCTCCCAATCGGCCCAATTGTGCGCCTGGTGCAGAAACACGCCGAACTCGCCCTGCTTGTCCTGCAACCGCTCAATGAGGGCGATCGCGTCGTCCGGGGTGCCGCAGACGCCGTAACGGTTCTCGACGAACCATTCGAGCGCGTCCTGCCCGGGCGGCACGATGAAGCGCGGCTGGTTGTTGTTGAGATAGCCGAGATAGCGCTCGAACCCCCAGCGGGCGTTCGCAAAGGCCTGCTCGCGGGTTTCGGCGATGTGCATCGGGCCGACAAGGCGCAGCCGGTTCGGGTCCATGCTGCGGCCGTGCTCCGCGGCCATGTCGCAGGCGATCTGCCAGTTGGACGCGAGCGCGTCATAGCCGAACGGGTTGGTCGCGGCGACGCAGATCATGCTGAGATCGTATTTACCGGCGAGCCGGCCGCCTGACGGGGTGACGGCGCTGACCACGGCGACTTCCGGGTGCGGCTTGGTGTAGGGCAGCAGGTGCAGCCGCGCGCCCTCCATCGTGTACCAGTCGGTCTTTTCGGTGATCACCTCGCCGCGGAACAGGCGCAAGATCGCATCCAGCGACTCGGCCATGCGGTCGCGCTGCGTCATCGGGTCGATGCCCATCATGATCGCGTCGGAAGCCAGGAGCCCCGGCCCGGCGCCGAACATGACCCGGCCGCGGGTCATGTGGTCGAGCTGCACGATGCGGTCGGCGATCATCATCGGGTGGTGATAGGGCAATGAGACGACGCCAGTGTCGAGGCGGATGTGCCGGGTGCGCTCGGCGGCGAAGGCGATAAAGATCTCGGGCGAGGAAATGATCTCGTAGCCGGCCGAATGGTGCTCGCCGATCCAGGCCTCGTGAAAGCCGAGCTTGTCGAGCCATTCGATCAGGTCGAGGTCGCGCTCGAGGCACTGGGTCGGGTTCTCTTCGTTCGGATGGAACGGCGGCAGAAAGATGCCGTGCCGAAGGTTGATCTGGCTCATCGCCGCCTCGCATTTGCTGCTGGCGCGATGCTATCGGGTTTGCTGAGAGCGCGAAACAGCGCCACCGGCAGTGCCGGCAAGCTCAATTGCATAATACCGTCGTCGCGGGAAGGCCGGGACCCACCAATGCGCGCCCGAGACAACTGAAGAGTGGATCCCGGCCTGCGCCGGGATGACGCTTTAGAAGCTGAAAGGAAGGCCGTATGCCCGCAGCGCATACCCCTGGTGCATCGCAAAAGAACCTGTCCTACGCGGTTTTCATGCTAAAGGCTGAGATTGCTGCGTTGCGACGCCGCAAGATCGGGAGCGCGTTTCCGCCATGAGCCTGTCCGCCGAGGAGTATCGCGAGCATCTCGCCACCACCGCCGTGCGCGCCGGCTTCAGCTTCAGCGACGTCGTGCTGCCGCAGGACCATGAGGTGAAGGTCGGCCAGATGCGGCTGCACTACCTCGACTGGGGCAACAAGCATCTGCCGCCGATCCTGTTCCTGCATGGCGGCGCCTTGACCGCGCATACCTGGGACCTCGTCTGCCTGGCGCTACGTGAGGAGCACCACTGCCTCGCGCTCGACCAGCGCGGCCATGGCGACAGCGACTGGGCATCCGATGCCGATTACTCGATCGGCGCGCAACTCGCCGACACCAAGGGCTTTGTCGACAAGCTCGGCCTCGACAAGTTCATCCTGGTCGGCATGTCGCTGGGCGCGATCAATTCGCTGGCCTTCGCGATCGCCCATCCCGAGCGGCTATCGCACCTCGTCATCATCGACGCGGGGCCGGAGATGCGGCGGCCGGGATCGAGCCGCATCCGCGATTTCGTCAATGAGGTGCAGGAGACCGTCACGGTCGAGGCAATCATCGAAAAGGCGCTGAAGTTCAACCCGCGCCGCGACCCGACGATTCTGCGGCGCAGCCTGATGCATAATCTGCGGCAGCAGCCGGACGGCACCTGGAAATGGAAATACGACACGCGGCGCTTCAAGGCGCTCGGCCAGGATTCGCACCGCGCCGAACGTGCCGCCCTGGCGGACGGGCTCGCCCGCATCACTTGCCCGAGCCTCGTCGTGCGCGGCGGCGAAAGCGACGTGTTCCACGAGGAGGACGCCGAGCGCCTGGCGGCGCGCCTGCCGCATGGCCGCCACGTCACGGTCCCCAAGGCCGGCCACACCGTGCAGGGCGACAACCCGAAGGACCTCGTCGCGGAGCTGCGCCGCTTCCTCGCCGGAGATAATTGACGGCACGCTATGCCCCCGCCGCCGACGCTATGTGATGCGCGGCATAGGTAACATTGTCAGATCGGCGAGGAAGCCCCGATCCTGCCGTCGAGCTGAGTCACAACCGGAGGGGCCGCTCGTAGAGGTCGGGTAGGTCGTTCTCAATCAGCACCACGTCATGCCGGCCGAGATTCTTGTCCAGCCAGTGCCGCGCCTCGGCGAAGGTCTGGCAGGGCACGATCTCGCGCTCGGGCGCCGCCGCGGCGAAGGCGGCGGCGAGCGGCTCGACCCGGTGCGGCGCCACCGCCAGCAGCACATCGACACGCTCGGCGGCGAGCCGCCCGATCCGGGCATGCTCGGCCTCGTGCTCGCTGCCGAGCTCGACCATGCCGGGGGTGACCAGGATGCGGCGGCCCTCCGGCTGGCGCAGCACGTCGAGCAGGTCCAGCGCCGAGGCAAAGCCGACCGGGTTCGAGTTGTAGGCATCGTCGATCACGATCGCGCCGTCGCCCTGGCGCTTGACCTCGAGCCGGTGCGCGATCTGCCGCGTGCTGCGCAGGCTGGCGACAACATCCTCCGGCGCGAGCCCGAGATTGCAGGCAGCGGCGAAGGCGAGCGCCACATTGCGGCCCTGGTGCAGCCCGTAAAGCGGCGCCCGCAGCACGTAGCGCGCGCCGCGCCACTGCACCTCGGCGACGATCCCGTCCGCCTCCTGCCTCAGGCTGTCGATGATCAGATCATCCGCCGCCTCCGATCCCACGGTAACGACCCGGTCGCGGTGCCGGGCGACAAACTCGCGCGGCCAGGCAAATTCCAGAGTATCGGCGGCGACGATCGCCGTGCCGTCATTGTCGCGCGCCGCCTCGGCCAGCTCGAACTTGGCTTTGGCCACCGCCTCGAGGGTTTTGAACCGCTCGTAATGCGCCTTGCCGATCGCGGTGATGACACCGAGCTTGGGCGGGGTCAGCTCGCACAGGCGGCGGATCGAGCCGATGCCGTAGGCGCCCATCTCGACGACGAGATAGCGGTGATGCGCGGCGAGTCGTTCGCGCACGATGCGGGCGATGCCCATCGCGGTGTTGACGCTGCCCGGGGTAATCAGGGTCGGCGCCGCTGCCTCCAGCACATGCCCCAGGATGTGCTTGACCGAGGTCTTGCCGTAAGAGCCGGTGATCCCGATGACGATCGGGTCGTAGCGTTGCAGGGTGGCGCGGGCCTCGTCCCAGTAGCGCCGTTGCACCCGCGCCTCGAACGGCGCCAGCGCGAGGTTGGCGCTGACGAGCGCCAACGGCACGAGCTGCACGGGGACGATCCACATCGCCGCCCAGTCGCTCGCCAGCGCGGCCCCGATGCCGACGATCATGAGCAGCGCCAGGGCGATGGCGTAGATCCGCTTTGCCCGGGCCGTCATCGCCAATGGCTTCTTCGCAGTCTTGCGCGGGTCGCGTTCGAGCGCCGCGGCGCCGAGGCAGAGCAGTCCGACCAAGGCGACGAACAGCCCGCGCGGCGCAAAGCCGGCCGGCAGGATCAGCTCGACGACGGACAGCGCGACGAGCGCGAGCGATAGCCGCCGATCCCAAGCGCGGCTCTTGAGCAGCCACTTCAGAAACCGCGCGCCGTCGTATTCCTCCTGCTGAAAGATGTGCAGGTAGGTCAGCAGCCGCAGCGCCGCGAAAAGCACAAACCCGATCCAGGCGAAAATGGCGCTGGCCGTAGCGAAGGTCATACCAAGCTCGCTGCGAATTCGGCCAGGCGATGGATGACCTGGTGCCGGCCGTCGGTCAGCACGTTCCAGTGATCGAAACCGCGCAGCAGATAGAGCCGCGAATCCGGGATCAGCGCTCGGAGCCGCTTGCCCATCTCCGGCGGCGTCTCGCGGTCCTGCTCGCCGTAGACCAGCGCCACCGGGCAACGTACGCGCCGCGCCACCTCGCTCAAATCCTCGGCGACGGTCTTGCCGAGGATCGGCCGCAATGGCCCCGCCTGCGCATAATCGGCGCTGCCAAAGTGGCGGCGCAGGCGCTCGCGCGCCGGCCCCTCCGGGGTCATGCTGCGCATCAGCCGGAACACAAAGCGGCGCGCCGCCAATCGAAGTCGCGCCTTCAGCGAGCGGCGCGGCTGCAACCCGGCGGCGGCGATCAGAAACAGCCCGTCGATCGTCTCGGGATGCCGCGCGGCAAGCTGCAGTCCGACCCGGCAGCCGAAAGAATGCGCGATCCATAGCCGCCGCCGCGATGGCAGCCTAGCGAGCCACTCGGCGACGGCATCGGCGTAATCCACGGTCCCCCATACACCGGGCGGCAGCGGCGAGGCGCCGAAGCCAGGAAAATCGATAAGCACCGAAGCACAGGACGGCCGCATCGACTCGGCGAGCGGCAGCAGATTGGCATGCGTGTGGCCCCAGCCATGCGACCAAACCAGTAGCGGCTTGTCCGCTGCCGAGTCGGTGTCGAGGTAGAACACGGCCATCTCGGTGCCGCCCGCACGGACCGTCTCCTGCGTTATCGATCCCATTCCTGGCGAATCTACCCCTGCTGATATGACAATGCGCGACTGGACCGCGGCGTCCATCTCCGCTCCCCTGCTGTCTCCGACATCCGTCGCCCTCCGCATGGTTGCGGCGCGATAGCCTCGTGCGAACACCACAACACTCTCGGCGGTTCTGCCCGCTCAGCGCAGCGCTGCCGGCCGGGTCGGCGCCGCGGGGGGGCCCAATTCCTCGATCCGATAGCCGCGGGGATAACTGCGATGGCGCAGTTCGGTGCGCAGTCGCGGGCGACGCCGCGCCGGGAGCCAGCGTACCGCGACGGCGCGGAGCCGCAAGCAGCCGATAACCAGCCGGCGCATGGCGGCCGACGGCGGCGGAAAGCCAAACCCCTTGATCACCGAATCGTCGAGAATGGCGTAAATGGCTCGCCGCACCAGCGGCCTCAGAACCCAAGGGAACCAGCTCGCAAACATCTCGACCGTGGCCGCGCCCACGCGCCGGTTCGCCTCCGTATAGCGGAACTCCCGCTTCTCGTATTCGATGTTGAAGCGCTCGAATACGGTGTAACCGGCGGGCAACTCCTCGATGCCCATGCGATACCCGACCTCGCGCCAAAAGTGGAACATCGCGAGCCGCTCCGCTTCGCACATTTGCCGCCAGCCGAACCGCGCATTCCAGCGGATCGGCTCGTAGATGAAGGTGGACAGGACATAGCGGAAATCGTCGTTGGCGATGGCGAACCGGCCGTGCTGCTGGTTCATCCGGCGCAGTGCCCGGCCGCCGCGCTCGCTGTCGTAGCCCCGCTCCATCAATTCACTGACGATCAGATCGGTGTCGTCGTAGCGTTTCTGCGCGCGGGCGCGGAACTCACCGGTCCGGTCCAGCAGTGCCGAGATGCTGGGCACGCAGAAGCTGCGGAACAAGGCGAATTCGAGCGAGCGCGTCGTGTCGAACGGGAAATCGTAGCAGGTGCTGAGGAACACGATCCGCTGGTGGTCCCGCTCTGGGTCGAGCGCCCGGATCTGTTCCAGTATGGTTGGCCTCGGCATGATCCGGAGCGTTTTATCGAGAATGCGACAGCGCGAGACAGCAGGAAATCGCGGATGCCAGATTGGGTACATGATGCCTAACAAGAATGAAACCCGTGTCGCGGTATTCCTCGGCGGCCGCTCGCCCGAGCACGATGTAAGCATCATTACCGGGCTGCAGGCGCTGAAGGCGATCGACCAGGAGCGCTTCGTTCCGTTTCCAGTTTACGTCAGCCCGCGCGGCGAATGGTTCGTCGGCCAAGCCCTAGAAGAACGCCGCAACTACCTGCCCGACGCGAACCTGCGCAACGAATTGACCGAGGTCACGCTGTCCCTGGGCGAACCCGGCCGCGGTATCCTTGTCCCGAAGCGCAGCGGGTTTTTCGGCCGGCGCGCGCCGCTCGAATTCGATGTCGCGCTGCTGGCCTTCCACGGCATCGGCGGCGAGGACGGGCAGATGCAGGGCCTGTTCGAGACCGCCAACCTGCCGTACACCGGAATGCGCACCCTGGCATCGGCTGTGCTTATGGACAAGGTCGCGACCAAGCGGCTGTTGCGCGGCCTCGATATCCCGATGCTGCCCTATGCGGTTGTCATCCGCGGCTCTGCCGGCCTGCCCTCGGCCGGCGTGCTGTCGGCGTTGATCGGCAATATGGGGTTCCCGTGCATCGTCAAGCCGGCGCATCTCGGCAGCAGCATCGGCGTCGGCAAAGCCGAGGATATTGAGGAAGTGCGGGGGCTGCTGCCGGCCATCTTTCGGCTCGACCGGCAGGCGATCATCGAGCCCTTTGTCCCCAACCTCGCCGAATACAATCTGAGCGTCGCGCGGATCGGCGGCTCGGTGCGCAGCTCGGCGATCGAAAAGCCAAAACGCGCCGAGGAGCTGCTCGATTTCCGGCAGAAATACATGTCGGGCGACGATGGTAAGACAGGCAGTAAGAGCGCCGGCGATTCGAGCCAGGGCATGCTGTCCTTGACCCGCGAGATCAACCCGGCGCTCCCCCCGGCGTTTGAGGCGAATCTCCGGCGCTGGGCGTCCGCCGCGTTCGAAGCGGTCGACGGCACCGGTGCGCCGCGCGTCGATTTCTATTGCAACGAAGTCACCGGCGAGGTCTGGCTCAACGAGGTCAACCCGTGCCCCGGCTCGTTTGGCTATTTCCTGTGGGAAGCGGCAGACCCGTCGCTGCGCTTTACGGCGCTGCTGTCGCTGCTGATCGAGGAGGCGCTGGCGCGGCACCGTGAGGGCCAGCTGCCGGACGATCCGGTGCCGGCCGAGGCGCGCCTGTTGCGCCGTTGATTCGGATTTGCGCCACTTCGTCTATACTCGCGTCGGTTCAGGGGATCGGGTCACCGCCGCATGCGATTGCTGCTGGTCGAGGACAACGAGCGTTTTGCAACGCTGTTGAAGCAGGGCCTCGCCGCCGCGGGGTTCACGGTTGACGTGCTCGCCAGCGCCGAGGACGCCTCGGCCGCGCTGTTGACCGACCGCTGCGACATCGTCGTGCTCGATCTTGGTTTGCCGGACGGCGACGGTCTGTCGGTATTGTCGGAGATGCGCCGGCGCGGCGATTCGACGCCGGTCTTGATCCTGACCGCGCGCGGCAGCCTGAGCGACCGCGTGACCGGGCTGCAGAGCGGCGCGGACGACTATCTGGTGAAGCCTTTCGCGCTCGAAGAGCTGATCGCCCGCTTGCAGGCGCTGCTGCGCCGCCCGGGTAATTTGCTCGGCCTCGCCCTGAAGCTCGGCAACCTGACCCTCGACACCGTCGCGCGCGAGGTGCTCGTCGACGATCGATCGATCGTCTTCTCGCCGCGCGAGATCGCGGTGCTTGAACACCTGTTGCGGCGGAGCAACCGGGTCGTGGCCAAGAACCTGCTCGAAACCAGCCTTTACGGGCTGTCGCAGGAAGTCGGCTCGAACGCCGTCGAGGTCTATGTCCATCGCCTGCGGAAGCATCTCGCCGAAATCGGCGCCTCGGTGCAGGTCCATACTGTGCGCGGGGTCGGCTATATGATCGCCGAGGAGCGCTAGCGGTGTTCCGGTTTCGCTCCGTCGTCGCGCGCACGATCACGCTGCACCTCCTCGCCATCGCGGTGACGTCGCTGTTCATGCCGCTCGCGCTCTACCTGATGCTGAAGCAAGCCGCCGAGGCGCTGCACGACCGCGCGCTGCGCGAGCAGGCGGCGGAGATCGTCGGTTATCTGGCGTCCGGGCCGGAGGGCGGCTTAAGGCTCAATCTGCCGGCGCCGCTCGCCGAACTCTACTCCGAGGCCTATGGCCGCTACGCCTTTGCCGTGCTCGATGAGCGCGGCAAGGTGCTGTTCTCGTCACTATCGGCAAAGCAGGCGATCGCCGATGCAGTGCAGCCGGTGCGGGATGCCGCCTATTTCTCGACCCGGCGCGGCGCAGCCGAGCTCTATGGGGTGAGCCTGCCGACCGAGATCGCCGGGCGCAAGCTGTGGGTCCAGGTCTCGCAGGATCTCGCGCACCGCGACGTGCTGATCGACGACATCGTCGCCGATTTTTTTCCCCGGGTCGGCTGGATCACCGCGCCGATCCTGCTCTTGCTGCTGATCATCGATGTCGTGATCTTCCGGCGGGCGCTGAAGCCGATCGTCGCCGCCTCCGCGCTCGCCGCACGCATCGGCCCGCGCCGCACCGAGCTGCGCTTGCCGGAGACCGGGATGCCGCAGGAGGTGCGGCCGCTCGTCCATGCGGTCAATCAGGCGCTCGACCGGCTCGAAGAGGGCTTCCGTGGCCAGCGCGACTTTACTGCGGACGCGGCACACGAGCTGCGCACGCCGCTGTCGATCCTGCGCACTCAGATCGACATGATCGCCGACCGCGAGCTGGCGCGGACATTGCGAGACGACGTTGAAAGCATGACCCGGCTCGTCAACCAGCTGCTGGAAATGGCGGAGCTGGAAAGCGTCGTGATCGCGCCCGGCGAGACCGCCGATCTCGTTGCCGTAGCCGCGGAGGTTGGCGCATTCCTGGCGCCGCTCGCGCTCTCGGAAGGCAAGAGCGTCGCGGTCACCGGTGGGCAAGGGCCGGTTCTCGTCCGCGGCAATGCCGATACCCTCGCCCGCGCGATCCGCAACCTCGTCGAGAACGCGCTCGTGCATACCGCGGCCGGAACGAGCGTCGAGATATCGGTCGAGCCCGCCGGCATGTTGCAGGTCAGCGACCAGGGCCCGGGCGTCCCCGCGGCGGATCGCGAACAGATTTTCCGCCGCTTTTGGCGCCGCGATCGGGGGCGACCCGGCAGCGCCGGGCTGGGCCTCTCGATCGTCGCCCGCATCGCCGAGATGCACGGCGCCACCATCGGTGTTGCCGACCGGCCGGGCGGCGGCGCCGTCTTTACACTGGATTTCCCGCATGTGGTTGCCTCCCCGGCAGAGCCGGTGCGCAGCCCGGAGCGGGAACTTGCCTCGGCCGACTAAAGGGCAGCCTATGGCCGCAACACGGGTGAAGAGCGAAATCGCCGGCTCGGTCTGGAAGATCGAGGTCGCGATCGGCGACAGCGTCGCCGAGGAAGATCCGCTGCTTATCCTCGAATCGATGAAGATGGAGATTCCACTGCTGGCGCCGCGCGCCGGGGTGGTCAGGCAGATCCTCGTCACTGAGGGCGAACCGATCGCCGAGGGCGATGTCGCGGTGATCCTCGAATGAACAGCGATTTTCGATGCGCAGTGTAGCAAAGCGCGTTCTGGTGACCGGCGGCGCCGGGTTTCTCGGCTCGCATCTGTGCGAGCGGCTGCTGGCGCAGGGGCACGACGTCTTGTGCGTCGACAATTACTTCACCGGGCGCAAGGACAACATCGCGCATCTGTTGTCGGCGCCGTTGTTCGAGGCGATGCGGCACGATGTGACGCATCCCCTCTTTGTCGAGGTCGACGAGATCTACAACCT
>Ga0070766_10000310_pt1 | contig 20774 bp, 19 predicted proteins | sample HubBroMetageWFT6_FD_69782 | JGI IMG/M metagenome (GOLD analysis project Ga0070766, IMG submission 69782) | Warmed and freeze-thawed soil microbial communities from the Hubbard Brook experimental Forest, New Hampshire - Hubbard Brook CCASE Soil... | ecosystem: Environmental > Terrestrial > Soil...
CCACAATGACAACTTCACCCCCTGAATGTGCCCCCGCCATCACAAACGCGGTCGCCTCACGCCAGTTTTCATCAAATCCCGCCTGGCGAATGTAAAAGCGAATATTGGAGACAGAGTAGAAAAGAATCAGCAGCAACAGGCCGCCACCCACGATCAACCGACGTTGAGCCACACGCGCAATCCCGCCTGCAGCCGATAGGACGGCCGCTGGAATGCAGATGGCTAGATAGCGTTCGACTAGCATAGGCTGCAGCAACGAGCCCGCAATCGTTATTGCAGGTGGAACCACCAGCCACGAAGCGGTAAACCAGAAAGGCCACGCACTTTGTCCGGCGCGCCGACGAAAGGTGTACCAAGCCGCCATTGCCCATGCGGCAGCGTACGCAAACCAACGGGACTTCGAGAGCGTCAGCGAATACAGCACATACTTTGCCTGCTCGAAGCTCAGAGCGCCGACCCAGGCAACATTTGCCGCGTCCCGATGACCCACCAGAAAAACCGCCACCGGCAGCAACAGCACTGCCAGCAAAGACCATGCCATCAGCAACCACTTCCACGGCACACTTCGTCGCGGAAGAAACGCTAGCGAAGCCACATGAGCAACGATGACCAGCAACGCAAAAAAATGGCTGTAGACGGCGACGGCGGCAAAAAAGGCATAGCCCGTCCAATTTCCCGCCGAGGGACAGCTTAGTCCGCGCAGAAAGAACAGGCTCGCCAGGCACACCATCAAAATGACGAGAGCATAAGAGCGAGCAGTCTGGGCCAACGCGAAGTGAAACGGATGGACAGCCAGCAACAGACCAGCGATCAGTCCGGTTCTGCCGTCAAAGAGGCGCTTCCCGAGGAAGTACACGGCCGGCACAGTTGCGGTCGCCAACAGAACACTGAATAGCCGGATAACCAACTCGCTGTGACCAAAATGCACCCAGACGCGCAGCAGGGCATAGTAAAGCGCCATGTTCAGCTCTGAGCGCCAAATCAATCCGACGAAATTCGCGCCCGATGTCTGCGCGAGGAAAACGCTGAATCCTTCATCCAGGTTGAGTCCCCTGGCCGTCAACTGAACAGTGCGCAGCACTCCGGCCAGGCATGTGATGAGCAGCAGCAGAAGCCACTCCTTGTCTGTCGTCGGTGGCAGGCCCTCGCGTGATTGACCGAGTCGGCTAACCAGCGACTGCGCTGCGAAGCGGTTCGCCTCAGCGGGGATTCGCATACTTGGACCTGCCCTCGTTAATACCACCGCGCCCGCCCGGCGGCGAAATTTTCTGCCGCAGCTTGTCGATTTTCACCATGTCCCAACGTCGAAGTGATATAAGGACGGCGCAGGGCAGCCTTTCACCCGGCCCGCGATTAATTTCACTTCTAAACAGGAGAATCACAATGCCCAATCCGTTTGTACACACCGAACTGAACACCACCGACGTACCGAAAGCGAAGGAATTTTACAGCAAGCTGTTTGACTGGACGCTTGAAGACGTGCCCGGAGGCATGGAATACACCCTCATCAAGACGGGCGATGCTTCCATCGGCGGCATCATGAAGCACCCGATGCCTGGAGTCCCTTCATTCTGGCTGTCGTATGTCCTGGTCGACGACATTCACGCCTCGACTGCGAAAGCCAAGTCACTCGGCGCCACACCGATAAAGGAAGTTCAGGAAGTCCCGAACACTGGTTGGTTCAGCATCTTTGCCGATCCCACCGGGGCGGCTTTCGCAATTTGGCAGGCAAAGAAATAGCAACATCGATCAGCTAACTCGTCCGTTCCCCCATTTTGCGTTATGGAGTGGGGGGAACGGCGACATCGAACCTCGCCACTCCCCGAGACTCAGGCTGTTCACGACGCCGTGACGATCAACGTCCTGTCCGAACGGCGAAGATCTGCCTGCGAAAACTGGGCCCCAGGATGATGCATCCGTGGCTGGCGTAGGAGACCACGCCGCGCTGCAGTTTGCGCTCGAGCTTTACACCTATTTATTGGGAGACGGAACTGCGCCGGTGGAGATTTGCCAGGCCATGAAGCTGGCCCGCCGCAAGATTGTCGGCACACAAACCTGGGGCGCCTACCAGCACTATGGCAACCCCAACTTCCGCTTGTTGCGTCTGTGACGCTGCGTATTAATTGGCGGTGAAACTGGTCGCATTCGTCAGGTAGAGTTCATGCACTTTGAAGTCGATATCGGCTTGCGTCAGGCCGAACGAAGCCATAAAGTCCCGCAGCTCATTACGCTGATTGGCGCTCAGCGTCTTGCCGTTGGATTGGCCATCGACGAAAACCTGTACTAAGCCGGCCTGGCGCATCAACTTATAGGTGTGCATGTGGCCCGAGTGTACCACCGCAAGCCAATCCTGCCGCCACAATCCCGATTTCTGCGCCCAAAGCAGGCCGCCTCCCCGAATGCGTCGATTCTGTAACACTTGGTATCGCGCCAATTACTATCCGAAGAATTACCTTGCCCAAAAGTACAATTGCATAAACCCGCCAACTGTTCTATTTTGATCAGCAATCCCCCAAGGTAAGGATTAGTTTCAGATGTGGGGACAGGATACCCGCCTCAGCGACGGCAAGTTCTGCGCCCAGCTCCAAGGCGGCAGCAACATTGGGGTCAATGCAACTGCTAAAGGGACGATCTGCCATCCAGCTTGTGGTGGCAGCGGATTCACAACAGATCCCGCCGGCTTCGACTGTTTCACTTGCATATTTCAGCCAGGACCATCCTTCGCACGATGGCGACGATGGTGGCAGGACCGTCGGGCCCGGCGAACCAGCGTCGGTATCGGCCACTTTAGCAACTCAGGACTTTGAAGATGAATCGTTGCTCCAGACTCGCGCGCCTCGTTGGAGTCGCCCTCTGTCTTGCTGCATGTCCTCTGTGGGCACAATCCCCAGAAACCCTCGTACTGACCGACGGAACTCCCGTCGACCTTCAACTCGAAGAGACCGTCTCGTCGGCCCACGCCCGCGTCGGTGATCCGCTGAGTTTCATTGTCGTGCGCGATGTGACCGTGCAGGGCTTCACCGTCATTCCGGCCGGCAGTAAAGCGACCGGCTCGCTGACCCGCGTACACGGCCGCCGCGTCCTCGGCATGGGCGGCAAACTCGTCCTCACCATCGATTCAGTCGAGTTGGCCAATGGAGATCACGTTGCTCTGCGCGCCAGCAAAGAACTAAAAGGAACATCCCACACCTGGCGAATGGCTGCCGGTGTGGCCGTCACCAGCATCTTTTATTTCCCCGTCGCGCCTGTCTTCCTGCTCACCCGCGGAGACAACTGCACCGCCCTCAAGAGCACTGAAATCACCGCACACGTCGAGGGCAACACTTCCCTGGCATCCACCGATTTCCCCTTGGCTACCGCGAAGGCCCCTGACCTGAACCAGGTCACCGAGTTCTTGCCCCCGCGTGTCCTCGACGGTGAAGGACATCAGGGCGACATGGTGAACCTGCTCTTCATCGGAAAGAAAGAAGATCTGCAGGCAGCTTTTGACAGCACCGGTTGGGTCAAGCCGGAGCACTGGAAGTTGCGGTCGGCTTGGCACGTATTCACCCAGCGCACCCATTACATCCGCCAGCCCATGTCGAGGTTTTTCCTCTTCGGTCGCGCCCAGGATTACGCCTACGCGCTGCCCGATCCCATATTCGTCGTGTCGCACCGCCATCACATTCGCATCTGGGAGACTGGCCATCAAGTCGATGGCAACCCCGTCTGGGCGGGCGCCGCGACTTACGATGTTGCGATTGAAGTCGCGAAACATGGCCGCCTGTTCAACCATCGCATCGACCCCAACGTCGACTCGGAGCGCGACTTCATCGGCGCGAAGCTGTCGGAGACCCCCGTCCCCGCGCGCGAAACCTATATAGAAGGTGCCGAGCCGGTGTATAAGGCCAAGACCGCCTCCGGCCAGGACTACTATTCCGACAGCAAAATTCTGCTGGTTGACCTCCGCCCCACTGCCAACGGCGAAGCCCGTGTGCATAGCGCGAACGGCGAAACCCCGGCACGTCCCGCCGCTCCACCCGCTGCCAATAGCCTCTCAGCCACTCTGCGCTAATTCGCCGGGTGGAGCACGCCTTCACAGCTGCAGAAAAACTCGCTTTCGGTCGCGTTTCGAAGGGGCGCAGCTTTAGCTGCGCCGTACAAGCTCTTTGGTCTTTCTTGTCATCCCAAGCGCAGGGAGCGAAGCGACCCGAGTCGATGGACCTGCATTTTGCCCGATGCCTAATCAAGCCCGGCGCCCGAGATTCGCGTTCGATTGTTCGGCTAACCTGGGCAGAGGAAAGTGGGCGACATGCAGCGTGTAATCGACACAGCAATCCCGCCGTCCCAAATCGGGACTGCAGGTTACTTTCGTTTCTTCGCCCCACCGATTTTGCGTGATCCCCACTCCCATTTGCTTTATCCATAAAACTGAGATGTTTCGCCTGAGAGGGAAACTCGGCAATGACGGAAGCTGTCATTCCGCCGGCGCCGACCTGACCGGTGCAGTCCCGTCGCCGCTCCTCACCACGTTCTTTGACAAATCGATGGCCAGCGAAGAGGCCGGAATGTGCAAGGGTTTGCAGATATAAATCCTTACGGCTGACTTGGATACCTATAAGTCATTTAGAATGATAACTTACGAACAATTTCCTCCCAAGCCATTGAAAACAAATGAAGGCGAAACAGCAAATTCTGCAGAACGTTGCAAATATGCAGCAGCAGTGGCAGGATCGACACAGCAACGCATTGGGGTGCTCCTCCACTCAATCCCATCCTCTGGATTGAGTACGTCTTGAGCTCTTCCCCAACGCCACTCTAGTTGTTTTCCGTTATTGCCCCTCACTCAACCCACTCGTTACGCTTCCTCCACACATTTGGGGTGCTCCATTCTGTCGGAAGGAAACGAACCATCATGAGTTCCACCTACACAGGTGTCTGTCCTGCTCCGGTCGCTTCGGTGCGCAAACACAGGGCGCTGCAGATCACGGTCGCAGCCTCTCTCGCGCTCGCCATGGCCCTCTATTTCTGGACCGACTCCCGCTATCCCGCCCTGCTGAAAAAGCTGAATTCCGGAAAGGCGGTGAAGGTCACCGCCGCGCTCACCTTCGATGCCAAGCTGCCAGTCTCGCCCGATATGCCCCTCGCCACGCGCGTAGGACGCACCACCTTGAACTGGATGTGGGCCAACCGCATCGGCATGACATTCGGTGTATGCTTCGGCGCAGCAGCCCTGACTCTGCTCCCGCTGTTTTCGCGACGCCGCTTCAGCACCGCGGCCGGCAACACCCTGATGGGCGCTGCCCTTGGCACTCCGCTGGGCGTCTGCGCCAACTGCGTCGCTCCCATCGGACAGGGCCTGATCAATGCCGGGGCCAGCAGATACACCGCCTTGGCCACCATGATCAGTTCGCCCCTGCTGAATGTCGTAGTGCTGGCGATGGCGTTCACGCTGTTCCCGCTGCCCATCGCGCTTACTCGGCTGGCTATTCCGCTGGTGTTGCTGGCACTCGTACCGCTGATCGCCGGGCGCCAGACCAACTGCATCGAGCTTGCGCTCCCGCCCGAAGACAACGCAGGCTGGCCCCACGACATCTCCGCCACGCTCCTCAGCTTCCTGAAGAACCTGGCTCGCCTCGCCGCAATCACCTTGCCCTTGATGTTGGTGGCCGCCCTCCTCGGCTCGCTTGTCGCCGAACTTCTCCCCGCGCACAGCATCCCGGCGACCGCAAGTTTATTGGGGATTATCGTGCTCGCCCTGATCGGCACATTTCTCCCTGTGCCTATGGCGTTCGACGTGGCCGCAGCCTTCGTGCTGATGTCGCGTGGCGTTCCGCTTCCCTACGTGGTGACGCTGCTCTGCACGCTGGGAGCGTTCAGCATCTACCCGATGTTGATTGTCGGTAGGAGTCTTTCATGGCGTACTGCAACCGCAATGTTCGTAGCGGTGGCGGGTTTGGGGATCGTGGCAGGAGTCGGGACCTCGCTGCTGCAACGCGTGTTTTAACTACCGTGCTGTGAAGGCAGCTATCCCGGCACTACCATCCCATCCAAATTGCGTTCGAGGAATTTGTCGTGCAACCGTCCAACGACCGCCCCCTTTATCACCGACTGGAAGGCCACTTGGAATTGTTGCATTTCCGACGGCGTACCTACCGTGATCCGGACCCAGTCGGGCACCGAGGGCCACGGGCGTCCGATATAGACGTTCTGATGCGCCATCGCGGCAATCACATCATGCGCAGGCTTCCCCGCCTTGAGCATGAAGCAGTTCGATACCGATGGCGAGTACTCGTAACCGTTACGGTCGAGCCATGCAAAAGTGGTCTGGCGCGTTTCCGAATTGATACGCTTGCGCTCCGGCACCAGGGTCGCGTCCTTCATGCTGGCGATAGCCGCGGCAACAGCGGTCACCGGCATGGCATTCCATCCCCCATAGGCATTCAGCTTCTTGATCAGGTCGGGACGTCCAACCGCGAACCCGCAACGCAACCCGGCCATGCCGTAGATCTTGGAGAAAGTCCGCAGCACGATAACGTCTTTGTCCGCCTTCACCAGGTCAAGCACGGTAGGCGCGTCGCAGAAGTGAATGTAGGCTTCGTCCACCATCACCACCGAGCCCTTAGGCTTGTTCTCCACCAGGTACTCGATGTCCGCGTGGCTGGTGAGTGTGCCGGTCGGATTGTTCGGCGAGCATATATAAAAGATACCCGCGTCGGGTGCCGCAGCCAGCATTGCTTTCACGTCGTGAGACCACGTCTTGGTTAGAGGAACGTTCACCACCCGCGCGCCTACCGCGTCGGCCGCTTTGCTGCCGGCCTCGTAGCCCGGATCGGCGGTCACGTAGCTCGCCTTGGGCGACGCAAATGCAGCCACAGCGTAGTAGAGTGCCGGACTCGATCCCGCGAACGCCGCCACATATCCCGGCTTAAGGCCCTGTTGCTGAGCGAAGGTGTTGATCAGTTCTTCGGTGAAGCTGAAGAGGTAGCGCCCTCCGTCGGGCATGATGTTAGCCACGGCCTCACGCGCTACGGCCGCGGGCCCCAGCGGATTTTCATTGGCATTCAGCAACACACCACCCTTGGGTGGCGACTTCAACTGCGCATAGGCGAGCATGGGCTCAGTCACGATGCGACCGGCCAAGGCCGCGGAAGCGACTGCGGACAGTTGCAGGAACGACCTGCGAGAGAACGGCGACTTTTCTTTCCGGTTCGACATGCTCACCCTCGCCTGAAATTGGATTTTTGGCTCTAGACGGCTCTTGCGCGTCCTTACTGTTTCAAGCTTTAGAAATCGTCGCGGGCAAACCTCAACGCAGGCTAACCACGGCAGCCCCGTCCCGGCTTGGGTTATCTTACCGTAGAATGTCGACTGGGGAACTACGAAACATTCCCGCGATTTCTTGCGAGGACTTCGCGTGAACTACCGCAAGCAAGACAACAATTTCCGGCTTTTCTACACTCCCATGATCGCCTTCACCTTACCCGACTTGATGGCCTTGACCAGTTGCTCATGGTCTCGTTCGGTCTGGTCGCCGTAGGCTTCGGCCCACGTCGCCAGGGCCTTGTCGAGTACTCGATTGCCTCCACAATAACCCGCGATGGCGGCAGCATCGCCGGCGCGAGCATGGGCGCGGGCCAGCAGCGTTCCGCACGCCCAGACATAGAAATCGAACGACTCGCCCGTCAGCCACTCAACCGGGATCGAGGCCTTCATGTTCTTCATCTGCCGCACGAAATAGGGGCGGCCATCGATCTTCGTGATACCGAGCATGAGGTCGCTGGAAGCCTGCAACGCCCGTTGACCGACCACGACACGCCTGCCCTCATGCTCCGTGTACTGCTCGGGCAGCGGCGGTACGTAAGGGGCATGGGCCGGGGACACGCACTCCTTAATTTGCAGAAATAGGGGATCATCATCGCCGTTGCCAAACAGCAGTGCAAGGTAGGCGCGTGTCCCGACGCTGCCCACTCCGACGATGCGGTGAGCGACGTCCACCACGTGGTAGCGGCTGAGCATATAGCGGCGCTCTAGCGGCAGGGACTCGGCATATTCGTTGAGCCCGTCAATAATGTTCTCGCGCGTATCCGGGTCCACGTGCGCCAGGACCGGAGGATCTTCGCGTAAGCGCCAGCCACCTGAGACACCACGCTCGGAGATCTTCGTCAGCAGGGTAGCGTTGGTTTGCTGCTTCGCCTTGGCGACGCACTTTGCCAACACCGCGCTCGATTTGGCGTCCATCTTGATCAGCGGGTTCTTCCGATCGGGATAGGCGTGCAGATACCAGACGTCAAGCACGCTCATGTCTTTCAGGCGATTTATGTTCCAGCGATACCCTCCGGCCGCGCGCCTGACGGCCTGTGCGCGTTCTTTCTTGTTCAGTCCGTTCTCCCGCCCGGCCACGTTGACGCTGGCCACCAAGCGCTTCAAGTCCCACTCCCAGGGACCGATCGTGACCTCATCGAAATCGTTCAGGTCGAAGATGACATCGCGCTGCGGCGTACCGTAAAGCCCGAAGTTGTTGATGTGCGCGTCACCGCACATAATCACGTGGACGCCGGAGATCGGGGTATGGGAGAGGTCCCACGCCATGACGCACGCAGCGCCACGCAGGAAGGTGAACGGCGAAGCCGCCATCCGTCCCATGCGCAAGGGAATCAAGTCTTCCTGGCGTCCCACATTGCTGGCTGCAAGTAGTTCGAGCGGGTCAGGACGGTTGGCCGGGGGTTTTGTATCGGCGTGGCTCTCACGGGGAGTGCGTTCACGCAATCCTTTGCCTATGTCCCGCCGCTTCTCCCAGGGATTGTTGGCGTTCCGCAAATCGAATGCGCCCGCCCTGTCGCCCGGCGTTCGCACGCCTTCCGCGCCGTCTCCCCCACTCGTTGAAGGGGTTGTCGTTAGTGTGCGCACGAACTTCGACGCGGTGGTTTTTCCTGCTTTCGATTTTGCAGCAACCGATTTGGCGCGTGGACTCATATCTACCGGCCTTTCTGATGGAACCGATACTGGGGGCAAACTGCGACAACTCCATCGCAGCCAGAATGAAGGAAAAGGAATATTAACCTAGCATGACTGCTCTGGACAGTGGGCACAGTCATCTCCAAGGTTCGTTCGTTGCCATCGCTATGCCGGGGGATGGGGCGGGGATGGGACCGCCGGTTCGCTTTGGCCGCCCACGCGCAGGCGCGCGGTCTCGCGATTGCCGACGGCTGCGACATGACTGGTCGCGGCCGCCAATCCGAACAACGGCATGTTTCCGTACACGCACTCGAATTTTCCGGCATTGACCAAATACGTTTCGTGCCAGATGCCGACACTGCCGTCTGCGCCGATGCGCCGGTTGTAATCCTTCCACACTTGCAGGTGCGGATCAGAGGGCTGGCGTGCGAACTTCTCCAAGTCCTCAAACGAGCGCCAATACTGCACGTTCATGACCTCGCGCCAGCGTATCCAGGTGTGAACGCCCAGCAAGCCTTTTGCCGGATGATCGGCGAGTGTCTTTAGCATCGGAGGCATGGCCTTGGCCACAGGTATCCACTTGTGGACTGCCCATAAGTGATTAATGCGCATGCCAATCAGGAAGACTACAAAAGGCCCATCGATGTCAGCGGTAAACCGGCCGGGAAAGATCTTGGGCATAGCTGAACGATTATAGGGCTGCGCCCGAGGTTCGCGGGTGCCACGTTCTAGCTCCGGTTTTGGCAAGGCGAGGCAGTTCGGTCTGCCGCGTTCTTCAGCAGCTCTACTGGGATTTCGCTGGTTTGGCGGTGGCGGCTTCGGCCGCAGGTTTGGCAGCCGCCTCGCGAACCGCATTGACCTTCAGCCGCCTCGCGATGCGGGCCTTGCGCAACCTGTTCTCCCGCGATCGGTCTCCGTTGCGATATGACATGGAATACCTTTCTGGTGCTGTCAGTCCCAGCACACTCGGCCCCTTAAATCGATCTCAAGCCGATCCTCAATTAGGAGCATAGCCCCTTCTTTGAAAAAGAGCACTTGGCAGGCCATCGACAGGCTTGCCGACGTCACTCGCTTGGTGCCATCATGACGCAACTCTCCTCCGCGAATGCGGTTTCACAGAGCAATGACGGTCCCTTTCATCACGAGCGCACTGCAACGCGGCTTAGCTGTAATGTTTCTGCTGCTGTCTCTCAGCGGATGGCTAGCGGCGCAGTGCCCGGTGAACGACCCAAACGACGACACTCCTCCCGAATTACCGCTGGTCACTTCCTCCACGCGTCACGGCGAGCCGCGTTTGCCCGAGTCGGGCTATCTCTCTAACACTTCGTATGCCAGCACCTACTTCGGATTCGTGTTCGATCTGCCACTTCCTGTCGACGGACATCGCCTCATGATGCCGCTTATGCCCCCCGGACAGCACGCGCTGCTCGCGTTGGGCTTCCAGGAAGGCCGTCGTTCCGGCACGCTGCTGGTCACCGCCTCGGAGCCCAATAATCCCATCCACGAGATGACGGAAGAGGAGCGCAAGGCCGAGTTTCAGGCTTGGGCCAAAGGCGAGCCGCGTCACCAGATCACGCCTCCTGACTGGATGACCCGCACCGGCCGTTTCTACCACATCTCTCAGCACAAGGGCGACGTCACCACAGTCCAGTACTGGACCTTCATCAAGAACTACCTCATTCGCATTAAGGTGGAGTCGAACGACCGCGATTTCGTGAACCGAACGAAGGCGGCAGTCGGCGCCGTGAAATTCTATTGCGCGCAGGAAGATGGCACCCTGCTCGACGAGCAGGGCAAAATCGTTTCGACCCCGGGCGAGGGTTACCAGGGACCGACCATCCCCAACGCGCTGGTGAACGCGGCGCTCGACGAGCAACCTGCTCTGGAGATGATCGAGACTGGTGAGGTTGCTCCTGGAGTTTACCGGAACGAGGAAATGGGACTGACGTACACCTATCCCACAGAGTGGGAGCCGCTAAGAAACCAGCCCGACCCGCCGGCGAAAAAAGATGAAAACGAGCAACGTGCTCGCGATGTACTGAACGCCTGCTCGCTCCAAGTGTTGCGCCTTGCGCCCCACGCCCCCGAGGGAGATGGCGCCAGCACAAAGACAATTACGCTGCGCGCCATCGACCAGACCTGCCTCGGCCTGCCGGCGCCTGCATCCATCACCGACCATCTCGGCGCGGAGGAGCTTGGCGCGTACCTGCAGATGCTGGGAGCCTTTGGTGAGCTGCGCTCCACTAACTTGGCCATGTACGCCAACCATCTCTTCGCTGAGTATAGCGGCGTGGTGGGCGAGCACGCCGAAGGGCAGCCCCTTGGGCAACGCCGCAATGAAGCCGTAGCCGTGACCCGCCACCGCAAGTTGTTACTCGTGTGGTCGTGGACCGCGCCCAGCGCGGCCGATTTGGGCAGTATGCCGAAGACTAGCGTAAGCTTCGAAGACGCTCCGCCGATCGATCTTGTTGCAGCGACTGTGGTTGCGCAACGTTGAACAGTCTAATGTTCCACGGCTTTTGGCGGTACGCCCTGACGCTACTCGCCCAGCTGCTGACGCTTGGGGATATTGTACTATCGCCAAACGTTGGGCGAAGTGTCCCAGTGCTGGAACGATGGGCAGTAGCGGCGTTTTTCGCAGGCGGTGCAGCGTCCCGGAACAATGAAGACGCGGGGCAACAGGAATTTTTCCACCCATCCTGTCGCGGGCACAGTTTTGAAGATTCGTCCTCCACACACACGACAATGGGGACAGAACAAATTCATTTCGCCACAGCTTGATCATACTCTTTCCGTTGCGATCTGATATTTGGCTGGGCAGCGCTATCATTTCTTCGGTTTTGGCCTCGACTCGGGAGGCGTCATCCCGTTGGCGCGATAGTAGGCGACTAGCAGGCCGTAGTGTTCGCCGGAATGTTCCATCACATCGAGCCAGGGTTCGACCGTCTTAGCGAACGACGCGTCGGGCAGGCCTTTCAGCACTGCCTCCGAATCTCCGAACGACTTCTCCAACAGCGCGACGACAGCCGCCTTGTCGGGATATTTCGCGGGATCCAGTTCGTCCCATTTCGCTTTCTCACCGCGTCCCGCCTTGGCCGCATAAACGTTGCCAGAAGCGATGTGCACCATTACAGCGCCGAATGTGCGCATCTCCTTACGGAGTTTGTAATCGTACTTGTCAGCGGGCCAGTCGCGGGCCATTTCCAGTATCTTGCGATCGACATCGACAAAATTGTCCCGCACTTCTTTCGGGACACCAGGCGCGGCGCTCTGGCAGAACGCAGGCACAAGCCCAGCCACCAGCAGGACAAAAAACGCGACTACCGTATTGCGGTTCATAGGAAATCCTCCAGCCGAATCGACGCAGCATACCAGAAAGCACCACTTAATACACAGGTGGTCGGGGACCGAGCCCCACTTAGGACGGCCCAGCACACGGAAATGCCTCTTTCTCGCAGCCGTTCCGAGTTCGTTCCCGCCATGACAAAATGGCCCGTCCTCTTTAATTTGCTCCTACTTCTAACTCTCATCAAAAAAATCGATTGGACGCACTTCGGGGCTGCCCATACGCTTAATCGTTGGTATGCTGTCGCCGGGAAGGATATCCGGGCGATTGCACGCATCTCTGTCGCGGACTTCACCCCTGTTGTTAGACAACTCATGAAACTTGCGGGCATCTTATTTCTGCTGGCGGGCTGGATGATCGTCGTGTACGCGCTCGATCTTCTGCGGTCGAGCACGGCACTGGTCGCTTTCGTAGTAGCTGGTGTCGCGGTTGAGTGCATCGGGATCTTCTTCCTGTTCCGCTCCCATTTACCGTTGCGCAAGGAGACTCCTTGATTCCCGGCTCCGTGTCCGTGTTTTCTGAGACGCCGGCTGGAGCAATTTGCCTGGTCTCGATCCTGCTGGTGCCGTTGGCCATGGCCGGCCTGGCTCTGATCAGCTGCGGCCTTGGACGCTCACGCAGTGCGGCCCACGTCATCCTGGCCTCGTTGTGCGCGGTCTCGGTCGCGGCTATTGTGTACGTCGTTTGCGGCTTCTCCTGGGACGGCTTCGCAGGCGGCCCGGCGCACGTGTTGCTGTTGCGAGGAAAACCGTGGAACTGGATCGCTGCTGAACCTTTCTTTCTGCGCGGCATCGAACTCGACGGCTCGCCCGCTTCGCTAGCTGCTCTTCTGCAGATGTTCGGAGCCGGACTTGCAGCCATCATCCCTCTCAGCGCCACGATGGATCGCTGGCGGCTGAGTGCGATTTGCGCGTCTACTGCACTGCTTGCCAGCTGCACCTATCCGATCTTTGCCCATTGGGTGTGGGGCGGAGGATGGCTGGCTCAGGTGGGCGACAATTTCGGGCTCGGACGCGGGTTCGTCGATAGTGGAGGCGCCAGCACAATTCAGGTCGTCGGAGGATTGACCGCGCTCTCGATGGTCTGGGTACTCGGCCCGCGGCGTGATAAGTATTCCGACGAGGGGATGCCCACTGCGATTCCGGGCCACAGTCCCGTGTTTGTGGTGTTCGGTTGTTTTCTCGCGTGGCTGGGTTGGTTAGGCCTGAATTCTTCGGGAGCGATTCTCTTTAGTCACGCACTACCCGGACGAGTGGTGCTGATTGCGGTAAACACGACTTTGTCAGCGGCGTCGGCGGGCCTGATGGCATTAGTCATCACGCGCATGCGCTTCGGCAGACCTGACGCTTCGATCACCGCGAATGGCTGGGTGGGTGGATTGGTCGCGAGCAGCGCGGCTCCGGCATTCCTCAATCCCGCAGCTTCTCTCATCATCGGCATCATCGCCGGCGTCCTCGTGACCTATGCGGTGGACTGGCTTGAAATGTGGCTCAAAATCGACGACCCCGGAGGAGCGATCCCGGTACACGCTCTGGCGGGCATATGGGGTTTGTTAGCTGTGGGGTTGTTCGCCAGGCTACCCGGCCAAAATCCTGCCAGCGGACAATGGTTGGCCCAACTGATCGGAATAGCAACCCTGCTGGGTTTTGTGCTGCCGCTCGCTTACTCGCTGAATTGGCTCCTCGACCGGGTGTATCCGCAAAGGATCGAGCCGGACGGCGAGCGACAAGGTATGGATCTACACGAACTGGGCGCCGGGGCTTATCCGGAATTCGTGGTACATACCGACGAGTTCATTCAGCGTTAGCTCAGAGTAGCGGCTGTCGCGTTCTGGCCACATGGCGTGGCAAATCTGCGAATTTCTTGCATTTTTGCTGTTCACGTGTTGTTTAGAATCAATCAGTTAGACGTAAAATGCTCGCAAGAGATTGATTACAAATATAGTTATAGCTATCCAAGTCAGCCGTAAGGACTTAGCTGGCTGGATTTGGGTTCCGAAGACCCCGGTGGAATCGGCAGCGTTTCGCGCCTGAAATTTTCAAAGAGCCGATTATGCCCGCAGCCTGGGTGCGGGCCGGCAAGAGACACTTGTCCCTCGCCTCATCAATCCATTTCATAGAGCAAGGTGAACCGAGCGCGAAAGGACGCAGGACACGTAGCGCTGTGATAAAAGACCGCAAGCGGCGCGGACTGAAGTCCGCTCGGCGTAACAAATACAAAAGGCTTTAGACGCTGGCCTAAAGGCCAGCTCTACCTTTTCCAATTCAGTCCGACCGCGCCGGACTAGCTGTGGCGCGCGACCCAGAGAAGCAGGGTGAAGACGACGACGGGGATGAGGGCCATGGCGACGTAGAAGGCGATCTTCCTGGGCCACGGACTGCGCCGGGTCTTCCAGTCGCGCATTTCGGGACGCTCCGCCACGCCAACCTGGTCCAAGTGCTCGAGGTCCCAGGCGAATTCGCTGGCGCGCGCGTAGCGGTTTTTCCAATCGCGCTCCATGGCACGGTAGATGACTTCCTGCAACTGGGGCGAGATTTCCGGATCGATCTCGCGGGGCGGAACTGGATTATTCAGCAACCGGTCGTTCATGACGAGAAAAGGATTGTTGCCGGTGAAGGGGACCGTTCCGGTCAGCATTTCGTAGAGCATCACGCCAACGGAATAGAGGTCGCTGCGGGCGTCGCCGCGCTTGCCCTTGACCTGCTCGGGCGAGATGTAGTCGGGCGTTCCCATGGTCTGAGATAGTTTGGCGAACGTCAGCCGACGGCCACGAAGATCGGATGCAATGCCAAAGTCGATGAGCTTGATGTTGTCCTGGTCATCGACCATCACGTTTTCCGGCTTCAGGTCGCGGTGCACAATGCCGTGATCGTGGATGTACTGCAGCGCGTCGAGAATGCGGGTCGTGATTTTGATGGCGCGCTCGGGTGGCAGCTTCTTCTGTTGGTTCAGGATCTCCCGGAGCAACCGGCCGTCCACCCACTCCATGACCATGTAGACCTGGCTTCGGTCAGGATCGCCGAAGACTTTCATCACGCCGGGGTGCGCCATGTTTTTGCCGATTTCCTCTTCGCGCTTGAAGCGGTCGTAGAGAAGCGGATCGCTCTCCATCTCAGGGTGAGGAATCTTGATGGCCACCGTGCGATCATTGCGAAGATCGGTGGCGCGATAGATCGATGCCATCCCGCTGCGCGCGATGAGCTGGTCAATGCGATAGTGATCGAGTTGTTCGTCGGCGCGGACTGAAGTCATGCCACCCGGACTACCGCTTTCCTTGGAATCGCGGAACTCGGATCGGAATTGCCGGTCAATCGAGAGCGCAGGTTAATCATGCCAGAAAAGTTCGAAGCTCGGCATAAAGAATCCATAAGGAATACGCCAGTATCTGCTCGAATAATGCGTCTTTCCCTCTCAGCGAGAGATGCAATTCGCCGGTTCCGCAGGAGAGAAATCACCGAATCTTATATGGGCGCCCGCGATACATGCCGGTGCGCTCGACGTCGTGGATGCGTATCAGTTGAACGCTGATGTTGTCGGTTCCGTCGCGCTCCCTGGCCAGAGCAATCAGCTTTTCCGCTGAGCTGGGCAGATTTTCATTCTGTTTTATTACACTCGCAATGTCTGACTCAGGCACCGGCCAGTGAAGCCCGTCAGAGCAGAGCACCAGCAAGTCTGCCTTCTGTACCTGTACTTCGTTGGTCTCTACAGCGACAAACATATCGTTGCCTATAGAGCGGCTGAGCAAGTGCTTGTTGGACGACTCCGCAGCCTCTTTGGCCGAGAGAATTCCCAGACGTTTCTGTTCGCTCACCACCGTGTGATCGGTGGTGATTTGCTTCGGTTGGCCGGCGCGAATCAAGTAACAGCGCGAGTCTCCTACATGGGCGACGACGGCACGATCGAAGCGGAGCGCGCAGGCGACCAGGGTTGTGGCCATTCCAGCGCGAGCGCCGGACGATCCGCCACCCTCATACACTTGGGTGTTCGCAGCCTGGATGAGCCGGGTTAGCAGCGCTTTATGCGGTTCGCCTTCACGCGCGCCCACAAAGCCGGCCAATACGCTTTCGACGGCCATGCGCGAGGCCACTTCGCCCTTCTGTTGTCCACCAACTCCGTCTGCAAGTGCGAACAGGCAGCCATGGGAGCGCAACTGCGCGGTCGCGTGAGGGAGGACATAGCCCAGGTAATCCTCGTTATGTTCCCTTATGCGTCCGGGATCCGAAAGTTGGGTGAACTCGACGTCGAGCATAAGACCCTGAAGATGCAGCTCCCCCCAGGGAAACACCCTGAGCAGTTTACGAGAGCATTTATTTTAGTACTCGCGCAGACAAAGGGCGGGCCCATGCCCGCCCTTCAAGGTCGTCTTTTCATTGACCGGATTTAGACCGCAGTCACTACTCCACTCCTTTCAACGAGCGTAGTTCGTCCAGTAGCCTTGCTGGAGCGGAGGAAGTAGATCCCGCCATAGATGAACCAAACCAGCGCGATCCCCAAGGCCAACAGGGGCTCCTTCTTGGTTCCGTATCCCATGAAGGGGCCGATCAGATAGAACGCCATGCAGGCGAGGTTCGCGACCAGCCCAAATACCGGAACCACCAGGTGGCGTACGAGCTTGAACTTGGGATGGTTGTGGTATCCGACCAGGCAGATAATGCAACTGAGGCCGTATAGCAGAAACGTCCCGAAGTTGGAGGCAAGCGTCATAGTGAGCAGCGTGTTAGGCATCGCCGCTTCTTTGTCGTGACTCACATACCCGAAGCTCGACCAGAAGCCATGCGGCAGCGCCTGGATCGCAGTGTCGGTCGGCGCGCCGGCATCACCAAACACGAACACGAGTGCGAGGCAGCCGACGACGGCCGAGATAGCCGCCAGGGTCCAGATAGCGCGGTGCGGGCTGAGGTTCTCCGAATGCAACATGCCGAAGTGCTCAGGAGCTTCTTTGTCCTTGCCCATGGCGTAGGTGACGCGCGCTCCCGTGTTCATGCAGGAGAGCGTGGTGCCAATCAACGCCAGGAATACGGTGAAGGCTTCCCAGAGCATGAAGGTCCGGCCGTGCCCGGGACCGAGCAAGGCATCGCCCACGACGACCATCATGTCGCCGATTGGCGCGGCGGAGGCTGACGCATTCGCCATGGTGTATCCACTATTGAGGAAGTAGTTTGCGGCGAAATACTCGAACAGATAACAGAACAATCCCTGCACCAGGAGCGAGACAATTACGGCGATGGGAATATCGCGCTTGGCGTTCCTGGCCTCGCCGCCCATGGAGGTCACCGACTCGAAGCCGACCAGAATCAGGATGGCGACTGTAGCCTGAATGAATACCCAGCCCCAGTTGTGCGCTTTGATGACCGACTTGGCGTTGGGATGGGTCAGGAAAGCGCCCGAGCTATCCGTTTCGGGATAGCTGATCTTAAAGGGCACGGGATTGCCGGCAGCGTCCAGCTTGGGCTGCGGTACTACACCAGCGGAGTCGCGAACGATGGTATCGGTGGGTTTACCGTCGACCATGGTCGAGGTGGTTGCGAACTCGTAGGTGTAAGCCTCTCCAGACACTGAATCGAACTGGTAGGCGACGGTGCCCGGCGGGTGATTCATGCGGTAGCCGAGCGCCAGTACCGCGAAGAGCACCAATGCGGCGATCTGAATGACGTTGATCGCAATACTGACCGCGGTAGAGCCGGTGACGCCGCGGTGAGCGATATAGGCCACTACGAAGGAGAATACGACGGCGACGAGCATCATGAACGCGATTCCGGGATTCGATGCGCTCATGAAGTTCGGCCAAATGGTTCCGACCAGGTAGCCGCAGAGGATGCCCATAACAGCCACCATCACTCCGGGATAGATCCAGTAGTAGAGGTGGGAGGCCCATCCGACGATGAACTTCGAGAGGCGGGCGTAGCGCCATGCCTTGTCGTGATTGAGAAACGACTGTTCGGCGAAATAGTACGAACTGCCGGTTCCGGGATAGAGTTTTGCCAACTCCGCATAGCAGACCGCGGTGGCTAGGCAAAGCACCAGCGCGAGGACGATGCCGAGCCACATGGCGGGCGAGGTCACTCCGGTGGTTGCCTGGATGTAAAAGGTCAGCCACAAAAACGCGCCGGGCGCGATTAGCGCCATGGCGTTCATCGTCAGCCCGGTGAGGCCTAACGTCTGCTTCATCTCAACTGAGGTGTTCTCCGCCATAAATTCTCCTTTTGCGTCCTGGATTGCCGCGATCGGAATAGTCCCGGCACCATCGCCAGTGAGGTAAAACTATCGGACGCGGTTTGACGCGTCCAACTCATATTTTCTATGGGGGCGATCAGAAAGATGGCGACAACTTCTATTTATGCGGGTGATAAACGGGGCTTATGCTCGGGCGGGAAGTTGGACTTCGGCTGGGCCACGGTCGAAGTTTGTTTGCAATGAATTGGGCGGATGGGACGGGAGAGGCTCCTGGGTGTTGCGCCGTCCGCGACGTCGATACGAGATGGCGGTGGGCGTTAGGGCGGCTTCTCATCAAGACAAACAGCCCCTAAAAGCGGAAGTGTGAGCCGCTACAGAGGCTGTCAAAAGGTTGTCAAGCGGGTGAGCCTACTGTTGGGGAGGCTGGCCCGAGCTTGGAGGTAGCGGCTGCCCAGGTCCGCCCGCGCCGCGTCCGCGGTTCATCCGGATCATCATCTCGTCATATTGTTTCTGCTGATCGGCATTCAAGATGGGCTTGATCTGGCTGGAAGTGTCCTGCCGGATCTGCATCATCTTGCTCCTGCGGTCCTGCTGGGAAAGCGAAGAGTCTTCGCGCAGGGTCTGCATCTGCTTGGATTCGTTCTCCAAGATGGGCTTGATCTGCTGCTGCTGGGCGTCGCTCAGGTTTAACTGATTGGTCATGTTCTGCAACCGCTGATCGACCGTCATCGGCTGCCCCTGGCCGTGACCACTCCACTGGCCACCGCCCTGCTCCTGGCCCATCTGCGCGTAAACCGCGGAACCGCCCGTCAGCATCGTAAAGATCACGGCTGTGAATAACAGGTTCTTCTTCATTGTTCCATGCTCCTGGACACTCGCTGTAAGAGTGACGCCGCCACGAATGCAGTGGCTGCCGTGAACGGTGCGTTCGAGGTCAGCATAGTCATCCAAAGGCTGCCGAGCTTCCGTAAAATGCGCGCCACGGGTCCCTCATTCCAAGTCGAGTGTGAGTCTGACTACGTGCGCTGAAACCCGTTTGCTGAAAATATGTTTCCCGATTTCTTCGTTCCAAAACTAATGGAACTCGGCGTGACGATTCGCTGAATAGAACCTTCGAAACGAAGGCGGACGCGGGTTATTTAGCGGAACCGACTTCCCCGCGCTTCTGAATATCTACTGAGGACGCAGGTTTGGTGTTCACATTGGAAGTTGGTCTGGACCCAGGTTGCAGTGATCCTCCGAGGTGCTCGTCGCCATTTTGCCTGCGTTGAAAACTCGAGTTGTCTTCCAGGTGTTTCCGCTATCTGCTGGTCAAGGCTATGTTCGACTCGTTGGCGCGCTGTCGAGCGCGTTGGAGAGTTGCTCGTGCGCCTTGACGCGGCTTCAATGGCGATCGCGGGCTGGCGTCTTGTTCGCCCTGCTGGTTGCGGGAAGCCTTCTGGGGCAGGCACCTGCTTCGCCTGATCCGCAAACTACTCCGAGTTCTGCCAAATCCGACGCGACTCCCGCGAAGCCGACGGCATCCGAGCCGGCGGGCACGCTCGAGGGGAAGATCAAGTCTGGTAGCACGTTTGTCCCTGGAGCGACGATTAGCGCCACGAATCCCGCGACGGGAGAGAAAGTGGTGGCCTGGACGCAGGTCGACGGGAGCTACAAGCTGGCTCTGCCCTCGGCGGGGGAGTACGTTGTCCGTGTTCAGATGACTGGCTTCGCGGTCGCCACGCAACACGTGACGGTGAATGCAACCAACTCCCATCCTCAACTCGACGTGCAAATTACATTGCTGTCCAAGGCGCTGAACGCGGCCGGAGGTGCCTACGCGCGCGGCGGTGCCGCGGGTAACCGCGGATTTCAGCAGCTATCGGTGATGGCCGCCGAAGCCGGCAATAACGCCAACGGCACGGGCAGCAGTGAATCGGTTGCGCCGGCAGGCATGCCAGTGCCGGGCATTCCGCCTTCCATGGCCACGGAATCTGTCGCGGTCTCGGGCTCGTCATCGTCGGGAAACATTTTCGACATGAGCAGCGACGAGATGAGGACGCGGATCCAGGAATATCGCAGCCAGCAGGGCGGACCGGGCGGCGGCTTCGGGCCGGGTGGTGGTCCGGGTGGAGGACCGGGCGGGGGCGGGTTTGGTCCACTCGGAGGAGGCGGTGGGTTTGGCGGGCGTCGTGGCGGCTTCAACCTCAACCAGCCCCACGGCACGGTGTATTACTCGGCGAACACTTCGACCCTGGACGCTACTCCCTACGCATTGACGGGCGAGCCGGCGGAGAAGCCCGGGTTCTTGCAGCAACGCTTTGGTGCTTCGGTTGGC
>Ga0070766_10000315_pt1 | contig 20671 bp, 22 predicted proteins | sample HubBroMetageWFT6_FD_69782 | JGI IMG/M metagenome (GOLD analysis project Ga0070766, IMG submission 69782) | Warmed and freeze-thawed soil microbial communities from the Hubbard Brook experimental Forest, New Hampshire - Hubbard Brook CCASE Soil... | ecosystem: Environmental > Terrestrial > Soil...
CGAGAAGTGGGATCAACAGAGCCCCGCTGCCATCTTCAGCAAACTCCTGATCGATTCCGCTCTGATCCGACACCGGGTAGAACTGCGGCGTGCCGGGCGCCCAGCGCCAGAAGCCGCCGACCGCAGCGACCCAGAGCGTACCGCGCCGATCGACGTGGAGGCCGAGTGCGCCGTGACCGAGCCGGTCGTCCTTGTCACAATGCAACTGGTTGTTCCGAATTGCGCAGAGTATTCCATTTGAATTGAAGGAGTAGCCGGCCGCCCACACCGTCTCGTCGGGACCTTCAGTCAATGCGTCGATGGAAAGACCTGCAAGTTGTTCGTATTCAGTAGCTCTACCCGACTTCCAGCTGACGAGACCGCGCAAAGTCCCAATCCAGAGTGTGCCGTCATGCGCATCGAGAAGCGAAACAATGACCGGGGACGGAAGACGAGGATCCTCCGGCTCCCATGGGACCGCCCGCACGCCATCGAAGCGCACTAGTCCGAAGGACGTGCCGAGCCAGAGATAACCGTCCGTGGTTTGCGTGATTGCAAACACCGGTCCTTTCGTGAAACCCTCGCGAACGGTCCAGGTGCGGTGGGCGTACTGGGTGACATGCTGCGACGCATCGAGCGCACAGGCGCCGGAAGTACACAAAGCACCGCACTCCGCGAAGCTAAGCACAGCTAGCGTCAGCCGGACCCGTGTGGTCATCTTTAAGCTCCGCACCAGCAGCGGGGGATGTAGCGGAGCAAATCGCCGAACGCGGGGCCTAGTGATCGTGCGCTTTCGGTTGGCGGATTCCACCGCCGGCGGGTCATCGCCAATGAGCCGAAAAGCACGGTGTGGCGACGAGCTTCCGCGACTTCATGAGTCTTTTCACTTTTTCAGTTTAGTCTCTCACTGCCCCTCTGGCGAGAGTTACGATCTGTATTAGGTGAGCGGGGAACTGAGTTCGGAGTAGATCGTGTCCGCGGAGTCTCTGATTCGCATTCTGACCGTCGACGATCACCCCTTGATTCGTCAAGGGATCGCTGCCCTCATATCCGCTGAGTCTGACCTCAAGCTGGTGGCCGAGGCGGCGAACGGCCGCGAAGCCATTCTGCAATTTCGGACGCACCGACCCGATGTGACGTTGATGGATCTGCAGATGCCAGAAATGAGCGGAGTAGACGCCATAGGGGCAATTCGCGGCGAATTCCCTGACGCCCGCATCATTGTTCTTACGACCTACGCTGGTGATGCCCACGCCCTGCGCGCGCTCAAGGCTGGGGCACGGGCTTACCTGCTCAAAAACACTCTGCATCGCGAGCTGCTAGAGACAATTCGGGCCGTGCACGCGGGTAGGAAGAACCTCTCTGCTGAAGTGTCATTCCTGCTTGCGGAGCATGTAACGGATGATCCATTGAGTGCCGCGGAAATGCGCGTTTTGCGGCTGATCGCCGAGGGAAAGGCGAACAAGGAGATCGCGATTGCACTGAAACTGAGAGAAGAGACCGTAAAGGCACATGTACGCAGCATCCTATCCAAACTGGGAGTCAAGGACCGAACCCACGCCGCGATGGTGGGTTTGAAGCGCGGGATCATTGAGTTCTAGTCCAATCGAGGTAACCGATTTTACCTCTTGAGGGTTACACGCGACCCGTCCGCTGCATAGTTTAGAGGGTGGTGCAGCGACTCTTCTCCACCTTTGCGACGTGCGCCCCCGGTCTTGGGCTTCTGCTCGCGCGCGTGGCTTGCGGTCTCGATCTACTGACTCAGGCAGTAATGGCTGTCCGGCAGGGCGCCACGACTGCCGACGTTGTGCTTCAAGCCGTATCTGCCGGAATAGGGTTCCTGTTTTCTATAGGGCTCTGGACGCGAGTTGCCGGAGTGTTGATCGGGCTCGCTGCACTTCTGCACTGCCTTTTCCATTCAGGCGACCGGTGGCACTGGATCGTGTTGGGGAGTGTCAGTATCGCGCTGGCACTGCTGGGACCGGGGATTTGGTCGATCGATGCGAGACTGTCCGGTTGGAAGCGCATCGAGATTCCAAAACGGTGAAGCTCGCCTCCCCTTCTGAATACTGCGGCCCCGGGCGGCGCAGCGCCTGTTCGTAGCACCCGAGGTTCCAGTCCCAACAGAGTGTGGAAACGACCCCATGCGAGGGATTCGCGCGGTAGGTCCGCCCCTTAAAACACTAACTAGGCCAGCCTCGATGGGGCGGATGAGCGTTCATTGCAGAGGTAACCATGACTCTCAGGTATGCGGGTATGGGTTCAGCGCACGCACTTCGTCTTCAGATCGGGGTTTCCTCCATTCCGAGCCTCGGCCGCGTGCCGTTACTGGTCGACGACTCAACTAACTTCGACGACAAGACCGGGGCGACGTCGCCTTCTCGATCGAGTCAAGCAATGGGCTGCGAGGAGCTGCCGAAGCTCATTTCCGCTGCAGTCGCGGCGTTGGACTGTGATCGCGCTACTGCGAAAGCCTGCCTACAGCGCGCCGTTGAGCTTCTGAGCGTGACCTATGAGGGACGCCCTGTCCAAGCTACAGCCTGTATTCGCGGTGGCCTCGCGCCCTGGCAAAGAAAGGTCGTTACGGCATACATTGCCGCCAACCTAGGCTCCACGATCCGGGTCAGTGACCTTGCTCGTGTCGCACGACTGAGCGTCGGGCATTTCTTCCGGGCTTTTCGCGAGAGCTTCGGTGAACCTCCGCTCGCCCATGTCGCGAGGCGTCGCAGTCAGCGAGCACAGTCACTCATGTTGAGTTCGCAGGCGTCTCTATCACAGATAGGCCTCGACTGCGGGATGCATGACCAGTCGCACTTCACGCGTGTCTTCCGTCGGTTCGTCGGTATTAATCCGGGCGTCTGGCGGCGACAGTTCAGCGCCGGCGATGCCAACACGACCGTGGAGAAGAGCGCGAGTAAGGCCACAGAAGATCTGACAACGGTGCAATACGGCTCGCGTCGTACCCGGCATGACGAATCTTGAATCATTGGAGCGAAGTGGCAGGAAAACATCTTCGGAATTCCCTGCAAGCCAATCAAGATTGTGGAGTATCGGATCGGCCGCTACTTGTCCCGCCGCGGCCATGTTAGCAGCTGCGTGCGCAGCGGATCCGCCCAAGTCACTCGGTTAGAGGCAGTCGGGCATCCGGGCGACGAAAGAGTTCTACTCCAAGTTGAATTCCGATCACATCTATTAAATCAGATCTGTTTTCGGCCGGGCGCCTGGGTTGGAAGACCGCGTGTTCTTACTTCAGAGGACCACGAATGAAAGGGGGCGATATGAGTGCAGAAATGAAATCGTCGAAGCCCGCCAACATGACGAAATCGCCTGATCATCCTTCGGCTGCGTCGCTGGCCTTTGAAGCTAGCTCAGGCCATCCTTACCTCTATGTCGTCGGGGCAAACGGCACGGCGATCATCGACCCCTCGAACTGGCAGGTTATTGTCACTGCTCCCAGGATCCCTCCCGGGACACACGATCTCATTTTCGACAATCACTATCCTGATCACTTAGGTCGCGTCTGGAGCGTTGCCTCGGCCGAGGAAGACGGTTCTGCTCTGGCCGCCGTGCACGTGGTGGACCCGAAGACCCTCACCAACGCCAAAACGATCTCTCTTGGCCAGAACGTTGCCCACACCCCCGGTCTCACGCCGGATCGCAAGTTTGCGGTTGTACCAGTCTCCTCGGAGAACAAGCTCCACGTCTACGACACGAATACCTTTGAGAAGGTCGCGATGATAAACGTCGGCGCCCATCCTTGGGACATGATGGTGAGCGCCGACGGAAAGTACTGCTGCGAGCCCGACATGGACTCCGACACGCTCACGATAATCGACCCGCACACGTGGAAAGTCATTGGTACGGTTCCCACTGGCGAAGGGACCGGACCTTTCATGGTCACGATCTGGCCGGACAACCACGGCGCGTCCGTCGAGTGCAGTGGTCATCACGGTGCGGAATACCATCACCTCGGTCCTCCGGCAGTCCCAACGGGGAAGGGGTTCTCGGTCAGTTTCGTGGACCTGCGCGCGCGGTCGGTCATCAAGAGCATCCCGCTGGACTTCCTCGCGGTGTGGGATGAATTCACGCCGGACGGAAAGTACAACTTCTTCTTTGGGTCCGAGGATGCGAAGGTCGTCGTCGTAGACACAGCCACATTGGAGGTGGTGAGAACGATTGCGCTTGAGTCGAAGCCAACGTTGAACGGATACATCACCCCAGATCCGAACGGTAAGTATCTCTACGCGAGCGTTGAGACTGGGCTCCAAGTCATCGACACCAGCTCGCTTCAGGTTGTGGAAACCATCCGCATAGGCGGAGTCGTGGGAACTCCATTCCTCCTCAAATAGGAGAGGCAGACCGCCATGCACTAGGAGAGCAAATACAAGAATCTCAGCTTTCACCGGGAGAACGGCGTCCTCGAAATCACGCTCCCTACCAACGGGCATTGGCTTTCAAAGTCTTGAGCTTTCATGGCCGTCTCCAATTCAGTCAAGCGGCGACCTCATTCTTCAAGAGCGAAAGCACCGGCAGCAGTCGCGGGTTCGGGACCAAGCGCCAGGAGGGCAGCACCCCGGAAGTCCAATCGCAGCGACGGACCGACTTCCAGCAGCCGTAAATTCACCTCTCCGCACCTAATGCATCGAAGGATCATTGCCCTGCTCCCTCCGTACAGATGGAGTCTCCCGAGTACCGTTTCCGCCCCGCAGCTGGCGCAGGTGACCCTCAAATTTGTCGCCTCAAACGCACAGAAACGACCCAGCGTCCCAGCGGCCGCGTTTCCATCGAGCCGCGCCACCTCGTCTGTCATCGCTTGTCTCCTGTTGGACCGAAACGCTCGGTCTTGATGGCCGACTCACCATGCCCGAGGCTGACCAACTGATCGGCGACGGTCTCCACGAATGAGGTCGGGCCACATACGAAAATCTGAGGCTCCTCTGCCGGCTGGAAGCCGTACTGGGCGAGCATGTCTCGGTCCACCCGCCGCGTCTGGCCCTTCCATCCGGCAGGGGCACCGCGCGTGAGTGTGTGGACGAGGTCGAAGCCGTCGCGATTCGCGGCCAGCTCCAACTCACCTCGATAAATGATGTCCTCGACCGACCGTGCGGAGTAAAGAAGCTTGGCCGGGACTTTACTGCCGGCTTGACTGCGGGTCCGCAGCATCGACATCAGCGGAACCACACCGGAACCACCCGCGATCAGCATCAGTGGCGACGAGATTCCGGGATTCCAGGTGAAGTATCCGCCAATAGGCCCGCGAAGTTCGATGGTATCCCCAGCGCGAAGTTCTTCGATGAGGAACGGGGACACCTCGCCGCCACTCACGCACTCGACCGTCAGCTCTACGCGCGGCGCACGTCCGGCCGGGGATGCGATCGAGTAGCTACGCTGTGCCTGATAACCATTGTCTGCTGTCAGGCGTATATCGACGTGCTGCCCTGCCGTGTGCCCCGGCCATGCGGTGGTCTCAAAGGTGACGCTTCTCACCCTGGCCGTCTCCTGGCGGAAGAGTGTCGCGGTCCCGACCTGCCAGTTCAGGCGTGCAGGAGAATTCACCGCTTAATCGCCCGAGTACCGCTGCTCGCGCCACGGATCGCCGTAGATGTGATAGCCAAGAGACTCCCAGAATCCCGGGGCATTCGTCTCCATGAAGACCAGTCGCCGGACCCACTTGGCGCTTTTCCAGAAATATAAGTGAGGCACGAGCAGTCGGGCTGGGCCACCGTGTTCAGCCGGCAGCGGCAGTCCGTCAAAATGCGTGACAACCATGGCTTTACCTGCAATCAGGTCCGCCACCGGTAAGTTCGTTGTGTAACCGCCATCACAGTGCGCCATCACATACATCTGCGGAGTTGACGTGAGTCCGGCTGCCCTCAGCAGGTCATCGAAGGTGACCCCGCGCCAGCGCGTGTCGAACTTGGTCCACTTCGTGACACAATGGATGTCGAAGGTACGCTCCGTCTGCGGGAGCGCCTCGAATTCCGCCCAGTTCCAACGCGCGAGCAGTTGCCCCCCTCCTTGCAATACGAGGGACCAGCTCGCGAGCGGAGTCCGCTGCGTTGGACCGGACGTCAGCACCGGAAAGTCCTGAGTCACATACTGTCCAGGCGGGACTCGATCGGTCGTTGCCTTCGAGTCACCCTGTTTACCTTTAAACCCTCTGGTCACCTGCATGACAATCTCCTCGCCCCAGCATCGACAGTCACGTTACCTGTGGTGCAGCAATAAGCCTGAAGTGGTTAAGGCATCGAGGCGATCCTCCAGGCCACCGCTCTCGAGGATGAAACGTGCTATGGCACAAACTCCTTTTCCGGCCTTGATATTCGTAAAGACAAACGGCCGTTTTCCCCTCATTCTCCGGGCATCCGTTTCCATGACATCGAGACTTGCGCCCACGAACCGAGCCAGGTCGATCTTGTTGATGACGAGAAGATCGGAGCGCGTAACGCCAGGTCCGCCCTTGCGGGGAATCTTCTCGCCTGCCGCGACATCGATCACATAAATCGTAAGGTCAGCGAGTTCTGGGCTGAAGGTCGCCGCAAGGTTATCGCCGCCTGATTCGATAAAACACAATTCCGCCGCAGGGAATTTCCGCTGCATGTCCTCGATAGCGGCGAGATTCATGGAGGCATCCTCCCGAATCGCAGTATGCGGACACCCACCCGTTTCCACGCCCATGAGGCGCTCCGCTGGTAGTGCCTGGGCACGCATGAGAATGAGCTGATCCTCCTTGGTGTAAATGTCGTTGGTGATCACGTAGATGTCGTACTGGTCGCGCAGCTGCTTGCATAAGGCCTCAACGAGTGCCGTCTTGCCGGAGCCGACCGGGCCACCAATGCCGACCCGCAAGGCACTCCGGTGGGTCGTCCTCATTTTTTCGGGACACGTACTGGAATTCATGAGCGAAACAGCCTCGTGTATTGTGTCTCATGGGCCATAGAGACCAGATCGAGGACGAATGCGGCGGACCCGAGATCCGCAAGCGTGTCCTGCTCGGTGCGAGTGCTTGCTTTGAGCACCTCTGACTCGAGCTCAGCGACGGCGAGCTGACCCGCCGTTTGGCCGAGCGGGATGAGGCGGACGGCGGCAGTCACCAGGTTGGCTACATAGCTTTGCAAGAACGCAGGCAACGCGAAATTCAGCGGAATCCCCTCCCTGGCCAAACGAGCTCCAAGCACGACCGCAAGCGCAGGCGGAATCTCTCGCTCGGAGAGCGTCTCCGAGAGCCACTCCAGCACCGGATCCGGCCACACACGGCGTAGCACCGTGAGAGACGCCGCTGCCTGCTGCGACGATTCGAGCACAAATTCCGCTGTCCCGCGATACGCAGCGGCCACTTCCGCGACCTCGAGTAACTTCGCCGGCTCGCAACTGCTCGCTGAGTTCCACGCCTCGCTGAAGAAGATCGCCTCATTCCGCACCGAGCCGTAGCGCAGATCTGCTTTGAGCCATTCCAGGAGACTCGCGAGGTCGTTAACGTAGCCGAGCTCGACAGCCCGCTCGAGACCATGCGAATAGCTGTATGAGCCTGTTGGAAACGCAGGCGAAAGCCAACTCTGCAGCCTCAACAGCGCATCGGGGAAGAGGCTCAAAGGCTCAGCGTTCATGACGATGCACGCTGGCGTCTGAGTGGACGTGGTGGCGTTCACCGTGGCTACTGTAGGCACCGCCTTCGGGTTGAAAGGGCGCGCGCATTTTCACGAGATTCGCTCCTAGGCTTTCGAGCATAGCTTCGATCACATGGTCGGGGCGAATGCGAAGAACCGTGCGATCGATTTGCGTCGGCAGATGCCGATTTCCCAGATGCCAGGCAAGACGTGTCAGTTGTTCGGGAACTCTATGGCTGATCTCTACCACTGACTCGGCTGCCGCCTGTATTCTGAGCCATCTCCCGTCATGCAACCGCAAGCCATCTCCATCAGCCATGGCAAGCGCCTTCGGCAAATCGAGAAGGAACTCTTCGCCTTGATCCGTTACCAGACGAATTCGCCGGCGGTGACGTTCTTCAAACAAAAGTGTGACGGTTCCCGTAGCCTCATGCTTTGGCCAGCACCCGGAGGACCGATGAATCGACGCGCAGGCTAAAGCCATATCAATACAGGAAATAGCGCTGTGTCATCGGGAGAACTCTCGCCGGTTCGCAGGTGAGAAGCCGCCCATCCGCACGCACCTCATACGTTTCGGGGTTTACCTCCATGCGTGGTACGGCGTTATTCAACAGCATGGAATGCTTACCGATCTTGCGGGTGTTCATGACGGGAAGGACCTTTTTTGCGAGTCCGAGTAAGTGGGCCCTCTCAACTCCCGCTTGACTGACGAATGTAACGGAGCTCTCAGTCCGGCAGCGGCCAAAAGCGGCAAACATCGGCCGGTAATATTGCGGTTGGGGGGTCGGAATGGAGGCGTTCGGATCTCCGACGATTGCCGCTGCGATTGCCCCGCTCTTCAACACCATATCCGGCTTCACTGCGAAAAATGCTGGATCCCAGATGCACAAATCGGCCAGTTTTCCAGCCTCGATGGACCCGACGTAGCTTGAAATTCCCTGTGCCACCGCGGGATTAATCGTGTATTTCGCGACGTAACGTCGTGCCCGGAAGTTGTCATTGTCTCCGTTCTCTTCTGACAAACGTCCGAACTGCTTTCTCATCTTGTCCGCGGTCTGCCAGGTGCGAATGACCACTTCGCCAACGCGGCCCATGGCCTGACTATCCGACGACATGATCGAGAGCGCCCCCATATCATGCAGAATGTCCTCGGCGGCTATGGTTTCCTTGCGGATACGGCTTTCGGCGAAAGCCACGTCCTCCGGAACGTGTCGGTCGAGGTGATGCGTGATCATGAGCATGTCGAGCGCTTCATCCAGCGTGTTGACGGTGTAAGGGCGCGTCGGACCCGTAGAGGATGGGATGACATTGGCTTCGCCGCAGACCTTGATGATGTCGGGCGCGTGGCCGCCGCCGGCTCCTTCGGTATGGAACGTGTGAATGGTTCTGCCCTTGAAAGCCGCGATAGTCTGATCGACGAAGCCGCTTTCGTTCAGCGTGTCGGTATGGATCAGAACCTGGATGTCCATATCGTTGGCCACTGACAGACAGCAATCGATCGCCGCGGGAGTCGCGCCCCAGTCTTCATGGAGCTTGAGCCCGCACGCACCCGCCTGTATTTGCTCGATCAGCGCCGCCGGGAAGCTTGCGTTGCCTTTTCCATAGAAGCCGAGGTTCATGGGAAAGGCATCGGCAGCCTCGAGCATCCGCTCGATGTGCCAAGGCCCTGGCGTGCAAGTGGTTGCATTGGTTCCGGTCGCCGGTCCCGTCCCTCCGCCCAACATGGTCGTGATGCCAGAATAGAGTGCCTCTTCAATCTGCTGAGGACAGATGAAGTGAACGTGGGTGTCGATTCCCCCGGCCGTGACAATCTTGCCTTCCCCCGAGATGACCTCGGTTCCGGGGCCAATGACGATATCGACGTTCGGCTGCACGTCGGGGTTGCCGGCCTTGCCGATCGCGGCGATATGCCCGGCCCTGAATCCGATATCAGCCTTAACGATCCCCCAATGATCGAGAATCAGTGCGTTGGTGATGACCGTATCCACGGCTCCTTCGGCCCGGGAGCGCTGCGACTGACCCATGCCGTCGCGAATCACTTTGCCGCCGCCGAACCTCACCTCCTCGCCGTAGGTCGTGTGGTCCTGCTCCACCTCAATGGTAAGATCCGTGTCCGCGAGTCGGACTCTGTCCCCAACCGTCGGCCCGAACATCTGCGCGTAGGCGGCGCGGCTCATGACATGGGGCATTTCCGGTGACTCCGTGCTGTGCTGGAGAGCTATCGCGAGGGGCCCACAGGCAATGGACCCATGATCGCCTGTTGAAAGCCGTAAATTAGGCGCGCGCCCCCAAAGGGGATCACGCTGACCTCACGGACCTGGCCGGGTTCGAACCGCACCGCGGTTCCCGCGGGAATGTCCAGACGGCATCCGAGGGAAGCATGTCGGTCGAAGGTCAAAGCTGCGTTGGTCTCTGCGAAGTGATAATGACTCCCGACCTGAATCGGCCTGTCGCCCGTGTTGGCCACCCGAAGGGAAGTGGCTGTCGCACCCGCATTGCAGATGATCTCGCCAGCTGCAGGGAAAATCTCGCCCGGTATCATGTCAGGCCCCGATCAGTGCCAGTCCACCAAAAACGGTAAGAGCGCCCATAGCCTGCACCGCAAGCTTGCCGACGGAACCTTCGGCGGCGAGAGCGAGGCCGATGCCGGCGGCGTGAAGTGCAGCCGTCGCTAGGGCAAATCCTGCCCCATAGGCGACGAGGCTGCCCGCGATCGCCTCGGTGCCGTGTGCGTGACCATGAAAGAGAGCGAACAGACCGATGAGGGCTGCACCCAGCCACAAGGGCGCCCTTGCCGCCAGTGCTACCATGAGTCCTAGCACGATGATCGAGGCGGCCACCGCAGCGGGAACCCCCGGGAGCTGCAATCCCAGAGTTGCCGCGGCAAACCCGGTCAGCATCGTTGAGACGAATACCGCCGGCCATACCCAGAGCGCGCGACCGCCCGCGAGCACTCCCCACGCACCCACGGTAACCATTGCCAGAACGTGATCGATTCCAAGAACAGGATGTGCAAATCCCGTCGCGAAGGAAGCGAATGGCTCTACGGCACTATGCGCTGGGCTTAACAAGCACCCTGTTCCGAGTGTGAGGATTGCAAGGTTGAAGGCTCTCATGATTGGAACTCCTCTAGCGGATCGGGTTATGAATCGGAACGAGCTTCGTGCCGTCCGGAAAGGTCGCCTCCACTTGCATCTCCGGGATCATCTCGGCGATGCCTTCCATGACCTCAGAGTGCGTCAGAATCTTGCCGCTCTCTGACATGAGCTCAGCCACGGATTTGCCGTCGCGCGCTCCTTCCAGAACGAAGTCTGTTATCAGCGCGATGCTCTCGGGATAATTGAGCTTGAGGCCTCTCGCGCGCCGACCGCGAGCAACGATAGCCGCCAGCGCGATCATCAGCTTGTCTCTTTCGCGTCGCGTGAGATTCATTGTCTTGCTCCGTGAACGCTGCCGCTCAGCACGACCACATCTTCGGAACACGAAACGGGCCCTGCGCCCGCGTCCGCTCGAAGTTCAACAGGATCTCCCGCAGACCCGCTCTCAACCCAGCCGCCTCTCGCGCGGCGAGGCGCGTGATCACCAGCCCCGAGACCATGGTTGTGACGCAGTGACACGGCAGCTGGGAAGCCAGGGCACGCATGAATTGCACCCACGCCTCCGCGTCCGGACCGAAATAGATCAGCGTGCCGATGGCTTTGAAGTCGGCGAGCAATGCCGGGCTTCGAAGCCGTGGGAAGACGTCATCGGTCGCACGGAAGCGATCTGCCCAGATGAGACGGCCGTCCAACTTCACCTGCCAGCCATCGATAATCTGTCCGTCGAGCATCTCCTCGCCGTGCGCCGCACGACCGAGCACGAGCCACTCGAGAACCAGCATCTCCGCTCCAGCGGAGATTTCGACCTCGGTATTTCGTCGCATGCGCGCGCCGTTGTAGACGATCGTCTCCTGCGGCAGCCATGCAAGTTTCGAGGCCTGGCGCAGCTTCAGCCGAGTGTCGATCAGTGCAGACTCGCTCAGGGCTCGGTAGACCCGTTCAGCGGCTTGTGAGGTGACGGTGACGGACGCATCGGCGAGTACCGTCACAGAAATTTCAAGCCGGTCTCCGCCCGCAATACCGCCAGCAGTGTTCACGACAACCGCTTCCTCGATCGGAGCGCCCCGAATTCCCGGGAACATGATCCTGATGGGACTCCGTTCGAAAAGATCGACGATACGGGTGCCGCTTGCCGAGCCAGTGAGAACGAGCCGCGCCAACCCTTCCGACCGCTGCAGGTCCTTGTCGGCCAAAGTCCCCAGCGTCGATGCGCAGACATTCGAACAACCGGTGAGATCATCGGATAGCAAGTCAACGAGACTAGCGGACACCTTCGGGCCTCAAAGATGGATACCCACCCACGTAGACCCATCCGGTGGCTTGTGCCGGTACATGACAGCCGCGGCAGTTAGTCTGGTAATCGGTGGACGTAGTCTTCGTCGGATTTCCGGCATCGAACCAGGACCATCCCCAACCATCACCCCAGAGCCTGTTGCCGGCATGCCGCCCCGTAGTGTCCCGGACCATGACGAACCACCCCTTCAAGACGTCCGCGTGGCTCACCGTGCCGGTGGTCATGGGCGCCGTGGCCGCCTGGAACACCTCTTTGACGAGGACCGTGCCGTCCGGGAAATCTCCGCCGGCTTTATAGGCCTCCGCCGTGCCGGGCGATGCGTAGACGAGATGAAGGTCTTTTGAACCTTGACCCTGGTCAGCCGCTACTGCCCAGCTCCCCAGATATTCATACTCGCGCCGATAGTTCTCGGGCACATGCAGGTTACCGTTGCCGTCCACCACGCTCTCCGCAGCAGACGCGCCGCCCGACTCGCGCGCGCCACTCTCTCCAAGAGCGGCCATTAGGAGCACAGATGCCGCCGTGACGAGAGCGCCGCCCAGGTAGCGCCTGTTGATCACTGTGGTTCTCCTTCAACCGGATAGATGTTCGAGTATCGACCCGAGTCAATGATCCAAGCGGACGTAGAACTGCGTCCAAACCTCGTCTTTCTTGGCACTTGCCATGTGGCAATACCCACATTCCGTCTTGGGTTTTAACTTGGCGGTAGGTGCTTTCGGCTCATAGTGATGGAAGTTGTAATAACCCCATCCCCCGGTATCGCCGTAGCGCTTGCTATCCTTGACCGTCACATCGGCGCCGTTCAATTTTCCGGGAAAATAACCCCTGCCCGAGGGCTCAGTTCGCGAACCGTCCGGAACCTGTCCCGGGATCGTGAGCTGCAGCTCCTTGAACATGATCGTTCCTTCGGGAAAGACATTCGTCTTCTGGTATTCCTCGTATGCCCACGGCTGCATGTATACGTTGTGAAACTCCGGAAAATTCGCCTTCCCTCCGTTGAGAGCGTTTGGGGTGAGCGGCGACCCCAGGTACACCCATTTCTCGAAGTTCTTCGGCAAGATGAGGTCGCCAGCGGCGGTGTACTCGGGCATGTAACGCTCGCTGGTTTCACCCGCCGTAGCCTCGCTCTTCGCGTGCAACTCCGAAAAGACCGCCGTCAGAATGAGGCCGCTCGCGATCGCAGCAGTTGCTAGCAACGCTCTTCCACGTCCTGTCACCTTCGTCGCAGTCATGTTCTGAACTCCCAACCAATTCATTCGAGATTAAGGGGTGCGGCCATCAGAATCCCACCAGCCCCACCGAACTGTTGTAGGGGATTTCCACGCGGGTCATTTCCGTGAGCGAGCCATCCGGTTGAGTGGCATAGCCGATCAGCTTCGCTGCGTTTCCATAGATCTGGTAGAAGAAGGCACCATCTGGTGTAACCCAGCTATCGGCAGGTCCACTGGTGACAACCGTGTTGAGACCTCTGGCGGTGCCATCTCCCGGAACCCTCGGGGACGCGGGATCCTTCGCGATCTCGAGTCCTTTGGAATTGATGCGGAAGCTGCTGACGTAGCTGTAACCAAAATTCGTCGCGTATACGAACCGGTCATCCGGGGAGACGGCCAGCCAGCACAGCTCAGACGGCAGCCCCACGCTCGTGTCGACCTTCATCAGCCGGCCGACGTTGAGTTTTCCATTTGCATCGATGGTTGCCATGGCGCATCCATCGCCGACGGCATATCCGATGATGAAGGTATCGGGGCGGCTATGCAGGAAAGCGAGGTAGAACGGAGAGCCCGCCTTCCCGTCCTGGAAGCTGGCCGTACCCAGCGCACCATCCTCTCGCACTGGAAAGACGATGAGGCCGTCCGGATCCGGCGCGTTGGAGGCGATCACTCTGTATTTCCCGTCAGCCGTTGGGACCCACAGGATCGGCGAGCCGTCGGGATACAAACCGGTATGCGCGATGGGCTGATCGAAGGTGGTACCGACCAAGAGAAATTTCCCATCTGGCGAGAGAACGGCCATGGTGGGAACGCGGTCGGTCTTGTCCTTGGTATTTACCGTATAGGACTCTTTGCGCGCGGTGAGCTGACCTTCGCGATCGACGGACATCAGCCGGAGATGGTCGGGTCCGAAAGAGTGCAGAACGTAAAGGATGCCCTTCGAGGCGGAAAAGGCCAGCGATTTGGCGGTGCCGCTTTTCCCCATCACGGGATTCCCCGTCGGCTCGCAATCCACGAGCGTAAGCCCGCCGTCTTCGGCTACGGCAAAACTCGACACTGAATTATTGCCGCCGTTCGTAACAAACAGAAAACGCCGATCCGGTGAAAGAATGACGCTTGCTGCCCCCTCGAAGGCGTTCGGCGCACTTTCTTGGCCGCTGATGGGCTTGAATTGCCCGGAACCAGCGCCTCCCGTGTAGACACGCCCGGCGTCGATGAGAGTTCCGTCGGCAGCTCGCCGATAGTGAACAACGCAGTTGCGCGTCTCGTTGGTCTGCAGGTAGAGATGTCCACCACGAGCCATGCCCGTATTTGCCATTGCCATGAGAGTGACTCCGCGTTTCAGTTGGTTACCGCTACCGAACATCCGATGGACATTCGGATCTGAGCCACAATCATCAACGAGCCGATAGCGCCCGTATTGCACGAGACTAATGCTCGTCTGCCGCTGCTCGCATTTCAGATACCGAAACGCAAACGCTGCGTTGAATCCACACGAGTCCGTTGTGCAGGGACGAGCAGCAGAAGCAACGGGGGACGCGCCAATCCAGGACGGCGCGTTATCGCGCCAGAGGAGCGCGGGTCCCAATGCAAAGCCATCGACGGTCTAACGCGCTAAGGGCGGAGCGATCGATGAGAAGTGCCTGCCGCTATCGCATCGTCACCGTGACGAGAGAAGCCGCGAAACGAGAAGCGCCGGCCTCCGCCGCGCGCTCGTTACTCGCGAACGGCAGCCTGTGGTACACGCCAGCTCACCGGGGATCGTAGAGCCACTAGCATTGGATGGTGTATCGAGAGATCGCGCGCTTCTTCAATCTCCACCTCGCGAATCAACCCCTGTGGGAGCTTCTTGTTCAAACGCGAGGTCTCGAACCAGCTCTGCGCGGAAGTCTCCAGGCCGGCCGTACGAAGTGGCAGGTGTACCCGTCTGGAATGCGCACGAGATAGTCTTGGTGCTCTGGCTCGGCCTCCCAGAACTCACGGGCCGGCACAACTTCTGTGACGACCCTTCCGGGCCAGAGACCTGACGCATCGACGTCCGCAATCGTGTCTTCGGCGATACGTTTTTGCTCGTCGTTTGTATAAAAGATGGCTGATCGGTAGCTTGGACCGACGTCATTGCCTTGACGGTTCAGAGTCGTCGGATCGTGAATCTGAAAGAAGAATTCCAGCAGCTCGCGATATGAGATTTTCGAAGGGTCGAAGACGATCTCAATGGCCTCGGCATGGTTGCCGTGGTTCCGATAGGTGGCGTTCGGCACGTTTCCACCTGTGTACCCAACGCGCGTTGAGATGACGCCGTCACGCCGCCGAATCAAGTCCTGCATTCCCCAGAAACAGCCACCCGCAAGTACTGCGCGTTCAGGTTTCATCGGATCTTTTCCCATTTGCCGAGATAGACGCCGCAGCCTCTAGCCTAAAGGGCATTTCTTACGTCTTGGCGTTCCAGGAGCTGCACCAGCCGGCCGCCTTCACTGATTTGCCAGGGAACAGGGTGCAACCACCCTGGGCAGACCCAGCCACGCCCTGGTAAAACGCGCAATTGGCGCACTTGCTGCCGGGCTTGGCACCACTGGACTTGCTGGCGTCGCTGACGTACTGAAGCGCCTTGGCTGTTGGGTCATCAGAAGTCACTAACGGCAGAGCGGCCGCGAGCGCAAGGCGCAACGGCATCGTAGCGATGGACGTCAAAGCCAGGCCGAGAGCGACTGTCTTGAGAAGCCGGCGCCGCGATTCATCAATGACCCGTTTCATCTGTTTCCCCTTGAAGGTGTATGAAAGTGGAGCTCAGGCCCTTCGCCAACGGCGCAAGCTCGGGAGCCTTCGACTGTGAGTCTTGCACCTGCATTGCGCTTCTCGCTACGGCGCGATCGCGAGTGGCCCGGGCGGTCCCTGATCGGATTCCTTTACAGTCACTCACGCGTCTAGAATCGCGCGGCTACCGCATATCTGTCTTGTCCGATCCTCACCCGGATCGACTATCCGTGTCGGAGACCTGCAACCATTCCCACGGCGCTCGAGATACGCCCGCGAGGTACCGCGTGGCGGGCAATCTCTGATTGCCGGTGGCCGTCTGACTTCAACTCCTCATGCGGATAGTGGGCTGTGGAACGTGGCTATAGACGGCCGCACCGCACACCCTCCTCATCGCAGGACGCTGAGGTAAGTTGGGGGAAACCGCGCCATCGCCGACGGACACGTTGTCTGTGCAATACGGCACGGGCCGCAATATGTGCTGTTGGTTGGTCAATCCTCGTGCCGCTTTCTCATAGTCTTATACAAGACGCCCTGCGGACAGTGGCGTCATGATCAGCAGCGAAGTGCAGAAGATCATCAGCAAGCCGCTCAAGCTCTGGGCAGCTGACCGAATTCGAGAGCCGCTCGGACGGCTCGGGTGGGCGTTGAACGGCGAGCCAGCGAGGCGCGCGGCGCACCTCAGCGTTGCATCGTCGTCCTCGTCGAATAGCTCCGCCACCTGGCGGCGGGGCCGGCCGGCCGTCACCCGCGGTGGCCCGTGCAGCCGATGGTCGTCGCGCGACTCCTCGTTGCGCCCCATCTCCCACTGAATGGCTATCTGCATCACTTCAGCGTCCGCAATCTGCAGCTTGCGCATCGTCGCCACTCCGGATGAAAGCACAACGATACCGGTCACGATCGTAAACGCGCTCGCGATGTGCCTCGCAATAGTCTCGGTTCTGGCAGTACCGCTTGCCACGGCGGACAGCGATGCGGAGGCTGGAAGTACGACAAGCTCCCTGCAGGAAGTCAATGTGACCGCTCAACGTCTGGAGTTAATCGGGATGGCTTCCACTGCCAGCGAAGGCGTGGTATCGGACGAGGAGCTGCAGCTCGCACCCGTGTACCGACCGGGCCAATTGCTCGAAACCGTACCCGGGCTCATCGTGACCTTGCACAGCGGCGAGGGCAAGGCCAATCAGTACCTATTGCGCGGCTATAACCTGGATCACGGCACAGACCTGGCCACGTTCGTCGACGGAATGCCGATCAATCAACCTACACATGCGCACGGTCAGGGCTACACGGACCTGAACTTCACGATCCCCGAGCTCGCCAACCAACTGACCTACACCAAAGGGCCGTACTACACCACCGTCGGGGACTTCGGGGCCGTCGGCTCCGTTCATGTCAGCTACCGGGACACCATTGCCGCTGAAGTCGCCGCGACCGTCGGCACATTGGACTTCCAGCGGATCTTCAGCGCCGCCTCACAAGGCATCGGCTCAGGTCATCTGCTCGAGGCGGTCGAACTGCAGCACTACGATGGTCCATTCGACACCCCCGATGATGCGCGCAAGGAAAATGCTGTGCTGCGCTATAGCTCAGGGGATGAGCTCAATGGGTACTCCGCGACCGCGATGTACTACCACCAGATCTGGACCAACACCACCGACATCCCCCTGCGCGCGATTAGCGAAGGGCTGGTGTCCAATCGCTTCGGAACCCTCAACCCGACTGACGGGGGGCATACGCAGCGGGCGAGCCTGTCGTTGAATTGGCACGCGCTATTCGGGCCGGGCGAGTTTACGGCAAGCGGATTTTACATCTGCAACCAGCTGCGCCTCTTCAACGACTTCACCCAATATCTGATAGATCCCGTCCACGGCGATCAGGAAGACCAGTTCGAGAACCGGCGCGTTACCGGCGGTGCCGCGAGTTACTCGCTACCGGTGTCGCTCGGCACCATCCAGAACGAGTTTTCCGGCGGCATTTCGACCCGCTACGACTCCCTAGGCGTAGGCCGCTTCCCGAGCATCGCTCAGGTACCCATGCCAAGCGGCGACGCTCCGCCGTCCTATTACAACAACGATCAGGTGTACCTCTTCGCAGGAGCTGCGTACGTGCAGGCGATCACGCGCTGGACCCCGAGCCTTCGCACCGTCTTCGGACTGAGGGACGACCATCAGCATGGGACCGACATCGATTATCTCGCGGCCCTGCATGAGACCGCCGGTTACACCAACGGCGGCACTGCCGCGCAATCGCTACTGCAACCGAAAGCAAGCCTCATCTACACCGTGAGCGATTCACTAGAGTTCTACGGCAGCATCGGCCGGGGATTTCACAGCGCAGACCTACGCGGCGTCAATCAGGACGTGAGCGTGGATCTCGGGCTCCCGCACACCCCGCTCCTTGCGCGCCAGGAAGGTCAGGAGCTCGGCGTCCGCACCGCCCCGAGACGCAATCTCGCCCTCAGCTTTGCGGTCTATAACCTCTGGCAGCAGTCCGAAACGATTATCGATCCCGATGTCGGGGCGGATTCTGCGGGGCCGCCCAGCCGGCGCTACGGCTTTGAATTGAACCTCACCTGGCAGATCAGCCGCTGGCTGGAGTTTTATGGCAGCTACTCGGGGAACCACTCCCGCTTTACTCATCCCTTCGACGACGGCACCGGACATGTGGGGACTTACATCACCGACGCCCCTGTCGCTACAGGGCAGCTGGCGCTTTACCTCAAGGATCTCGGGCCCTGGAGCGGCGGCTTGAATTATCGCTATCTCGGTAACTACCCCCTGTCTTCCGGCCCGTGCGTGGATTCCGCCGCAATGAAGGACTTTCCGCACGTCGCCACTTCATGCGTCAACGCGCCCACTGCGCTCGGCCAGGTCAACGGCAAAGGATTCGGTGAACTGAACTTGGATGTCCATTATGCCCTGCCGCAAGGGTGGAGTACGTCGCTCGGTGTCTACAACCTCCTCAACACGCATGCACCCGCCGCAGAGTTCTGGTACGTCGATCGCCTGCACGATGAGATCGCCGACTATCCGGACGGGCGAGCTGACATCCACGAGCATCCGCTCGAGCCCTTCATGGTGCGATTCACGATCACGAAGAATTTCGACACGTCCTGAAGCCTCGCTCGGGGCGCGGCCGGTAGGCGGGCGCTGCAAGGCATGTTTTCGGGATAGTAAAGTACGTCCGCGAGGCGCGTATCGCACGTACGTATGTTTCGTTTGTTTGCCGATCTCCGCGACCAAAGTTCACCGAATGCGCGTCCCACCGTGCCGCCGTGTGTCTCGGCCGGAGTCGTCCTTGAACTCGTGATGCCATCCACTTCCGCTGACTCCCATACAAACCTCCTTATTCGCCTGCAATATCGTCTTCATGATGGACTCTAAGATGCCTGCGGATGGAGGGTTCGAGGCCTATACCCGCAAAGTGCGAGCCGGGCCCACGATCACGGCGGCCTGAACATTGTCCGAAACGACTACGGCAACGCTTCCCCACATGCGCCGAGCCTCACCATGACGAATCGATTTACCTCCGGGTCTCCCGAAGTTTCTCCGGTGATACAGCCTTTTGGCAGCCTGGCGAGTTCACGGCTCAAACTGAGCGACCAGGTGCGCATAAAGTCCGTTGCCGCTTTGAACCGCCTGCTGGCCCACACGATGGCCATTCGCGATCTCTATAAGAAGGCGCATTGGCAGGTCCACGGCCCGACTTTCTATCAACTGCACCTGCTGTTCGACAAGCACCACTCGGATCAGCTCGAGGTAATGGATGCACTCGCAGAACGGATCCAGACATTAGGGGGCGTGGCGCTTGCGCTCGCACACGACGTGGTTGAGGAGTCACGTATCGCGAGAGCACCACGCGGTCGCGAGAGCGTTACGAATCAGCTGAGCCGCCTCCTCGACGCGCATGAACTGTTACTTGAGGACGCACGACCTCTGGCACGCGAAGCTGCTGAGAGAGGCGACGATGGTACCAATGATCTCATCGTCGGCGACGTCGTACGCACGAACGAGTTGCAGAGCTGGTTTGTCGGCGAACATCTCGCGGCGATGTAGTGTGTCACCCCTGACGACATGCCGGGTAGAGCGACTCGCAACCACGGCGCGATCCGATGCGATCGAGCTTCAAGATCGGCGATGCCTAGTGACGCAAACCGGATGAGTGACTCGATCTTCGACTTGAGTTGGTCGGTACAGACTTCAGGGCGATGCATCGGTGCTTATAAGTCTTCTGACTGATGTGCTTAAGGAGCGTCCATCATGACTAAGCTAGCCGAGTATCAGAACGAGTTCTCGAACGCGCGTCTTTCGCGTTCCAACAGCGGGGTGCTGGAAGTGGTTTTGCACACGAACGGCAAAACGCTACTGTTCAATGGTCACACGCATGAGCAGTTTGTGGACCTGTTTCATGCGATAGGGTCCGACGGGGATAATCGCGTGGTGATCCTGACGGGCAGTGGCCCCGCATTCATGGAATCGATCAGTCCTGAGGGCTTCGACTTCTTCAGCCCTCAGGGGTACGACAAGATCTATCGAGAGGGCAAGAAGATCCTGATGAATATTCTGGACATCGAGGTGCCTCTCATCGCCGCCGTCAATGGCCCGGTGCGACTTCACAGCGAATACATTCTGCTCGCGGACATCGTGTTGGCCACACCCTCGACGGTTTTTCAGGACACGCCGCACTTCGATTTCGGCATCGTCCCGGGGGACGGCGTAAACCTTCTTT
>Ga0070766_10000318_pt1 | contig 20545 bp, 22 predicted proteins | sample HubBroMetageWFT6_FD_69782 | JGI IMG/M metagenome (GOLD analysis project Ga0070766, IMG submission 69782) | Warmed and freeze-thawed soil microbial communities from the Hubbard Brook experimental Forest, New Hampshire - Hubbard Brook CCASE Soil... | ecosystem: Environmental > Terrestrial > Soil...
GGCGCTCAGGGTGCCTGGTAGTTCGTTTGATAGGTGCGCGGGACCGGCATGCGCAGGTTCGGATCGCGGGCGGTCCGCGTATCCGACTGGGAGTACGAGACAGCGGCGATGTCGTCGCTGATCCCGTTCAGGTTCTGGATGTCGCTCGCCCGCTCGGGGCCGCCGACTTCGCAACCGGAGGCGCCGCCCAGCGCCAAGGCGATGATTAGGCCGAGGCGCGTCAGCGTCATCGCCATCCTCCGGTCAGACCGAGATCGTATAGGCTACCAGGAATAGAATAACAACCAGCACTAAGGATACGGCAAGGACATACCGCACTATCCCCGGCTTCTGGGCCGATCGGGCCTGCTGCGGGCTTTCGACGACGCGGCGTTCCACGGCGGAACCTCAGGGTGGTCCACGATCCTCCCCGGCGAACGAAGCAGGAGAAGGTTTCGAGCCTGCCCGTCGGATCCGGTCTGCATCGCGGTTCACTTGACGGCGGGGGGCGGACGGCTCACATACGCTAACGTGACGAGGACGACACCTCTTGCCGGCGATCGGCGAATTAGCCCCCCGGGCCTTCTATGGGCTCGGGCCGTGCCGATTCGCAATTGCTCTGCCGAGGATTTTTCCTATGTCGTCCCTCACTTTTGCAGCTGTCGCTGACGACGGCGCACTCCCCCGCACTACCTGGTTTTCCGTCCACGCGCACCCGGAACCCGGGGTGATGCCGCGCGTTCTGGAGCTGTTTGCCAAGCGTGGGCTGGTCCCGCAGCACTGTCTTGGCACGGCGTCGGAAACGGCAATGACCATCGAGGTGCAGATCGGCGGGCTCGGCCGCGACCTGGCCGACTACATCGCCCGCTGCATGCGCCAGATCACTGGGGTCGAGGTCGTACTGACCGCCGAAACGTCCGCCGAGGCTTGAACCGATCGCGATGTCCTTCGCCGACCATATCCGCGCCTGCAACAACTACGATCCCAAACGCGCCATCCCGCTGCTGGCGCAAGGCAGACGGATCGGCTGGCTGCGGCGCGACAATGCCAAAACCCTGGCTCGGTTCCCGGGCGTCTTCGCGGTCGAGCCGGCGCGGGCGGTCCTGCTGGCCGAGGGCGATGTCGATGCGGTCAGCGCCGCGGTAGACGAGGTCGTCGAAGCACTGTTGGCCGAGAACAAGCTGCCGAAATGGCGCAACGAGACTTTCGACGTGGCGCCGCGTTGGGGCGAGCCGCCGATCTTCCGCCTCGATCGCGGCGCCGTGCCGTTTTTCGGGGTGCGCGCCTATGGCGTCCACCTCAACGGCTATCGCCGCGACGGCGGCGAGCTGCGTCTCTGGGTCGGCCGGCGCGCGCCGGACAAGCGGGTGGCACCCAACAAGCTCGACAACATCGTCGCCGGCGGCATCGGCAACGGTTACGGCGTCTATGCGACCCTCGTCAAAGAGGGCGAGGAGGAAGCCGCGATCCCGGCCCCGCTGATTTCCCGCGCAGAGCCAGTCGGCGCCGTCAGCTACCGCATGGAGACCGAGCTTGGCATCCGCGACGATGTGCTGTTCGTCTACGACCTCGAACTGCCGGCCGATTTCAGGCCCGCGAACACCGACGGCGAGATCGCGCACTTCGAGCTGATGCCGGCCACCAGCGTCGTCGAGCGGGTACGCAGCACCGACGATTTCAAGTTCAACGTCAATTTGGTGATCCTCGATTTCGCGCTGCGCCACGGGCTGCTGACGCCGGAGGAGCCGGAATATCTCGACGTCGCGACCGGGCTCTACCGCCCCGTCGATTGAGCGAACTAAGCTGTCATTGCGAGGAGCCGGCAGGCGACGAAGCAATCTCGGCGAGATTGCTTCGCTACGCTCGCAATGACGAACAAGGCCGGGCTATTGCCCGGTCGACTGAGCCGCGGCTAGGATCTCGGCCGGACTCGTTCCAGCATCGCGCATCGCCCGGATCGTCAGCACGCGGTCGCGCTTGGCGAGCCGCCTGCCAGCAGCGTCGGTTAATAGCGGATGGTGGCGATAGCGCGGCGTCGGCAGCCCGAGCAGGGCCTGCAGCAGCCGGTGGATGTGGGTCGCGCTGAACAAGTCGACGCCGCGGGTCACCAACGTCACTCCTTGCAGCGCGTCGTCGACCGTCACGGCGAGGTGATAGCTCGTCGGCACGTCCTTGCGGGCGAGCACGACATCGCCAAGCGCGCCCGGCTCGGCTTCTATCCGCGTCTCGCCTTCGTACCAGTAAAGCGCGCCGGTTCGCGCGATTGCCGCGCCGGCATCGAGACGCAACGCGTAATCCAGCCCGCTGCCGAGCCGCTCGGCACGTTCCGCCGCGCCGAGAAGGCGGCAGATGCCGGGATAGAGCGCGCCGAGCTCGCCCCCTGGTTCGCCGTGCGGCGCGCCGCCGGCGCGGGCGATCTCGGCCTGGATTTCGCGCCGGGTGCAAAAGCAGGGATAGAGCAGCCTCTCGGCGTCGAGCCGCGCGAGCGCGGCGCGGTAGTCGGCGAAATGCTCGGATTGGCGGCGGACCGGCCCGTCCCAGTCGAGCCCCAGCCAGGCGAGGTCCTCGGCGATCGCGGCGGTGTATTCCGGGCGGCAGCGGGTTTGGTCTATGTCTTCGATCCGAAGCAGGAAGCGCCCGCCGGCTTCGCGCGCGGCGCGCCAGCCTTCCAGCGCCGATCGGACATGCCCCAGATGCAGGTAGCCGGTCGGGCTCGGAGCAAACCGTGTGACGACAGGCTTCACGAAATCTTCAACTCCGGCCATGCGCGGCTATATGGGATCGGATAAGACAGCCACGGCGGTGACAACATCACTGCGCATCGGTTATCCCTGCTCTACCCTTTCTACATCACAAGGCCGCATCGATGATCATGGCGCTGTCCGGCCCGACCCGCCCGCCGCTCTCCGGCGGCCAGCCCCGCTGCCTAGTGATCCTGCTGCACGGTCTCGGCGCCGACGGCAACGATCTGATCGGGTTGCAGCAATATTGGGGACGCGTGCTGCCGGACGCCGAATTCATCTCGCCGAACGCCCCCTTCCCTTGCGACATGGGGCCATACGGCCACCAGTGGTTCAGCGTGCAGGACCGCACCCCGGCCGCGGTGCTGGCCGGGGTCCGCGCCGCGGCGCCAATGCTCGACGCCTTCATCGACGACGAACTGGCGAAGCGCGGCCTCACGGAGAGCAACGCCGCGCTGGTCGGCTTCTCGCAAGGCGCGATGATGTCGCTTTTTGTTGGGTTGCGCCGGGAGAAACAGCTGGCTGGCATTCTCGGCTATTCCGGCCGGCTGATCGCCCCGGAGCTGCTGGCGAGCGAGCTGCGATCGCGCCCCCGTACGCTCCTGATTCACGGCACCGGGGACCCGCTGGTGCCGTTCGAATCGCTTGCCCATGCCGAAGCCGCCCTCACGCAAGCCGGAGTCCCGGTCGAGACGCTCGCCTGCCCCGGGGTCGAGCATTCGATCTCGCCGGAGGGGCTGGAGCGCGGCGGCCGCTTTCTGCGCGAGGTCCTCGTGGGTACCGAGCCGGCCGGAATCCGGTAAAAAGCGCCTTGGCGGGCCCGATGACTGAAATCTTAACGTAGCAACTTGGGGAATACCTGAAAAATTCGGTCATAATGGCGCTTACGCAAGTCGCTCTATGCGGTTCGCGCCGATGCAAAAATCAAAATTTATGCAGCTGACTGTGAAGCCAGCTCGCTCCGTCGCATTCCGATATCCGATCCCTCCTTGCCGCTGCGCCCGTCCTGCGCCCTCACACGCCTCCAATCAGGCGCAACCTCGCCATTGGCCCGGGCATCGGCGAAGGCCCGCAATCCGGTGATTTCGTTGAAAAGTCCACGATCAAAATTCGTAAGTAATATTCAATCGTGTCCGGGCTGGCCCCAGCATCAATAATTCACTGTGTCCATTCTGATTGAATCATTGTTACGTGAGAGGCGTCCGAATTAGTTCGGCCTGGAGTTTTTCAACGAAATCCGCCGAAAGCTGCCGTGTGCAGAGATCAAGAATTATGCACGCGCAGGGGCGGCCTCCGACCTAATTCGGATGTTCGGCCTCACGGCGCTCAACCTCCGGCCAGAACCCCGGCGACGATGTCTCGCGCGTGGAGCAGAACGGATTTGTGCTCCTCCGCCGAGACCTCGACGAAGCCTAGTCCTCGGAGCAGGAAAATTCCCTCAACGGCAAGCAGGGCGTGACGAACGCCATGGGCGTCGCCAGAATCAGACAGGAGCGGATCGAGCAGCGCGCGATAATACCGTCGCGCTGGTTCCATCATATCGGGGGCGTGCACCAACGCGGTTACGAGGAAAGCCGCCTTGCGCGTCGCGGCGTCATCCTCATCGAGCGCTTCCTCGATGTGGGCGAGGACCAGTTCGAAAGGGCTGACCGGCTTGCCGCCGAGCCGCCGGTCGACCGCCTCTTGAAAGCGCGTTACTTCCCGCTCCAACGCCGCGCGGACCAGCCCGTCCTTAGTCGCGAAGCTGTAGACGAGACCGCCCTTGCTGATGCCTGCCCGCGCGGCGACGGCATCGAGCGTGAAATTTCGGCCTCCGGATTCGAGGATCACGCTGTCGGCGGCATCCAGTATCCGATCCCGATCAATCTCCTTTTTCCGCGTCAAATTTAGTCCCTTGCTTTTCCGACTGTCCAGTCGCATAACTATTTCCGACTGATTGGTCGGATTACCACGACGGTGTGCGCCGTGGAAGCTGGTCTCTCCGTTTATCGCCAAGCGAGGACTGCATGAACCCCGACGGACACCGCCCCCGCATGCTGCCGCTGATTGTGATCCTAGGTGTCATCACCGCCTTCGATGCGATGGCGATCGATCTGTATCAACCAGCGAAAACTCAATATCTTGAAGAGGATTATTAGAAATATGAACAACAATCTACCCGCAGCAGCCTTCGGACATTTTGTCATGCAGGTTAATGATATTAATATTAGTTATCAATTTTATACAAAATTGGGCCTGCGTCCATTTGGGATATTTCCCGATTTAGCGATCATCGAATTGCGAGGTGGAACACACATTTTACTTTTTAATAAAAATGATGAATTGCCATTTTCACTAAGTTCTAGCCATCTTGGCCAGCGCGGCGCTTCTTTTAGTGAACGACTCGATTTGATGATTGACGGCAAATCTAGGAGTGATCTGGAACTATATAAGATAGCTCTAATGGAAAAGGGATTGTCGGTAGATGCAATTGCTCAAGATCAATTTTTCGGTCACTATTACTTCGAGTTGGCCGATCCTGATGGCAATGGCATAACAGTCTATACGAGCCACACAGGAGAGTTATCAGTCTAGAGTCCGGGGTTTGAATACCAGCCGAACAGAAAAGTCGGGTCAGTCTCATCGTTGCTGGGTGTCCTGCAATACGCCTTCGCTGGTGTCAGCGGCGCGGCTTTGGCTCTCGCGTATGACGCCACCCTTACCCCCTTCATTACGGCAATGCTTTTGTGTGTCGGCGGCGCGCTTGTCGCCTTTGTCGTCGCAACGAGACTGACCGCAGAAACGGCCACGCCGTTCGATGGCAGGACAGTTGAATACCCCTAACCCTTGCAAATCGGAACGAGGCTCCGGGCGAACAGTGAGAATGCGAAATGATGTCGGCTCAAGGGCAATATGAGCCGGTCGGTACCGCATTATCGAAGGCCGCATTAGGACTTCGGAGCGGGAGGCGACACGTCTCGTGGTCGGCGCACCGAGGGCTTATCGACTTGGGCGACTCTGCGGGGGACCGCTTCTTCGCCCGCCCTGCGGAAGACCGCTAGTGCCACAATGCGAAGCGATGCGACTGCTCGGGTCACGGCGCGACGGGTGATCTCACCACAGCGGCCCGAGGCTGCCCTTATCGGCTCCGGGTGTGGCCGCCACCGGGAGCCTAGCTGGTGTCACCGATTGGGTTTACTGATTGGCCGCGTGTTTGAGCGTGTCTCCGGGCGCGCCTTTCGGCAGCATCGGCTTCAGCACGGCGTACATTTCCACCGAATCCCAGTCGGCGGCGCCCTCGACGCGCCCGAGCACGTTGCCGTCCGGACCGATGACAATGCTGGTCGGCAGCCCGCGCATACCAAACGCGTGACCAACCGTGCTCTTCGGGTCGAAGTAGATCTTGACCTTCTTGAGCCCCAGCTTTTCGACAAAGGGGGCTACGATCTTCGCCCCGCCGCGGTCCTCGGATATCGCCATTACCACCAGCTTGTCGGGCAGGTTTTTCTGCAGCTGCTCGAGCGACGGCATCTCCTCGAGGCAGGGCTCGCACCAGGTGGCCCATAGATTGAGGACCAGCAGCTTGCCTTTGAAATCGGCAGGGCTCGTCGACGCGCCGGTCAGATCCTCGAAGGAAACCTGCGGCGCTGGCTGCGGCGGCGAGGCCGGGATAAACTTGCCGGGCTTGACGTCGTCTTCGTCGGTCGCCGCGGTGGCGGCCGAGAGCGCGAGCAGGAGCACGACCCCGACGGTGCCGAACCGAGCCGACAAAGCCCAGAGCCAGGCAGACAGCCAGGCGAACACGATGTGGGGCGGCCGCTTCGAGCGCGGCCCGGCCGGGATCATGCGCCGCATCAACACCTCGATCGATTTCGACAAGCGGCTCTACGCCGAGGACATCGCCGGATCCAAGGCGCATTGCGCCATGCTGGTCGCGCAAAACATCGTGACACTAGAGGATGGCGCCGCGATCGCCGGGGGTCTAGAGCAAATCCGGCAGGAGATCGACAGCGGCGCGTTCGCGTTCAGCGAGGCGAACGAGGATATCCATCTCAACATCGAGGCGCGTCTCGCCGAGCTGGTCGGGCCCGTCGCAGGTCGGCTGCATACCGCCCGCTCGCGCAACGATCAGGTGGCGACCGACTTCCGGCTCTGGGTACGCGGCGCGATCGACCGGCTCGACGCCGCGATGCGGGATCTGCAAGCGGCACTGCTCGACCAGGCCGAAGCACATGCGGACACGGTAATGCCCGGCTTCACCCATCTGCAGATCGCGCAGCCGGTGACCTTTGGCCATCACCTGATGGCCTATGTCGAGATGATCGGGCGCGACCGCGGCCGCCTCGCCGATTGCCGCAGGCGGCTGAACGAATGTCCGCTGGGCGCCGCCGCGCTCGCCGGCACGGCGTTTCCGATCGACCGAGAGGCCACGGCCGCGGCGCTCGGTTTCGAGAGACCCGCCGCCAACTCGCTCGATGCTGTCTCGGATCGCGACTTCGCGATCGAATTTCTCGCCGCCGCAGCGCTCGCCGGGACGCATCTCTCGCGCTTCGCCGAGGAAATCGTGCTCTGGATGAGCGAGGCCTTCGGTTTCATCCGCCTGAGCGACGCCTTCACCACCGGCAGCTCGATCATGCCGCAAAAGCGCAACCCCGACGCCGCCGAGCTGGTGCGGGCCAAGACCGGGCGGCTGAACGGCGCGCTCCTTGCACTTCTGACGGTGATGAAGGGCCTGCCGCTGGCCTATCAAAAGGATATGCAGGAGGACAAGGTGCCGGTGTTCGAGGCGGCCGACTCGCTCGAATTGTGTCTAGCCGCAACATCTGGAATGGTGCGCGATATGCAGCCCAATCGCGAGCGGATGCGCGGAGCGGCGGCGCGCGGGTTCAGCACCGCCACCGATCTTGCCGACTGGCTCGTGCGCGAACTGGGGCTGCCGTTCCGGCGCGCACATCATGTGACCGGCGAGATCGTCAAGCGTGCCGAGGCGCAAGGCCGCGCCTTGCCCGAGCTGCCGCTCGCCGAGATGCAGGCGGTCGAGCCGGCGATCACCGACGCGGTGTATGCCGTGCTCGATGTGGATCGCTCGGTGGCCAGCCGCGCCAGCCTCGGCGGCACCGCCCCCAAGCGGGTGCAGGAAGCCATCGCCACCGCCCGTCAGCGGTATCTCGCATGAGCTGCTTTAGCTGGATTAGCCTCGCGCGTCCTTCGAGACGGCCGCTTCGCGGCCTCCTCAGGATGACGGGGATTTCGCTGTCATCAAGGGAATCCGTCATGCTGAGGAGCGCGGGAGGCGCGTCTCGAAGCACGCACCGCAAAGATGCAGCGGCCGCTACGATGCGCCGCCTCACGCCAGCTCTGATCCTGTTGCTCCTGGTGGCGGCGCTCGCCGGCTGCGGCAAGAAAGGCAATCCGCTACCGCCTCCGGACGAGCCGAATACCTATCCCAGGTCCTATCCAAGTGAGTGAGCATTTCCCTTACCGCAGCGGCGAGCTCCATGCTGAAGCGGTGGCGGTGGCGCGCATCGCCGACAGCGTCGGCACCCCGTTCTATCTCTACTCGGCCGGCGCGCTCGAGGCGCGCTACCGCAGCTTTGCCGCGGCGTTCGCGCCGGAACGGCCGCTGATCTGCTTCGCCGTCAAGGCCAATTCGAACCTGGCCGTGCTGCGGGTCTTCGCCAGGCTCGGCGCCGGCGCCGACGTCGTCTCGGAAGGCGAACTGCTGCGCGCGCTCGCCGCCGGAATCCCGCGGGAGCGCATCGTCTTTTCCGGGGTCGGCAAGACCCGCGCCGAGCTGGAAGCGGCGCTCGCCGCCGGCATCCACCAGATCAATGTCGAGTCCGTGCCGGAGCTGCGGCACCTCAGCGACATCGCGGCGGCCCGCGGCGAGAGGGCGCGGATCGCCATCCGCGTCAACCCCGATATCGACGCGCTGACCCACGCCAAGATCGCGACCGGCAAGAAGGAAAACAAATTCGGCATCGATCTGGAGGAAGCATTTGAAGCATACAGCCTGGCAACCGAGCTGCCTGGGGTCGAGCCGGTCGGTTTGGCGATGCATATCGGTTCGCAACTCGTCGATCTCGAGCCGTACCGCAAGGCCTTCGCCCGGCTGGCCGAGCTGGTGATGGAATTGCGCGCGGACGGGTTCGAAGTACGCGGGCTCGACCTCGGCGGCGGTATCGGCATCCGCTACCACGCAGAGAACGCGCCGGAGCCGGCCGCCTATGCGGCGCTGGTACGCGAGGCGTTCGGGCCGCTCGATCTCGATCTCGCCTTCGAGCCCGGACGCCTGTTGTGCGGCCCGGCCGGGTTGATGATTGCCAAGGTGGTTTGCGTCAAGGAAGGCGCCAGCAAACGGTTCGTCATCCTCGACGCGGCGATGAACGACCTGATCAGGCCGGCGTTGTATGAGGCTTGGCACGACATCGTCCCGGTCCGCCTGCCGGCGGCGGGTGCCGTGCTGAGCCCGGCCGATGTCGTCGGGCCGGTCTGCGAGACGGGCGACACCTTCGCTGTCGATCGCGACCTGCCGCCCCTCATCGAGGGCGACCTCGTCGCGTTCACAACTGCGGGGGCATACGGCGCAGTGATGAGCTCGACCTACAATTCCCGCCCGCTGGTGCCCGAGGTTTTGGTCGCCGGCGGCCGGTTTGCCGTGATCCGCGAGCGGCCGAGCTACGACGCGATGCTGGCGATGGACGCCATTCCCGGCTGGCTCGACGATCCAATCGAGGAGCCGGTGCGAAAGCGGGGTATCGCATGACCGAGTTGCCCGCCCCCAGCCCATCGCAACACGGGCGCTTGCTCTCGGCACGCCTGCGGCTGGCCCGCGCCGCGCTGGTCTGGGAACGGCTGTGGCCGGCGGCCTGGCCAGCCCTTTGCGTCCTCGGCGTCTTTGCCGTGCTGGCGCTGTTCGATGTGTTGCCGCTGCTGCCCGGCGCGCTCCACGCTGGCGTGCTCGCGGCTTTCGCGATCACGCTTGCCGGCGCCCTATTCTGGGGCTGGCGCACCGCCTTCGGCTCCGCGCCATCGCCCGACAACATCGCGGCGCGGCGCCGTATCGAACAGTCGAGCGGTTTGGCGCATCGCCCGCTGGAAGCGCTCGCCGATCGCCCCAGCGCCCCACTCGACAGCGACGCGGCGGTGCTGTGGGCGGCGCATCAGCAGCGGATGGCGGCGGCGGCGCGGCGCCTGCGCGTCGGCTGGCCGGTCGCCGGGCTGGCGCGGCGGGATCCCTGGGGCGTGCGCTCGGTGCTGGTGATCCTGCTGCTGCTCGCGGTCATCGACAGCGGCGCCGATTGGCATGACCGGGTGGCGCGTGCGCTGCTGCCCAGCTTCGAGAGCGGTCCGCCGGCGGTCGCGACGAGCTTCGATCTCTGGCTGACGCCGCCGGACTATACCGGGCTCGCGCCACAATTCCTGCGCGCGGGTGAGACAGGGCCTGTGCGAGTGCCGAGCGGCAGCACGCTTCTCGCCCAGGTGCATGGCGGCGGCTCTGTGCCGCGCCTCGCGATCGACGGTGAAGCGCGCGATTTCGAGGCGGTCGACAAGCAGAATTTCCGCACCGAGGCGACGCTGTCGAGCGGCAAAATGCTTGCCTTGACGCAGGGCGGCAGCACGCTCGGCCGCTGGCCGATCGAGGTTATCCCCGACCAACCGCCGACGATCGCCTTTGCGCAGCCGCCGAAGGGCACGCCGCGCGCGGCGTTGCGCCTCGATTACCATGCCGGGGACGATTACGGGGTCGAGACCGTCAAGGCGGTGATCCGGCGTCCGGATGCATCCAAGGTCGGCGGCAACCCCGACGAGAAAATCGAGCTCGACCTGCCGTTGCCGGGGCTACATCTGAAGGACGCGCAAGGAACGAGCTACCACGATCTATCGCCGCATCCCTGGGCCGGCCTGCCGGTCGAGATCCGGCTGGTCGCCACCGACGCGCTCGGCCAGACCGGCGAGAGCGAGCCGGTGCAGATGACGCTACCCGAGCGCGCCTTCAATAATCCGATTGCGCGCGCCATCATCGATCAGCGCAAGGAGCTGGCCAAGGATCCCGCCTCGGCCGAGGCGGTCGCCGAGATCCTCGGCGATCTCAACAAGCGGCCAGTGCTCTACGGCGACGACGCGGTCGTCTATCTCGCGCTGCGGGTCTCGCAACAGCGGCTGCGCCAGGAGACGGACAAGGACTCGATCGCCGCTGTCGAGCAGCTGCTGTGGGATACGGCGCTGCACATCGAGGACGGCCGCATGTCCATGGCCGAGCGCGATCTGCGCCGGCTGCAGCAGCAGCTCCAAGACGCCCTCGCCAAAGGCGCCCCCGAAGCCGAAATCGAAAAACTGATGAGCGAGCTGCGCGAGGCGCTTGACCGCTATCTGCAGGCGCTTGCGCAGGAGATGCAGCAGCACCCCGAACAGAACGCCCAGCCGGTCGATCCGTCGCAGGTCATCACCGGCCGCGACCTTCAGCGCATGCTCGACCGGGCCCGCGAACTGGCTCAAAGCGGGGCGCGCGACCAGGCTCGCGAGCTGCTGTCGCAGTTGCAGAACATGCTCGAAAACCTACGCACCGCCCAGCCCGGGCAGATGCAGCAGCGCGGCGCCAACCAGGCGCAGCAGATGATGCGAGGGCTGCAAGACATGATGCGGCGCCAACAGCAGCTGCTTGACCGCAGCTTCCGCGCCCAGCGCCAGCAGGACCAGCAGCAGCGCGGTGGTCAGCAGCGCGGACAGCAGCCGGGCGGACAACAGCCGGGCGAGGATCAGGACGCCTCGGGCCAGAATGGCGAAATGGGCGACGCCGCCGGGCAGCAGGAAGGGCTGCGCCGCATGCTGGGCGAGATGATGCGCCAGCTCGGCGACGGCATGGGCGACATCCCCGATCCGTTCGGCCGGGCCGAACGAGCGATGCGCGATGCCACCGGAGCGTTGCAGCACGGCCAGCCCGGCGATGCGATCGGCCCGCAGACCGAAGCGCTCGATCAGCTGCAGCAGGCAGCGCGGGATTTTGCCCAGCAATTGCAGCAACGCCTCGGCCAAGGCTGGGGCCAGCCGAACGAGGGCGAGATGGGGGCCACCGACCGCGGCGCCGGCGACCGGGTCGAGCGGGATCCATTCGGCCGGCCCCTTTCAAACAACGGGACCTACGATCTCGGCGACGTGAAGATCCCGGATCAAAGCATCCTGCAGAAATCCCGGGAAATCCTGGACGAATTGCGGCGCCGGGCCGGCGAGCGTTCTCGCCCAACAATTGAACTAGACTATATAGAACGCCTATTAAGACGTTTCTGATCTTCTCCATTGCTGTAAAAATCGACCGAGCGGTGGGTTTACCGGCTTCACATTCTGTTGCGAAGCGGTTATAGACTGTTTCGTTCTGTGACGCTTCGTTACATAACTCGACTCTCATTAGAGCCGAACGAACGAGCTCATCCCCAACTTCTTAATCGAGGACGATGAATCGACGGCTTTTTCTGTCTTTGATCGCCGGCACGGTTGTCCTGCCCAAAATGGTCCGTGCCGTTCCCTTGCCACCGCCGCAGCCGCACCGGCTCAACCTGACGAACCCACACACGGGCGAAACCTTCAGCGGCCTTTACCGGGACGATAACGGTCCGATCCCGAGGGTAATGGAAGAACTTTCTGTGTTCCTGCGCGACTTCCGTGCCGATCAGAAGATCGGGATTGATGTTGCGGTCCTGGATTTCCTTTCCGGCGTCATGCAAGCGGTCGGACAGGAGAAAGCCACAATTCTGTCCGGTTACCGCACGCCGGAAACAAATGCGATGCTCGCGCGCACCGGTTTCGGCGCCGCCGAGAACAGCCAACACATGTATGGCCGCGCGCTCGACGTGCATTTCGGCGACAAGCTCGAAGCAGCGATGAAGGCGGCGCGAACGATGCAGCGCGGCGGGGTCGGCTGGTACCCGCAATCGAGCTTTATGCATATCGACAGCGGGCCGGTGCGCAACTGGGATCTCGATCATCCCAAGCTCGTCACCCTGCTGGTCGCCAACCGGCGAGTGCAGTTTGATAAGAAGGGCGACATGGTCGTCGGCAAGCGCGGCAACGCAGCCGGCGGCAAGGTGCAGACGGCCGTGTTGCGCGGCGAAGGCCCGCTCAGCGTCCGCGATCGGCTGGCGCGGCTGCGCACGCTCGCCCGTGCCCAGTACGTCGCCCGCAAGCCTTAATCCAAGCCTTCCGCTGGGGGAAGCCAGGGGGCCGCAAGAAGCCGCTCGAGGTTTACTGTTCAGCCTCGAGCGGCGGCAGGCGGGGATGACGCAGCGAGCGTGGCAGGATCCCTTGCAGCCGCGGGTCCTCGAAACGCACCGGCTGGCGGGCGTAAACGACAAAACCCCCGCGCTGATAGAGGCCGAGCGCCTTCGGGTGGTCAAAGGTCCGGGTGTGGACCCATAACCGCTGGATCGGCCGCAACCAGGCTTGGTCGATCGCGGCCTGCAGCAGAAACGGGCCAAGCCGGCGCCCGATAAACTCGGGGATGAGGCCGAAATAGCGCAGCTCCGTTTCGCGTACCGCCGCCGCGTCCAGCTCGAAATAGCCGGCCGGCACCCCACCGACATACAGCACGAAGATCTCCGTCGTCGGCTTCCCAAGCTCGGCCGCGAGCGCCTCGTCGTCAAGCAAGCGGCGCTCGTACCACAGCCACGGCGTGCCGACCGTCTCGTAGAGATAGCGGTAGAACGAGAGCGTGCAGGCCTCGGCCCGCATCAGCGCGAGCTTGGCGAAGGGCGCCGGGATGCGCGGCCCGCTCGGCCGCTCGTGCATCTCCAGATAGGTGATGACGTCGTCGATCGTCGCCCTGCGGGCCGAACGGGTCACTGCTTGGCCGAGCCAGTCTCCACCGGCGTGTCGCCCGGCAGCCCCCATTCCGCCCAGGAACCGTCATAGACCGCCGCGCCGGGGTGACCGAGCAGGTGCGCCGCGAACGCCACCGCGCAGGCGGTGACCCCCGAGCCGCAGCTGGTCACCACCGGCCGGTCGAGCGCGACCCCGGCTTCGGCGAACAACCCCCGCAATTCCGCGGCACTCCTCACGGTCCGGCTCTGCGGATCGGTGACCCGATCGAACGGCAGGTTAAGGCTGCCGGGGATATGGCCGCGCCGTCGCCCCGGCCAGGTTTCCTCGGCGGTGCCCTCGAAGCGGCCGGCGGCGCGAGCATCGACCACCTGCTCCGCGCGCCCTGCGATATTGGCTCGGATCGCTGCCTTGCCGCGCACCAGCTCCGGCCGGAAACGGGCGGTGAACCGGCGTTGCGGGATGACCGGCGGGCTGACCTCCAGCGGCCGTCCCTCCGCCTTCCATTTCGGCAACCCGCCATCCAGCAGCGCGACATTGTCGTGGCCGTAGAGGCGCAGCATCCACCAGGCGCGGCCGGCCGAGGACAGGCCGACCGTGTCGTAGACGACGACCCGGTCGTCGTTGCCGATCCCGCGCTCCGCCATCTTCTGCGCGAACCGCTCGGCCGACGGAATCATGTGCGGCAGGGTGGTGCCCGGCTCGGCGACGTCGTCGATGTCGAAGAACACCGCGCCGGGGATATGGCCGCTGTCGTAATCCTCGCGCGCCGTCGGTGTGACCCCCGGCTGCTTGAACGAGGCGTCGAGGACACGGACATGCGGATCCGACAAATGCGCAGCGAGCCAACCGGTGGTGACCAGCGCCTCTGGGCGGGCATAGGGCATCGCGCTACTCCGCAAAGGCGATATTGATCCGGCGGTTCTGCCGGCCCTTGTTCTCGATCTTGCCGAGCACGACCGGGCCGATCTCGGCAGTGTTGCGTATGTGCGTGCCGCCGCAGGGCTGCAGATCGACAGGTCCGTTTGCCCCGGCGATGTCGATGACCCGCACCCGGCCGGCGCCGGAGGGCGGCTTGACCGACATCGTCCGCACCAGTTCGGGCTTCGCCGCCAGCTCTTCCTCGCTGATCCAGCGCGGGCCGACCGAATGGCCCGCCGCGATCAACGCGTTGAGCCCGGCCTCGATCGCCGCCTTGTCGAGGCTCGAGCCGGGCACGTCGAAATCGAGCCGGCCGCGCCCGTCCGACACCTGACCGCCGGTCACCGCGCCCGGCACCACGGCACATAACAGGTGCAGGCAGGTGTGCATCCGCATCAGTCGGTGCCGCCGCTCCCAGTCGATCTCGGCGGTGACCTCGACGCCCGTCTCGGGCAGAGTGGCGCCCGGCGCCGGGACGTGGATCACCTCGTCCGGCGCATCGCCCCTGACCGTGTCGACAATCGGAACTTCCGCGCCCGAAGCGAGGCGCAGGCGTCCGGTGTCGCCGGGCTGGCCGCCGCCGGTCGGATAGAAGACGGTGCGATCGAGGCGGATGCCGCGCTGGTCCACCGCCACGACCCGAGCCGCGCAGGAGGGGAGATAGCCGTCGTCGCGGAACAAAAGCTCGGTCATAGGCTGTTGTCCGTCGGCTCCGGGCGACGCTCGAGCCAGGGCGGGATCGGCAGCGAGCGCTCGCGCAGGAAGGCCGGGTTGTAAAGCTTCGACTGATAGCGCGTGCCGTAATCGGCAAGGATCGTCACGATCGTATGGCCGGGCCCCAGCTCGTGCGCGAGACGGATCGCGCCGCAGACATTGATGCCGGTCGAGCCGCCGAGGATCAGCCCCTCCTCCTCGATCAGATTGAACAGGACCGGCAGCATCTCTTCGTCGGTGATCTGATATTGCCCGTCGGGGCGGAAGCCTTCGAGGTTCTTGGTCTCGCGGTTGTTGCCGATGCCCTCGGTGATCGAGTTTCCCTCGGGCTTGAATTCGCTGCGCGCATACCAGCCGTAGATGCCCGAGCCCATCGGGTCGGCGAGAGAGATCCTGACCTTGGGGTTGCGCTCCTTGAGCGCGATGCCGACCCCGGACAGCGTGCCGCCGGTGCCGACCGAGCAGACGAAACCGTCGACCTTGCCGTCGGTCTGGGCCCAGATCTCGGGGCCGGTCGTCTCGTAATGGCCGCGGCGGTTGGCGAGGTTGTCGAATTGGTTGGCCCAGATCGCGCCGTTCGGCTCCTGGGCGGCGATCTCCTCGGCGAGGCGACCCGAATAGCGCACGTAATTGTTCAGGTTGCTGTAGGGCGCCGCCGGGACGAGCCGCAGATCGGCGCCGCAGAGCAGCAGCATGTCCTTCTTTTCCTGGCTCTGCGTCTCCGGCATGACGATGACGGTGCGGTAGCCGCGGGCATTGCCGACGAGGGCAAGGCCGATCCCGGTGTTGCCGGCGGTGCCCTCGACGATGACGCCGCCGGGACTCAAGAGGCCGCGCTCCTCGGCGTCCTTGACGATGTAGAGCGCGGCCCGGTCCTTGACCGACCCGCCGGGGTTCAGGAACTCGGCCTTGCCGAGGATGTTGCAGCCGGTCAGCTCGGAGGCGCGGCGCAACTTGATGAGCGGGGTGTTGCCGATCGCCCCGATGAACCCCTCGCGGATCTCCATGCCTCGCCTCCCACAGGGCGCCCCAACCACCGCTAATATGGGGGTCAAATTATCGGCCGGCGAGCGGGGGCGGCAAGAAACGGCCTTCGGAACTACTACTCTAGCCGATGACCTCGGCGATCGCATTCCTCAGCGATGCCTGATGGTCGGCATCAAGGCTACCAAGCGGGCGAAGCACGAGGCTTTGTTCCAGGGTCGCAAACACCGGCTTGATCGCAGAGGGCTTGAGAAGACCTGCTGCGTGCCACTGGCCGACCCATGTCTCGCCTATCCCGGGGTCGGTCGAAACTGACTGGTTATCGCCATTACGATCAGGTCTGGCCGGGTAGTGTTATAGGCCGCGTTGCCGACTACAACTGCGCGCCGCTTCTTCGAAGCGGTCTGGCTCGTAAACGGGAAGGGCACCAAGACGACATCGCCGAAATCAAAGGGCATCGTACGCGTCGTCCTCCGCATTATTCCAGATCGCGGCGAAAGCCGGGGCGCTCGCCCCCGCCGCAGCGCGAGTCATCGCCCGCGCTTGCTCGCGCAAGCGGATAAAATCGACGAAATCCTCGATCTCGGCGATGCGTTCAGCCGGCAAACTCTCAAGTTTCTTGATCAGGGCGTTGGTATCGGTTGGCATAATTGCTCCTTGGGCAGGCTCTTCGGCTCAACTCAGTGTAACGATATCGGGCTTTTCTCGCTATTTCCGCCCGACGCGGCATGGCTTAGAACAACGGCCCGTCCAAAGGCGGAGGATTTTGCCGGAATGACCTTGGCGCAGGCGGAGACGCTGTTGCCGATGCCCGAGGGCGAACGCTCGACCGGGCTGTTGCCGTCGCAGCTGCTGCGCGCCGCGGTCGGGCACGCGCACGAGATCGTCGCGGCCGCGCCGATCGGCGACGATCAGATCCAGCCGGCAAGCCTCGATCTGCGCCTGGGCGAGGTCGCCTACCGGGTGCGGGCGAGTTTTCTGCCGGGCTCGCGCGACACGGTGCGCGACAAGCTCGACCTCCTCTCGATGCACCGCATCGACCTCCAGGAGGGCGCGGTCCTGGAAAAAGACTGCGTCTACATCGTGCCGCTGATCGAATCGCTGGCGCTCAGGAAACGGATGTCGGCGCTCGCCAACCCGAAAAGCTCGATCGGCCGGCTCGACGTGTTCGCCCGCGTCATCACCGATTACGGCGTCGAGTTCGACCGCATCCGCGAGGGCTACAAAGGGCCTCTCTACGCCGAGATCAGCCCGCGCGCGTTCAGCATCCTGGTGCGCACCGGCTCGCGCCTGGTACAGCTCAGGGTGCGGCGCGGCTCGCCCTTGTTCCGCGACACCGCGCTGCGGCGCCTGCATGCCGAGACGCCGCTGGTCGAGACGCCCGCGGATGGAGATGCGGAGGCGGGCGCGATCAGGAACGGCCTCGCCTTCACCGCCGACGTGTCAGGCGAGCGCTCCGGCGGCATCGTCGGCTACAAGGCGCGTCGGCACACCGATTTGATCGATGTCGACCGCATCGATTATTACGACCCGCGCGATTTCTGGGAGCCGGTCTACCCGCATCGCGGCCCGAAGGGGCCGGACGGCGTGGTGCTCGACCCTTACGATTTCTACATCCTGGCGACGCGCGAGGCGGTGGTGGTGCCGCCCGACCATGCCGCCGAGATGGTGCCTTACGACGCCACGGTCGGCGAGTTCCGGGTGCATTACGCCGGGTTCTTCGATCCCGGCTTCGGCTCGGCCGAGGCGGAGGGCACGGGCAGCCGCGGCGTTCTGGAAGTGCGCTCGCACGAGGTGCCGTTTCTGATCGAGCACGGCCAGGTGGTCGGCCGGATGATCTACGAGCCGCTGATCGCGCGGCCGGACCGGCTCTATGGCGGGACGATCGGCTCCTCCTATCAGCGCCAAGGGCTGGCGTTGTCGAAGCACTTCAAGAAAGTCCCGATGGGGTGAGGGCTGCCTCGGCGCAAATCCCCCTCTCCGCCCCCGGGGGCGGAGAGGGCCGGGGTGAGTTGGGGGCTTCCAGAGCGGTTTCCGATACCTGCCTCACCCTCCCCCGCCTTCGGCGCGGGCCCCTCCCTCTCCCCCCTGAAGGGCGGAGAGGGGCTTTCTGAGCAGCTTCGGTGCCTGAGCGCAGTCTTCCTCCTGTTATTGTCGTCCATTCGCTGGCGCACGCCATCGCCGCGCTGACCGCGGCGGCCGAGCAAAATCGAGCAATCGTGATCGCCAGCGCCCCCGATGCCGGCATCTACGCCGGACCGGGCTGGTTTGGCGCCCTCCTCGCCGCCGCGCGCGCGGCCGTCCCGGCGGCTGCTTGGACCGGGCGCCTCGATTGCGGTGACGATGCCGGTGCGGCGATGGGGGCGATCCGCGCCGGGATTGAGGGCGTGGTCTTCACCGGGCGCGCCGATGTCGCCGCGCGCCTCGCCGACATCGCCGGGCAGCGTGGCGCATTGTTGCTTACGACCCGCCCCGAGCCCGTGCTCGATCTCGGCGCGCTGTTCTTCGCCGACAGCGAGACCCTGCGCCGGCGCTGCGCTGACGTTCTCGCTTCCGGCACATGATTTTGCTAAAAGTAGAAGGCCTATCCTATTCCAGCGGCGCTTCTACCGAACGCCGCCGCCGCAACCGGCATGGCCGGCAAACCGTTACAAGGGAGACTTCGCATGGAAATCGGATACGACCGGCCGCTCTACATCTTGCCGTTCGATCATCGCGCCTCGTTTGAGAAGGGGCTGTTCGGCTTCAATGCCCCGCTCTCCCCGGAGCAGACCGCGACCGTCGCGGCCAGCAAGAAGGTCGTCTATGACGGGCTGAAGGCGGCGCTCTCCCGCGGCGTGCCGCGCGAGGCGGCCGGTATTCTCGTCGACGAGCAGTTCGGCGCCGAGATCCTGCGCGACGCACGCGCCCAGGGCTACGTCACCGCCGCACCGGTCGAGAAAAGCGGCCAGAACGAGTTCAATTTCGAATATGGCGACAAGTGGCGCGAGCACATTGCCGAGTTCAAGCCGAGCTTCGTCAAGGCGCTGGTGCGCTACAACCCGGAAGACGACGAGGCGATGAACCGGCGCCAGGCGGCGCGGCTCAAGGACCTTGGTGACTACGCGCACAGCCAAGGCCAGAAATTCATGTTCGAGCTGCTGGTGCCGATGACCAAGGACCAGCACGACCGCCTCGAAGGCGACCAGCACCTATTCGACCACGATCTGCGCCCCTCGCTGATGATCTCGGCGATCAAGGAATTGCAGGGCTACGGGGTCGAGCCGGATGTGTGGAAGATCGAGGGGCTCGACCGGCGCGAGGATGCCGCCGCGGTGGCGGCGGCGGCGCAGCGCGACGGCCGCGGCAAGGTCGGCTGCATCCTGTTGGGCCGCGGCTCCAACGAGGCCGGCATCATCCATTGGCTGAAGGCGGCGGCGCCGCTGCCGGCCTATATCGGCTTCGCCGTCGGCCGCACATCGTTTTGGGACGCGCTCTCCGGCCTACGCGACAAGAAGATCACCCGCGAGCAAGCGGTCGACGACATCGCCGGGCGCTACCACAAATGGGTGACGACCTTCGAGGAAGCGCGCAAGGCGGGGTAGCCCCCCGCTTCCCTCTCCCGCCCCGTCAGGGCGGAGAGGGAGTATGTCGCCGCCTTGGCTTGTATCGAACGTACCGTGAACCTACATCTCGGGGATGGCGGGGCGAGGGGATGGTGGGCGCAAATTCCCTATTAAATCGCGCGAAATTCCCTGTTCTGAGGGAATTTCGCCGCTGGCCCCAAAGCTTCGGAATCAAGCTGCCGGAAAGGTCGCCAGAAACTGTGACACGGTTTCACAGTTTCACAGCCCGCCCTTCGATGCGCGGCCTTTGCGGGGGACTGTCGCGCGTCCGGCCCTTTTGCTAAAAATGCGGCCAACGACCCGCCGCCAGGAGGAACCCAGCGATGAAGATCAACGGCCAGGTCCAGAAGATCCTCAGCCATTACGAGAGCGACAACCCCGGGACCAAGACGAACATCGCCCGCATCCTGATGCACGGAAAGCTCGGCGGCACCGGCAAGGTGCTGATTCTGCCGGTCGACCAGGGCAACGAGCATGGACCGGCGCGCAGCTTCGCCCCGAACCCGCCGGCCTACGACCCGCACTATCATTTCCAGCTGGCGATCGAGGCGGGGCTCTCGGCCTATGCCGCGCCGCTCGGTTTTATCGAGGCCGGCGCCGGCAGCTATGCCGGGCAGATCCCGCTGATCCTCAAGGCCAACAGTGCCAACAGCCTGTCGCGACTGAAGGAAGGCGCGACCCAGGCGGTCACCGCCGGCGTCAAGGACGCGCTGCGGCTCGGCGCGTCGGCGATCGGCTTTACGATCTATCCCGGCTCCGACGCCGCCTATGACATGATGGAGGAGATCGCCGAGATGGGGCGCGAGGCCA